>Ga0335074_10006794_pt1 | contig 15871 bp, 16 predicted proteins | sample Lox_Sample_23_FD_206715 | JGI IMG/M metagenome (GOLD analysis project Ga0335074, IMG submission 206715) | Soil microbial communities from Loxahatchee National Wildlife Refuge, Florida, United States - Lox_Sample_2.3 | ecosystem: Environmental > Terrestrial > Soil > Wetlands | place: USA... | reverse complement strand
TGGATCCGGTGGAGCCGCGCACGCGCAGCTGCGGTGGCTGGACGATGCGGCGGCCGTGCCGCTTTCCCGCGATCGCCGCCAGGATGAGCCGGACAGCGGTGCGGACGATTCCGTCGATGTTCCAGTCAACCGTGGTGAGCGGCGGCGTCAGCAGCCCTGACATCGGGTGGTCGTCATAGCCGGAGATGGAAACCTCGTCCGGGATGCACATGCCGAGCTCGCGGGCGGCCGCGTAGCAGCCGTAGGCGATGGAGTCGGAAAAGCAGAACAGCGCCGTCGGCCGGTCTGTCTTCGTCAGGATCTCGCGCGCCACCGCGGTAGCCGCCGTGAGTGCCGACGGCGAGCTGATGATGCTGACGTCGAGGCCAAGCCGTTCAGCTTCAGCGGTCACGTAGATGTCGGCCGGGCGGTCCGGAGTGCTCGGCCGGGTCGGGCTGAGCACACCGACCCGCAGGTGGCCAAGGCTGTGCAGATGCTCCAAGGCGAGCGTGACACCACGCCGGTTGTCGAATACGACCTCACCGGCCGTCCGCCCGCTCTGCAGCGCGTCGCCGATCGACACCACCGGCAGGCTCTCGGCCAGCTCCGACCATCCTTCCGCGGAGGGGTCGAGGGGCTCCACGATGAGGCCGTCCACCCTCTGGTCCCGGAGCTGGCGGGCCAGGGACAGCTCCCGCTGGGGGTCGCCGCCCGCGTCGACCAGGAGAACGTAGTTCCCGCGGGCCAGCAGCGCGCGGCCTATTTCGACGCTGAGCAGCTGCTGCCAGAGATCCGAGAGCGAACCGCAGAGCAGCCCTACCGTGCCGGTCCGGCCGCTGGCTAGGGCGCGCGCGATGGGGTCGACCTCATAGCCGAGTTCATCAGCGGCGCGGCGTACCCGTTCCTGGGTTTCCTCGGAGGTCTGCATGCCGCGGAGGGCGTACGACACAGCCGCAGGGGAAAGCCCCGTCGCTTTCGCCACCTCGCGGATCGTCGCACGCTTACGTAGTTGCGGCACCGTTCCCACAGTAATGCTGACGGCTAACCCGTTGCGGCTCGCCACGCCTGCTTTTGCAGCTCGCGGCCGCAGGCCATGGCCGATACGGAGAGCTAGCTAGCCGGCCTCCTCACTTGACACGACGGCTACTGAAGCGGTTCACTGAACCGTATCAGTGAACCGCTTCAGTGAATCGCTTCAGTAACCGAAATGAAATCCTGGGCCAGCCCCGCGGGCCAGCCCAGAGGAGGGCACAGTGCACGCCGATATCCACCAGCACATCTGGCCAGCCCCGCTGGTCGGCGCGCTGCGGCGGCGGTCGCGGCCGCCGCGGCTAGCGGGCTGGACGCTGCTGACCGCGGGCGAGCCGCCGTATCGGGTCGATCCGACCGGCCACGACGTCCCGATACGGTTAGCACAGGCGGCGGAAGACGGCACGGACCTCGCGGTCGTCGGCCTCTCCAGTCCGCTCGGCATCGAATACCTGCCGCCCGCGGACGCGGGACCGCTACTCGAGGCCTACCACGACGGTGTCGCCGCGCTCGGCCCGCCCTTTGCCGGCTGGGCGGCGGCCTGCCTGACCGCGATCGACGTGCCCGCCCTGGCCAAGCAGCTCGACCGTGGATTCGCCGGGCTGCAGCTGCCGGCTTCGGCGCTGGCCGACCAGGCAGGCTACCGGCACACCGGCCCGCTACTCGACGTTCTGGCCGAACGTGACCTTCCGCTGTTCATCCACCCCGGGCCCGTGGCCGTCGCCGGGCAGGGCACGCCCGGGTGGTGGGCCGCACTGGTTCCTTACGTTCAGCAACTGCACGCCGCGTGGTTCGCGTTCCGCGCCTTTGGCCGGCCGGCCTACCCGCGGCTGCGGGTGTGCTTCGCGGCGCTGGCGGGCCTGGGGCCGCTGCACGGGGAGCGCCTGGCATCCCGCGGCGGCACCGACCCGCTCGCCCGAGGTGTCGTCGACCCGTTCATATTCGTCGAAACGTCCAGCTACGGCAGCCGGGCGATCGACTCGGTCATCCGCGTGCTCGGCGTGGACATGCTCGTGTTCGGCTCGGACCGGCCGTACGCCGAGCCGAACCCGGATTCCGTTCCCGGCGATGCTGCGCGGTACGCGATGCGCGTGACGAACCCGGCCCGCCTGCTCAACGTCGAGCGGCTCTTGGAGTAGCCAGAGTTGCCCGCCCACCCCGCCCGCACCATGGAAGGAGCGCCTGTGATCACGCTGTCAGCACTGCCCGCCCGGTACCTGGACAAGGAAGAACTGGCCGAACTCGTCGATGGGCTGGCCCAGCGACCGAAACTGTGGCGCCATCAGGTGGCCTATTCCGCGGACAAGCGGCATTACGCCTCGATCCACCGCGACGAGTACGTCGACGTCTGGCTGCTGTGCTGGGCTCCGGGCAATGACACCGGCTGGCACGACCACGACGTGTCATCAGGCGCGGTGCGGGTCGTGCGCGGAGCGCTCAAGGAGTCCACTCCGCGGATCGGCGGCGCGCACGCGCAGAAGGTCATCACCAGCGGGTCATTCTGCTTCGGGCCCGAGCACATTCACCGGCTGACCGGTGAGGCCGACCGGAGCATCTCCATCCACGCATACTCGCCCCCGTTGTGGCGGCTCGGCCAGTACACCATCGATGACGGCGGCGTCATGCGCCGCCTGTCCGTCAGCTATGCAGACGAACTTCGCCCCCTCGACCCCCAGCCCTCGGTCCATGCCGCATAACTCCTGGATACCCCCACAGGCCGCCGCGGACGTGAACCGTGGCCTGGGTACCGGCCCGCTGATGTCTGCTACCGCGGGCCGCGGTCCGAGGTTTCTCGCGGGTCTGCTCCCCGCACCAGGGTGATGCAGCAGCCGGGGTGGGGTGGGCGCCGGCCGCCTGGCCCGCCCAGGAGGACAGGCGGCCGGACTTGCCCATTGCAGGCTACGAACGCCGGTAGCCGCCCGTTCAATGCTGGCGGGTTCCAGGATGATCTGCAGGCCGTGAGCCGCCCATGAGCTGCGCAGGCCGACTTGCTGGCTGCGACACGCCGTCGCGGTTGCGGGCGGGCGGCCCGCCGGGGCCGTGGGCTGCTGCGCTGCGCCCGGGGGACACAGGCGAGGTGGCGTAGTAGCAGATGCTGAGCGGGCTGACGCGCAGTGATCAGCGGGCTGCGGGTGAGCTGTATGTGCGGGGGATTCTGACCGATGGCCCAGGCATTCTGCACCCTGCTGCGCACCGACCCCAAAGCGGATGCGCCGGGATGACCCTCTACCAGGTCCTGCATGAACTGCAGATCGTGCTCGCCCTCATCCTCGGCGCCTGCCCCCTGTGCTGCCAGCCGTTAACCCTCGACCGGCTCGCCGCCGCCCTCGCCGTAACCTGACAAAATACTGCTAGGGGACTACTAGCGGTACTCCCGCAGCGCCACCCCGCCAGGCCCGGCATCAGCGTCAATCGTTCCGCGCGCACGGCCAAGATCGGCCCATGCCCGCAACCGCTCGGCGGCCCGCTCGTGCCTGTCCAGCACCGGCCACGTCCACGTCAGTTTCGGTGGGTGCTGCGGCAGGTCGTTGGTCCGGTCGTTTCCAGTGCGCGGTGGAGTGTGGCCATATCTCTTCGGCAACCGTGTGGGAATCCCAGTCCGCCTCGGCGCGAAGCAGGAGGCCATCGGCACCGAAGATAAAGGTCTCCGTACCAGTGAAAGTAACCGGCGTATCGAGGTAAGACGTCGCCTCGACGTGCCAGTTTACGCGGGCGAGACCACCATCGATCGACATAATTTCGTGGGTAATACGGATATCTTTGAAGGCCTCGAACGTCGAGCCGATGAATACGCCTAGCTTGGCCCGGCCGACGAATGGACGCGTACCGTCTATATCGACCAGCACGCCGTTGACCGGCTCGAACAAGCCCACCCACCCAGCGGCGTCCCGATCCTGAATGGCCTGGAAATAGGCGGCGACGCGCTCGCGGATCAACGGCTCTGGACAGTCCTGCGGTTCAGCGCGCTGTGGGTACGGATTACATCCTGCTGCGCGTTCGCTGGCCATGATCAGCGTGCCGGCCGCAGCGCCGTAGCGCAGGCCGGCGGTGAGGGCCAAGTCGTGTCGTGCCTGATTGAGCTCTGGGACCGGAGTACGGATGGCCCGTTCCGCCAGCTTTCCCACCTCGTATCCGAGCGTCCCCCTGGTCTGGTTTCCCAGCATGTCCAGGACCAGCAGGTAATGATGGCTCAGGAAGCTCTGGCATCGCTTTGCCAGGGTCGTGGTGGCCCGCAGGTAACGGTAGCGATCCAGATCACTGCCGGGCTGGTCGAGCAGTGCGAGCAACGAGGAGCCACGTTCGGCGAGGTCGTCGCTGAGCTTTGAGGTCAGCCGCGCAGGATAAGACAGCAGTTGACGGGCGGCAACGGACTGGGCCGCAGTGCCATCCCGCAGTCGTACCCGGAGCGGATGGAAATCGGCCAGGACCATGAGTTCCAGCAAGTCGTTGGCCGTGGTAGCCATGCTCAGCGCTTGCCCCGCCTGTCCCACCCTGTCAGCCGCCTCACCCCACCGCCCGTCGACAACGTCCCTGTCGGCTTGGTCAAGCTGGTGAAGGCCTACACGCAGCCAGCATTCGGTGATCTGGTGAACGGTGCGGAACATAGCGTCTTCCGGGCCCTGCCACGGGCGGTCACGCAGGTCGTGCACAATATCAGGGCGGACCAGCGCGCCGTATTCCAGCGATGGCAGCGCCAAGGCCGCTGGATGTGTGGTGATCTTCTGGGCGTGCGCGCCTGGCAGGCGTCGCAGGACTCCACTGGCGATCTGAGACTGGTCAGCTGGCCATGGACGCGAAGGCCCTGGCAAGGCCCAGGTGCGCAGGCCGGAGTCAATGACGCTGAGGATGTCGACTGTGAGCTGTATAACGCGATTCAGCCGCTCCTCAGGGAAAGCCTCCGGACGGTTGTCGTCGAGGATGTCGCCAGCCAGGCGCAGGCACAGCTCAACGGCCTGCAGCCCCGCGACGTACAGGGTGAACTCCGGCCGTCCGTCCAAGCCAGGCCAGGTGGCCCGCAACTCCGGCAAGCGGATATACAACTCGTAGGGAAGGGTGTTAGTTCTTCTCATCATCGCAGCCGCCTCTCTTCTCATCATCGCAGCCGCCTCCGGGCCTCGATAATCGAGGTCGAGGATTGAGTCGCGAGGACACGGATCACGGTGAAACCCGCTTCCGCGAGCAGTTCGGTGAACTCCGCAGCGCTGCGTTCCTTTCCGCCGAGCATCGACATCATGATGATGTCCACAGCCTTGGCCGGGTGCGGATCATTCCCGGAGGGCAGGACTGTGTCGACGACAAGGAGACGCGAGTCGGCGTTCATGGCGCGCTGACAGGACCTGAGAATGCGCAGGCAGTCGTCGTCGCTCCAGTCGTGAAGTATCTGTTTTAGTATGTAGAATGTCGCGCCTGCCGGGACGCTGACGAAGAAGTCTCCGGACTCGATTCGCCACCTTCCGGCCAAGGCGCTCGTGTCAAGCACGTGCTCCTTAACCACCTGCTCCTTGTCGAAAAGTATTCCACGCAGGGTGGAGTGGCGCTCGAGAACGGACCGCAGCAGGCCTCCCCGGCCACCACCGATGTCCGCGATGACGGTGCCGCCAGAGAATCCGTACGCCTCAGCAATCACCGAATCGTTGACCGTGGCAAGCGAGGCCATACCGCGATCGAAGAGCATCTGGGCTTCCGGTCGCTCCGCTAGGTACTCGAAGAACGGCGAGCCGAAGATCGCCTCGAATACGGGCTTGCCGGACCGTATAACCTCGTCCAGTCTGGCCGTTGAATTCCAGAACAGGCCGTCCGTCAGCAGGAGCACCAGATCGAGTTGTGATCCCGGCGCTTCGGCACGCAGCAATTCAGCCGCCGACGTGAGGTGAAATCGTCCTTGTTCGTCTTCCCGGAAGATTCCTCGGCTGGCCAGAAGGCGCAACACACGACGCAACGACGGGCCGTGCATGCCACTACGTCGCCCGAGTTCCTCGGGATGGAGGGCCCCTTCCGCCAGATGGTCAGCGATTCGATGCACCGCCACCGCACGCAGCGCACCTGCCCGGAAGACGCCGTGTAGTTCGCCGAGAAGCACCGAGCCGGCGGCGGCGGCGTCACTAGCCGAATCGGCCCTTTCGGTCATCTTTGCCTTCTCGCCCGCGTCACCATTCGACCAGTATCCTGGTCGGCATGAGGATGTTTGTACCGGCTCTCTGGCCAATCACCTGGTCCGTAAACAGTCGCATTCCCGGGCGATGCCGCATCAGCAGATCGAGCGCAACCTTGGCCACAGCGCGGACAAAGTTCACGCCGAGGCAGTAGTGGAGCCCGTGTGAAAAGTGGAGGCTTTTGGCGAGGTTCGGCCTTTCCGGAATGAAGAGGTCTGGCTCGGCGAAATGACTCTCGTCACGGTCTGCTGACTCGAGTAGTGCCCATACCACCGATCCAGCTGGTATGACTACGCCACCCACCTCAGCGTCGGCCATAACTGCCCGGAACACTCCAGGGAACAAGCCGGAGTGACGGAGCGACTCGGTGAACGAGTCATCGAAGAGGTCGGGCCGGGAGAGCAACTCGTCCCACCGTCCAGGATTGTCCAGCAGTTCGCGGCAGAGATTGGCGATCACGTAAGCCGTGGGCCCGATGCCTGCGGCGAAAATGTCGAAGCTGATCAGGCTGACGAGTTCGGCCGCACCGTACTGCGTCTCCGCCGACTCCAGCATGAAGCCTATAAAGTCGTCTTGGGGGGACTGGCGATGCTGTTCGATGAGCCTGACGATGTAAGATTCCAGCTCGGTGATTTTCTGCGCGTATCCCAACTGCCTCTCCACGGGCGGGCTGCTGAAGAAGAAGCCGCTTATCGCCTCGTGGTACTGGACGACTTCTTCGTAGTCACCTTCGGGGAATCCGATGAGATCCATGACGACGCGCTCGGCCACAGGCGTTGCGAAGGATTCTATGATGTCGACCGGAGAGCCTTCCGGCAAGCGGGCGATGCAGTCGGCAACTATCGCCCGTATCCGTGAAGTACGGGAGGCGACAGCGCTGGGAGTGAAGTACCTGGCGACTGGTGCTCGGAGTTGGTCATGAGCTGGTTGCCCGTCGAAACCCATGTTCGGCGCGGAGAAAGTGTCCGTCTTTTCCAGGATGTGCCGAACGCGCGGGAAGCTTTGCAGTATTGCCGTCCGGGCGGACGCGGCGAATCGGTCCGAGTCCTTGAGGATTGTGATCACGTCCTCGTAGCGTGACACAACCCACATGTTGAGAGTCGTGCTGTGAAAAACAGGAGCCTCGGCCCTGGCCAGGCGCAACTGGCGGTGGAGTTCGGCGCGATCTGGGGCGGCCAATGGATTAAAGCCAGCTCCGTCCGGCCCGAATGGGCAGCTGTTGGCTTGAATTGCAGAGCTATCCTGCTTTTGGGACATTATGCTCGTCCTCTTCTCTTCCCTATAGCCGGTAGGAGCTGGGCCATGGCAAGGTCGCTGATCGGTTTCCCCAGTGCCGAGACAAAGGCTCCGCGGTACCGGCTAGGCTTCCGCCGTCACTTCCGTCACTATGCCGCCCCGGGCCTGCTGTGTTAGCACGACCTTGACCGACCGTGGTTCGGCTGCCCGCCTGACCTCCGCAGCTATCTCGGTGGCAAGGGCCTCGGCGAATGTCGGCCGGTCCCGGAACGACCATAGGTACAACTTCAGCGACTTAGACTCGATACAGCGCGCGTCCGGCTCGTACTCGATTACGACCGACGACAGGTCAGGCTGGCCGGTAACCGGGCACGTGGAATTCAGCTCATGAGAGCTGAACCGGACCCGCACGCAGTTCGCGGGTGCCGGGAACCACTCAAGGTGATCTACAGGTTCGCGTACCGTCGTGCCCAGCATCGTGATGGTGTCGGTCTGGCTGGTGTCTGCCATGGTCTCACCTTTGTGTGTGGCGGGGGTGGGTCGATTTTCCGATGGCCGAAGTGATAAGAGCGGCTGCGGCGTGGTTGCCGATGCTCTAGGGGGTGTTCATGGCGACGTGTCGTTCGTTCCAGCCATCCGCGAACACGGGATCAACGAGGCCCGCCATCAGATGCGCAGTCTTCCTCATCCAGCAGGGACCGCAAGTGCCGCAGTGCTCCGGTCCGCCCAGGTAGCACGACCATGAGAGCTCGACCGGCGCCCCGATCGCGTGACCGAGACGGACGATCTCGTGCTTCATCAGCGTCCCGCATGGCTGCGACAGCTCGATCCTGCGGTACGGCTTGACGGCGTACGGCACCAACTGCCCGATCTTGTTGACGAACTCCTGCTCGTTGTCGGGATAACCGCCCGCACTCTCCTCAAGGTTCGTCCCAAGACAGACGACATCGAACTCGTACGTCTCCGCATAAGCCAGGGCCATCGACAGCAGGACGAGGTTTCGGGCCGGGACCCATTCGTGACCCAGCTCGGCGGCCGCCTTGCCTCCACCCGCGATCTGCACCTCCCGGAGGTCGTCGGTGAGGGCTGAGGTGACAGCGTTCCGGAAGAACTCGGTCGGGATAACCACGGCGCGGTGTCCTATACGTGCGGCGATCCGTTCCACTGCCTCACGCTCGCGGCTGGCCGCCTTGCACCCGTAGTCAATGTGGAGCAACGTGACCTCGTCGCCGGCGACGACGTGCGTCCATGCGGCCACGGTGGCGTCAAGCCCACCGCTGCACAGCGCGAGCACACGGCGCTTCGGCCCAGCCGGCGGATAGAGGGTCGCGTATTCGAGTTCGCCCTGGGCGGTCAACTTCCCGATGGTATAGGGAGGAAGCTCGACCGGCCCCGGCTGCAGCAGGGGCGAGCCGAGCTCAGGGAGGTAGTGGCGCTGGGAGGCGACCTGGATCAGGTTGCCGCCGTGACCGGCCTGGGCGAACAGCGGCTTGTAGTTGACGGCAAATCGCAAGACGTCCGGCTCAGCCGGGTGCGCCGCGAGGATCGCAAACGATCCGCTAAGCGCTCTGATGCCGTCCTCCCATCCGAGGCAGTCCAGCGCCACGCCGATCACGGCGGAGTCGATCGAGCTTAGAGGCGTAAAGAAGCGGCGCTGGTCGGCAAGACCAGTCAGTAGATCGCGGTCATTAGCGATCGTGCCGTTGTGGGCGTACAACCATCCACCAGGTGTACGGAACGGCTGCACGTCGTCGACGCGCTTCTGGCGGACCCACTCGGTAGTCGGCTCGGCGCGACGGCTCCCGATCAGCGCGAATGATCCGGGCAGCGAGTCGAGCTTGCTGAGGTCGGGCTTGGCTGAGCCGTCGATCGATACACCGACGGGAATCGTCCCGGAGCTGTTCAGCGCGCTGAGCCCCCAGCTGTCGCGGCCACGCTCGCGGGCGCGCTCAAACGTGTAGGCGATGTCCGCGGCCAGCTTCTGATCGCCGCTCCCGGCCAGGGCTCCGTAGATGCTGCACATCTCACACCTCCCTGATATGTGGATGAACGATTCGCATCCACCCGGAAGCGGAGCGTCGGTCCATCAGGTCTAAACGCCGTTGGCGTTGCCCCATAGCAGAACGTGGTACTGAGACTGAACTCGCACGTCTGACATCGCGTCGTCGGCGAGCACTTGGGCCGTGAGCCACAAGGAGCGGCTAAGCAGGTCGGCCCGGACTTCGCCGAGCGACCGCTGATCCACTCGCTCTGGTGCACCGACGGTACGGCCGGCGTCGTTGCCGGCCGACAGGTAGAACGGGAGCTCGGGGGCGCGCAGGTGAAGCTCGCGCGCGAATGCGAAGTCCTGCTCGTCGAACACCACGATCTTCAGGAACGCCCAGCCAGGTCCGCGCTCGGAGCACAGGGCGCGGGCCCGGTCGATGTTCTCCTCGACGATCTCGCCGCAGCGCATACCAGAGGACGGCCCCTTGGGCGAAAGGCAGAGCCGGTCGCAGCGCTCGAGCCACGGTCGCCAGAGGGAGCCTTGCGTCTCGACCGCTACGCACAGCTCGGCATGATGCAGTCTGTCGATCAGATCGTCGAGCCGGTGAAGGGCGGGGTTTCCACCACTGATCACCACCCACCGGGGTGCTCCGCCGAGCTCGAGGACACGCTCTACGATCTCAGTGACGGTCAGGCGAGGTGCCTGGCGTACCTCGTCTGGCCGAACCGCATGCGGCGTGTCGCACCAAGTGCAGCGGTAATCGCATCCGCCCATCCTGATGAAGTGCACGGGCAGCCCTTGGTCCAGCCCTTCCCCCTGGACGGTGGGCCCGAAGATCTCAATGATCGGGTGTCGTCGCACTTGCATCCTCACGCCCCCGCCAGCACGGTCGCCGCGATGACCGTCAATGCCACGCCGATCCATTGGTGGGAGGCCAAGGGCTCGCGCAGGAAAAACGCGCCGAACAACGCTCCCAGCGTCGCCACCTGAGCCAGCAGCACGGCGGCTACCGGGAGCGGACCCCGGGTGAGCGCCGCCACCATCAAGAGCATCCCGCCGGTCTCGAGGACGCCGGACCCCAGCAGTTTCGGCCACGCCTCGCGTGGCGGCCGCAGGCGCGAGCCCATCAAGGCGGCGGGCAGCACGACCGCCAGTCCTGCACCCAGCGAGATCGCGACCCATGTGACGATGGGCAGGTGACCGCCCGCCCGCCCGTATAGCAAGTACGAGGTCGCGAAGCAGCAGGCACTGATGAGGGCCCAGCCGACGCCGCGGTCGAGGCCTAGTCGTCCCGGAGATTTCCGTTGCGGCCTGCCATCTGCACCCGGTGGCCGCTCGGGACGTGTAACAGCCGCCAGAAGACCGCCGCCCACCGCGGTGACTAGGCCAACGGCCTGAAGCGGCTCGACTCGTTCGCCGAATACGAGCGCCGCCAGCACGGCGAAGCCACCGTCGAGCGCGACGATCGGCGCCACGATCGCCAGCCGGCCCACGCGCAGCCCTTTGAACAGACAGCCCAGGGCACCCACGGTCAGCATTCCCGCAGCGGCCGCCTTCGCCGCCGGAACTAGTTCCGATCCTGACGGCGGGCCGTTCAGGGCAAGCGAGACCGCCATGGTGAGCACGAACCCGATCGCCAGCACCCAGACGAGTGTGCAGACAAGTCCTGCGCTCCGCATCAGATGCATATTCGTGAGATCAGCAAGCGCATATGCGCCCGCTGAGAAGAGTGCCAGACCGGCCGTCAATGTGGCTCGCTCCCCGAGGGGGCCGACATATATTCGCTCCGGGCTCTGAACTCTGACCAGCCAGCCGCCCGCTCACGGCAGGCGAGGCATTGGTCGCAGCCGTAGCCCCACGGGTGGAGCTGACTGCGATCTCCGTTGTAGCAGGTGTGCGTGTCCGCGAGCACCAGGTCGAGTACGCCCAGATCCTCTGCGAGCGCGAACGTGCGCGCCTTGCTGTGGTGGAGCAACGGCGCGTGAATCTGCACTGCCTCGCCGAGCGCTTCGCTCACGGCGGACTGCGCCGCGGCGACGAACGCCGGGCGGCAGTCAGGGTAGCCTGCCGCATCGGCCGCACACACCCCGGTCACCAGATCGAAGATCCCCTGCCTCGCGCCGTAGGCGGCCGCGAGCGCGAGAAACACCAAGTTGCGGCCGGGAACGAACGTGGACGGCAACCCCTGGACTGCCGCGAACGCATTGCTGCTGGCCTCACCCTCCCGGCTCACCGCGATCTCGCGGTTGGTGAGACTGTCAGAGCCCAGGGCGGCGAAGCCTTCGACCGGGATCACGTAGGGCTCGGTCACACCGAGTCGCCGGGCGACAGTCCGAGCACTGGCCAGCTCGACATCGTGTCGCTGGCCATACCTGAACGACACCGGGCGCACGTCTCTGGCCTCCCAGTTGCCGCACGCCCAGGCCAGGCATGTCGTCGAGTCCAGGCCGCCGCTGAGCAGGACCACGGCGCCGCTCATGGCGACTGCCGTCCGATCAGTTGGTGGAATTCTGCGCGCTCGCCGAACTCGTTCGAGGCGAACAGGCCGTTCACTGCCGTCGTAACGGTGCTTGTGCCTGGCTTTTGCACGCCGCGGATCATCATGCACAGGTGCTCTGCCTCGATTATCACCATGACGCCCAGCACGCCGAGGTGGTCCTCGATCGCGTCCGCTATTTGCTTGGTGAGCCGTTCCTGGATCTGCAGACGCCGGGCGTACGCCTCGACCACGCGCGCGATCTTCGACAGGCCGACCACCCTTTCGTCAGGGTAATAGCCAACGTGCGCATAACCCATGAATGGGACGAGATGGTGCTCACACAACGACGTGAAGGGGATGTCCTTGACCACCACCATCCCGTTATAGCCATCGTTGTCGAACGCCTGGAATAGTCCGGCGATGTCGACAGCATATCCATCGCAAAGCTCATCGAGATACATGCGGGCGACGCGGTGCGGAGTTCGCTCCGTTCCCTCGCGCGGGCCGGTGGGGTCAAGTTCACTGAGCACGGCCGCCACGTGTGCTTCGACGCGAGCATACGGTCTATTCCCATTACCGCGCAGAACGCTGGGCGCCGACAGATCTTCGTGATAGCTGCCAGGGTGAGCCCGGTCTGGCAAAATAAGGTCTGCGGTCATCGGCTCTCCACTCCCCACTCTACTTCCACGAAGGAAGTCGCCCCTTCCCAGAGACGTACCTTGTCAACCTCGGGACACTGATCGTGGAACTGCTTGAGTGCCCACGCTGCGATCATCTCGGCGGTCCGTTCGGGCAGAAACGACAGTGTCTCGTCGAGATCTTGGTGTTCGACGTACGGCTCGATCGCGCTGGCGTATGCCTGCTTGAGGCGGTAGAAGTCGACGACCATGCCGTAATCGGCACGCTCCTCTGACTCGATCAGCGGACCGCATGCGCACACTTCGAGAATCCAGGTGTGGCCGTGTTTGCGTCGGCAATGGCCGTCGTGATGGCCGTTCGAATGCGCAGCTGGAAAGTCGAAGCGTTTGCAAACCGAGTACCGCATTGACGCACCTCCTTCAGTAAACCGGCATCAAAGGCCGTAGCGAGGCCGCTGGCCGACCGGGACTACGCGGTCGGCTTGGTTTGTGTTCTTTGACCTGAGCGGGGATAATGTCGGCGAATTCCCGGTGTCACAAATGACAGCGGAATGCCAAGACAACTATCGAGCAGCCAGCCGTGGACGGCCAGCGCAGGCCGTCGGCCTCGGCCATGCCGCGCGAGATGACGGCGCCCTAGTTCGTACGGCGGGCGCGTGCACGCGCCCGTCCGCCCTGCGGAAGAGCGCGAGATCCTCCGCCGAGCAGGCGGGGCCCTGCCTACACCGGAAGCCGTCAGGTCGGCCGCGAAGCTGCGGGACCCGGGCGAAACATGCCCAATGTACCATTTTCGTCATGGGACAGCATGAGGGTACCTCCGCCCTGTACGGCATCTACTCGGCTGCGCGGCGCTCCCCGGCAGCATCAAGATGATTGTCACGTCGCTGGCCTGCATACGCATCCGCCAGTGCACAGTGCGGGTGGCTAGTCCGAAGCCAGCCTCGTGGCAATGCCTGCCTGCTGGCAAGCCACCTCCAGCGGCCGGCCGGGCAGGTCAACAGCGCAGTCCGCGTGGGGTCGGGCAGGCGCATACACGCCGGTCAGAAAGCCTATAGCCGTGCGCGCACTCGTGCTGCTGCGGCATCACGCTGCGTGATGGGGGTCGTGGTTGCGTGCCCGCTCGCGCGCGATGACATGCAATGGTGGCGCTGGTGGCCACGGCCTTTGGTAGCTGCGTCTCATCAGGTGCGCAAGGTGCCGCAGGCGGTCGAGTTCGTCGTCGGGGACGTCGGCCATGCGCGGGCGGGGCGCGGAGCGCAGTTCCTCTCGGCATTCCTGGCGCCGCTCCCGGGCGGCGGTCCAGGCTGCTGAGCGCATGGTCATCGTCTCCTCTAGGTGTGGCCGCTGGCCGGATGGCTATCTCATCTGGTCTACGTGGATCAGGCCCATTGCCTTCAGTACGCGGTCAACCATCCACGACACCCAGTGACGGCTAGCGGAGCTTGGTCATTAGGACTTTGACGTTTCTCTTGAGTTTTCCGGCCGGGTATCTGGGATGTCGCGCGGGTCGTGGCTGGTCAGGCGGCTGCTGGTAGTCGTGCTTCGGCCAGGCGCCGGGTGACTTCGCGGTCGATGATGCGCAGGGCGTCGCGGAGCGGGGGCGGGGCCGGGGGCTGGTCGCCGGCCATGAGCGGGCGCAGGACGCGGTCGTGCACCTTGGTGTAGAAGATCGCGAAGCGCAGGCCATCGCCGGTGAGGGCGTACAGGTTGCGGTGCGGGATGCGGGCGATGAGGCCGTTGCGGGACAGGCGGGCCAGGTCGTAGGAGGCCTGGTTGACACTGTAGGCGGTGCCGAGCAGGCCGGTCATCAAGGCGCGCAGGCTCTTGTTCGTGATGCCGGTGACGGCGGACAGCGTGCTGGCGAGGGCGCCGGCCAGGGCCATGACTCGAGGGTCGCCGAACCGCAGGCCCGGGGCCCTCCGGCCATCCTGGGTGAGGGTGGGCTGCGATATCCGCGCAAAGGCTGGACTATCGAAGACACATCCCTGGCCGGCTTTTTCAGTCTCCAGCAGCCGGGCGTTGATCGCACGTGCCCGGGACTGGAGTTCGGGAAGGTGGTGCAGGCGGCGGGCGACGCCGAGGTCCTCGGGTGAGTTGACCACGGTCTCGACCCGCAGGGCGCGGCCGTCCTTGAGGTACTGCTTCACTCGTGAGTGGCGCCAGAACGCGTTGATGGTGACGCCCTGGCAGTTGCGGTCGATCGCGGTCCGGAACGCCCCGCCGGCCTGGTCTTTGGGCTTGCGGCCCCGCCGATCCCGCTTGAACAAGATCTCGACGTGCTCGGGCCGGCCCAGGTCGAGGTTGTCGGCCACCAGCGCCTCGAAGAACGCCCGGGCCTGCCGGGGCGCACTGAACACCATCGTGCGGGACACCTCGACCTGACGCATCGACAGCTCCCACCAGTAGCTGGCGGCACGGTCTGCATCAGTCAGCGGCAGCGGGAGCCGTGACATCCACCGGTCGAAGAACGCCTGGATATCGGCAGGGCCGAGCCGGTCGCAGATCACCTGAAGCGCTGCCGGGTCATCGCAGGAGGCGAACCCGTTGGACAGCTCGGTGAACCCGATCCCGGCGCGGGCGGCTGCCTGCTTGGAATGCTCGTGGCCGTTGAGCCAGACCTTGACCGGGTAGGGGAAGTACGCGCAGATCTTGATGAACGCCGGCCCCCACCGCTCGTCAAAGACATAGAAGTAATAGCAGGTCACCCGGCGCTCGGCCTTGGCGAACCAGAACTGCGGCGGCGTGGACGGGCCGGTGTCGCGCTTGCGCGCATCCCACACCAGCTGAAACTCCTCCGCCCGGCCGATCGCCGCCACCCCAGGCCGGCCAGCACGCGCGGCGGCACGTAAGTACCGCTGCATGACATCGAGCTTGCGGACGCCCCTGGTGAACTTGACCACCGGGATGTCATTCATCTCAGCGAACCGGGCCACCGCCTGGCGGAACCGCCCGCCGATCTGACCGAAGACCGCCGGCGAGGCGACCGGCATGCCCCGGTGATCGTGCAGGAACGTGAACACCTGCCCGCCCACCTGCAGCGTCGGCACATAGCCGTTGAGATAGATACGGTCCAGGCACTCGACGTCCAGCACCGTGTGACCATCCAGCAGTTCCTGGACCGTGACCACATGCGACATGACGACCACCCCTGCCCAGCCGGCATTACCCTCCCCAGCCTGAACCCGCCAGCACCCGTGAGCAGGCAGAACTGTCAACCTCGGCGGTCAGAGGCGGAGCCTCGCTAGCTACTTCGCCCTGAAAATGGGGCACGCCGAAACCTGAGCCGGACGGACTGCCCGCGCCAGCTGCTCCCGGCCGCAAGATCACGAACCGCCACGGAGTTTGCGGGTCGAAGAAATTAATCAAGTGG
>Ga0335074_10006793_pt1 | contig 15871 bp, 15 predicted proteins | sample Lox_Sample_23_FD_206715 | JGI IMG/M metagenome (GOLD analysis project Ga0335074, IMG submission 206715) | Soil microbial communities from Loxahatchee National Wildlife Refuge, Florida, United States - Lox_Sample_2.3 | ecosystem: Environmental > Terrestrial > Soil > Wetlands | place: USA... | reverse complement strand
TGATGGGAGAAGAGATCATGCAGCTTCGGCGGGACCTTCTTGAGGCCGAGGTCGTTTTCCTCGTGACACTCGAAGCAATGAATCTCATACAGGGCTTTCCCAGCCTGTTCGGTTTCGGTGAGTGGCTTTGAGCAACTGGTGGCCCAGAACAGCAGCGTGGTTCCAGCAAACAGGCCCAGACTCAATCCCAGAACCGACCGCCCCATGAGCCTGCGACACCGTGTCCTCAGGCTCATTTGCCGACCTGCAAGGCCAGAGCCGCGACTGCATTGGCTACGTCGCTCGGGTTCCATCCGCTGCCGCCCCACTGCTGCGCTACCTTGTTCTCTTTGTCGAGCAGGGTGGTTTGCATGGTGTGCGTGATCTGGTTGTCTTCTTCCGTGTACTGCAGACCGAAGGCCTGAGCGAGCTTCCTGAGGTCGCCGGGCGTCGTATCCGCAAACTCCCAATGGGCGAAGGCGGATGCGTTGTCATCCAGATAGGCCATACCATACTGGCGCAGTACCGGCGGTTTATCGTAGTTCGGATCGAGGCTGACGCTGATAAGGTGACTGGCTGCATAGGCTGCCGGCATCTTCGCCAAAAGATTGTTCACTTTTGCAAAGTGACTCGTGATCAGCGGACAGGCCGTCGGCATCGGGCAGCGCGTGTAGATGAAAGTGATCAGAACGGCCTTCCCCCGATAGTCCCGGAGGTGGATCGGCTTGCCGTCCTGGTTGACCAGGGGCAGATCGGGCACCGCTTCTCCGACCATCAACTGATGCGGCGGAAGCATCGCTGGTGGCAGCTTCCGTCTCTTCTCGCTGGTGATGACGACCTGGTCGAGCAGGTAATTGTCCGAATCCGATGGCACCAGAACATCCGCCGTTATTTCATCGCCCGGCTTCACCTTCTGCACGTCGCCTGGATTCTTCACCTTGTAGACCATCGTCATCGCCGGCATGAAGCCGGGGACGTCTCCGTGCTTGATGGTGATCTCGCTGGTCGCAGCGCTCGTGGCCAGCACCATGCCCTCGAGGCGATAGTGTTTGACCGTGACGGCCGTCGGATGCAGTTCCACACCGGCGGGACTATCGCTTTCTTTGCGGCATCCGGAAGGCAGAACCATCAGCGCTGTAGAGAAGACCAGAGCGGCAACACCGAAGCGCGAAATCGACATCATGCAGTTTCCTCAATCAAGAAATATGGCCGCCGTGCGTTGGCTCACCTGCGCTTATTGGGCGGCGAACTTTTCCGGCGAGGCATCGAAGATCTGCTTGTGCTCGCGCATGCAGAAATAGTAGGTTTTTCCCTTGTACGTCGACGACAGGGAACGATCGACGTCCATTCCGCAGATGGGGCAGACCGGATGATTCGCACTCTGCCTGATGGGTCCGGCATACTCAGCGTTGGAAGAAGGATTCAGCCAGCCCTGGCCCTGATACTCAAGCACGTTGGCAGTCTGGCTTGCTATATCCCTGCCGAAGTAGCGCTCGACCACCCGCAAGGCGAGATCAATGCCAGAAGTGAGGCCGCCGGCGGTGGCCAAATTGCCCGTTTCCACAAACCGAGCCCCGCGCTCAACATGAATGTCCGGATACTGCAGCGCGAGGTCGACATAAGCGCCGTGATGGGTGGTGGCAGGCCTGCCATTCAGCAAGCCAGTGCTCGCAAGCACGAAGGCGCCGGTGCAGACGGACATGGTGACATCGGTGTTCCTGGTGGCATTGCGAATCCAGGCTTTGGTCGCCTCGCTGGCCGGACTTTGTGCGGGGATGACGATGACCTTGGGTGGAGGAGCATCGGCAATGGTGTAGGTGGGTATGATCTTCAATCCACCGCTCGCAAGAATGGGAGGCGCGGTCTCCGCCACGGTGTAGAGACTGAAGGCATCCAGTTTTCGGCCGGGAATGGTGGCACGCTCGAAGACTTCCCACGGACCACAAAAGTCGATAACAACGGCGCCTTCAGAGATAAGGAAGGCGACCGGGATGGACGCGTTGGCGGGAGGGGTGAGCGGGTTGAGCGTCGCGCCTCCCGCGGCTGTGTGGAATGTTTCCGCAGTCGCGCCGGGTAAAGCCAGCGAGCCAACAGCAGTTAAGCCGAGGGCTGCCGAACGTTGAAGGAGCTCTCTGCGATTGATCGACATGCCATTACTCCCGGTTGAGATGGATTTTGAGCGTGACAAAAGCCGAAAGCGGTTGGTTCGGCATCACGACGGGGAATCCAAAATATTCGTATGTGTCATAAGTGTCGCGATCGGTTAGGTTCACCGCCGAACCCTCGATGCTGTAGCGGCGGCCGAAGTCGTAAGAGCCCTGAGCATCGACAGCGGCATATCCTGGCACCGTCACGGTATTTGGCAGTGTGTCCTGGCGAGAGCTGAAACCTGTAACCCCGGCACCGAAGGCCAGCCCCGTAGCAGGGCCGTTCTGAATGCGGTAGCGTACTGCAACGCGCCCACTGTTAAGGGGAACGCGCGGGAGAAAATTCCCTACAGGAATCGCATTGTCCCTCGTTACGGTGGCTTGCGTGTACGCATAGTTTGCAAGCAGCGAGAATGCCCGCATTGGTTCCCACGTCAGGTCGGTTTCAGCACCGCGAGCGCGCTGCTGCCCTGTTTGGATCGAATACAGAAAGTTCGCCGGGTCGGGAGTCGCGACGTTGTCGCGGGTCTGGTTGAAGATGGCAACCGTGCCGGCAAGATGCGCTCTGGAGAGCGCCAGCTTCAGACCGCCCTCCACATTGTGTGAGGTCTCGGGCTTGGGCGCCTGCTGCACGACGAGTCCGAAAGCGCCACGAAAGGCAGTGGCGTATGCCGCGTAGAGGGCCATACCGTTAGCCACTCTAAAATTGCCACCAACACGACCCGATGCGTGGTTGTAGACCGAGTTGGTTCCTTGTTCCCGCTCGCGGAAATCGAGCCGGGTGTACCGCACTGAACCGGTAAGGCTAAGCCGGCTGTAGGTAGCCTGGTCCTGACCATAGACCGCGGTCGTCTGATAACGGTCGGTCTGCGTGAGGGTGACGGGCGTTCCAGGTCCGAACGATAAGTTGTAGGTTGGCTTTGCCAAGTTCTCTTCGCCTACAGGTATTCCCGAGAATCCCATCCCCGAGTAGAAATTGGTGTGGTCGTAGCTCACTCCAGCCAGCAACACGTGCCTCCCACCCAAGCCGCGGAGGTTCGCTATCAAATTGGTATCGAAAGTGCCCTCTCTAACCGGATTTGAAGGCATATCCAGTGTGAAGATCTGATAGACGGGGGGAGCTGGGTCGGGTGGATTAAGTCCTGGAAAGACGAAGCTGCCGTGCTCGTTGGCCTGGCTAAAGTAGTAGCGAGCGCTTGTGTTCCAGTGCAGATTGTCACTGAAGATGTGATTGAGCTCAACGGTGGCCATGCGGCTGTCGAGCCTGGTGTGCGGCTGCCCCACAGGCGCACCAGCGAACGCGTCACGATCGATCAGTCCAGCGAATGCCTCATCAGCGGGAATACCCGAATATTCCAACTGATCGCGATGGTTGATTCGTCCCTGGACAAAGAGGTCTGTCTTTCGCCCTAATTGGAATGACATGGCCGGCTGCACAGACCAACGATCACCACTTACAACATCGACCCAACTGTCATTCCTCTGGTACTCGCCAGAGAGACGCGCGGCGATTTTCGTATTGAACGGAATGTTCAAATCGCCGTAGGGGTCCACGGTTCCGAAGTACCCGCCTCGAAAGCCGAGGGAGCCAACTAACATTGGCTCCGGACGCACCGAGACCACATTGATCAGGCCTCCCAGAGGAGAACCCAGGCCGCCCCCGTACATTGTGGAGTCTGGCCCTTTGACCACTTCGATCCGCTCTACCCCCACAAGACTTGTCGGATCATTTGCAGTGGTCGTGTTGCCAAACATGGAGAGACCGTCGGTATAAATCTCCGCTGGAAAACCTCGGACAATCGGCTGGGTGAAGAGAATCTCCTCAGGCTTTGTTGGCGTGACTCCCGACACGTTGACAAGGGCATCTGCCATGGTGCGGCGGTCCTGATCCTGAATCAAGGTGTGACTGATAACCTCGACTGACTGCGGCACATCAATCAGCGGCGTTGCAGTGCGTGTTCCGGAACTGTCATTGAGCACGGTGTATGGAGTGCTTGCGTTTGCTGAAACTCGTACTGTGGAAGTCGTCGGGCCGACCAGCAGCTTCGCATCAACCTGGAGCGCCTCACCGCTGGCAAGCCGCGCATCGGTCTCTTCAAACTTCCGGAAACCCGACGCGGAGATTTTCAGGTCATACACGCCTGCCGGCAATGATGAAAACATGTAGCGTCCTGCGCTGGTCGTCTGGCTGGTGCTGACTTGCCCGGTCGCTTGCTCAGTCACGGAAACAGTCGCTCTCGAAATGGCAGCAGCTGTGGGATCCATCACGGTGCCAGAAATTGATCCATACGCCTGACCAAAGAGCGGCAAAGCGGAGAAAAGGCACCAGATCATTAGTAGGACTGACTTGGGCTGATCAATGATATTCATTCCTCACGTTCCTCTGGAAGCAGTTCTTCGGAGTCAAACCGAGCAGAAGAGTGACGGTTGGTCTGCCTGAGTATCTAGGTGCGGGGCGATTTCCTGGCAGCGGCATATTGGCCGCTCACAAAATCCCAGTTCACTACGCGGAAGAATGCGGAGACATATTCCGACCGCCGGTTCTGATACTTCAGGTAGTAAGCGTGTTCCCAGACGTCTAAGCCGAGAATGGGCGCACGGCCATTCGTAAGAGGGCTGTCCTGATTGGCGCTTGTTTCGATTTGCAGCTTGCCGTCGCCGTCCAGCGTGAGCCACGCCCAGCCACTACCAAAGACGCTGGTGGCCGCCTTCGAAAACCGATCCTGAAACTGGCCGAAGCTCCCGAACTTTGCGTCGATGTCCTTCGCGAGTTCGGCCTTCGGTGTGTCGCCGCCACTGCGTGACAAGGTCGGCCACCAGAAGGAGTGATTGGCATCGCCTCCTCCCTGATTCCGGATCGCGGTGCGAATCGATTCGGGCACTGTATCCAGGTGTGCCAGCAACTCTTCGGCGCTCTTGCCCGCCAGTTCGGGATGGCCTGCAACGGCCGCATTCAGGTGCTCCACGTAGCTGGCATGATGCTTGTCATGATGCAGGTGCATCGTTTCAGTGTCGACGTACGGCTCGAGGGCGTCATAGGCATAGGGCAGGGGCGGCAGGGTATAGGGCCCGCCTGGCGCTGGTGCAGATACTTGGGCGAACGCGTAAGCGTTGAGGCTTGCGCCGGATATGGCGAGTCCGGCCCCGGAAGCAAGCCCCTTCAGAATTGAACGTCGATTCATCGTCTTCTCTCTCCATGCGTATTCGGTGATGTGAGCGCGGATGCAGGTTTTTCCTAAAGTTAGAGTTCCTGGCTCCATTCCTCGCGAATTCTTGCATGCAGCGCGTACAGGGCGGCTTCGTCCATTCCAGGGGGCTTGGCAAGGATCGCCTGAGGCCGTCGTCGCACGGTTATGACCATCCCGCACAGCAAAGCCAGAACCGCGAAGACCGTTGCGTATGCGGGAAGTGAAAGCACCAGGGTGCCGGTAGCACCGTCCGGGACCGCGAGGATGCTCTCGCCGTATTCGGTCTTGTAGTAATCGAGAACCTCCTGTTCGCTCTTTCCCGCCAGAACCATCGCGGTGACTTCTCCGCGCATTTGTTGCGCGATCTCGCTGTCATGCACGTCGATGGTCTGGGAATAGCAACAGGGGGCCATCAGCTTGCCCTCAATCCGGTGGATCTGGTCTTTTTGTGCCCCGTTGGGCATACCCGTGAGCAGCATGACGAGCCAGAGCCCGGAGAACTTCATAGCTTGCCTTTCAACAACGCCGCAGAATCGGAAGCGTCCTGTTACGGAATGGGGAAGACGCCTGTCGAGTGCTCCAGGCGGTTTCCGCGTGGAGCGATAATCGGTGCCGTGTTCAATATAGGGCGTAAAAGAGGCTTTATCGGCGCGGCAAATTGTCGCATCTGGGGAATGGGGGGGTAAAGAATTACCCGATTCGTCGTCGAAGAAACCGCTCCGGGATTGGCGGAGGTTAAGCCGAAAGCTTCAGCGACGGGTCAGAAACAATTCCGCTCTCTGATGTAACCGTTCTGCGTACCAACCGGGGGCATAGGTTTCGAGAAGGTGATGTAGTTCTTTCAGCAGACAAACGCCCTCTGTCTCCCAATCACTTGCAGAAAGATGTCTATCGTTCATCTGCGCTGGGGTGCCATGCGGAGTGAGGGTGGACGCTACTACGGATTTCGCCATGACGTCACCTGATTGAATTGCGTGAATACGCTGAATCGTATGTTGACAACACAGGTATCGGGGCAGTGGGGCGATGTCACCGATAACGCTAAGTCCGCCCGATGTTGCGGTGACTATATCCTTTTGCCCGGCTAACTGGCCTGCGTCAAATTGTCGCGATTGAATGAAAGGCCGCAGACCTAGCGCGCGGGGGGATATTTCGAGAGTTTCCTTTGCAGAGATCGGCGATGGATTCCCAGCTTGCGGGCTGCTTCCGAGATGTTCCCGTCGCTATCGGTAATGACGCGCTGCATATGCTCCCACTCCACGCGGGCAAGGCTGGGCGCATCGACGGAAATGTTCGGCACAGGATCACCCGGTGTCTGCAATCTGTGGTACGCGGCAAGAATCTGGTCAACATCAGCGGGTTTGCTGAGGTAATAGTCGGCGCCGCGCTTCATGGCGCAAATCGTTGTGGGGATACTACCGTAGCCAGTCAGCATGATGATGGACATGGAAGAGCCAATCGCCCGCAGTTTCTCGACTAGCTCGAGACCATCCTGTCCCGGCATTCGCAGGTCAACGAGCGCCAAATCGGGGAGCCGCTTACTTGCCAGGACGAGAGCTTCTTCTCCGCCAGCTGCGGCACGGGCTTCCCAGTTGCGCTGCGCAAACGCACGACACAGACGAGTGCGAAACACTTCGTCGTCGTCGATGATCAGCACACGCGGAAGATTCTCAGACTCGGCCACGGCTGCCCTCTTTCTGTTTCAGGAATTCCACTGGCAATCTCAGCGTTGCCGTAGTTCCGCGTCCAGGCGCCGACGTGTACGAAAGTCCTCCTCCCAGACGTTCCGCAAAGGTTCGAACGAGAAAGGTTCCTAATCCCATGCCGCGACCGGGTTCCTTGGTCGTGAAAAACGGCTCAGCAATCCGGCGCTGAACATCCTCCGTCATGCCCGTGCCGTTATCGCAAACTGAGAATATGACCTCCTCACCGATCTGCCGGGCCTTGAGGTCGACCTGAATGTCACTCGAGCCCGCGTCCAGCGCGTTGGACAACAACGCCGCCAGGGATTGCACCGTTGCTCGCACGGGCAAAAACAGGTTCGCTGGGCCATTGGTCGCCTCCAGAGTGACGTGCGGACGTTTTGTCTCGGGAATCTCCAGCACGGTCCGCCGGAGGAGTTCTGCCATCTCAATCGTTCGCGGGGATTCACCGATCGGTTCGGCTCCGTCCGCGCTCATTCTTTGCAGAATATGCTGGCACCGCTCGACCTCCGAGCGAATCAGCTTTGCATCTTCGCATACCGCATTGCCGTGCCTCAGAGTTAAAGCATAGCGTTCCAGCTCTCGAGCGACCACAGCGATCGTTCCCAGCGGGGTTCCCAACTCGTGCGCGGCACCAGCCGCCAGGGTAACAAGCGAAGTCAACTTCTCCTGCCGAGCAACATGCTCCTGAAGTCTCAACACCTCCTGTTCGCGGATGCGCAGCGCATAGGACACTCTGCTGGTGAAAAAGCTGATCAAAGCCGCGGCGATGACAAAAGCGATCCACATTCCGGCCAAATGGGAAGAAAGCCCGGGCTCGCCAGAATGCACGTGTGACCCCTTCAGCGAAACATGAAGGACGAACAGAAGACCAAAACAAAGAGATGCGAGTACACCCAGCCCGCACACCCACTGCTTTTTGAGCACAACAGCCGCGAGGGTGATCTGGACAAGATACAAAAGGCTGAACGGATTCATGGGACCACCCGTCAACCCGAGCACCGCAGTCAGGCACACAGTGTCGAGCAGAAAGATGTAACCCAGGATCGTCTGCGGCGCGCGAATCGACCTCGCCGCCACGCGATGCAGCCAAAGGTTCGAGCCCAGTACGCAAACGAGTGGCGCGAACGTCCACCTGAGCGCGGAGTAGAAGCCGAGAAAACAGGCAACTCCGCCGAGCGTTGCTGCTCCTCCCAGAACCATGGCGTAGCGCAGCCGTACGACCCACGGCAAAGCCAGATTTGGAGCAGCGTCATTTTCCGGGTCTTGTAGTTCAGGCATCGCAGTGGACATCATCCTGATGATATTTTGCTCCGAAGCGATTGACACCCTGCGACAATTTGTCGCACCCGGTTGACCTGTTGGCCAGTTTGTTTCCGCGCTTCCAGTACTTCTAGTCGCACATGAGCTCATTGAAAAGATTGGGGCTACCTGTCGGCAGCCCCGTCAAATCGATGGATGGAATGAGGTGGCAGCATACCACGAGTTGGAAGATCCACGAATTGCCCAAGCGCACATTGTTCGAGGACAATGAGCTTCGGAACATTCCCAGTTCTACTCATCACACACGGAAAATGCGGCGACCAACGGCATTCGCGGTGCTCTTGTTTCTGTTCTCGTCCTGGGGGGCGCCGTGCCTGTCCGCTTTGACCGGCCGCCAAGACAACCTGCCCGCTTGCTGTCGACGAAACGGCAAACACCATTGCATGATGACTCTGGCGGAACGCCGGCAGCTTGCCGGCCGTTACCGCCAGTTTGACCCTCCAGCGGAGAAGTGCCCGTACACGCCAGCGGCCGTGGTCGCTGTTCACAGCGAACCTTTTGTCATCCGTACAAACGAGTCGGCATTCGCCGCCTACTGCGACGATCCGGCGACTCTTGCCCAGTCGCGCTCACTCTTGCAGATCGCCGAGACTTCTTCGCTTCGCAAACGCGGCCCTCCCTTCCAACGCCTCTTCTAAACACCACAAAAACAGAACCCGGCATCTGAGCCGCACTCCGCTCGATTTCTCGCGGCTGCGTCCGGGAATGCCGCATTCGCATTTTCAGAGACCCGTTCGGGGAGGCGTTGCTTGAAGCGTGTACTCTCGATCGCGTTCGTGTTGATCGCGATGACTACAGTCCATCTGCCCATCCAGGCCCAGACAATTCAGATGCGCGGCGTTGTCGCTGACGCAACGGGTGCCGTCCTGCAGGACACGACGGTCATTCTGCTCAACAATAGTGCCGTACGAGTCGCAACAACCGTCACCCAGAGTGATGGCTCGTTCCTCTTTGCGAATCTTGCCGCCGGACACTATACGATTGCCGTCGAGCGGGCCGGATTCCAGCGCAAGGAAATTCCGGTTCAACTGCCTGCGGCTTCTGAGAATCCACTGCGGATCGCGCTCGCTGTCGCCGGGCCCGGAACCACGGTGACGGTGACCGCGGAATCAGGCACCTATCATAGCGATTACGCCTCCTCCGCAACCGGCATGGAAATACCAGTTCGCGAGATCCCGCAGGGCATCGGCGTCGCCAATCTTTCGCTCATCCAAAGCCAGCAGGACACGCGCTTCGCCGATGCAGCTCAGAACATCAGCGGCGTCGATCGCGACGTACTGGCGTCGGGCAGCATCGGCGACGCGCTCACCGTTCGCGGATTGCCGCTCGGAGTGTTCAGCAACTACTACGAGGACGGTTTTGCTTTCGATGGCATGGTGCCGTCCGACTGCACGGATGTGGAACGGATCGAAGTTCTCAAGGGTCCCCCATCGGTTCTTTACGGACGAGCCGCTTCAGGCGGCGTGGTCAATCTCATTACCAGGGAGCCGCTGCCCGTGCATCAGGCAAACTTCTCCATGCAGGGCGACAACTTCGGAAGCTTGCGTCCGACTTTCGACGTAACAGGACTTTTGGCGGGAAAATCGTCGCTGTTCTACCGCGTAAACGGCGAGTTCGCCAACTCATTCGACTTTCGCGACGACTACCATGATCGCCGCTACTTTCTGGATCCGCAGCTGACTTGGAAACCCGATTCAGACACCGCTATCCGCGTCCAATTGCAGTACCTCCACGGCAGGACGACTACGGATTACGGCATTCCCGGGCTCGGAGATCGTCCGGCACCCGTCGACATCTCGAATTTTTACGGCGAGCCGTGGCAGTACTCCCTGCTGCAGAAGCGAGATGGAACCATCGATGCGTCAAGAAATCTGGGTCAGGAATGGGTCGTTCGCAGCCGCTTTCGGGCCGCACTCACCAACTGGGACTATCTCGACACCAGCACCGGCTATCTTCTCCCCGATAATCAAACGCTCACGCGTTACTCGGAGGACGCGGCCTATCCGCTGCGGTTCTATGACTGGCAGACCAATCTCACCGGCCTGTTTCACACGGGAAGAATCGAACACAACGTCCTCATCGGCTTCGAATACAGCCACGACCAGGTCGTTCAGGATGCGATTTTCGACGATGCTCCCTCGATCAACCTTTATCATCCGGTCCCATTCAGCAAGACGATGCCCGATCCGGCGACCCTGAAAGAGTATTTCCTCAATCCCAGCTCTCCTGACTACTTCCCGATCGATGGCACCACAAAGCTCATGTCGCACGGAGGCTACTTCCAGGACCACGTAACACTATTGCCTTCGCTGAAGGCTCTGGTCGGCTCTCGAATCGAAGGTTTCACCCAACGCTATGACGAGACTGTGTACGGTACGCATACGACGCAGGGAAACATCGCATTCCTGCCACGTGTCGGGCTCACCTGGCAGCCGGTACAGCCGGTGACGTTCTACACAAGCTGGAGCCGCAGTTTCAGCCCCACGCTGGCCGCCCAGTTCACCCCCGGAGGCAAGCCGTTCCCCTCTGAATATGGCCAGCAGTGGGAGGGCGGTGTGCGCACGTCAGAAATCCACGACAGGCTCTCATCCTCGCTCGCCGTTTATCGGATTCGCGCCTCGAATCTTCTCATCACAAATCCGGGGAACCCTCTCGCATCGATCCAGATCGGCACTACCGGCTCAAAGGGTGTCGAGTTCGAAACCTCCGGACGCATCCGCCCCGGCTGGGATGTCACCTTTGCCTACGCGTACAACGAAGCCCGCATTCTCGCCGATCCGGTCTATCCGGTAGGCAACATCTTCCAGAATGCTCCTCGTCACGGTGGAAGCCTGTGGACAGTTTACGAAGTCCAACAGGGCGCCGTACGCGGCCTGAGCTTCGGCGGCGGGTTCATCGCTCGAAGCTATCGGTTCGTGGATCCGGCCGATGACCTGGTTCTGCCTGGCTACGGTCGCCTCGACGTCATGGCAGGCTACGCCTTCGGGCCGCAGCACCACGAAGAGCGGATGTTCCGCCTGAGTGTCAACCTCCGGAACGTGACCGACCGCTCGTATTTTGAATCCGGCAACACGCCCAACGTCATCTTTCCAGGTTCGCCCATCACCGCACTCAGCCGGCTGGAGGTGCATTTTTGACCCAGTCTACAATCACCTACCGGACGATCTGGCGCTGGCACTTCTACGCAGGTCTGTTCTCGATCCCCTTCATTCTCTGGCTGTCAGTGACCGGGTCGATCTATCTGTTTCGTCCCCAGATTGAAACGCTGCTCGACTGGCGTTACGACCACCTCACGATCCAGGGCCCTCGCGCCACTCCAGCCGCGGAGGTGCAGGCTGCCCTGCGCGCAGTGCCGGGAACCAACTTCCATTACTTCGAACTCCCTCGTGACAAAGACTCCGCGGCACAAGTGGTTGTCGGCAGAGGAAAGAAAGAGTACCGCGTCTACGTCAATCCAGCCACTCTACAGATCCTCAAGGTCGGCGACGAGGACCGGCGTCCGATGGAGGTACTCTTTTACCTCCACGGCGAGCTTCTCCTCGGCGATCGTGGATCCAACATCATCGAGCTGGCTGCTTCTTGGGCCATTGTGCTTCTCATGACCGGAATCTATCTCTGGTGGCCTCGGCAGACTGAGCGTCTGGCCGGGGTTCTGTACATTCGGCTTCATCGTGGCTCCCGCATTTTCTGGCGTGACCTTCACGCCGTGACGGGCATTCTCATCTCCGCATACGCCTTTTTCATCTTGTTCACCGGCTTACCGTGGGCGAGCTTCTGGGGAGGTCAGTATCTGCTGGCGGTCCGCACCTTTGCCGCTTCGCACACGATCCACCAGGCCTGGAGCACAGGAGAGAATTCCACGCTCCAGCAGAGACAGGCAACCGATACAAATGCCATGGCCGGGATGCAGATGCCGTCTGTCCCTGCAGCCCATCGGGCGCTGCCGAGAGTCGGAGACTTCGACCCCCTGAATCGCATTCTTCCCGAAGCGGAGAGTTTTCACCTCGCCCCACCCGTCCGTATCGCTCCGCCTGACCAGGCCGGCGGAGACTGGAGTGTACGTTCTGACTCGCAGGACCGGCCCCTTCGCACCACTCTGTATATCGATCCCGCGAGCGGAGCCATCGTGAAGCGCGAGCCGTTTTCGCAACTCCCACTCGTCGATCGCATCGTCGACACGGGCGTTGCTATGCATGAGGGTCAGCTCTTCGGCCTGCCCAATCAGCTCCTCGGACTGAGCACCGCGTTGGGCCTTATCACGATGTGCATCAGCGCCATCGTCATGTGGTGGCGGCGCCGGGCGGATGGAGTTCTGGGAGCCCCACTGCCAATCGGAAAACCGCGATGGTCCTTCACCTTGGTCGCCGCCATCGTTGCACTTGCAATTTATCTTCCCGCCATGGCGGTCTCGCTGCTCTTTGTCCTTCTGACGGAGAAGTTCATTTTATCCCGAATACCATCGGTGAACCGGTGGCTCGGACTCTCTACGGCACAAACGGCACGTTCGCCGGTCTCGTCCGCTCTATGACTCGTCACGCAGTAAGGAGATTTCAAATGGACTATCAGCCTCGCCTCACCGCTCTCCTGCTGGGCAGCCTTCTGCTCTTCGGCGCTGCCGGTTGCCGCCGCTTTGAAAACTCCGCCGATCTATCCAGCCTCAACGCGATTCGTTATCACGTTCATGGCGTGGTCTTGGGCAAGAGTCCCTTGAATCAGGAGGTCACCATTGAGCAGGCACCCGTGCCGCGGAGGATGCCCGCAACCTCGGCTGTTTATCGGATTGCCGGATCCGGCTTGTTTCGAAACCTCCAGACCGGCGACAGCATCGCCGGAGAGGCGTACCTGCCCGAGAATGGCGAGCCGAACGAACTCCGTAGCGCGACAATCTTCTCTGAAACACGCAATCTGAAGGTCCTCGCTGCACTGCCTCCTCACATGCTCCTTGAGGGTGAATCGCTGCCATCCATCCCCATGCTGAACGAGGATCGCGAACAGGTGGACCTCACGCAGTTCCGGGGTAAAGCCGTTCTCGTCACATTCGTCGACACCCAATGCACGGAAGACTGTCCGATCATTACGAAGCTGTTCGGCGAGGTAAACGAACTGCTCTCCCATAATGCGCAGGTCTACCAGCACAGCCAACTCGTTACAGTCAGCCTCGACCCAGCTCACGACACACCCTCTGTTCTACGTCGGTACGGACTGCAATACCTGCACGGGGATGCCTCAGGTTTTGATCACTGGGAATTTGTGACCCTTACCCCTGCCAACCTGAATCGGCTGGCGACCAGCTTTGGCGTCCTGTATCAGCCTTCCAAAGATGGAGACATCGTGCACACCATGGACGTTTCCCTCATCGGTCCCAACAACACGCTGATCCAGTCGTGGGACGGCGACGACTGGCATCCGGCAGTCATCGCCAAAGCGGTCGACGCGGCCCTGACCGGGCGATCTTCGTAATTCCGAGGCCGACAGACCCTCCGATTACGAAGCTACGTGACGTTCGTAATCGTGCTACCAATTCCCAATTGGTATTACGATGCCATGCAGGAGCCTGCATGGGAGACCTGAGCAGAATTGGTATCGCGCTCGATTCCGAGCTGCTGGAGCGCTTCGACCGCTCCATTGCGCAGCGCGGGTATACCAACCGGTCAGAGGCGTTCCGCGATCTGATCCGAGACCGTCTGGTAAGTGAGCAGACAGCGATTCCGGATGCAATCGTGGTGGGAACAGTGACCCTGATCTACGATCACCATGCCCACGGGGTCACCGAGAAGCTCACGGAGCTACAGCATGCGCACCATCAACTGATCGTCTCTACCAGCCATGCCCATCTGGATCACGACTCATGCCTGGAAGTGCTCATCGTGCATGGCAAGTCCTCACTGGTTGAACAACTGGCGGACCGTCTCATCGGCCTCAAAGGTGTGCAGCACGGTCGCCTCGTAATGACGGCGCCCCAGCATCCATTCGGCCCGCCGCAGCACAAAGGACACAAGCACACCAGGTAGATCGCGCGAAGGCAGAAGATGAGATGCCGCAGGCATATGGGTAGCACGTTATTAAGTCTCGTAGCACTCTTGTTTCTGTTTTCCGTGACTGGAGTTTCTTCCCATCAGGCCGCCGCGCAAGAGAAGACGTCGGTCGCGGCCATGGATGGGACTCAACTGTCGGGAACTGTCGTGGACACGTCAGGCGCGGTGATGAGCGGAGCTGCCCTACAGGTTCGAAACGCGAACGGCTCTGTGTTAAGGGAGACCCGCACTGACAGAAACGGATTCTTCACCGTCTCCGGGCTGGCGGCGGGAAATTATCAGATCGTTGTCTCACATCCCGACTTTGAAACCCGGGAAATGCCCGTCATCATTACGGCCACCCAACCTCCGGCGACTTTGCGCATCACTCTGGCGCTGAGCGCCGTGAGCACCACCATCAACGTCCAGGGCAGAGAAGACGACCTGATCGGCATCGCCGATTCCGCGACGCAGGGAACGGTGGGCGCGAAGGAAATCGAGCATCGTCCGATTCTTCGTTCCGGAGAGATTCTGGAGACGATTCCCGGCGTGATCATTACGCAGCACGCCGGCGGCGGCAAAGCGAACCAGTATCTCCTGCGCGGTTTCAATCTCGACCACGGCACCGATTTTGCCATCTTCATCGATGGTATGCCGCTAAATTTGCCCTCCCACGCCCACGGCGAAGGATACGCCGACATGAACACCGTCATTCCGGAGTTGGTGCGGCGGGTGAATTACGAAAAAGGTTCCTACTATGCAGACGTTGGCAACTATGGCTCAGCCGGATCGGCGCACCTGGAGTTCTTCAGGACACTGCCTTGGAACTTCATTCAGGCAGAAGGCGGCAGGTTCGGCTATGGCCGTGTCGTCTTCGGCGTGTCGCGCTCAGTCGGCCCTGGCAATCTGCTATATGGCGGCGAAGCGTACCACGATGACGGCCCCTGGACCCATCCCGACAACTACTACAAATTCAATGGGCTTTTGACGTGGAGCCAGGGCGGAGATGATCAGGGTTTCAGCATTACGGCCCGCGGCTACCGTGGCACCTGGCACTCGAGCGATCAAATCCCCGTGACCGCCGTGCCCCTTGTGGGTTTCTTCGGCGCGCTGAACCCTACCGATGGCGGCCATTCCCAGCGTTACAGTCTGCAGGGAGAATGGCATCGGCTGGACACCCATTCCATGACGAAAATCTCGGTCTACGAATGCTATTACGATCTCGATTTGTTCTCGGACTTCACGTACTACCTCACCGATCCGCATCGTGGAGACCAGTTCGAACAGCAGGACCGGCGATGGGTGGCGGGGCTGGACGCCCGCCACACGATCGTCAGCCAGTGGTTGGGGCGCAGCGTGGAAAATACCTTCGGTCTGCAAGTCCGCAACGAGCACCCGCATTCACCGATGTTTTCCACCCCGTCGAACCATTTCAGGTGCGCTTCTGGTTAGGCAGGACATTCTGACAGTGCCGCGACAGTTCGGCTGTCGCAGGAGAGCGCGAACCGTTGGTTTTT
>Ga0335074_10006792_pt1 | contig 15872 bp, 10 predicted proteins | sample Lox_Sample_23_FD_206715 | JGI IMG/M metagenome (GOLD analysis project Ga0335074, IMG submission 206715) | Soil microbial communities from Loxahatchee National Wildlife Refuge, Florida, United States - Lox_Sample_2.3 | ecosystem: Environmental > Terrestrial > Soil > Wetlands | place: USA... | reverse complement strand
TTCGCGCCGCTCGTAAAGCGCGTGCTGCCCGCCGTCGTGAACATCTCCGTCACCGAAAAGCCTGAGGCCAACGCGATGTCGGACCAGCTGCCGGAAGGCTTCCGCAATTCGCCGCTCAACGAATTCATGCGGCGCTTTTTCGAGCAGCACGGCGGCGGCGATCCGTTCACGCCCGGGCCGTTTTCGCAGGAGCCGGAGGACGGCAGGCGCATCGCCCTCGGCTCGGGCTTTATCATCGACCCGTCGGGTTACGTCGTGACCAACAACCACGTCGTGGGAGAGGCTGCCAAAGTCACCGTCATTCTGCAGGACGGCACAAAATATCCGGCCCATATCGTCGGCCGCGACCCGCGCACCGATCTAGCGGTCCTGAAAATCAAGACCGATAAGCCCTTGCCTTATGTCACGTTCGGCGACAGCGGCGCGGCACAGGTCGGCGACTGGGTCGTCGCGGTCGGCAATCCGTTCGGCCTCGGCGGCACCGTTACGACCGGCATCATCTCGGCACGCGGCCGCGACATTCATTCCGGCCAGTTCGACGATTTCCTGCAGATCGATGCGCCGATCAACCGCGGCAATTCGGGCGGCCCGACCTTCAATCTCGACGGCCAGGTGATCGGCATCAACACCGCGATCTATTCGCCGAACGGCGGTAGCGTCGGTATCGGCTTTGCGATCCCGTCCAATGTCGCGAAGCGGATCGTCGCGCAGCTCGAAGCGCACGGCAAGGTCGAGCGCGGCTGGCTCGGCGTGCAGATCCAGCAGGTGACGCCGGCGATCGCCGCCAGCCTCGGACTGCCCAACGATCACGGCGCGATTGTCGCGTTGGTGTCGCATGACGGCCCCGGCGCCCGCGCCGGCATCGAGCAGGGCGACGTGGTGCTGTCGTTCGACGGCCAGCCGGTGAAGCAGCTGCACGACCTGCCGCGCCTCGTCGCCGATCAGGCGCCCGGCTCGGCGGCGACGATGACGGTGTGGCGCGATGGAAAGTCGGTCGAGTTGCATGCAACGCTCGGCGATGCGCCGGAGAATCCCCGGATCGCCTCGGCCAGCGACGGTCCCGCCGAGGCGGAACCGGCGGATGCCTTCGGCGTGCATTTCGCACCATTGACCGCCGACGTACGGCAGGAGCTGAACCTCTCCGCAGATGTCCATGGCGTCGTCATCTCAAGTGTCGATGAAGGCAGCCCGGCCGACGCGCTCGGGCTATCGCGCGGCGATGTCGTCATGTCGATCGACCAGCACCCGGTGCGCAATCCGGACGAGGCGGCGCAACGGCTGCGCGAGGCTGCCCGCTCGCCGCAAAAGAGCGCGCTGCTGCTGCTCAACCGGCACGGCATCACACAGTATGTCGGGATCAAGCTCGACAAGGGCGAGGGCTGAACAGCCCTCACCGAAGCAATGAACAGGGCGTCTTTACGGCGCCCTGTTCATCTCATGCGCTCAATGCAAAATGGCGGTGCGACGACGCCCGAAATCATCGCTCGCGCCAGGCGGGATGGCCGCGGCTGCCCGCGTCGCGCGCCGACAATGGCACGCGCGCTTCCAGACGTTCCAGTTCGATGCGGGTGCGGGCGCCGGCGCGCAGCAGCCGGTCGGTGGCTTCGCGCAATGCCGAGCGGCTCTCAAGCGTGTCCTGCGCGAGGGCATCGTCGAATGCGGCGAGAAAAGCGCCGATATCGGCCTCGACCCGCGCCCGCAAATCGCGATCGATGAAGGCGCCGTTCTCCCGCCGCGGCGGTGCATCGCCGCCGTTGTGATGCGGCGGCTCGCTGTAATCGCGGTCGCGTTGGCCGGCCGAGAACGGCGCGGCGGCGCCGTTGCCGGCGCGCTCGGAGGGGCTTGCGGCGGCCGGATCGACGGCCGGCTGTGCGCGATGGATCGGGGCCGGCCGCTCGATCGGCTGTTCGCCTGCCCGCGAGCCGCCATTGCCGTGCGGTGAACCGCCGAGCGACAGATGCAGCGTGCGCCGATGATCGCCGTTCGCCGGCGGTGCGGCGACCGGCCGCTGCGGTACAACCGCCTCCGCCGGGGGCGATGCGCGAAGGGAACCGCCGTTGCTGCCGTTCCGCTGGACGCCGGCGCCGTTCGGCGCGTCATCATGGGCGCGCGGCACTTCGGCCGACACCGGCGGCAATTTTTCGGGCGGCGACGCTGCCGCATCGGCCGTCGGCTCCGGCAGCGCGACCGGCGCCGATGCGTTCGCCGTCTCGCCGGAAATGGCTTTGATCAATTGCGGCTCGGACGCGTTGAGGGGCTTGTGCGAACCTTCCGACTCTGGCTGGCGCGTCCGGCTGCGGCTGACAACATAGCTGATTGCCGGCGGCGAGCAATCGTAGGTCCGCGCAATGCTTGCGAGCGTCTCACCGGCGTCATATCTGGCCATGATCAGCGGCCAATCGGATTGCGGAATCTTTCCTCGTTTATTCGATTTTTCCATCAGTAATGACCTTGGGACCCTTTGTACTGTGACATCTTGTCACCCGGCTGCCACGACATGAATTCGCCTCAAGCCGAGAGATCAGCCCAAACACCCGAGTCGCAGAAACGATCGCAGGGGTGGTGATACAGCCGTTGTGCCCCCGAAAGCCCGGCGGCGGCGGCCCCCGCTTTCTTGTACCGACAATAGCGGCAAATAAGACAACAGTGAAGCGATTTATCCGTTCCTCGCGCAGATTTGCGGGTGCTATTTCTTTCCGGCGAAATCGCTGCCATCATCGTCGCACAATTTTTCCCGGGTTAAATATATCATCAGGGTCTAGCGCCTGTTTGATGCTGCGCATGACAGAAATGGCTTCGCCGTGTTCGGCGATCAAAAAATCCATCTTGCCGTATCCAATGCCGTGCTCGCCGGTGCATGTACCTTCCATTGCGAGCGCGCGGGCCACCATGCGGTCATTAAGGCGACTCGCCTCGGCAATTTCTTGAGAAGATTGGGGATCAATCATAAAAATCAAATGAAAATTGCCGTCACCGACGTGCCCGGCCAGCGCCGAAGGAATAGCCGATTGCGACAAATCGCGCTTGGTCTCGGCAATGCACTCTGCCAGCCGCGAGATCGGTACGCAAACGTCGGTCGGCCAACCTTTCGAGCCGGGCCGCAGCGCCAGCGCGGCATAATAGGCGTCGTGCCGCGCCTGCCATAATTTCGAGCGTTCTTCGGCGGTTGTCGCCCAGCGGAAAGCGTCGCCGCCGTGCTCGGCGGCGATCGCCTTGACGCTGTCGACCTGCTCGGCGACGCCGGCACTGCTGCCGTGAAATTCGAAAAACAGCGTCGGCGCGACTGGATGATTTAGCTTCGAATATTTGTTAATGGCGTCGATCTGCGCCTCGTCGAGCAATTCGATTCGCGCGACCGGCACGCCGCTCTGGATCGTCAGGATCACCGTATCGACGGCGGCCTCGATCGACGGAAACGGGCATACCGCCGCAGAGATCGCCTCGGGAATGCCGTACAGCTTCACCGTCACTTCCGTGATGACGCCGAGCGTCCCTTCCGAGCCGACGAACAGCCGCGTCAGGTCGTAGCCGGCGGCCGATTTGCGGGCGCGCCGCGCGGTGCGGATCACCCGGCCGTCGGCCAGCACGACGCAAAGCGACAACACGTTCTCGCGCATCGTCCCGTAGCGGACCGCATTGGTGCCGGAGGCGCGGGTCGCCGCCATGCCGCCGAGCGAGGCGTCGGCGCCGGGATCGATCGGAAAGAACAGCCCGGTGTCGCGCAGGTACTCGTTGAGCTGCTTGCGCGTGACGCCGGCCTCGACGGTGGCGTCGAGATCCTCGGCATTGACCTGCAAAATACGGTTCATCTGCGACAGATCGATGCACACGCCGCCTCTCAGCGCGGCGACATGACCCTCCAGCGAGGTGCCGGCACCAAAAGCGATGACCGGCGTCTTGTATTGCGCGCACAGGCGCACGATGGCCGAGACCTCGTCGGTGCTGCGGGCAAAGGCGACCGCATCCGGCGCATGCGGCGCGTGATAGGATTCGTCGCGGCCGTGCAGTTCGCAGATCGCCGCCGCCGTCGACAGCCTATCGCCGAGCTGCTGTTGCAGCGCTTGGAGCAATTGCTGGTTGAGAGGCACCCGTTCGAGGGCTGCTGCGGTCATCGCGAATATCACCGGCAGGGAAAGGTGGTTCGTGCATTACGCCGCATCACCGGCCCGCGCAATGCCGTCGAACTGATATATAAGTGCTGCGGCAACGCCGTACAGCGTCAACACCGGTTGATTTGGCGAAAAAAACCGCGGTCGTTGAGCCGCCGGGCCGGTGCGGGTAACGTGTCGCGACAGACGCGCGATCACCGCGCAAAAATCCTGCGGGAGTCCGCGATGGCCCGATCGGCACCGGTACGGCGCGGCGAATTGGCCGCGGTCACCCTCGACGACAAATACAGCCTCGACAAGGGCCGGATTTATCTGACCGGCACGCAGGCGCTGGTGCGGCTGCCGCTGATGCAGCGCCAGCGCGACGCGGCGGCCGGCCACGCGACCGGTTGCTTCATTTCGGGCTATCGCGGCTCGCCGCTTGGCGGCTTCGATCAGGCGCTGTGGGGCGCCCGCCGCTTCATTGAAAAGAACCACATCAAGTTCCAGCCGGCGATCAATGAGGAACTCGCGGCGACCGCCGTCTGGGGCAGCCAGCAGGTGCGCCTCTTTTCCGGCGCCAGGTACGACGGCGTCTTCGCGATGTGGTACGGCAAGGGGCCAGGGGTCGATCGCAGCGGGGACGCGCTGAAACACGGCAACTCGGCCGGCTCGGCGGCGCTCGGCGGCGTGCTGGCGCTGGCCGGCGACGACCACACGTGCAAATCCTCGACCCTCGCGCATCAGTCGGAGCTGGCGTTCATCGACGCCGCGATCCCGGTGCTGCACCCGGCCGGGGTGGAGGAGATCCTCGAACTCGGCCTCTACGGCTGGGCCATGTCGCGCTATTCGGGATGCTGGGTCGCGTTCAAGACCGTCGCCGAGCAGATGGACAGCTCGGCCTCGATCGCGATCGATCCGGCGCGCGCCGACATCGTTGCGCCGCAGGATTTCGAGATGCCGCCGGGCGGCCTCAACATCCGCTGGCCGGACACGCCGCTCGACCAGGAAGCGCGGCTGCATCGCTACAAGTTGCCGGCGGCGCTGGCATTCGCCCGAGCCAATCGCCTCGACCGGATCGTCAGCGCGGCGCCGCAGCCGCGTTTCGGCATTCTGACGACCGGCAAATCCTATCTCGACGTGCGCCAGGCGCTCGACGAGTTGGGCATCGGCGCCGCCGAAGCGGCGGCCCTCGGGATCAGCCTCTACAAGGTGGCGATGCCGTGGCCGCTCGAACCGGAGGGCGTCCGGCGTTTCGCCGAGGGTCTCGCCGAGGTTCTCGTCGTTGAAGAGAAGCGGGCCATCATCGAGACGCAATTGAAGGAGCAGCTGTACAACTGGCCGGCCGACCGGCGGCCGCGCATCGTCGGCAAGTTCGACGAGCGGGGCGAGTGGATGCTGCCGTCAAACGGCGAACTGGCGCCGGGCCAGATCGCCCGCGTCATCGCCCGCCGGCTTGCCGGTTTCGGCGAGTTTTCATGGCTGCAGGAGCGGCTCTGCGATCTCGAGGCGCGCGAGCGGCCGGCCGGCGGCGAGATCGTCCCGTTTCAGCGCACGCCGTATTTCTGCTCCGGCTGCCCGCACAACACCTCGACCCGCGTGCCGGACGGCAGCCGGGCGTTGGCCGGCATCGGTTGCCACTACCTGTCGCAGTTCATGGATCGCAACACGGCGACGTTCACCCAGATGGGCGGCGAGGGGGCGCCGTGGATCGGCCAGGCGCCGTTTACGGAAACGACGCATGTCTTCGCCAATATCGGCGACGGCACCTACACGCATTCCGGCATTCTGGCGATCCGTGCCGCGGTCGCGGCGGGCGTCAACATGACCTACAAGGTATTGTTCAACGATGCGGTGGCAATGACCGGGGGGCAGCCGCTCGACGGGCAGTTGACGGTGCCTGCGGTGGCGCGGCAGCTCGCCGCCGAGGGCGTCCGGCCGATTGTCGTCGTCACCGACGAGCCCGACAAATATCCGCTCGGCGGCGTATTTCCCGCCGGCGTCGCGGTGCGTCATCGCGACGATCTGGACGCGGTGCAGCGCGAGTTGCGCGAGCTGCCCGGCGTCACCGCGATCGTCTACGACCAGACCTGTGCCGCCGAAAAGCGCCGCCGCCGTAAACGCGGCCGCTTCCCCGATCCGCCGCAGCGCGTCTTTATCAACGATCTGGTGTGCGAAGGCTGCGGCGACTGCTCGGCGGCGTCGAACTGCCTGTCGGTCGTGCCGGTCGAGACCGAGTTCGGCCGCAAGCGCGCGATCGACCAGTCGAGCTGCAACAAGGATTTTTCCTGCCTTAACGGGTTCTGCCCGAGTTTCGTGACGGTGCAGGGCGGGGCGCTGCGGCGGCGCGAAGCATCCGACCTCGACGAGGCGAACCTGCCGCCGCTGCCGGAACCGGCGCTGTCGCCGCTCGCCGAGCCGTACGGCATCCTCGTCACCGGCGTCGGCGGCACCGGCGTCGTGACGATCGGCGCGTTGATCGGCATGGCGGCGCATCTCGAAGGCAAGGGCGTCACCGTGCTCGACATGACGGGCCTCGCGCAAAAGGGCGGCGCCGTCCTGTCGCATGTGCGCATCGCCGAGCGGCCGGAGCAGATCCACGCCGTGCGCATCGCCGCCGGCAACGCCGATCTGTTGCTTGGCTGCGATCTCGTCGTCGCGGCCGGTGCGGAAGCTTTGTCGCGGCTGCGCGCCGGCAGGAGCCGTGCGATCGTCAACAGTCATGAGACGATCACCGGCGATTTCCCGCGCAATTCCGACCTGCCGTTCCCGTCGCGCGCCCTGAAACGCGCAATTACTGCCGCGCTCGGCGGCAGCGAGGCCGAGTTTGTCGACGCGACGCGGCTGGCGACCGGCCTTCTCGGCGACTCGATCGCGACGAACCTGTTCATGCTCGGCTACGCCTACCAGAAGGGCCAGGTGCCGGTGTCGTCCGCGGCCATCGACCGGGCGATCGAATTGAACGCGGTCGCGGTCGAGTTCAACCGCGGCGCCTTCCGCTGGGGCCGGCGTGCGGCGATCGACGCCGCCCTCGTCGAGGCCCGTGCCATGCCGAAAAGCGCGGCGCCGGAAAGTCACCGCCTGTCCGCGACGCTCGAGGAAAAGCTGGCGCGCCGTGTTGCGATCTTGACGCAGTACCAGCACGCCGCCTACGGCGCCCGCTATGCCGGCCGGATCCGCCGGCTGCGCGAGATCGAGGCGGCGCGCGTCCCGGGCAGCGCCGCGCTCGCCGACGCCGCGGCGCAGGCGCTGTTCAAGGTCATGGCCTACAAGGACGAGTACGAGGTCGCCCGGCTCTACGCCGACAGTGATTTCCGGCAGCGCGTCGCCGAGCAATTCGACGGCGATTACCGATTGCGCTTTCACCTCGCACCACCGCTCCTGGCCAATCGTGACGCGGCGACGGGGCATCTCAAGAAACGCGTCTATGGCCCGTGGATGCTCGGCGCGTTCCGCGTTTTGGCGCGTCTGCGCCGCTTGCGTGGCACCGCCTTCGACCCGTTCGGACGTACCGCCGAGCGCCGCGCCGAGCGTCAGCTGATTGCCGACTACGAGGCCGTACTCGACGAAATCGAACAGAATCTGGCGCCGCACAATTACCTCGCTGCCGTCGAGTTGGCCCGGCTGCCGCTGGAAATCCGCGGCTTCGGCCACATCAAAGCGGCGAATTTGGCGCGCGCCAAGGCAACGCAGGCGGAATTGCTGGCACGTTTTCGGGCGCCGGCCGTACCGGAAGTTGCCGCCGCCGAATGATTTACCATTTTTCATTTACTTAACGTTACAAGATCAACTTGCTCGTCCCGCCGGGAACCCGTAAACATGGTCTCTTCGTCATTGGCGCGGGGAGGGGAAGCGCATTGCGAGTAATGCTTCGCTGGGTTCCGGCCTTTCTCTTGGCCCTCGCGCCGATCGCGGCGACGGCGGCGCAGCGGGCCGACGGGGTCGATGGCGCGGCGCTCGCGGCTGTTGCCGCCGCGCGTGCGGGCGACTGGACGAAAGCCTATGCCCAGGCGGCGAAAAGCAACGATGGCGCCGCGCTACCGGTCGTGCAGTGGCTCGATTTCACCCGCGCGGGAGCGGCCGGCCGGTTCGCCGAGATTTCCGCCTTTATCGAGCGGCACCCGGACTGGCCGTTGCAGATGACGCTGCGGCGCCGCGCCGAGGCGGCGCTGGCCGGCGAAAACGACGCGACCGCAGCCGCGTGGTTCCAGAAGCATCCGCCGATCAGCGGCGCCGGCATGGCGCGCGCCGCCGAGATCATGCTCGCACGCGGCGAGGCGGCCGGCACTGCCGCCCTGCGCGCGGCCTGGATCAACGGTGATTTCTCGGCCGCCGACGAGCACACACTGCTCGCGCGATTTGGTGCGCTGCTGCGACCCGAGGACGATCAGAAGCGGCTGGAGCGGCTGCTGTGGGACGGCCAGGACGACGCCGCCCGCCGCATGTTGCCGCTGGTGTCCGCCGCCCAGCGCAAACTGGCCGAAGCGCGCCTGGCGGTCGCCGCCGACGCCAAGAACGCCGGCAGCCTCGTCGCCCATCTCCCGGCGCAGCTTCGCACCGACCCCGGCCTCGCCTACGACGAGGCGGTGTGGTGGCACAAGAACGGCCGGTTTGACAATGCCGCGGCGCTGCTCTTGGCGCACCCCGATAACCCGGTCCGCCCGGCGATGTGGTGGAAGGAGCGGCTGCTCGTCGCCCGTCACCTGCTGGCCCACGGCGATCCGGCGACCGCCTATCGGCTGGTACAGATTCCGGCGGCGTGCACCGACGGGACCGCCTGCGACGCCGAATTTCTGAGCGGCTTCATCGCACTGCATTTCAACAAGGATCCGGCCGTCGCGTTCGACGATTTCGCGCGCATTCTCGGCCGCGTGACAAATCCTTATGCCAAGACCCGCGCCGCCTATTGGGCCGGGCGCGCCGCGGCGGCGGAGGGAAAACCGGAGCTAGCCTCGGCCTGGTACGCCGTCGGCGCCGAAAACATGGCAACATTTTACGGCCAGTTGGCCGCCCACAAGCTCGGCAAGGATGCACCGCCGCATCCCGTGCCGGAACCGCAGCCGACCGGCGCGCAACAGGCGACATTCGACGCCGAGCCGCTGGTCGGCGCCGCTCGATTGTTGTTCGCCGCCGGCGACGGACTGCATGCCGGCATCGTTCTGATGAAAATGGCCGAGGCAGCCAAGACCGAGCTTGCGTTTGCGATGCTCGGCTCGCTCGCCGACCGGTACGACCGCATTGACCTCGCGATCGCCGTCGCACGCCGCGCGATCGATGCCGGGATGCCGTTGATGGTGCATGGCTACCCGATCACCAAGCTGCCCACCGGCGGCACCGCCGAGCGTCCGCTGCTGCTGGCGATTGTGCGGCAGGAAAGCGGCTTTGCGCCGGGCGCGACCAGTTCGGTCGGGGCGCGCGGGCTGATGCAGTTGATGCCCGCGACCGCGAAGCGGGTGGCGGGCGAACTGCACCTGCCGTTCTCGCTCGCCCGGCTCAACGACGGCGTCTACAACGTCACGCTCGGCCGCTCGTACATCGAGACGCTGCTTGACGATTTTGGCGGCTCCTACCCGCTGGCGATCGCCGCCTATAACGCGGGGCCGGGCCGCGTCGAAGAATGGCTGCGCGATTTTGGCGACCCGCGCGGCAGCGGCATCAACATGGTCGATTGGATCGAGATGATCCCGTTCAACGAGACGCGCAGCTATGTCGAGCGCGTGCTCGAAAATCTGCAGATCTACCGCGGGCAGGAGGGGGACACGGCGACCGCATTCTCGCTGGTCGCCGATCTGGCGCGCTGAGGCGGCACCGGAGCCGGCGCCAGACGACGCCATTCGTCTCTGACGGCGGGATCGGGGTCCTCGGCACGGGCCGAGGCGGCGATCGCGGCAAGATGCGGCGCGATCCGGCCCAAGGCCCATACTGCCGCGCCGCGAACCAGCGGCGACGGGTCGTCCAGCAGGCGGTGCACCGCCGCCGTCAGTTCCGGGACCGCCGCGGGCATGTTGCCGATCGCGACCAGCACGTTGCGCAAAAATCGGTCGCGGCCGATGCGCTTCACCGACGTTCCGGCGAAACGGACGCGAAAGGCTGCGTCGTCGAGGCGCGCGAGTTCGGCGAGGTGCGGCGCGGCCAGCGCATCGCGCGGTCGCAAATCCGGTTCATCGGCGGCCCGCGCGAATTTGTTCCACGGGCAGACCGCCAGGCAATCGTCGCAGCCGAAGATGCGGTTGCCGATCAGCGGCCGCAGCTGATGCGGGATCGGCCCCTTGTGCTCGATCGTCAGATACGAGATGCAGCGTCGCGCGTCGAGCCGGTAGGGCGCCGGGAAGGCCGCCGTCGGGCAGGCGTCAAGGCAGCGCCGGCAGCCGCCGCAATGGTCGGTTTCCGGCATGTCCGGCGCCAGCGCCAGGCTCAGATATATTTCGCCGAGAAAGAGCCACGATCCGTAGCCGCGCGACACGAGGTTGGTGTGCTTGCCCTGCCAGCCGATCCCCGCCTGCTGCGCCAGCGGCTTTTCCATGACCGGCGCCGTATCGACGAACACCTTCAACTCGCCCGGCCACTGCGCTGCGATCCAGCGGCCGAGCGCCTTCAGCCGTTTTTTCAGCGTGTCGTGGTAATCGCGCCCGCGCGCATACACCGCGATCGTGCCGCGATCGGGATCGGCCGCCGCCGGCGCATCGTCGGCGCCGCCGTAGTTCATGCCGAGCACGACGACCGTTTTTGCTTCGGGCCATAGCGCCTGCGGGTTGCCCCGCCGCGCTGCGGTCGTCGCCAGCCAGCCCATGTCGCCGTGATAGCCGCGCGCCAGATATTCGCCGAGATCGGCACGCGCCGCATCGGCCAGATGCGCCGCCGCGAAGCCGACCGCATCAAAACCGATCGCCAGCGCCTCGGCGCGGATCGCCTCGCGGATCTCGGCCGGCATCGCCTCAGCCGCGGCCGCGATAGGGCGCGACGCCTGGTTCGGGCAGGAACAGCCCGTCGGGCGGCGTGCCGGTCTGGTAGAACACATCGATCGGGATGCCGCCGCGCGGATACCAGTAGCCGGCGATGCGCAGCCAGGCCGGGTCCAGCGCCGCGACGAGCCGGCGCGCGATTGCGAGGGTGCAGTCTTCGTGAAACGCCGCATGATTGCGGTAGGAGCCGAGGAACAGCTTCAGCGATTTGCTTTCGAGGATCATCCGATCCGGCACGTAATCGATGACGAAATGCGCAAAATCGGGCTGGCCCGTCACCGGACACAGGCTGGTGAATTCGGGGCATGTGAAGCGCACGACATAGGCACGGCCGCGATGCGGGTTGGGCACCGTGTCGAGCTGCGCCTCCTCGGGCGAGGCCGGCAGTGGCGCCGCCCGGCCGAGCACGGGCTCGGTCACTCCGCCTCTCCCGGCAGCGCCGCAAAGGCGCCGAGGCGGCCGGCCGCGATCGCGGCACGCAGTTCCGACATCAGGTCGGCGTAATACGTCAGGTTGTGTTGCGTCAGCAGCATGCTGCCCAGAATCTCGCCGGCCTTCACCAGATGATGCAGATAGGCGCGGCTGAAGCCGGCGCAAGCCGGGCAGCGGCATTGCGCGTCGAGCGGGCCGGGGTCGTCGGCGTGGCGGGCGTTGCGCAGGTTGAGCGCGCCCGTGCGGGTGAAGGCCTGTCCGGTGCGGCCGGAGCGGGTCGGCAGGACGCAATCGAACAGGTCGACACCGCGCTTGACCGCGCCGACCAGATCGCCGGGTTTGCCCACCCCCATCAAATAGCGCGGCCGGTCGGCCGGCAGAGAGGGCACATCATTCTCGACCATCGCGAACATCGTCTGCTGACCCTCGCCGATCGCCAGCCCGCCGATCGCATAGCCGTCAAAGCCGATTTCGACGAGCCGGCGTGCCGCGCGCTCGCGCAGATCGGCATACACGCCGCCCTGCACGATGCCGAAAATTCCGTGACCGGGCCGTGCGACAAACGCGGCGCGCGAGCGCTCGGCCCAACGTAACGTCAGTTCCATCGAGGCTTCGACCGCGCGGCGCTCGGATGGAAATGCCGTGCACTCGTCGAGCGCCATCGTGATGTCGGCGCCGAGCAGATGCTGGATCTCGACCGAGCGCTCGGGCGACAAGAGATGCCGGCTACCGTCGAGATGCGAGCGGAATGCGGCTCCTTCCTCGGTTATTTTTCGCAGGCTCGCCAATGACATGACCTGAAACCCGCCGGAATCGGTCAGGATCGCGTAGGGCCAGTTCATGAAGCGGTGCAAGCCGCCGAGCGCGGCGATGCGCTCGGCGCCCGGCCGCAGCATCAGATGGTAGGTGTTGGCGAGCACGACGCGGGCGCCGGTTGCGGCAACCGCTTCCGGCGTCATCGCCTTTACGGTCGCGGCGGTGCCGACCGGCATGAAGGCCGGCGTGTCGATAGTGCCGTGTGCCGTCGCCAGCCGACCCGCCCGCGCCGCGCCGTCGCGCGCCATCACCTCGAAGCCGACAGTCACTGCCGCGGCTCGATCAGGCAGGCGTCGCCGTACGAGAAAAACCGGTAACGCTCGGCGACGGCATGCGCGTAAGCCGCCTTGATGCGGTCGAGGCCGGCCAAGGCCGCGACCAGCATCAGCAGGGTCGAACGCGGCAGGTGGAAATTGGTCAGCAGCAGGTCGATCGCGCGAAAGCGATAGCCGGGGAGGATGAACAGCCGCGTCTCGCCGCGAAACGGTGCGATATGGCCGCGCGCGTCGGCCGCGGTTTCGAGGACGCGCAAACTCGTCGTGCCGATCGCGACGATCCGCCCGCCACGCTCGCGTGCGCGGTTGATCTGCGCCGCTGCATCGGCGTCGACGTGCCCCCGTTCGGCATGCATCCGGTGCTCGCGCGGATCATCGGTCTTGACCGGCAGGAAAGTGCCGGGGCCGATATGCAGCGTCACCATCGCCCGTTCGATGCCGCGCCCCGCCAGCGCGTCGAGCAGCGCCGGCGTGAAATGCAGCCCGGCGGTGTGCGCCGCGACGGCGCCTTCTTCGCGCGCGAACACCGTCTGGTAATCGCAGCGGTCGCGCGGGTCGCCGCCGCGGGGCCGGCGGATATACGGCGGCAGGGGCATCGCGCCGTGGCGCGCGAGCGCCGCGCGGAACGCCTCGCCCTCGCGGTCGAAACGCAGCTCTATCGCGCCTTCGGCAGTCTTCGCGATGATTTCGGCGGCGAAATCGTCGGCAAATTCCACACGGTCGCCCGGCTTCAGCCGGCGCGCGCCCTTGGCGAACGCATGCCAGACACCGCCGCCCAACGCTTGCGCCAGCGTCAACTCGACCGTCGCCGCACCGCGCCGGCCAATAAGCCGCGCGGGGACCACCTTGGTATCGTTGCACACCAGCAGATCGCCCGGCCGCAGCAGCGCCGGCAGGTCGGCGATGTGGCGATCCTCGATCGCGCCCGCCGCCGGAAGCACCATGAGGCGCGCCCGTTCGCGCTGCTCCAACGGGCGGTCGGCGATCAGCTCGCGCGGCAGGTCGTAGGCAAAATCGTCGAGATGCATGCCGCCATCATATAGTCATTGCGCGGCGTTGACGGCGCGCCCCGCGCGGCGCGACATTCGCCGGCACAGAGCGGGAGGGAACGATGGCGAAGGGCATCCTGATCGCGGCGATGGATTATTCCCAGGTCGCGCCGGACGAATTCGACGACTGGTACGATACGGAACACATCCCGGAGCGGCTGCGCGTGCCGGGGTTTCTCAATGCCGAGCGCTGGCTGGGCGCGGCCAACCCGAAGCAGTCGCTGGCGCTTTACGATCTCGACAGCGTCCTGGTGCTGCAAAGCGCGCCCTACCGCGCGGTGGGCGGTGCCAACGGCAGCGCGTGGACCAAGCGGGTGACGAGCCGCACAAAATCGCTGATCCGCATGGAAGGCGAGCAGATCCTGCCGGGCGACGCGCCGGCGCCGACCGGCGCGGCGGCGGCATTGCTGCTTGTCGCGATGAATGTCGTGCCGGAGCACGAAAACGAATTCAACGAATGGTATAATAGCGAACACCTGCCGCAGCTCGGCGCGGTGCCCGGCGTATTGTGCGCGCGGCGCTATCGCGGGTCGGGCGCCACCCAGCGGTACGCCGCGATCTATCACCTCGCCAACCCGGACGTGACAAACTCGGCGGCCTGGAAGACTGCGGCCAACACGCCGTGGACCGAGCGCATGCGGCCGCATTTCCGCGATCTGCTGCGCCTCGACTGCCGCCGTTATACCCGCGCCGGATAGGACCCAGGCGGTGAACCGGCTGGACGGCAAGGTGGCGCTGATCTCTGGCGCGGCGCGCGGCATCGGCGGCGAGACCGCGCGGCTGATGGTTGAGGCAGGCGCGCGGGTGGCGATCGCCGACGTGCTCGACGAGAAGGGCCGCGAGACGGCGCGTGCCATCTCGGGCGCTGAGGGCGAGGCGGCGCTTTACGTTCATCTCGACGTGACGACCGAGGACGATTGGAACGCCGCCATCGCCACGACGCTCGCCCGCTTCGGCCGGCTCGACATCCTGGTCAACAACGCCGGCCTGTTTCTCGGCAAGGACATCGAGAGCGCTACGTTGGCCGAATGGCAGCGCCTTGCGGCGGTCAACCTGACCGGCGTCTTTCTCGGCACAAAGCTCTGCCTGCCGGCGCTGCGCGCGGCGGCGCAGACGAGCCCCTGCGGCAGCGTCATCGTCAACCTCGCCTCGACCGCCGGGATCGTCGGCTCGACGCAGGACCCGCTCTATTCGATGACAAAGGGGGGCGTGACGCTGTTTACGAAATCGGCGGCGCTCGAATTCGCCCGCAAGGGCTACCGAATCCGGGTCAATTCGATGCACCCCGGCACGATCGACACCGACATGGGCGATCAGGTGCTCGCCGCGCGCGCCCGCAACCTCGGCACCAACGACATCGCCGCGGCGCGCCAGCAGGTGATGGAGCGCCTGCCGATCGGCCGCATGGGCACGCCCAACGACATCGCAAAGGGGATTGTCTTCCTCGCCTCCGACGACGCGGCCTTCATGACCGGCGCCGGTCTCGTCCTCGACGGCGGCATCACCGCACAATGATCCGGCCGGCGCCGGCGCGAAGACCGGCGAGCAGGCCGAGCGCGGCGGCAAGCAATGCCAGGCTGCTCGGCTCGGGAACTGATAGGGGCTCGAAGTTGGCGAAAACACCGGACGCCGACGATGCCGTCACGCCGCCGGGGAGGATCAGGCTGAGTGTTGGCGGATCGCTGAGGTCGACGATGCTGCCGCCGGAATCGGCATCGATATACGCGTAGACGGTATCGGCCGCGCCATTCGTCGCGAGGAAGGAAAGCGAGATCGATGACACCAACGGGATGCCGGTTGACGGATTAAAGAACGTTGAACTGTCGATCGACCCGTCTCCGCCGATCGTGCCGCCGGGACCTGCCTCTTCAAGGAGGGCGGAGCCGGTGCCGATGCCGGTCACAGTGCCGTTCAGCGATAGGGTCGCCGTGACGATCGCCCCGCCATCCGGCAAGCCGGAAAACGTGAACGTGTCCCACTCGGACGCCGACGCGTAGCCGCCATCGGCGTCGTCGGCATCAGCGGTCAGAACGCCGGAGGCCAGATCGGCGGTCGCGGAGAGATTCGCCGGCGGATCGCTATACGAGGTACTGGCGGTTGCCTGACCATCCCCGCCCTGCTGGCTGTCCGCGAGACATCCCGTATTGGTTGCCGTGTCCGTACCGAAGCCTGAGGTGCCGGCGATGTAGGTGGCCAAGGGCAAGGGACAGGAGGCGACGGCGGGCGACATCAACTCGAGCAACGCGCCCG
>Ga0335074_10006791_pt1 | contig 15872 bp, 13 predicted proteins | sample Lox_Sample_23_FD_206715 | JGI IMG/M metagenome (GOLD analysis project Ga0335074, IMG submission 206715) | Soil microbial communities from Loxahatchee National Wildlife Refuge, Florida, United States - Lox_Sample_2.3 | ecosystem: Environmental > Terrestrial > Soil > Wetlands | place: USA... | reverse complement strand
GTCGCGTCGTCCGGGTACAGCGCGATGCCGACACTGGCCTCGATGTCGAACGACATGCCCTCGAGGCGGATCGGGTCGGAAAGCGCCGCGCGCAGCCGCGCCGCCACCTCGCGGGCCGCGCCGACCTCGCGCACCGCGGGCAGCAGAACCGCGAACTCGTCGCCGCCCAGGCGGGCAACGAGGTCGCCGGGGCGCACGCTGTGCGTGAGCCGGTGCGCGACGATCCGCAGCAGGCGGTCGCCGACCGGGTGCCCGAGCGTGTCGTTGACTTCCTTGAAGCGGTCCAGGTCCAGCAGCAGGAATCCGACCTTCGTGCCCGTCCTGGCCGCGTCGGCCAGCGCGTCGCTGGTCTGCCGGATCAGCAACTTGCGGTTGGACAGCCCGGTGAGCTCATCGTGGTGGGCCTGGTGCTCGCGCTGCACCGACATGGCCGCGTTCATGTAGACGGCGGCCAGCGGGAACGCGAACAGCAGCACCAGCCAGGCCGAGTCGGCCGCCATGACCACCGCGACCAGCGGCGCCGCCGCGATCAGCACCAGGTTGACCAGCGCCTGGAAGGGCAGGGCCACCCGCAGGCTCCGCAGCAGCGGCGCCCGTGAGTGCAGCGCCAGGGCCACGCCGACCAGCACGAAGTTCACCGCGAAGTACACCGCGCCGGCCAGCAGCACCGAGGGCAGGTCGGCTCCCGATGGCACCACCGGGTGGGCGGGTGCCGGATGGATCCCGGTCAGGGCCAGGGCCAGCCCGGCGGCCGCCGTGCTCAGGCTGGTCTGGGCGGCGTTGAACGTGCACCGGTGCAGCGACTTGCGCTGGGCCAGCCCCACGATCAGGCAGGTCGTGGCGCGCAGCAGCACGGCCACGCCGACCCCCCAGTACAGCAGGGCGGCGAAGCCGAACGTGAGCGAGGCGACCGGAGTCTCGGCCCCGGTCCGGCCGGGGGTCACGATCGGCCGCAGCTGGCCGACTATCACCAGCGCGGCGATGACCCAGAACAGGGAATGCCCGACCAGGCCCTGCAGCCCGGACAGCCGGGTCATGGCCCAGGCGAAGACCACGCCGCCGACCACGATCACCGAGGCCATGTAGATCCACAATGGCGAGCCGACGCGTGGACCTATGTCCCTGGTGTCGTTCGGATCCTTCATGGGCCGTCCTCATCGGTGCAACCGATTGCGCCGCGGGTCCCTCCGCGCTCTTGGAGAAGCGTACGGCTAAAATCGTACTTCCCGAAGCCAATTGCATACTATCCGTTACAACACGTCAGGCCGTAGTCATCTGGCTACTATTCAGTTACGAGCCTGGACCCGGCCTCGTGTCCTATCTCAGGCATCCCTCCCAGCGCACTTGTCTCTACAGCGTGCCTCACGTCTGCGCCTCAAGCACGACTATCTTGCGCGTCGGAGCTGTCGCGCGCCGCGGCCGGCCCCCGGTCAAGCAGCACGTCGAGGCCTGTCTCGTCCAGCACCGCGATGCCCAGCGCGAGCGCCCGCTCGTACTTGGACCCGGGAGTGGCTCCGGCCACCACGAAGTCCGTTTTCTTCGACACCGAGCCGACGACCTTACCGCCCCGGCTGATAATCGCCTCGGCGGCCTCGTCCCTCGTGCGCCCGGCCAGCGTGCCGGTGAGCACCACGGTAACCCCGGCCAGGGGCCCGGCCGCGGCCGACTCGCCGGCCACCGGCGCGGCAGTGAAGGGGGAAGGGGCGGTGGGCGGGGCGACCCACCCCTCCTGCTCGAGCTGCACTCCGGCCGCGCGCCACTTCTCCACGATCGCCGCGTGCCAGTCGACGGCGAACCAGTCACGCACCGAGGCGGCAATCGTCGGGCCGACGTCATCGACCTCGACCAGCTGCTCGGGCGACGCCCCCGCGATCGCGTCGACCGAGCCGAACGCCGCCGCGAGGGCGCGGGCCGCGGTCGGCCCCACGTGCCTGATTGACAGCGCGACCAGGATCCGCCACAGCGGCCGGCGCCGCGCCTCGTCCAGGTTGCGCAGCAGCTTGACGGCGTTCACGGTCAGCCCGCCTTGCTTATTGACGAAGAACGGGCAGCTCCCCAGGAGCTCGTCGGTCAGCGCGAACACGTCGCCCTCGTCGGCGACCAGGCCGCCGTCCAGCAGCGCCATGGCCGCCTCATAGCCGAGCACCTCGATGTCCAGGGCCCCGCGGCTGGCCAGGTGGAACAGCCGCTCACGCAGCTGGGCCGGGCAGGACCGGGCATTCGGGCAGCGCCAGTCCACGCTCTCCTTGCCGCCCTCCCCGGCCTCGCGCACCAGGGTCGTCCCGCACTCGGGGCACTCGGCCGGGAACTCGAACGCGCGCTCGGAGCCGGTCCGCAGGTCCACGACCGGGCTGACCACCTCCGGGATCACGTCGCCCGCCTTGCGCAGCACCACCATGTCGCCGATCAGCACGCCCTTGCGGCCCAGCTCGTCCTGATTGTGCAGCGTCGCCCGGTCCACGGTGGAGCCGGACACCTTGACCGGCTCCATGATCGCGAACGGCGTCACCCGCCCGGTGCGGCCGACGTTGACCCGGATGTCCAGCAGCCGGGTGGTGACCTCCTCCGGGGGGTATTTGTAGGCGATGGCCCAGCGCGGCGCCCGGCTGGTGGCGCCGAGCGAGCGCTGCATCTCCAGCCGGTCGAGCTTGATCACCACCCCGTCGATCTCGTACGGCGGGTCGTGCCGGTGCCCGGCGTAGTAGGCGATGTACCCGCGCACCTCGTCCAGCGTGCCGACCACCCGGTACACGTCGCTGACCGGCAGCCCCCACGCGCGCATCTGCTCGTACCAGCCCGACTGGGTGACCGGCACGCTGTCCGGCACCGCCTCGTCCTCGGGGACGGGCATCCCGCTCTGCGTCCCGGCGCCGGGCACGGCCAGCCCGTGCACGATCAGGCTGAGCGGCCGGGTCGCGGTGACCCGCGGGTCCTTCTGGCGCAGGGACCCGGCCGCGGTGTTGCGCGGGTTCACGTACAGCGGCTTGCCCGCGTCGGCCTGCCGCTCGTTCAGCTTGTGGAAGTCCGCGACCGGCATGAGCACCTCGCCGCGCACCTCGAGCGTCTGCGGCCAGCCCGAGCCCGACAGCCGGGCCGGCGCCGCGGCGATGGTCCGGATGTTCGGCGTGACGTCCTCGCCGGTCACCCCGTCGCCCCGGGTCGCGGCGCGGACCAGCGCCCCGTCGCGGTAGACCAGCGCGACCGCCAGTCCGTCGATCTTCAGCTCGCACAGGTAGGGCCCCACCTCGGCGTCCGGGCCGGCCAGCCGCTGGGTGCGCGCCGCCCAGGCGTCCAGTTCCTCGGCCGAGAACGCGTTGTCCAGGCTGAGCAGCCGCTCCAGGTGCTCGACCGGGGCGAAGTCGGTGGAGATGACGTCGCCGACCTTCTGGGTCGGCGAGTCGGGCGTGCGCAGGTCCGGATACCGCGCCTCGAGCTCGCGCAGCTCGCGCATGAGCGCGTCGTACTCGGCGTCGGAGATGAGCGGCGCGTCGAGCACGTGGTAGCGGTGGTTGTGCTCGGTGATCTCCACGACCAGGTCGGCGTGCCGGTGCCGTGCCGGGGCATCGGCCGGGGTGGGGGCGGGGGCCGCGTCAGAAGCCGGTTCGGTCATGATGACGACTCCTCGATCAGCTCGGGCAGGACCCGCGCCGCCTCGCGGCAGCGGGCCAGCGCGGCCCGGGCGCCGGCCATCGACGCGCCGGCCAGGCCGCAGGCGGGCGTGAGCACCACCTGGCGGGCAATGCTCCCGGCCGGGATCCCCATCCGGTGCCACAGCTCAAGAACGCCCGCACCAGATTCCCGCGGTGGGCGCGCTGGCACCGAAGCGTCCCGTTCAGGATTCTGAAGAACTCCAGCCAAGATCCCAAGACCAGCCTCGACGATCTCCGGCAGGCCCTCCTCCTCGTCCTCGCGCCGCAGCCGGCCGGTGTCGAACGCCGCGGCCTGCGCGCCGGCCTCTTTAATCAGCCTGAACGGGACGCCGCGAGCACAGCAGTGCACCAGGCTGAACGCCGTCGTGGCGGCCAGCACCGCGTGCAGGCCGTCGCGGGCCACGGTGACGTCCGTGGCTCCCACCCGGTTCAGCCCGCTCGCGGTGGGCACCGATCCCGCCAGCACGGCAGGCAGGGCCGGCTCGTCGAGCTGCAGCAGCACCGTGGCACCCGGGATCCGCCCGCGGACCTCGGCCACGTGGGCGGCCACCCCCTCGGCCAGCGACGCGATCAGGTCGGCCACCGCGCTCGGGTCGGCCAGCGCCGGGTTCTGGCTGCGGCTGAGCTCGATCGTGGCCGCGAGCGTCCACGGGCCGCACACCTGGACCTTCAACGGCCCGGTCCAGTCCCCGGCGGCCTCCTGCGCCGCGTCCAGGTCCGCGGACAGCAGGCCGACTGCCCGCCGCTGCTCGCGGCCGGGCCGGGCGGCCAGCTTCCATCCGGCTGGCGTGGTCTCCACCGGCAGGTCGACCAGCAGCCCGGCGGTCCGGCCGACCATGTCGGCCCCCACGCCGCGGCCGGCCAGCTCGGGCAGGTGAGGAAGGTCGGGCAGCTCCCCGAGGATCACCGCCATGGCCTCGGCCGGGTCGGTGCCCGGCATCGACCCGATACCGGTGGCACTGCCGGCCGGCCAGGGAAACGGTGACTCTTCACCCACGCAGCAGAGCCTATCGGGCACCGCCGACACTCGCCGTAGCGTGATTCGCTCAGGTCCACCAGGTCACGGGGTATGCGAGGGTGGCGGGGGCGGGGGGTAAAAAGCCACAACGGCCCTTGCGGTTAGTCCGGCGGACCCCAGCACTGCTCGGAGTAGTCGGTCCGGTCGTCGTCCTGGTACTGGCTCCGCGGGCCGTCGTCGCCGGGACGGCGCACGTAGAGCCTGGTCAGGAAGCGTCCAGCATGCGTCCAGGCATCGGGAGCCTCGCGACTCAGCTTCGCTCTGTGGTCTTCTCTGCGGCTTGCCACGCTCACCAGGAATACGATCCCGGTGACCACCCCCGTGAAGAAGACCACTCCGATCGCTAGAAGTTCGTCGGCCGTCATAGCTGATCCCCCTTTCGCCTGATCAGCGGGCTGACTCCCGGTGCGGCTCCGTTCTAGCCCTTTTGGCCGGTAGCGTTTACTCGTCTGGCTGGCGTGGTCCTTCAGACTCTTCCCAACAGTCCCTGTCCATCCAAGCACCTGGACTGCTAGGCTGAGCTGTATGGATCGAGCCATCCCAACCTCTGGTACCAGACTGACAGCCCGTCTCCCGAAAAGCAATGGGATAAGGACCTAATATTCAGATGATCCATATGGTTGGAATGGTTCTTACCAATGGTGTTGTTGGGATCTATGGGTTAAGTAGGAGCGTTCGTGCCTGACCCGCTGTATCGACGGATCGCCGAGGATCTGCGCGAGAAGATCGAGTCGGGCGTGCTGGCCCGGGGCAGCCAGCTGCCGACCGAGCTCAGCCTCCGGGCCCGTTACGAGGCGTCCAGGAACACAGTCCGGGACGCGGTCAAGTGGCTCATCACCCGTGGCCTGGTGGAGACCCGGCCGGGCCACGGAACCTTCGTCACCGAGAAGGTCGACCCCTATGTCACGGTCCTGACCGGCGATCCCGCGTCAACCACCTACGACGAGGGCCCGGTTTACCGCGAGGAAGTCGAGGCGGTTCTGCGCAGCCCGACCGAGTCCGAGCCGCGCGCGGAGATTCAGCGGCCCTCGAGCGCGATCCAGGCCGAACTGGGGCTGGGCGCCGACTCGAGCGTGGTGAGCCGGCGTCAGGAGCGGTTCATCGACGGGACCCCGTGGTCGCTGCAGACCTGCTTCTATCCGATCAGCCTGGTGGAGCGCGGCGCCATGAGGCTCATCCACGCCGTGAACATCGAGGAAGGAACCGTCGCCTACCTTCGTCAGTCGCTCGGGATTCGCCTGGGGGGCTATCGCGACAAAATCAAGGTGCGGCCGCCCGACGCCCGTGAGGCGAGGTTCTTCGACCTGCCCGATGACGGCCGGGTAGCGGTCTTCGAGATCTTCCGCACGGTGTTTGACGAGGGCGGCGAGCCGTTCCTGCTCACGGTCAGCGTCTACCCCGCCGACCGCAACCAGTTCATCCGCATCGTCGGCAACGTTCCTGCCGCCGAGACCGATCCGGCGCCCGACGGCGAAGTCCGCGCCGGCCCTTCGGGGAGGCAACATGCCTGAATCCATGTACCGGCAGATCGCCGAAGACCTGCGCCAGAAGATCGAGTCAGGCGACCTGGCCCGTGGCGCCCAGCTTCCCACCGAGCTCGAGCTCAGGGAGCAGTACGACGCATCACGGAACACCGTCCGCGATGCGATCAAGCTGCTCATTACGCGCGGCCTGGTCGAGACCAGGCCCGGGCAGGGCACCTTCGTTCCCACCAAGATCGTGCCCTATGTGACGGTTCTGACCGGCGAAGCGAACGCCTCGGCCGGAGACGGCGACATCTACAAGCAAGAAGTGAAAGCCACGCTGAGGACGCCGTTTACCACAGATCCCCGGGTGGAGATTCAGCAGGCCGCAGGGGTGGTGGCCGACGGGCTCGAGGTGACCAGCGGCACCACGGTGGTCAGCCGCCACCAGGAGCGGTTCATCGACGACATACCGTTCTCACTGCAGACCTCGTTCTACCCGATGAGCCTGGTCGCGCGGGGCGCCGACAAGCTCATCCAGGCACATGACATCCCCGAAGGGGCCGTGGCTTACCTGCGCAAGGAAATCGGGCTGAACCAGGTCGGCTACCGCGACAAGGTAACGGTGCGCGCGCCGGACGCGAACGAGACCGTTTTTTTCAAGCTGCCCGACGACGGGCGCGTGGCCGTGTTCGAGGTCCGCAGGACGGCTTTCGACCAGGATGGCGAGCCGTTCCGGCTTACGGTCAGCGTTTACCCAGCGGACCGGAATCAATTCACCATCAACGTCGGCCAGGTTCCGGACGAATTGCCTGATCAACCGGAGAACGCAGGCCAGGCCGATAGCCAGAGCGGCCACCCGGGGTAAGTAACGGCAACACCCGGCACCGGGGTGACCAGGTGCCGGCTGCATCGTAAACAGCATGCGCGCAGGGACAGCGCCAGACCAGCAACCGGGGAGCCATGTCACTCACCGAGGCCAGACCGAGGTTGTCGGCCGCGCGCCTCCGGTCTGGCCCGCCCAGCCCCGACCTGGCCCGCCCTTACGGCGCCCGGCGGGGCCTGCGGATGGTCATGGCTCGTACCGCGCAAGAACTCGGCTCGGCGGTCAGGCGGCCGCCGGGCGCGCCCCCCGCGGCGCTGCCGCTGCGGATGCTGCAATGGCTGATCGGCTCGGGCCTTCTCCCGTTCCGGCGCGACGAGTTCCGGCGCGACGAGCCAAAGTCGGCCTCCTGGCACGTGCTGCGGCACCGCCGCTTTCTGATCTACTTCGGCGGGAGCCTGGTCTCAAACCTGGGCACCTGGCTGCAGAACACCGCCCAGATGCTGCTCGCCTACCAGCTGACTCACTCCGCGTTCGCCGTCGGCCTGGTCACGAGCGCGCAGTTCGCCGGGTTCCTGCTGATCGGCCCGTGGGCCGCGGCGATGGCCAACCGGGTAGGCAGCAGGCGTGTGCTCATCGCGAGCCAGGTCGTGTCGGCCGGTATCGCTGCCGCCCTGGCCGGCTTGCAGCTCACCGGGTCCCTCAACGAGACCCAGCTGACCCTCGGGGCCCTGGGCATCGGCTTGGCCTTCGCCTTCGCCCTCCCGGTACAGACGGCGATGGTGTCCGGCCTGGTACCGGAGGACGAGACCAAGGCCGCCATGGCGATGAACTCGGTCTCCTACAACGCGGGACGGACGCTGGCCCCGGTGCTCTGCGTCGCCGTCATCGCCAGCATCGGGGCCGGCTGGGCGTTCGCCCTCAACGCCATATCGTTCATCGTCTTCGCCGTGACGATCATCGTGGTGCGCCCCCGCGCCGCCGCGCCGCCGCCCCGGGAGGCCCGCGACTGGCTCGGCCTGCGCATTGCCGTCCGCCGCCCGCGGATCCTGCTGCTGCTCGCGATGGTCGCCGCCGTGACCCTGGCCGACGACCCGGTTCTGGTGCTCGGGCCCCCGCTCGCCCGCCATCTGGCCGTTCCGACCGTCTGGCCGGCCTACTTCCTGTCCGCGCTCGGCCTCGGAACCGTGGTCGGGGCGCTCGTGCCGACCAGGCCGTCGACCGCGAAGCGGGCGGCGCTTCCGCTGCTCGGGCTGGCCATCTCCGTCATCGTCTTCACCGCGGGCTTCAGCGCGTGGGTCAGTCTGGGCTCGGCCATCGCGGCGGGCGCGGCCGGGCTGCTCACCGGGGCGGCCGCGCAGGCCCTGCTGCTGAAGACGGCCGGGCCGCGGCAGGCCACGCAGGTGATGGCGCTCTGGGCGATCGCGTGGGCCGGCAGCAAGCCCCTCGCCTCGCTGGCCGACGGCTGGATGGCCGGCCAGATCGGCGTGCAGTGGACCGGAGTAGTCCTGGCCGCCCCGGCCATCACCGTGGCCATGCTCGAACTGTTCCTGCGGCCCGGGGTCAAGAACCGGCTAAAGGTCTGGATTTATCGGCGCAATGGAACGCATCCTGCCGCTCAGTTAATCTCGTAACTTAAGCCACTTTCGCCACTGAAGACTGCTCACGCCATTCCTGTTACTCACTGGCCGGCCAGGATCCCGTTCCCTTTCGGGAAGACGAATTGGTCGGCCGGTGCGGATACGGCCAGATCAGTGCGCCCGCTCCAGGCCAAACTGCCCCGCAAAGCTGGCTATTTCCGGCGTCAGGTCTACTTGCGGACGACTCGGGAACAGCCCATTCTGGGCTTGGAACTGGCTACGGCGGAGGAGGTGGAATGGCCAAATACCACAGTCGTCCTTCGGCGCAGTACCGGTACGAGCACTACGACCCCAAGTAAAGGGTTCGGTGACGCGCTCGCGGACTAGCGACCTCAGGGGAGGGACTGCCGCAGTCAGTACGCTGTCGGCGCTGCACTCCGGTGCATCCCGGTGATCCGGGTGGCGTCGGCAGCGTGCGCGCTTTACGGCGGGTATGTGCCCGCGTTCTCGCGGGCTCCAGCCATCAGAGCCGCACCGGCGGCGTGCGCGGGTACTAGCCGGCCCGCACCGCCCGTCCGGCCCGGGTGATCGTGGCGCTGCCAAGGACGGCGTCGCCGTCGTAAAGCACCGCGGCCTGGCCCCTGGCCACCCCGCGGGCCGGCTCGTCCAGGCTGATCCTCAGGGTGTCACCGTCCGGCCGGGCGGTTGCCCGGTGCACCTGGCCATGGGCACGCAACTGCACCAGGCAGCCGAGTGCGCCGGCTGGCGGGCGGCGGCCGCTCCAGACCGGCCGCTGCGCCTCGATCTCGTCCGTGCCCAGGGCCTCGGCCGGGCCCACGGTGACCGTGTTGGACACCGGCTCGATGTCCAGCACGTAGCGTGGCCTGCCGTCAGGCGCCGGGGTGCCGATGTGCAGGCCCTTGCGCTGCCCGACCGTGAAGCCGTAGCTGCCGTCGTGGCTGCCGATGACCGTGCCCTGGGTGTCGACGATGGGGCCGGGAGCGCTGCCCAGCTGGCTCTGCAGGAACTTCCTGGTGTCACCGTCGGCGATGAAGCACACGTCGTGGCTGTCCGGCTTGTCCGCCACCGCCAGGCCACGGGCCGCGGCCTCCTTGCGTACCTGGTCCTTGGTCGACTCACCGAGCGGGAACATCGCCCGGGCCAGCTGCTCGCTGGTCAGCACGGCCAGCACGTACGACTGGTCCTTGGCCTGGTCCACGCTGCGCAGGAGCCGCTGGCCGCCCCCGGCCGGGACCAGGCGGGCGTGGTGACCGGTGCAGACCGCGTCGAAGCCGAGCGCCACGGCCCGGTCGAGCACGGCGGCGAACTTGATCTTCTCGTTGCAGCGCAGGCAGGGATTCGGCGTGTGGCCGCGCGCGTACTCGTCCACGAAGTCCTGTACCACGTCCTGGTGAAACCGGTCGGCCAGGTCCCAGACGTAGAACGGGATACCGATCACGTCAGCGGCCCGCCGCGCGTCCCTGGCGTCCTCCAGCGTGCAGCACCCGCGCGCGCCGGTCCGGTACGAGCTGGGGTTCCTGGACAGGGCGAGATGGACACCGGTCACGTCGTGACCGGCGTCGGCGGCCCGGGCGGCGGCCACAGCCGAGTCGACGCCGCCGGACATCGCGGCCAGCACGCGCAGTCGAGTCATCGGTACGAGAGTATGCGCCGGCCGCCGGTCACGCATCACGGAGCCATTCTCGCCACCGCTGGGCAATCCCGGCACACTGAGAGCAGCTCAACGACAAGGAGCCGGAATGCACCAGGGAGCGACCCCGCCCGTCACCAAGACCCTCAGCGAGCACGACTTCGCGGCGCCCATCGACGACCGCTACTTCGAGGACTACACGCCCGGGGCGGTGTACGAGTACGGGTACGTCACGGTGAGCGAGGCGGACATCCTTGGCTTCGCCCGGGCGTTCGACCCGCAGCCGATCCACACCGACCTCGAGTTCGCTGCGGCCGGCCCGTTCGGCGGCCTGATCGCCAGCGGCTGGCATACCGCCGGGATCATGATGCGGCTGTTCGCCGACCACTGCCTCTCCCGCGTGGCCAGCCTGGCCTCCCCCGGAATCGACGAGCTGCGCTGGCCTGCCCCGGTGCGGCCGGGCGATTCGCTGCGGCTGCGGGCAACCTTTGTCGAGGCCCGGCGCTCCCGGTCCAAGCCCGACCGTGGCCTGGTGCGCACCCAGAACGAACTGATCAACCAGAACGACCAGGTGGTGCTCACCCTGACCGCCATGAACATCATCCGCGCCCGCCACCCCGCGTAACCCCCGCCGCTCCGCCTGCCGGTTGGCGGCGCCTCCGCGCCCTGTCCCTGGCCGCTCGCAGTGAGGTTTGGCCGACGGAGCCACGGGACAGCGGCGGGGGCGGGCGGGTCAGCGGGCGGTAGCGCGGCGGGCGCGTTCGACAGCCTCGCCGATGACCGCGCCGAGGGCGTCCACGTCTGCCTGGGTGCTCGAGTGCCCGAGCGAGAACCGCAGCGAGCCACGGGCCCGTGCCTCATCCGCACCCATCGCGAGCAGCACGTGGCTGGGCTGCGCCACGCCCGCCGTGCAGGCCGAACCGGTGGAGCAGGCGATGCCCTTGGCGTCGAGCAGCATCAGCAGCGCGTCGCCCTCACAGCCGGGGAACGAGAAGTGGGCGTTGCCGGGGAGCCTGCCCGGACCGGGCGGCACGCCGTTCAGGATCGCGTCCGGCACCGCGGCCAGAACCTGCGCGATCAGGTCGTCGCGCAGTTCAGCCAGCCGCTTGGCCTCGTCGCTCAGGCGCGCGGTGGTGATCTCGACAGCGACCGCGAACGCCCGGATCGCCGGGGCATCCAGGGTGCCGGACCGCACGTCGCGCTCCTGCCCGCCTCCGTGCAGCACCGGCACCACGTCGGTGCCTCGCGCCAGCAGCAGGGCGCCCGCCCCCACCGGGCCGCCGAGCTTGTGCGCGGTGATGGTGAGCGCGGTGGCGCCGCTGTCGGCCAGGCTCACCGCCAGCTGCGCGGCGGCCTGGACCGCGTCGCTGTGGAACGGCACCCGGTACTCGCGGGCGACGGCGGCCAGTTCTGGCACCGGCTGCACCGTGCCGACCTCGTTATTGGCCCACATGATGCTGACCAGGGCGAGCTGGTCGGCGTCCCGTTCAAGGACTTCACGCAGGGCCTCAGGACTGATCGTTCCGGTGGCGTCCAGCGCCGGCCAGCGCACCTCGGCTCCTTCATGATCGTGCAGCCAGCCCACGCAGTCGAGGACCGCGTGATGCTCGATCGCCGTGCTGACCACCAGCCGCCGCGTGGGCTCCGCGGCCCGCCGTGCCCAGAACAGCCCCTTAACGGCGAGGTTGTCGGCCTCGGTACCGCCGCTGGTGAACACCACCTCACTGGGGCGGGCGCCGTAAGCGGCCGCGATCTGCTCCCGTGACTCCTCGACGACCCGGCGCGCCCGGCGGCCCGCGTTATGCAGCGACGAGGGGTTGCCAAGCTGCGCGAGTTCCTCGGTCATCGCGTCGACGGCCTCGGGCAGCATGGGGGTCGTCGCCGCATGATCCAGGTAGACGGGCGAGGCCGGCGCCGGCGCCCGGCGGCCATCGCCGGCATCGAGGTTTCCCATGATTGCTCAGCCTAGCCGCGGGGGGCTGGCGGGATGTGACCTGTTTTTGGCCGCTTGGCGCTGGCCCCTGGGGGACAACTCGCCCATACCTCGCCGCTCAGTGCCACCCTGAGGGGACGACTCCCCCAGACCCAGCCGTTCAGTGCTAGCACGGGGGGACGACCCCCCCAAACCCCCCCGTTCAGTGCTAGCACGGGGGGACGACCCCCCCAAACCCCCCCGTTCAGCCCTGGGCCCGCTTCGCGATCTCTTCGGTCAGCTGGGGAACCACCTGGAACAGGTCGCCCACGACGCCGAAGTCGGCGAGCTCGAAGATCGGGGCCTCGGCATCCTTGTTGATCACCATGATCGTCTTGGATGTCTGCATGCCGGCCCGGTGCTGGATCGCGCCGGAGATGCCCACCGCCATGTACAGCTGAGGAGAGACGGTCTTTCCGGTCTGGCCGACCTGGAACTGGTGCGGGTACCAGCCCGCGTCGGTGGCCGCCCGGGACGCGCCGACGGCGGCACCAAGCGAGTCGGCGAGCTTCTCGATCAGCGCGAAGTTCTCGGCGTTGCCGACCCCGCGGCCACCGGACACCACGATCGAGGCCTCGGTGAGCTCGGGCCGCTCACCGCGTTCCTGCACCACTCGCTCGGTGACGTGCGCGGTCTTCGCGCCGTCGCTGACCTGGACACTCACGTTCTCGAGCTGCGCGGCGCCCGGCGCGGCCTCCGGCGCGACCGCGTTGGGCCGCACGGCCACGATCGGCGTCCCGGCCTTGACCTTGGACTGGACGATGACCGCGCCACCGAAGATGGACTGCTCGGCGACCAGGCCCTCGGCCAGGTCCACCGCGTCGGTGATCAGCCCGGAGCCGGTCTTGACCGCCAGCCGGGCCGCGACCTCGCGACTCTCAGCGGTGCTGGCCACCAGCACGACGGCGGGCGACTTCTCGGCCACCAGGCTGGCCAGCAGCTCGGCCTTGGGCGCGACCACATAGTCGTCGAACTCCCCGCCGTCCGCCACATAGACGGTCGCCGCGCCGAACTCGGCCAGCCGCTCCCGGCCGCCCTCAGCGCCCGGCCCTGCCCAGACGACCGACGGCTCGCCGAACCGGCGGGCCAGGGTCAGCAGCTCTGTGGTGACCTTCTTGACCGTCTCGCCGTCGTGCTCGGCGAGTACCAGGATCTCAGCCATAACCGGTGGGCCTCCAGCCTCGTGGTAAGCGCGGGCTCAGATGAACTTCTGCGCGGCCAGGAACTCGGCCGCCTTGACGCCGCCGTCGCCCTCGTCCTTGACGATTGTTCCCGCCTGCCGCGGCGGCCGGTTGGCGAAGCTGACCACCTCGGTGGAGGCCCCGGCCAGCCCGACCTGGCCCGGGTCGATCCCGATGTCAGCCAGGCTCAGCGTCTCCACCGGCTTCTTCTTCGCCGCCATGATCCCCTTGAACGACGGGTAGCGCGGCTCATTGATCTTCTCCACCACGCTGACCACCGCGGGCAGGGTGGACTCCACCCGGTCGTAGCCGTAGTCGGCCTGCCGGTTGATGGAGATCGCGGTCCCGTCGACGTCGACCTTGCTGGCGAACGACAGCTGGGGCACGCCCAGCCGCTCGGACAGCATGGCGGCCATCACGCCCATCCGCGCGTCCGTGGACTCCGAGCCCAGGATGACCAGGTCGAACCCGATCCGGCCGAGCACGGCCGCGAGCGCCGCCGAGGTGGCCAGGGCATCCGAACCGTGCAGCGCGTCGTCGACCAGGTGCACCGCCTTGTCGGCACCCATGGACAGCGCCTTGCGGATGGACTCGCTGGCCCGCTGCGGGCCCATGGAGAGGATCGTCACCTCGCCGCCGTGCGCCTCGGCCAGGCGCAGACCCTCTTCGATCGCGTACTCATCGAGCTCATTGGTCACCGCGTCGGCCGCGTCGCGGTCGAGGGTCGAGTCCGCGGGCTTGAGCGTGCGCTCCGAATAGGTATCGGGGACCTGCTTCATGCAGACGACGATGTTCATAACCGACGGCTGACCTCCCTTAGCAAACATGCTGCCCGGCACCGTGTTGCCCAGCCTGCGGCGCCACCGAGCGCCAGGTTAAGCCTGCCAAACCACGTCGGGAGGCTCACCCCCGGGTACCTGGCAAGACTTCTGCGGACAGGTTACTTGTGAGTAGTGCGTTTACCCAAAACGGCGGTTCAAACCGGCGCTTTGGGTCACGCGTGCTCAGCCGCGATCACCACCTTGGCCAGCAGCATCGCGCGCGTCATCGGGCCGACCCCGCCCGGGACCGGCGCCACCCATCCGGCTACCTCGGCCACTGACGGGTCGACGTCGCCGACCAGGCCCTCCTCGGTGCGGGTGATGCCCACGTCGACGACCACGGCACCCGGCTTGATCATGTCAGCGGTCAGCAGCCCGGGGCGCCCGGCCGCGGAGATGACGATGTCGGCGCCCCTGGTGTGCGCGGCCAGGTCCTTCGTGCCCGTGTGACACTGCGTCACGGTGGCGTTCTCGCTCCGGCGGGTCAGCAGCAGGCCCAGCGCGCGCCCCACGGTTACCCCACGGCCGATCACGGTCACGTCCGCACCGGCCAGCGGGATGTCGTACCGCCGCAGCAGCTCGATGATCCCTTCCGGCGTTCCCGGCACCGGCCCCGGCTCGTTAAGCACCAGCCGGCCGAGGTTGACTGGGTGCAGGCCGTCCGCGTCCTTGGCCGGATCCATCCGCTCCAGCAGCGGCGACGCGTCGAGCCCGGCGGGCAGGGGTAGCTGGATGATGTAGCCGGTGCACGCGGGATCGGCGTTCAGCTCGTCAACGACCGCCTCGACTTCCGCCTGCGTGGAGTCGGCAGGCAGGTGCCTGCGGATGCTGGCGATGCCCACCTGGGCACAGTCCCGGTGCTTGCCGTTCACGTAGGACGTGCTGCCCGGGTCGTCACCCACCAGCACGGTGCCCAGACCGGGTGTGATGCCACGCTTGGCTAGCTCGGACACGCGCCGGGTCAGGTCTTCCCTGATCTCGCGGGCCGTGGCCTTGCCGTCGAGGATACGTGCGGTCATCTCTCTCCCCGTCCGTCGGGTCAGGTGGAATCGCACCGATTCTGCCAGGGCCGCCACCCGGCCCGCCACGCAGAGTCGCCGCCCGGGCTAGCCGCCACCCCCGGGCAACCGCCCAGCCCAGCCAGCTACCACCCAAGCAGCCCCACTCCGGCCAGCCCCCACTCCGGCCAGCCCCCACTCCGGCCAGCCCCCACTCCGGCCAGCCCCCGTCCCGGGCAGCCACCACCCCAGGGATTGACATATAAATAAAAACTAATTAATGTGCCGGGCATGGCCGAGCGGCCGGGACGACCAAGCAAGGGCCGTAGCCTCACTCCTGGCGCCGCGCCGGCCGACAGGTTCGCCGCGCTGGCCGATGGCACCCGGCGGCACTTGCTCGAACAGCTGGCCACGGCCGACCGTGCTGTCTCCGAGCTCATGGCCGGCCTGGACATCAGCCAGGCCGCGGTGTCCCAGCACCTGCGGATCCTGCGCGAAGCTGGGCTGGTCACGGCGCGGAAGGAGGGCCGGCACCGGTACTACCAGCTGCGCCCCGCCGCGCTGACCGAGCTGCGCGACTGGCTGGACGAGCTGGAGCGGTTCTGGCAGACCCGCCTGGCGGCACTTGGCGACTACCTGAGGGAGGGCACCCAATGAAGGCCGACATCGATGCCACGGTCACCTACCCGCATCCGGTCGACCGGGTCTGGGCGGC
>Ga0335074_10006790_pt1 | contig 15873 bp, 16 predicted proteins | sample Lox_Sample_23_FD_206715 | JGI IMG/M metagenome (GOLD analysis project Ga0335074, IMG submission 206715) | Soil microbial communities from Loxahatchee National Wildlife Refuge, Florida, United States - Lox_Sample_2.3 | ecosystem: Environmental > Terrestrial > Soil > Wetlands | place: USA... | reverse complement strand
ACCGAGGTCAGCTACCTGGGGTTCGTGCACGGCACGATGGCGGCGCTCAAGCGGATGCGGCCGCGCGACCGGGGCACGATCGTGCAGGTCGGCTCCGCGCTCGGGTACCGGGCGATCCCGCTCCAGTCGGCCTACTGCGGGGCCAAGCACGCCGTCAACGGCTTCACCGAGTCGGTCCGGACCGAGCTGCTGCACGAGGGGTCCAAGGTGCGGATCACCGTCGTGCAGATGCCGGCCGTCAACACTCCCCAGTTCTCCTGGGTGCTGTCCCGGCTGCCGCGCCAGCCGCAGCCGGTCCCGCCGATCTACCAGCCCGAGGTCGCGGCCCAGGGGGTCGTCTTCGCGGCCGACCACGCGGACCGCAAGGAGCACTGGGTCGGCGCTTCCACGGCCGGGACGATCATCGCGCAGAAGTTCGCCGCGCCGGTCCTGGACCGGTACCTGGCGCGGACCGGCTTCGACTCGCAGCAAACGGACGAACGGGTCGCGCCCGGACGGCCCAACAACCTCTGGCACCCGGTCGACCAGCTGCCGGGCAGCGACAAGGGCGCGCACGGCGTCTTCGACAACCGGGCGCACGCGCGCAGCGTCCAGCTCACGGTCACCGAGCGGGTCGAGGAGGCGGGCGCCACCGTCCGCCGCGCCCTCGGCACGCTGCTCGGCGCCGCCCGCACCCGCGCCCCCCAGCACCCGTGGTCGGCCGCCACCAGCCAGCAGGCGGACTCAGACACCGCCGTGACCGACCATGACACGTCGGTGCCGACCGTGGACGCCTCGCTGCCCGAGCCGGCCGTGGTGTCCGGTGTCGACGAGGAGGCTCCGTCGGCGAACCGGCACTCCTTCCTTGACGACATCGAGACTCCGCTGGCGGATCAGGACGCCCGGTCGGCCGGCCAGGACGTCCCCGGCCCGGGGGCTGAGCCGGAGGCGGCGTGGCAGTCAGGCCAGGGCGCGGTTCCGCCCACCCAGATCGACGTGCCGCCGGGCCACGGCGCGGCGTCATCAGCCGTGGGCGACGGGTCCCACGGCCAGAACGGCCCATCGTCAGCCCCGGACACTGCGCCGCCAACTGGCGGCACCGCCCCGCTTGACCTGGACGGCCTGTCGCGGGACCACGCCGACGAGTCGCGCGGCCGGAGCAACGGGCAGCAGGACCAGCGGGACGCAACGCGGGATCAGGGCGACGTGTCTGCGGGCGAGCCCGCTGATGCGGCCGACCGTCCGAGCAATCAGCCATCATGACGGTGCAGGCGGCGGACCAGGCGACCGCCCGTGACTTCCCGGTCGTGGACCGGGTCAGCGCGTCGGTGTACGAGGTGCCGACCGACCGGCCGGAGGCCGACGGCACCCTCGCCTGGTCGAAGACCACGCTGGTGGTGGCGCACGTGAGCGGCGGCGGCCGGACCGGCATCGGGTACACCTACGCGTCGGGCGCGTGCAAGCCGCTGATCGACGGCGAGCTCGCGGCCGCGGTCGGCGGGCTGGGCGTGCTCGACACCGGTGCGGCCTGGCAGGCGATGGTCCGGGCGATCCGCAACCTCGGCCGGCCCGGGCTGGTCTCATGCGCGATCTCGGCGGTCGACACGGCCCTCTGGGACCTGAAGGCGACCCTGCTCGGGCTGCCGGTCAGCCGGCTGCTCGGCGCGACCCGGGACGAGGTGCCGGTCTACGGCAGCGGCGGTTTCACCACCTACGACGAGCCCGCGGCGCGCGCCCAGCTCGAGCGCTGGACGGGCGACCTCGGCATCCCCCGGGTCAAGATCAAGATTGGCGAGTCCTGGGGCGCGCGGCCCGCCCGGGATCTGGCCCGGATCGCCTTCGCGCGCCGGGTGATCGGCCCCGACGTCGAGCTCTACGTGGACGCCAACGGCGGTTACGGCCGCAAGCAGGCGGTCCGGGTCGCCCGGGCGATGGCGGAGCAGGACGTGACCTGGTTCGAGGAACCGGTCAGCTCCGACGACCTCGACGGGCTGCGGGAGGTTCGCGACCAGGTGCGGCCGGATGTCACGGCCGGCGAGTACGGGTATGACCTGGTCTACTTCGCCCGGATGGTCGACGCGCAGGCGGTCGACTGCCTGCAGGCCGACGTCACCCGCTGCGGCGGCATCACCGAGTGGCAGCGCGTCGCGGCCGTGGCGGCCGCCCGGAGCCTGCAGGTCTCCGGCCACTGCGCGCCGAACCTGCACGCGCACGTGGCCGCCGCCGTCCCCAATCTGCGCCACCTCGAGTACTTCCACGATCACGCGCGAATCGAGTCGATGCTGTTCGACGGCGCGCTCAGCCCGAAGGGCGGCTCGCTGCGACCGGACCCGACCCGGCCCGGGCTCGGGCTGACGCTCAAGGAGTCGGACGCCGCCCGGTTCCGGGTGGCCTAATCGGCGCCGATCACTGCGCTTGGCCTGCCCGGGTTAGCGCGGTCTTATGCCGGGCGTGTGGGTGTGGCCGAGGTCCGTTCGAAATGACGGATGTTGAATTTCTGGTTGTTGGATGACGCCGGGCACGTGCCAGACGCGCGCGGCGCTGCCCTCGGCGGTCGCGATGAGGCTGCCGTCCGGGGAGGAGGCGAGGCCGGAGATGGCGTCGCGGGCCGTTTTGATCGTCGGCCCGGCGGCGGCGACCGCGCCGGCGACGGTGTCCCACAAGCGCAGCCGGAAGCGGCCCGCCTCCGCCAGCAGCGGGCCCGCGGCGGCGAATTCCAGGATCGCGTCCTCGCCCGGCTCGCCGAGGTCGGTCGGCGCCAGGCTGGCCGTGTCCCACAGGCGCAGCCGACCGCCGAACGTCGACGCCAGCATGCGGCCGTCGGCGGTGAAGGCCAGGTGCCAGCGGGAAAGAACGGTGGCGGTTGTTCTCTCGACCAGCCGGCGTCGCCGCCGGCCCTGGTCGCCGATGTTCCAGAGCTTGAGGAAACGGACGTTCCGGCCGCGGCTGTCGCGGTCCTGGCCGAGGGCCGCCAGGAAACCGCCGTCGGGCGAGATCACCGCGTCGCTGAGCGAGTAGGGCACCAGGCCCTGGCTGCCCGGATCGAAGGCGCGGTGGTAGCGGCGGAGCACCAGGCGCCGCTGTCGGGTCTGCGTGTCCCAGAGGTCGATGTCGTCGCCGGGATCGGTGGCGGCGACGAGCGCTCCGTCGGGTGAGAACGCGGTCAGGAAGCCCATCCGCCAGCCGGTCTTGCGCTGCAGCGGATACGGGACGTGCCGCAGCGCGGCGCCGTCCCATTCCCACAGCGCGGGCGCCCCGGTCCCTTCGGTCGCCAGGAACCGGCCGTTCGGCGAGATGAAGCGCGCCCACGTCCTGACCGGCGAGCTGAGCGGCTGCCCGGAGCCCACCTGCCAGCCGAACACGGCCGACGTGCCCGGCGGCTTGGCCAGCACGACCCGGCCGTCGGGGGTGAAGACGAGCTGCGCGAATCCGACGTCGGGAACCCGGTGCGGCGGGTCCGGTGACAGGTCGGGCCCGACCTGCCGCCAGGATCCGGTATCCCACAGGCGGACCCTCCCGTCGGCCGACGCGGTCGCGAGCAGCTTCCCGTCGTGGGCGAACGCCACCCGCGTGATCGGCCCGGAGTGGCCGATCAGGGGCGAGCAGGCGAGGATGATGCCGGCCGGGTCGCCGGGGGCCACGGTGGTGGTGGCGACCGGCAGGCCGACCATGGTCGCGGTCGGGGCCTTTCCGTCGACGCCCCCGGCGCCCGGCCACCGGGCGGCGTCATGGCCGGGCAGGGCCGTCCGGTCCGCGCCGGGGACGGCCGTGGGGGCATCGCCGGGCAGCGGCGTCCGCTGGCTGGGGATGGGCGTCGGGGCCTGCTCGGGGCCGCCGAAGTAGGCGATGAGCTCGTCCAGGCCGGGCCTGCTGTCCGGGTCCTTGTTCAGGCAGGCGCCGAGGATGTCGCGCAGCGACCCGGTCAGCGGCGACAGGTCGGGCGGCTCGCTGAGGATCCGGCCGATGACGGCGGGCAGTTCGTCCGCGTCGAACGGCCCGTGCCCGGTCGCGGCGAACACGAGCACCCCGCCGAGGGCGAACAGGTCGCTGCGGTTGGTGACCTCCTTGCGGCCGAGCTGCTCGGGCGCCATGTAGCCGTAGGTCCCGATGAGCGCGTTAACCGTGGTCAGCTGGCTGGCGTTGGCGGTCCTGGCGACGCCGAAGTCGATGATGCGCGGCCCGTCGGGGCCGAGGATGATGTTGCCGGGCTTGAGGTCGCGGTGGATGAGCCCGCAGGCGTGAATGGCGGTGAGCCCCTCGGCCAGCGCCGCGCCGAGCTCGCGGACCTGGGCCTGGTCCAGCGGGCCGTTCTGGCCGACCGCCTCCGACAGCGACGGCCCGGGGATGTAGGCGGTGACCATCCACGGCGAGTCGGCGTCCGGATCGGCGTCCACCACCGCGGCCGTGTGGAAGCCGCCGACCTGCCTGGCCGCCGCGACCTCGCGCGCGAACCGGCGGCGGAACTCGGCGTCGTCGGCGTATTCGGGGCGGATGAGCTTGACCGCCACCTTCCGGCCGCCGGGGGACGTGGCCAGGAACACCTGGGCCATGCCGCCGGCGCCGAGCCTGCCGAGCAGCCGGTAACCGCCGACAAGCTCGGGATCACCCGCCTTGAGGGGATTCACCGGTCCCACGCTCCCCAGCAATGTCGCGTCCGCCGATGGACGGACAGTACATCACTCCACAGTAGGTTCAGGGATTTCTCAAGCGGCGTACGGGGCGCTCAGGAAGCGCGGACCGGCCAAGGCGCGGTGACGCTTCTTGCTGTTATCTTATCGCGGGGCCACGGTCGAATTATTGTGCGACAAAACATTCGGGATACGTATTGAAACGTCGCACAATGAATCCTGCGTACTGCTCTTCTTGCTGTTATCATTCTCGGCTTGGCTGACCGGGCGCCGGTGGGCGGCTGCGGTCGGGACAACGGCGGTATCGTCAGCTGGTGTGACGGGGATCCAGCCGGAACTATGGGTTGACCGGGCGGGGGCCGCGGTCGCGTTCTATCAAGCCGCCTTCGGGGCGACGGTGCTGCACCGGGTGGGCGAGGGGGACGACATCGTCGCCCAGCTCTCCGTCGACGGGGCCGCATTCTGGGTGGCGGCGGCGGACTCTACCCGGAGACGGTTCAGCCCGGACGGGATCGGCGGTGCAACCGGCCGGACCCTGCTCGTCGTGGACGAGCCCGACGCGGTGTTCGCACGGGCGGTCGGCGCCGGGGCCAGCCCGCAGGCCCCGGTCGGCGACGAGCACGGGTGGCGGCTGGGGCGGATCGTCGATCCCTTTGGCCATGAATGGGAGATCGGCCGGCCGATCGCCGGGTGGCCATTGCAGCCGGGCTGATGCAGCCGGACCGGTTGGCGCCCGGGCGGGCGCGACCGCCCGGGGGATGGGGAATCATGGCCGGGCGGCCTGCCCTGGCTTTTGTGGGTCGGCGGCGCTTACCACTCGTTGGCCCGCTCGGGCAGCAGCCCGGCGTCGCTGAGCATGAGGCGGGCGCGGTCGACGGTGCCCTCGCGGGCGATCAGGTCGTAGTGGGTCGCGGTCAGACCGCGCACGGAGCTGAAGTCGCGCTGGCCGCGGGTCCTGGCATGCGCCAGGTAGCCGAAGGCCGCGCCCCAGCCCGCCCCCAGCGCGGCGCCGGTCACGATGACCGCGATGAACGGGTGCCCGGAGGTGAACAGCCCGACCAGGGTCCCCACCAGCAGGCCCGCCCACAGCCCGCTCAGCGCGCCCGTCCCGGTGGCGCGCGCCCGGGTGAGCCGGCCCGTCACCCGCTCGACGAGCCGCAGGCCCGAGCCGACGATGTCGAGGTTCTCGACCGGGAAGCCGTCGTCGGAAAGCCGGTCGACCGCGCGCTGGGCGCTCTCGTAGTCGTCGAAGCGCCCGACGGTGTTCCAGGCGGCGCTGATCGGGTTGAGCACCGGCATTCCGGTTCCTAGCATCGCTGTTCCCTGCCCTTCCTTGGGGTTACACCAACCAGACTCGTCGATCGCTGTGCAGGGGCGGTCGATGCCGCGTGAAGATCGGGTGGAGACGCGGCCGGGCCGTCTCCATCTGGGCTCCAACGCCCGCACACGGGGCTTCCCCACCGGTCGGCGTTAGTGGGCGAGACGGAATTCCGGATGGGGGGTGATGTGATGGCCTGGGTGGCGCTGGTGACTGCCGGATTGTTCGAGACCGGTTTCGCCGTGTGCCTGAAGCTGAGCAACGGCCTACGGGTCCCGTGGCCGGTGGCGGGGTTCGCGCTCTGCGCGCTGGCGAGCTTCGGGCTGCTGACCGTGGCGCTGCGGGAACTCCCGGTCGGGCCCGCCTACGCAGTCTGGACCGGGATCGGCGCGGCCGGCGCGACCACCGTCGGCATGATCTTCCTCGGCGACGCGGTCTCGGTGACCAAGCTCGTCTCGATCACGCTGATCCTGGCCGGGGTGGTCGGGCTCAACCTCTCCGGCGTGACCCCCTGAGCGACCCTGGCCTCCCCGGTGACTTCCCCCCTGACCGCGACGCCGGCCGTGCAGGCGGCGGATGAGCTCGATCACGCCGCTGAGGGCGATCGAGGCGCCGAGGGCCACCGCCAGCCCGGCCCAGATGTTGTGCTCGAAGGCGCGGCCGCCGATGCGGCCGATCAGGAATGCGTACAGCGCCCAGATGACGGCGGCGACGGCGGTCGCGGCGACGAATCGCCGGCGCTGATACTCGACGAGCCCGCAGGTGAGGGTCACCGCGGTCCGGCCGCCGGGGATGAAGCGGCACACGATGATCAGCTGCGGGCCGTATCGCTCGAGCGACCGCTCGGCCCACGCCCGCGTCCGCGCGCCCTTGGGCCCGGCGAAGAACCGGCGCTCGACGGCGGGCCCGAAGCGCCGGCCAAGCAGGTAGCACAGGTTGTCGCCGAGGAACGCGCCGGCCGCCGCGCACGCCACCAGCAGGGCGATGCGCGGGTCGGTGCTTCCCGCGGTGGTGACGCCGAGGGTGATGACCGCCGTCTCGCTCGGCAGGACCGGGAAGATCGCGTCGAGGGCCGGGATGACCAGCGCGATCAGGTAGGAGAGGACCGAGTCGACCTGGAGGGTCTCCAGCACGCTCACGGGCGGCCTCCCCGCCGCGCGCGCAGCAGGCTGATGCAGACCACGATCAGGCACACGCCGAAGATGATCCATGGCGCCACCACGAGGAGGAAGCTGTCGATCATCGGCCCTGCCCTATGCTGCGGTGCAAGCGGGTATCGCTGTGCGTCACCAGTCCACCCACGGAGCATGCCCGTTCGGTGGAGCTGTCATGGTGGCGGTGTGGAGGCGCGTCACGCGACGGCGACGGGAGGCGCAATGGCGGCCACGGTTCTGGTGGTTGAGGACGAGCGCAAGCTGCGGGATTTCATCCGGACTTACCTCGAAAGAGCCGGTTTCACGGTGCTCTCGACCGGCTCCGGCGCGGAGGCGATCACGATGGCGGCCGACGCCGCGCCCGACCTCGTGGTCCTCGACCTCGGCCTGCCCGACGTGTCGGGCGAGACGGTGGCCAGCGAGCTGCGGGCGATGTCGGCCGTCCCGATTGTGATGCTGACGGCCCGGGCGGCCGAGGAGGACCGGATCCGGGGACTCGAGCTCGGCGCCGATGACTACGTGACGAAGCCGTTCAGCCCGCGGGAACTGGTGCTGCGGGTGCAGGCGGTCCTGCGCCGGGGCGGCCCGGCGGCGGCGCAGTCGGGTGTCACCAGCTACGGCGGAGGCGCCCTGGTGATCGATGAGCCGCGGCGCACCGCGACCGTGCGCGGCGAGCCCGTCCAGCTCACCCCGACCGAGTGGGGCATCCTGGTCACGCTGGCGACCGTGCCCGGGCGGGTCTACTCCCGGTTCGAGCTGATCAACAAGGTGCGCGGCTACGAGTTCGACGGCTATGAGCGCACGGTCGACTCGCATGTGAAGAACCTCCGGCGCAAGATCGAGGACGATCCGGCCGACCCGCAGATGATCGTCACCGTGCTCGGGGGCGGCTACCGGCTCGGCCTGACCCGCGATGGCTGAGCTGGCGCCGGCGTCACCCCCGTCGTCACCACCGTCGTCGGCGCCGGGTGGCGGGCGGCGGGGCGGCGGGCAGCGCGGCAGCACGCTCGGGCTGCGGCTGGCGCTCGCGTTCCTGGGCGTGTCGCTGGCGGCGGTCGCCCTGCTCGCGGTGCTCGCGGCGGTGTTCTCCGCGGTCGACGTGTCCTCGCTCGGCAACCGGCAGCGGAGCGAGCTGGCGAGCGCCTTCGCGGTCGCGGCGGCGGGTTCGTGGAACGCCGACCGGGGCTGGGCGGGCGCCGATCTCAGCCCCGTCATCGAGGTGGCGGGACACAGCGGGGTGCAGCTCGAGGTGCGCGACGACGCCGGCCACCCGATCGCGGCCACCAGCGGTTTCCCGACCGCCCCGGAGCCCCAGTCAAGCGAGCCCATCCTGGTCAAGGGCCGCCAGGTCGGCACCGTGCAGGTCGGTCTGACTGCGTCAGGACTCGGCGCCGCCGACAACGTGCTGCGAACCGCGCTGCTGCGGGCGATCGCGGGCACGGCCGGGCTGGCCGCCCTGCTGGCGCTGATCGCGGGCCTCGGCGTGGCCCGGCGCATCACCCGCCCCGTCAACCGGCTGATCACGGTGACCCGGGCGATGGCGGGCGGCGACCGGTCGGCCCGGGCGGGCCAGGTCAGCGGGCCGGGCGAACTGCGCGAACTCGCCGCCGCGTTCGACCAGATGGCCGACACGCTCGACCGCGAGGACAAGATCCGCCGGGACCTGGTCGCGAGCGTCGCCCATGAGCTCCGCACACCGGTGGCGGTGCTCCAGGCCGGGCACGAGGCCCTGCTCGACGGCGTCATCGAGCCCACCCCGGACGAGCTCGGGTCGCTCCGCGATGAGGTCCTGCGGCTGGCCCGCATGGTCGACGACCTGCAGACGATGGCCGCGGCGGACGCGGCCGGGCTGCGCCTGACGCGCGCGCAGCGCGATCTGGCCGGCATCGCGGCGGCGGCCGCCGACAGCCTGTCGCGACAGTACGAGGCGGCCTCGGTCACGCTCGACCGCGAGCTGGCGGCGGCGCCGGTCGTGGCCGATGAGCGGTGGCTGCACCAGGTGGTGACCAACCTGCTCGGCAACGCGCTCAAGTTCACCCCCGCGGGCGGCCGGGTCACGGTCCGGACCAGGCAGGACGGGGCCGACGCGGTGCTGACGGTCAGCGATACCGGCATCGGCATCCCGGCTGCCGAGCTGCCGCATGTTTTCGAGCGGTTCTGGCGCGGCCAGGCCGCGGCGGGCACGTCCGGCAGCGGCATCGGCCTCGCCATCGCGGCGGAGCTTGCGCGGGCGCACGGCGGCACGCTCACCGCCGCCAGCCAGCCGGGGAAGGGAGCCACGCTCACCCTCACCCTGCCGCGCGCCTGACGTCGGCTCCGGTCGACGGTTAGTGGAGGGTGGCGTTGAGGGAGTTGGTGGCGAGGGCGGTTAGGTCGCTGAGGTTGAGGCCGAGGCCTTCGGCGATCGCTAGGTAGTTGTCGGCGACGTAGCCGCCGAAGTAGGCGGGGTCGTCGGAGTTGATCGTGACGTTGACGCCCGCGTCCAGCAGGGTCGGCAGCGGGTGCTCGGCGATCGTGGGGACGCAGCGGAGCCGGACGTTGGACAGGGGGCAGACCGTGAGCGGGGTTCGGTCGGCCGCGAGCCGCCGTAGCAGGGCGGGATCCTCGACGCTGCGGATGCCGTGGTCGACGCGCTCCACGCCGAGCAGGTCGATCGCCTGCCAGACGTAGTCCGGCGGGCCTTCCTCCCCCGCGTGGGCGACCGTGTGCAGTCCGAGGCCGCGGGCGGCGTCGAAGACGCGGGCGAAGTCGGAGGGCGGGTAGCCGACCTCGGCCGAGTCGAGCCCGACGGCCAGCAGCTGGCCGACGTGGGGGGCGAGTTCCTCCAGCGTCTTGGCGGCGTCATCGGGGCCCCGGTCGCGCAGAAAGCACGGGATCAGGCCGACCTGCGGGCCGCCGGCGACCGCGCTGCGGTCGGCGCCCGTCCGCAGACCGCCGATGACCTCCGTCAGCGGGACGCCGCGGGACAGGTGCACCTGCGGGTCGAAGAACATCTCGACTCGCGTCACCCCGTCCGCCCGCGCCCGGGCGAGGTAGGCCGAGGCGAGGTCGGCGAAGTCCTCGGCCGTGCGCAGCACCGCCATGCACTCGTAGTACAGGCCGAGGAACGAGCCCAGGTCGCTGAACGAATAGGCACCCCGCAGCGCCTCGACGTCCCGGTACGAGAGCGTCACCCCGTTGCGCGCGGCGAGCTCGAACGCGAGCTCGGGCTCGAGCGTCCCCTCGATGTGCAGGTGGAGCTCGGCCTTGGGCAGGGCGATGACCTGCGCACGGGTGACGGTCACGGGGACGGCTGCCTCTCCGGTCGGGTGTCGGGATCAGGCGAGCTTATGGCATTGACGTCACTGAGCTGACCAGGGCCGACAGGCGACAAGGTCGGCGGCGGGGAAACGGGAGAGCGGTGCACCCGGGTGGGAGCACCGCTCTTGGTCCGCTTTCTGGTGGCGGGGTGGGCGTGGGGGCGGCCATGCTTGGCTAGCTGCTGCTGGTGGAGGAGCTGCTGGGGGTGCTGCTGCTCTTCTGGGGGTTCCTGATCACGATCAGGCGCGCGTCGTGGCTGCCGCTGACGACCGGGCCGCCGACGAACACGAGCTCGCCCGCCGACAGGGCGCTGCTGGTGGTCTTGGTGCCGTCCTGGCGGACGATCGAGTCGCTCACCAGCGTCCAGTTCCAGGTGGTGCCGTCCTTGGCCTTGACCACGACGTCCTGGCCCGCGACCGACTGGATGGTGCCGCGCTCGAACGCCAGCGTCTTCGGGCCGTTCTTGGTCTCGAAGGTGAACTGGCCGTCGATGCCGCCGAGCCTGCGGAGCCGGACCAGCGCGGCGCGCACGTGCCGGATCTGGGTCGCGCTGGCGCCGGCGGTGGTGCCGCTGCTGCCGCTGGCGGTCGTGGTGGGGGTGGTCGCGGTGGTGAGGGCGTCGTTCAGCACCGCCGCCTGGCCGGTCGGGCCGCCGGTGGCGGCCGCCGCCGGGTCGTTGTTGCTCAGCATTGTCACCGCGCCGAAGGCGGCCCCGCCGACCAGCACGGCCGCGGCGACACCGCCGGCCACCAGCCGGCCCCGGCTGGTGGTGCGGCCACCGGTGCGGGCGGCGCTGTGCGGGGCGGTCGGCTCGTACCCGAAGTTCGCGTCGTTGTTGTTCATGTCATCGAGATTGCCCGGCGGGTCTGGGAAGTCGGGTTGCTAAGTCTGGGAATACGCCGGGAACTCGCCGCGAGGTTGGGAAGAATGATCATCATGGAATTCGGCGTTGCCATCTTTCCCACCCATGACGCGATCCGGCCCGGCGATGTCGCCCGGCTGGCCGAGGAGCGGGGACACGAGTCGCTGTTCTTCCCCGATCACACCCACATCCCGGTCGAGCACACGCCCCACCCGAGCGGCGGGCCGCTGCCGTACCGCTACGTTCACACGTTCGACCTGTTCGTCGCGCTGACCGCGGCGGCGTCGGCGACCTCGCGGCTGCGGGTCGGGTCGGGCGTCTGCCTGGTGATCGAGCGCGACCCGATCACCACCGCGAAGGAGACCGCCAGCGTCGACTACCTGTCGGGCGGGCGGTTCGAGTTCGGCGTCGGGGCGGGCTGGAACCGGGAGGAGATGGCCAATCACGGCACCGACCCGCGCACCCGGATGGCGGTGCTGCGGGAGCGGGTCGAGGCGATCAGGGCGATCTGGACCACCGACGAGGCGTCGTACGCGGGCGAGTACGTGAACTTCGACCGCATCTGGTCGTGGCCGAAGCCGGCTCAGCGGCCGCATCCGCCGGTGATCGTCGGGGGCGAGGGGCCGACGGTGCTTGACCGGGTGCTGGCGTTCGGTGATGCCTGGATGCCCAACCACGGACCTTCTGACCTCATCAAACGGTCGGCGGAGCTCCGGCTGCGGGCCGACCGGCACATCTCCCTGCAGGTCATGGGGGTCCCGGCCGATCCCGCGGTGTTCGAGGCGTACGCGGCCGAGAAGTTCGACCGGGTCGTGCACTGGCTGCCATCGGCCGGGCGCGGGCCGGTCGAGCGCGCGTTCGACGCCTACGAGTCCGCCATCGCCGAGTTCACCGGAGGGTGACCGCATCATGATGATTGGCGTGGGGCTTGACGCCCGCCTCGGCCTTCCGTTCGAGCAGCTGCGGTCGGTCGCGCGGGAGGCGGCGCGGCTGGGGTTCGAGAGCCTGTGGACCCCGGCCGGCGGGGTGCCCGATTCGTTCCACCTGTGCTCGGCGTGGGCGCAGGACACCGGGCTGCGAACCGGGATCTCCGTCGTCCCGGCGGCGCGGATGTGGACCGCACCCGGCCTCGCGGCCCAGGCGGCGACCCTGGCCCAGCTGTCGGACGGGCGGTTCGTGCTCGGCGTCGGCACCGGCGGGTACGGACCGAAGTTCTGGGCGTCGGTCGGGCTGCCCGACCGGCCGATCGCCATCATGCGCGAGTACGTCAGCGCGATCCGCGGGCTGCTGGCCGGCCAGCAGGTCGCGGCCGGGCCGATTATCGCCCGGGCGGGCGTCGGCTCGGGCACGCCCGGCTGGCCGCAGTCCGCCTCGCTCGGGCTGGGAGCGCTGCCGGACGCCCCGGTGGCGCTGGCCGCGCTCGGCCCGCAGATGCTCCGGCTGGCGGGCGAGATCTCGGACGGGGCGCTGCTCAACTGGGCCAGCCCAGAGCGCATCGCGGTCAGCCGGGAGCTGGTCGACGCGGGCGCCGCGCGCGCGGGCCGCGAACCCGGCTCGGTGCCGCTGACGATGTACATCCGCGTGTGCATCGACGATGACGTGGCGGCCGCGCGGCGGGCGTTCGGCACCCAGCTGCTCGGCTACGCCATGGGGCACCCCGGCATCCCCCAGAACGAGGGCTACCGGGGCCTGTTCGGGCAGATGGGCTTCGATGCGGACCTGACCGACCTGGAGGCGCGGCGCGACCGCGGCGCGCCGATGACGGAGCTGGTGGACACGGCGCCGGACGAGATGCTGCAGGCGGTCGGCTACTACGGGCCGGCCGGGCCGGCGGCGGCCGCGTTCGCCCGGCTGAGCGCCGGGCTCGACGAGGCCATCGTCAGGATCATCACCGCGCGGTCGGGCCTCGATCCGGTCATCGAGGCGATGGCCGCGCTGACGCCGGAGTTGATCGCGGGCTGACCGGTCGCCAGGGTCAGGCGGATACGACGTCGATGAGGCGGTCGAGGACCTGGAGCATCTCGGCCCGCGCCTGCGCGGGGTCGGCCGATTCGGCGACGAACAGGGCGGCCTCGTCGCTTGCGCCCATGAGCACGTGCGCGAGCGCCCGGACCGGCTGCGGGCGGACGCGCCCGGCGGCGATGCCCTGCTCGAGCATGGCCTGCGCCAGCCCGAAGACGTGCCGTTGGCAGACCTCCCGCCAGTGCGCCCAGCCGACGACGGACGGCCCGTCGATCAGCGCGATGCGGTGAATCTCGGGCTCGACGCAGATCTCGAGCCAGGCCCGCAGCACGTGCCGCATGGCGTCGACCGGATCGGTGATTCCGGCCGCGGCCGCGTCGGCGGCCAGCCGCCGGGCGATGTCGGCCTCGACCGCCTCCAGGACCGCGTCGAACAGCGCGGTCTTGTCCGCGAACTGGTGGTACAGCGCGCCGCGGGTGACCCCCGCCGCCGCGACGATCGCGTCGGTCGACACGTCGGCGAAACCCGTCTCGGCGAACAGCCTGCGGCCCGCTGCCACCAGCGCTTCACGGGTGGCGGCGGACCGGTCGGCCTGGGTGCGGCGCGCGCGCGGGCGGGCGGGCGTCGGCGAAGGCGCGGACTCAGGTGACGGCGCGGACTCCGATGACAGGGCGGAGGCTGGTGACGGCGCGGGCTCCGATGACAGGGCGGAGGCTGGTGACGGCGCGGGCGTCGGTGAAGGCATGGCTCATTCTCCCACTGCGACTGACGTAGACAAACATACGTGCAGTATGTATGTTTTCAATCATGACGACTGACCATGCCTCAGCCGGTCTCTCGGTGGCTGACCTGCCGCAAGGCCGCCTCAGCTACCGGGTCGCCGGACCGCTCTCCAGTTCGCGCCCGCCGGTCGTGTTCCTGCACGGGCTGCTCGTCGACTCGCGGCTGTGGGCGCCGGTGGCGGAGCGCGTGGCGGCCGAGGGCGTTCGCAGCTATGCGCCAACGCTCCCGCTCGGCGCCCACGAGGTCCCGATGAACGCCGGGGCCGACCTTTCACCACACGGGGTCGCCCGACTCGTCGGCGACTTCATCGCCGCGCTTGGCCTCGACAACGTCACCATCGTCGGCAACGACACCGGCGGGGCGATCTGCCAGCTCATGCTGGGCGGCGACGCCAGCCGGATCGGCGCCGCGGTCTTGACCAACTGCGACGCGTTCGACGCGTTCCCGCCGCGGGCGCTCGCGCCGCTCTTCTTCGCGGGCCGTCATCCCGGGATCGTGGCCTGCTTGCTGCCCGGGCTGCGGTCGGCGCGGGTGCGGACCGGCAAGCTCGGCTTCGGGCCGCTGACCAGCGCTCCGCTCGACGCCACGCTGACTCGGTCGTGGATCGAGCCACTGGCCGACAAGGCGATCCGCCGCGACTTGGCCGCGTTCGCGGGCGGAGTTCGCCCGCGGGTCCTGCTCGAGGCGGCCAGCCGGTTCGGCCAGTTCACCGGCCCGGTCCGGATCCTGTGGGGGGACGACGATGCCTACTTCGGCCCCGAGTTGGGCCGGCGGCTGAGCGAGGCGTTCCCGCACGCCAGCCTGATCACGGTGCCGGGCGGGCGGACGTTCCTGCCGCTCGAGCACCCGGACGCGGTGGCGGGCGAGGTCATCGCCGCCGTCCGGGACACGGGGTTTTAGCTGGCCGGACGGCGCGGCTGAACGTCGAAGCCGAGGGCCCCGAGCACCTTGACGGCGCCCGACTTGCCGCCCTCGAAGTCGCCGGAGGCAAGCCGCTGGCCGGCCGCGAACTCGTAGGCCGTGCCCAGGATCGCCTTCGGCGGGTACGTGCGCTTCTCCCAGACCAGGTCGTAGGTCGTGGTCGGGGCGTACCCATGCGCGGCGAAGAACTGCTCCGGGCCCAGCCGGTCGTACTCCTTGAGCGCCCGGACCACGTCGTCCGGGGTGACCTTGTTCCACTCGATTGCGTGTGTCATCGATTCGATCCTCCTTAGGCCGGCGGCCCAGTCAGGTGAGCGGTTCACCGCCGTCGATGTGCAGCCTCTGCCCGGTCAGGAAGGTGCTGCTCATCGCGAACAGGACGGTGTTGGCGACATCGTCGGTGGCGCCGATCCGGCGGGCCGGGTTGCGGGCGCGCATGTCGGCGTAGTACTTCTCCTTCCCCTCCTCGCCCAGCGCGTCCCAGGCGCCGCTGTCGATCACGCCCGGGGAGATCGCGTTGACCCGGATCGGGGCCAGTTCGAGCGCGAGCGAGCGGGCCAGGGTGTCGGCGGCGGCGTTGGTGATGGCGACCCCGAGGGTGCCGACGGTGATCTTGGTGGCGGCGATGCCGGAGAAGAGCACGAACGACCCGCCCTCGCTCATCTGCGGCGCCAGGTGCTTGGCGCGCCGGCGTCACGGGCGGCGAGGACGACGGCGCGGGCGATCCCGCTCCCCCGTTCGATGACGAGCACTCTCTGATCATGCAGTGATCCGTTCATGGCAGCGTCCTTCCGGGAAGCAGAGTGCGTGCGGCTGCTAGAAGACTGCTGCTAGCTGTGGTTTTCCCGCATCCCTCACATTGACGATCTCCATCGCCCCGCCGACATTTGCAACCGCCGAAGAGTTTGTTCGAAGCCTTTCGGGTTAGACGAAGCACTCAAACCCCGACCGGGGCGATGGAAACGT
>Ga0335074_10006789_pt1 | contig 15873 bp, 13 predicted proteins | sample Lox_Sample_23_FD_206715 | JGI IMG/M metagenome (GOLD analysis project Ga0335074, IMG submission 206715) | Soil microbial communities from Loxahatchee National Wildlife Refuge, Florida, United States - Lox_Sample_2.3 | ecosystem: Environmental > Terrestrial > Soil > Wetlands | place: USA... | reverse complement strand
CCATGAACACCAGCTTGCCGTTCCTCCGCGCCACCATATGCGGTAGCACTGCCTTCGCCGTGAGGAAAGCGCCACGCAAATTGATGTCGAGCGTATTGTCCCAGGTGGACACGTCGAGATCCGCAAAGGGAACCGCCGCGGCGATGCCGGCAATGTACATCAGGATGTCGATGCGGCCATGCCAGGCAACAGCGTGTTTGACAGCTGTCTCCACCTGGGCCTGATCGCGCACGTCACAGGGGAAGCCCTTGCATAAGCTGCCTTCCTGGCGCATTTCCTGAATGGTGGTTTCCATCGCCTCCGGATCCACGTCGGCAATCGCAACATAGGCGCCTTCGCGCCCAAGACGCATGGCGATGGCCCTGCCGATTCCATGGGCCGCGCCCACAACCAGGGCAACCTGCTCTTTGAAACGTGGCCTTCCGTTTGTCCCCTGAGCGTCCATGCGCAGACTCCTTCAGCCCGCAGCCTATCTCGGGCTTCCTCCTTCGTCTGTAGCGAGAGCGCAAACTTTTGTTGGAGGACAACTCGCCGGTTGCTACGCCGCAGGCAGGCAAACTCCGGAATAACGCCGGCATGCGTCCACAAATGCGTCCTGAATACCAGTATCGTGGGTGGCGCGATTGGAGGGGCGCAGCTGCTGATGAAAAAAGTACTTGCCCGTGACCATGGCTGCTTTGTCATCGCTGACGGCAAGCCACACCTGCGTTCGATGCGCAGCGTCCAGGTTATCCGGCGCTCCAGGGCCGCCCATCTTGGTAGCTACCCAGCCCGGCTCCAGCGCATTCGAAAGAATCCCAGGCCACAGGCGTGCGATTGCGAACGCCAGCAGCACATCATGCAGCTTCGTATCCGAGTAAGCCTGTTGGCCCTGCCAGGGCCGCTGCTCCCATGCCAGATCCTTCAGGCTGGGATCGCCATATTGGTGAAGTCCTGAGCTCAGGTAAATTAGGCGCTTCGGCCTTTGGATGAGCGCCGTCAGAATATACGGAGCCAGGGCATTGACGGCGAACACATGAGGCAGTCCATCTTCTGTCTCAATACGCCGAGGTTCCCGGTACCCGACGCCCGCATTATGAATGACCGCGTCGAACACGCCGAGGCGGTTGACCTGCTCGGCCACGCACCGCGTTTGTTTGATACTCGCCAGATCACCAATCGCTACGCCTGTAGCTCCGGGTACGGCCCTCATGGCTTCCTGCCCGCGCTTTTGATTTCGAGCGTGCAGCATCACGCTGTGTCCTTGCTCGATCAGCAACTGTGCAGCCATCCGGCCCAGGCCATCGGAGGAACCGGTGATAAAGACATGCGCCATGAACCATAGATGCTGCCATGCCAACGGAAGTTCCGAGGCGCTCTGGCGTGCGTTCAAGAAACGCGGAAAACGAAGCCGCCGTAAAGCCGTCAACCATATACCCGGTCTGTACCCAGGCAGCTGAATATTGGGAGTGGGGGGCGGGGCACCCTGTCCGCAACACTACCGAATTCCTATAGAAGCACGCGCGGCCGGCGTTCAGGTACCATCTTTTCTGTTGTCCCGGGTATCCCGAGAGTCCAAGGCTGATGAAACCAACAACTCTGTTCAAGCAGTATCTGCTGGCGAAAGAAATCCTGATGATTCCGGTCTCCCACGACCCGCTCTGCGCGACGATTATTCAGCGGGCTGGATTCAAGGTCGTAGGTTGCGGGGGCTATGCCAATTCGGCTGCTCTCATTGCCGCTCCCGATGTCGAATTGCTTACCCTGACCGAAATGGTCGACGCCGTCTGGCGCACGACGGATGCCGTCGATCTGCCTGTGTTTGCCGATGGGGATAACGGCCATGGCAATACTACCAACGTTCAGCGCACCGTGAAGCAGTTCGAAAAAGCGGGTGCAGCCTCTGTGATGCTGGAAGACCAGGTTTCACCCAAGCGGTGTGGGCACATGTCGAGCAAGCATGTAGTTCCAGCGGATGAATTCGTGGCCAAGATCAAGGCTGCTGTCGACGCCCGCGCGGATCAGGATCTCACCATTCTGGCCCGTACCGATGCTATCGCGATTAAGGGCCTGGCAGAAGCAGTCGATCGTGCCCACCGCTGTGTCGAAGCGGGCGCCGACTGGGTCTTCCTGGAAGCGCCCGAGAGTGTGGAGCAGATGAGGCAAATACCTGGCTTGGTTTCCGTGCCCACGCTAGCCAACATGATTCCTGGTGGTCGAACCCCCATACTGCCCGCCTCAGAGCTGGAGTCGATAGGTTTTGCCGCAGTCATCTTTCCCAATGTATTTACCTACGCCTATGCCAGACTAGCTACGGATATCGCCGCCGAATTGCTGCGCACGGGTACGACCGCGCCGTTTCATGACCGCATGATTGAGTTTGAAGAGTTCAATAATCTGGTTGGCTTGACAAAGATCCGCCAGTCAGAGGAACGCTACTATGCCCACCTCGAGGATGCACACCTGAGAGGTGCTTGAATACGCAATTTTGATCCGGCATGAGCGTCTGCCGCCCAGATGGCTTGCAAACACGGCGGCTCGCGTAGTCCAAATGGGTTCAGCGCTTTGGAATGATTGTAACTATCACGTATGCCTGACTGCCTTCAGCTCGGAATTGGATCCTGGACCCTCCCCTGGGCTATCGGCGTAAAGGGATATCCGCCACCCCAGGCGCCGCTCGGCTGGATTGGTCTGCTTGAAAAGGCATTGGAAGTTAAGGCTTCTGTGGTGCAGATCGCCGATAATCTTCCCCTCCACGAATTTCCGGATCAGGAACTGGACCAACTGCGCGAGGCAGCCAGCGGCCGCGGCCTGGCGCTCGAAGCCGGCACACGGAGTCTGGATCCGGAGCATCTGGCAAACTACATCGCGATCACCCACCGGATAGGCGCCCGGGTCCTGCGCACAGTCCTGTCCGGGAGCCTGCTCGGGTTGCGACAATTAGCAACCGCAGAAAAAAATATTCGCGAGGTGCTGCCCCACCTGGAGGAAACCGGGGTCACGCTTGCCCTCGAGAACAACGAAGCGTTCGGTGCATTGGAATTTGCAGGCCTCATCGAACGCTTAGACAGCCCGCACGTGGGCATTTGTCTGGATACAGCTAATTCTCTCGGCCGCCCTGAAACTTTGGAGACCGTAATCAGGAGTTTGGCACAGCACGCGGTTGTGCTCCACGCGAAGGATTACGACATTCACCGCATCGATAACCGTATGGGATTCTCCGTTGTCGGAACCGCCGCGGGAGAGGGCAGAGTTGATTTCGGCTACGTTTTCCGGGAACTCCACCGGCATGGCCGCGCCGGTATTAGCGTCATCCTGGAGCACTGGCCGCCCTTTACCGGGACAATTGAGCAGACTGTGCGCCTGGAGCAGGACTGGCTGAGCCGAAGTACGAGTTTTCTCCGCAACAAATTGTCCGCAACACAGGGAACGCCCTGATGGGCGCAATCGCGAGGGCGGAAATTGGCAAGACCGGACTCATGGTTTCTCGTCTTGGATTTGGCGGGGTTCCGCTCGGCGGCCTCTACCAGGATGTATCTGAGGCTGATGCCGGCGATACTATTCGCCGGGCTCTCGAGCTTGGGATCAACTACTTCGACACCGCGCCCATCTATGGACTCGGCAAAGGAGAGATACGCCTGGGCCGGGAACTTGCGTCCGTCCCGCGCGACTCCATCGTAGTTGCAACCAAGGTTGGCTACTCCCTGGCTTCCGGGAACGGGACAAACGAAAGAGAAGTATTTCACCGCTTCGTGAATGTGCCCCCGCTCCGGCCTTTCTACGACTATAGCTATGACGGCATCATGAGGAGTTTGGAAGGCAGCCTGCATCGGCTAAACCTGGCTTCTGTCGACATCCTGAATATTCACGATCCCGACCATTCCTGGGAGGAGGCGATGAGCACCGCCTATCCCACGATTCATCGCCTGCGCAGCGAGGGGGTCGTTCGCGCAATTGGCGTGGGTATGAATCAGGCGGAGATGCTGGCCCGCTTTGCCAGAGAGGGGGACTTTGATTGCCTGCTGCTGGCCGGAAGATACACGCTCATGGATCATTCCGGTTTATCGGAGTTATTGCCTATCTGTGAACGAAAGGGCATCAGTGTCATCATCGGCGGCCCATACAACAGCGGAATATTGGCAACCGGCGCCCGTTTCGGAGCAACCTACAACTACGTCGAGGCTCCGCCTGCTTTGCTCGAGAAGGTGGCCGCGATTGAAGCCGTCTGTGATCGCCATCAGGTTCCTCTTCCAGCCGCAGCCTTGCAGTTTCCCATGGCGCATCCCGCGGTAACGGCCGTCATCCCTGGCGCGCGTTCCTCTGCCGAGGTGGCGCAAAACAGCAGCTTCTTTACGCATCTCATTCCCGCCGGCTTCTGGCAGGAGCTTCGGCATCTGGGTCTCCTGCCACCGGATGCGCCGGTGCCGTCTGGCTCATGACCGTCCAACCTTAAGACAACGAACGGCCTGATACGAAGCAGGGAAAAGGGATGCCGGGAACGGCTGCCGATGAAGAACCAAAACGGGGCCCGGGAGCCGTAACGCAAAGCGCCATCGCTCGCCACAAAAACGCCATTCTCATCGAGTGGCGTTTTCTGTTTCTGGCGCGATACATGGAGGTGCTCTCCTCCACGCGACGCCCAATCAAATCAGCACCTCCTCCGGTTGTCCTCCAACCGGGAGCGAAGCGAAGTGGAGGACCTGCTGTTTGCTCATTTACTCGTGGGCACTCCGAGTAAACTGAACCCGAGGAAGTCTGTGAACACCCAGCGACAACCCTCACCTTCCCTGGCGCTGTTCGAATTCTGCACGGCCTACTTCCTGATCATGGCCGCCATCTGGACGCTGAACCCGTGGCAGCGGTTCTTCTATTGGACCGCAATTGTATGGGTGGTAGTCACTACGTGGATTCATCGCCCGACCTGGAGAAGCCTTGGTCTTGGTCTTCCGGGTCTCGTCCGGTCGTTATGGGTAACCGGTGCCGCCGCGATTTTGGCGATCCTCGCTGTCTATATCGCGAACCGCGTGCACTCTCTGCACCCTTTGCATGGTCCCACTCCGCTTGTCCGTCACGTCTGGGGATATCTGATATGGGCGGTCATGCAGCAGTTTTTGTTGCAGATTTATTTCCTATTGCGCCTGATGCGGCTGCTACCTGGTAAGTTCCCGCCGATACTGGCTGCCGCGGGCTTATTTTCCCTCGCGCATCTGCCCAACCCGGTGCTGGCTCCGATCACGCTGGTGTGGGGTATCGCAGCCTGTTTGCTGTTCCTGCGCTATCGCAATATCTATTCCCTGGGCCTCGCCCATGGCATTCTCGGGCTTTGTGTCGCAGTCATTGTGCCGGATTCCATCCAGCACCATATGCGCGTGGGCATCGGCTATTACCGCTACCATGGTCACCGCAGCCACACGGACCAGATCGTATCCACCGAGGCGTGGGTAACGGCCGACGACCCGACGCGGCGTGCCTGACGCCAGGCCAGTCCATAAAAGATGCCGGCTATGGTAGCCAGCAGCACGTAGCGCCAGTTGAAAAGCACGGCTCGCTTGTTGAAGTGAGAAAGCCCAAACAATGTGGAAGTGATGAGAAGGGCACGCGCCGGTCCAACCCGTCGCTCGAGAAGGTTCTGCATCCAGCCGCGAAAGAACAGTTCCTCCGGCACCGCAATAAAGAAGAAAGTGAACAGCCATGCCGGCAGGACGCGCATTGGCGAAGGAATGACGGCGTGGAAATGCAGGAAGCCGAGCGCCAACCCAAGCCCGGCGCCAATCGGAGTGTAAGCCGCCAACGCGAACAGCCCGATCCCGAAATCGCGCCGCTGGAGTCGCAGGTCAAAGCCAACCTGGCGCAGTTGACGAATGCCCAGAAATCCATAGATGCCCGCGTCGAGCAGGAGAACCTTATTGAAGATCGCAAGTCCGGGGGGCCATGCAGGCTCGAACCAGCGCAGGTCTACCGCCAGTCCGATCACCAGCAGGATGAGAAAATCCCTCCACCCTCCTCGCTGCTCCGGGTCTGCCAGTCGCGCCTCATACAACAGCAGGCTGATGCCAATCGGCAGCAGCATATAAAGCGCCAGCCATCCCCATGCGAAAATGCCCCGAGAAGTAGAGACCAATACATACGGAACCGCAAGCCCGGCGGGCGCGAGAATGCGCATCCCAACCGGCATTCGCTGCACCAGGGAAACTACGTTGGGACAAAATGCGGCCGCAAAATAAGGGATCAGCGTAAGCAGCGCGGCCACAATAACGGGAGGATTAGAAAGCAGCCGCAGCATTCACCGGCCAAACTGTCGCAGATGGTGATCGGGATGTAAATATCCCCAGCGCATCCAGTCTTTCAGACTCATCGGACCAAACACCGGGTGGGCTGTACAAGGTGTCGGCAAACTGTCACAGAAGCGGTCCAGGCTATGCAGCAAAGCAGCCAGGTCCTGATGGAAATCTACGGGTACTGAGCCGCCCTTCCCCTGCTCAACTTCCGGCCGCGTGGGAAACCCCTTGGCCCATCGCAAAGGTGAGTTAAGGGCGATTTCTTTGAGCAACGTTCGTTGCAGCCATCCGCTTGCCGGACTGGCGTGCTTCTCTCCTAGAGCGATTCTGTAGGAGTCGTTCAAGTGGCACACCATCTGGTGGACAGACATCCGGCCCCATCGGGCGGCATCGCCCGGCGAGAGAGCGCGCAGCCGCGAAGCTATTTCCTCCCGGTCCGCCGGATTGTTCAGATTCTTCATGTCAATGAGCGATGACCGGGTGGCATGCTGACTGGGTCTTGCCGGCGATGGAATCGGAGTAGAACGTTACCGATCCCTGAGCCTCCCACCAGATGTAGGGTCCCGCTGCGTAGCGCGCGCCCGAACCGGAAATCACGTTGGCCAGGATCAGGGAAGAATCGTGCACCGGGACTACAACCAGGCTGTTTCCGTCTCCGTTGATGTATTCCACGGCAAATATACCCGCGGGCAGGCCCATACCAGCGCCCTTGGCGTCGCACTGGTATTGCACCGTCTTGCGCGAAAGCGGTTGTGTTCCCTTGAGGTGAATCGTCAGATCACTTGCGCTTGCCACCGCGCAGAAACCTAGCGCAACCGGCAGGACCAAACCTCGTATCGTTTGCATTGCGTCTTCTCCTTAGGTACCTGTGGCTACTACGAAATACTGCGCTTTTTCTGGCCCGGGATTATGCACTCCATGCAGTTGATTGGATTGAACGAATGCTGCTGAACCGGGACCGATGACTGTGGTCTTCCCTTCGATGGTCACAGCAACGTTGCCTTTCACCAGCAGAAACAACTCCTCGTGAACGTGGCGATGCGGTGGGTGCGGCTCGCTTCCTGCCGCCAGAATTGTCTCGTGCACCTCTAGATGCTCCCCATCGTGCAACACGCCGTCAAGAATCGGCCGCGATTGGTTCGGCCCGTTTTGCTTCACTGGTAATTCACCGAACGGCTTGACGAAGGAAGTCAGCGCTGTGCCATCTGCTGCAAAGGCCGAAACTGCAGCAAGCATGGGAAGCGCCTGCAGAAGCGAACGCCGGCTTGTATCCATGAGGACCCCCGTGAACTCGTGAACCATCGACAACAGCGTTTGTTATAGGCCTTCGCGGTGCGCCAAATCAAGACAGGGCCTGCTTCCCGCTGGTAATATCGTCGGGAATCAATCGCCGGGGAGTCCCATGCCATTTACGCCAAATCGCCGCAGCTTCATCATCGCCAGTGGAATGACCGCTCTTGCCTCTACCAGGGTCTGGGGTGCAAATGACACCCTGCGCATCGGGGTCATCGGAGCCGGGGGCCGCATGAGAACCATCCTCGACTCGGCCGACCAGTCCGGCGTACCTTTTCAGATCGTCGCGGTAAGCGACGTGTATGGTCCGCGGCGCGATGAAGTGAAGGAGCGTTCCAATGGCATCGCTACCACCCACGTTGACTATCACGAGGTGCTTTCGAAAGACATCGATGCTGTCCTTGTAGCCACACCGAACCATTGGCACGTGCGCGTCGCGTGCGACGCGCTTGCCGCGGGCAAAGATGTCTATCTGGAAAAGCCGGTAACCCACAGCATCGAAGAAGGCGCTACCCTCGCCCGTGCCGTTCACTCCTGCAAGCAGGTGTTGCAGTGTGGCATGCAGCAACGCAGCTGGACGCATTTCCGCAACGCGGTCGATCTGATTCAGGGTGGAAGCCTGGGCCGCGTCACCCAGGTGAGAACCTACTGGTGGCAAAACTACAACCAGGCCAGCTGGCGCCCCAAGCCGGTGGATACACAGGCGCTCGACTGGAAGATCTGGCTTGGCAATGCGCCCGACCAGCCATTCAGCGAAGAAAAGTTTTATCGCTGGCGCTGGTTCTGGAATTTCGGCGGTGGCGGCATGACCGATCTCTTCACTCACTGGATCGATGTCGCCCACTGGGCTATGAAGGCCGATACTCCGCGTGAAGCCCATTTGCTGGCCGACAAGTACATCTTCGAAGAATGGGATTGCCCCGACACACTCCAGGCTGCGCTGCGCTATCCCGGCTGGGATGTCGTCTACGAAGGAATGATGAGCTCTTCCATCGACGACGGAGGTCTGGAATTCCGCGGCACGGAAGCCACCCTCAAACTCAACCGGAGTGGCTTCGGCGTGTACCGCGAAGGCCTGAAAGGCAACCAGAATCCTATCCTCAAAGAGGAAAGCTACCGCGACGGAACCATTGACCACGTGCTGAATTTCTTCAACTGCGTCAAGTCGCGTAAAGAGCCAAACGCCCCGGTAGAAACCGGGATAAGCGCGGCGCGCGCCGGGCAGATCTGCAACCTCGCCTACAAGAAGAACGCCCAGATTTCCTGGCCCCCCAAAGGGTCGGCCTAGGTCACGATTGGGTGGGAGCCCCTGCACTTATGCGGGGGAGGAGTGCTCCACCACTCGATTCAGAGAGCAGACTCTGACGATGCGCTTGAGCGTCGGCTGGCCCGGGCCTTCTGAGCCGCCGGAAGGACAAACTCCACTCATCGCGCATTCGGCAACAATCCCTCCTCCACCAACACCGGAGGCCGCCGGTGCCGCGTGATCTGCTCGTAGGCATAAGCCCAGCCGAGCAGGTCACCGTCTTTCCACGGCCGCGCGGAAATCTCCAGGCCAAACGGCAACCCGTCAGGATAAAAGCCGCCTGGCACCACCACAGCCGGCACGCCCAGCATATTCACCCAGCTCGTGTCGCTGTGCGGCCCTGTGCTGATCTGCCCATCCTGGGGCATCGTCTCATCCGGTGGCGGCATCTGGATGGCCGGATAAACATATCCATCCAGATGGAGCCGATCGAGCGTGGCATCGTATTCTTCCAGCGCCTTCCTGCGAGGCTCCGTGTAGTTGGCCTTTGCTTGCGGATCGCGCTCAAATGCCGCTTGCTTCACCTTCCACGAATCCCCGCCGATAATCGTCGCCGGTAATGGAGAACCGGCAGCCTTCTCGTATTCGGCGGATGAGTGATATTGCGCTGGTCCATATGCGGCAAGAAACTTCTCCGTGCCTTCGCGCACATAAGGCAGAGTGCAGATTCGAGACGCTGTATCCGCGAAGCTGTCGGGCAAGATGGAGTCGCCAAATATCACCGTGGCGCCGGCAGCCCGTAAGCCCTCGAGGGCTTTCATAAAGGCTTCCCGCGTCTCGGGTCGCAGCGGAAGGCGAGCGTCCGCTCGGTCGTTGGCCGCGGCGCTGGCAGTCTCGGTCGCCGGAATTCCTTGGAACGGAATTCCCGCTCCAGCGAGAATGAACGCCGGCACGCCAAACCGTTTGCCTTTGAGTGCATCTGCCTTCAGATACCCGCGATAGGGGCCCGGCTCAGCCTCCGGACTCTTCGTCGCCATCACATCCAACGCAATCGCCGCATCGGTCACATCGCGAGCGATTGGCCCGGTGTTGTCGAGCAGCCAATCGAGCGGCGCGATGCCTGCGATGCTCACCAAACCGCGTGTCGGGAACACTCCCACCACAGAGCTCGTCGCCGCCGGCATGCGAATGGAGTTGCCCGTATCGGTTCCGTTGCCCAACACGGCGAGGTTTGCCGTCACCGCAGTCACGGTGCCGCCAGAAGATCCTCCCGGACTGAAGCGTACATCGTAAGCGTTCCCCGTACGCCCGTAAGCCGTGCTGCGGTTGGTATCGCTCGCGGCAAAGTCCGGCATGTTCGTTTGTCCGAGAATGATTGCGCCCGCCGCCCTTAGTTTTTCCACGATAGCGGCATCTCTCGGCGCAATCAGCTCGTGCCCGGGGAGCATGTAGCCTTTCCAGCCATCGGTCGTGATAAGCCCCTGCACCGAAGTGTTCGCCTTGATCACGATGGGCACGCCCCACAAAGGACCATGCGGAGTTGTTTCCGTGTCTTCGCGCTCGGCGGCAGCCAGCGCTCGGTCTCTGTCGATGGTCTGCACAGCGCGATAGATCCCGTTGTATTTCGCAATCCGCCCCAGATACCACTCCACCACTTGCGTCACGGTGTATCTACGCGCTTGATACAACGCCTCAAGCTGCGGAACAGTCACCTCCAGAAGGTCTCGGCTGATAGCGTCCGGAGCGGGACCACTACCGCCGGAAGCAGATGCGCTGACCAAACCAACTAGGGCGACCAGAAACAACGCAAAGGCGACCCTCTGCCTGAGAGTCGAGGCTAAACCTCGGCCATCGAATTTACGTCCAAGATCGGTAGGTGGTTGTTTCCCTTCACTCATGAATCCTTGCTCTCCGTTTTCCTGGGCCTCATTCAGACGCATGCCGCTCACTCCGTTCGTGTTCGCCGTGGTCCTTGTCATGGTAGCTTTTCCGCTGGCGGTCACCGCGCAGAATGCCGTCTTCAAAATTCCTCCGGTCAAAATACCGCTCGAAATTAAAGATCAATCGATCACGATTACGGCTTCGGCAGTTCTGACCCTATCCTCGCGCGACCGTGAGGTTAAGATATTGAACCTCGCGCTGACAGGCGACTTGTCTGACTTGCAGCGCAACCTGACGCCTCTTCTGAGCTCACAGCTCGACAAGGATGATCGCTGTGGAGAGCGCATAGCCATTCAAAACGCGACTCTCAAGCCCGCTCCGCCCTCCAGCATCGCCGTGGTCCAGTTGCATGTGGAGCGTTGGGCCTGTGTCAAGGTTTTGGGCAAGCAAGCTGCCAGGAAGGTTGTAGGCGGCGACGCCCAGGTCCCCATCAAGCTCACGCCGGTGATTGAGAAAGAGAGCGCGGAACTCCAGTTACAACCGGAAGTTGGTGAAATTGAAGCCGACGGTTCTCTCGGCGAGCTACTGCGCTCCGGGGCACTGGGCGGCGCGATTCAGGAGAAGGTGCGGACTTCTATCCTTTCGGCCCTGAACAAAGGCACCAATCTTGCCGCGACGCTCCCTCCGGCAATTCAGGGTTATGTCACTGTCCAAAGCGCCGAGTTTAAAGACGCTGGTGGCGGAAACCTGTTAGTAGTTCTCGATGGAGAAGCGCGCATTACCCAGCAGCAGGTGAAGCAGCTCTCTGATCAAGTGAAAGAAAGACTCGCGTCCCGCTAGGTTGTAAGGAGGGAACATCTGCGCAAAGATCGATCGTGGCGGGTCGTGCGCAGCATTAGCGATACCTCAAAGTGTTTTTGAGAATACGGCCCTTTGGGCCACGAATGACAGGTTCTTTACAAACGTTTGGTGCGACTTCAGCGGGCCTATCTTACGAGATCGGCCATACCATGGTTCCAGCCCTCTAACCTTCCAAAATAACGCGCCAATTCAGCAGCCCCACTGGTAGACTGCTGGCACCTTGTTCGCCCTCCAATGACGATCGCAGAAGTTAGACAGTTCGGCCCCTACCGTCTGATCGAAAAGATTGGATCTGGTGGAATGGGCGAAGTATATCGAGCGCTCGACACTCGTCTGGAGCGTGAGGTCGCGCTCAAGCTGATTTCTGATAGCTATCTGGGCGCAGGGATTGGCAGCGGATCCCCGTCACCGGCGACTCCGAGTCCGCACGGCACCCCTTCCTCCGGTGTTTCTCAGGAGCGCTTTTTGCGGGAGGCTCGGTCTGCCGCCACTTTAAACCACCCCAACGTTTGCTCGATTCACGATACCGGCGAGCAGGATGGACGCCCCTACCTGGTAATGGAGCTGCTGCGCGGGGAAACTCTGAAGCAGTACCTCGCGAAATCCGGCGGTAAAGGGCTGGCGCGGGAAGAAGTTATCCGGTTTAGCCGCCAGGCCACAGCGGCGCTGGCGGCAGCTCATCGTAAGGGAATCATTCATCGCGATATCAAGCCGGCCAACCTCTTCGTTGTCGAAGGCGAGCGCGGCCAGAAGCTCATCAAAATTCTGGACTTTGGTTTGGCGAAGAAGCAGTCAAATTCTCCTGCTTCCCAATCGCAGACGTTCGGTCTGCCGGGTAGCGACTTCGCGGAGACGGCCGTTGGGCCAGGTACGGCGACAATGGATCTGACCAGCCCAGGATCAGCAGTGGGCACGGTTGCCTACATGTCGCCGGAGCAGGCAAAGGGCGAGCCGCTCGATGCGCGCGCCGACCTCTTCAGCATGGGCTCGGTGATTTATGAGATGGCCACCGGGAAAGCGCCGTTTGCCGGTGCTTCTACAGCAGAGGTTTTCGCAGCTCTGCTCACCCAGTCGCCCCCGACGGTCAGCTCGATTAACCCGGCGATGCCGAAGAAGCTGGACCCCATTGTTGCCAGGTTGCTGGCGAAAGACCCCGCCCAGCGTTACGCCAGTGCCGATGCCCTCCAGGAAGCGCTCGATGCGCTGGATCCCAGTGCCCCCGTCACCGCAGGCACGGCAGGAAAAAAATGGCGGTGGGCAATTGCCGGCATGCTGCTGTTGCTGATTGGGGGTGGTTTCGCCTGGTGGAAGATGCGGCCCACGATGGCGCACGCTCCCGCGGCAGATGGCACGCCGGGAGAAGCCGCCACACCTGAATCTGCAAAAAGCTCGATTATCCTGGCCGACTTCGTCAACCAAACCGGCGATCCGGTCTTCGACACGACGTTAAATAAGGCGCTCGAGATTGACCTGGGGCAGTCGCCGGTGATCAACATCGTGAGCCCACAGCATTTGGCGCAGAGCGTCAGGTACCTGGGTAAGCCGGCGGATACTCCAGTGACGCCGGCGATTGCGCGCGAGATTGGAATCCGTGAGGGCGTCAAGGCAATCCTGACGGGGACGATCGCAAACCTGGGCAAGGAATATGTGATCACGTTGACCGCGCTGAACACGGCGACGGGGGATGAAATTGTGAACGAGCAGGCGCAGGCCCCGGACAAAGAGCACGTGCTCGATGCATTGAGCAAAGCGTCCGCGTCAATGCGCGGCAGACTGGGCGAGGATCTGGCCAGCATCAAGAAGCTGGATACTCCATTCGGCCAGGCAACCACAACTTCGCTCGAGGCCTTTCGCGCATATGCCTTGGGCGAGAAGGCTCATGAGAAGGCGCACGATATTCCCGAGGCGGAAGGACACTATCTGCGTGCCATCGAACTGGATCCGAATTTTGCCATGGCCTATGCAAGACTGGGCGTCGTCTACGGCAACTCCGGCCAGTTTGCAAAGGCCGATAAGTTCCATTCCAAAGCCTATGCGCTCTCGAAGGATGTAAGTGAACGGGAGCGGCTCTACATCGCGGCGCATTACGAGTTATCTGTGACAGGCGATATTCATAAGTCTGTTGAGACTCTGCAGGAAGCTATTCAGGCATACCCCAACCAGGAAGATAACTACGTAAACATCAACGTGGCTTACCAGATTCTCGGTGAGTACGAGCAGGCATTGCCTTACGCCCAAAAGGGCGTGGAGGTTGACCCACAGGATTCGATCGGAGCGGAAAACCTGCTCCAGGATTACCTGGCACTGGGACGTATGGCTGACGTGAAGACGCAGCTGGAGCGCGATGAACGGCTGGGCCTGAACACCAGTACGGAAGAGTTAGCTGTTCATATGGTGTCGTATTTCCTGCTGGGTGACGAACAGAAGATGCAGGAATTGCAGAGTAAGTGGACGGGAAGACCGGATGAATTTGTGGCTACCCAGATGGTTGGGTTCGTCCAGATGTATAGCGGCCAGTATCGGCTTGCGTCGGCCACGATGCAGCGGGGTTTTGAGCAGGCGGCGCGCGCGAAGGCTCCCGACGCACAGGCGGGGATTCTTCTCAATGAGGTGATTGGCCCAGGTCTGGGGGGAATCTGTGCGGAAAATGAAGCGGCGGTGCGCCGGGCCTTAGGCTTGGATAAAAGCAGGCAGACGGAGGGGGCCGCTGTCCTTGCGGCGGGCGTTTGCGGAAATGGCAAGCTGGCTCTGCCATTGGGCGAGGAGCTAAGCAGAAAATATCCCGATGACACGATGGTGCAGGACGTGTATATACCCCTGTCGAAAGCATTCCTCGCTTTGGGTGCGGGTCGCGATCAGGAAGTGATCACCGCTGCTGAGCCCACCAAGCCGTATGACGCGAATTCCCCTGCATCTTATGTGCAGGGACTTGCCTACCTTCAATTGCACGATGGGGTCCGGGCAGTGAATGCCTTTGAGGCCGCAAAGCGCGCCATGTCCGGTGTGACAATGAATACGTTTCTTCCTCCTTACTGGGCCCAGGTGCAACTTGGGCTGGCGCGCGCCTATGCGATGGCGGGAAACAAGCCAAGCGCCCAAAAAGCCTACGACGACTTCTTTGCCATCTGGAAAAATGCAGACGCGGATTTGCCCATGCTGGTAGCCGCCAAAAAGGAGTACGCCGCCCTTTAGTGCTGTGGCCAAAGCCGCGGTGCACGATAAGCAAAGCCATTCCCGTGGCGGCACTGATAGACTGCTGGCACAATATCCAACGAACCAATGGCGATCGCTGAGGGAACACACTTCGGGCCATACCGCCTGATAGAAAGAATAGGTTCCGGCGGGATGGGCGAAGTCTATCGCGCCCTCGACACGCGCCTTGAACGCGAGGTCGCACTCAAGCTGATTTCCGAAAGTTATCTGGCCACCGAGTTGGGCAGCGGGTCACCGTCTCCGCCGGCCACCCCACATTCAGGTCACCTATCCCATGAGCGATTCCTGCGCGAAGCACGTTCAGCGGCCACGCTGAATCATCCCAACGTCTGCTCGATTCATGACACCGGTGAACAGGATGGACGGCCCTACCTGGTGATGGAACTGCTCCGGGGCGAGACGCTTAAACACTATCTCGCCAGAAGTGGTGGAAAGGGCCTGCCTGTAGAGGAAGTGGTGGCTTTTGCCCAACAGGCGGCATCGGCCCTGGCCGCGGCTCATGCGAAAGGCATCATCCACCGCGACATCAAGCCCGCCAATTTGTTTGTAACCGAACCCTTTCGCGGCAAGCGTCAAGTCAAGGTTCTCGACTTTGGCCTGGCGAAGCGGCAGGGTGTGGCGACGACAGCGGACTCGCGCACCTATGGCCTGGCCCCGCGTGGCGACGGAGACGAAACCGCAGTAGGACCGGGCACCGCAACGATCGGGCTGACGAGCCCTGGTTCCGCAGTGGGCACGGTGGCCTACATGTCGCCGGAACAGGCGCGCGGTACGCCACTCGATTTTCGTACGGACCTCTTCAGCTTAGGCGCGGTGATCTATGAGATGGCGACAGGAAGGCCTCCCTTCGGTGGGGAGTCCGCGGCCGACGTGTTCGCCGCCCTGTTACGTGAGAATCCTTTGCCGGTGAGTAAGGTAAATCCGGCTATGCCGAAGGCGCTCGATCCCATCGTGGCCCGGCTCTTGGCAAAGGATCCTGTGCAGCGTTATGCGACCGCCGAACAATTGCTGGAAGACCTGGATCGGTTGGTCGTCCCTACCGGCCGCGCGCTGCCTACAGCAACTAAGGGGAGATGGTTGTGGCCCTCATTGGCCGGCATGCTGGCGCTATTGCTCGCGGTT
>Ga0335074_10006788_pt1 | contig 15874 bp, 7 predicted proteins | sample Lox_Sample_23_FD_206715 | JGI IMG/M metagenome (GOLD analysis project Ga0335074, IMG submission 206715) | Soil microbial communities from Loxahatchee National Wildlife Refuge, Florida, United States - Lox_Sample_2.3 | ecosystem: Environmental > Terrestrial > Soil > Wetlands | place: USA: Florida... | reverse complement strand
CGCTCCGACGGTGCGGACGTCCAGGTGGCGGTGCTGCCGTTCCTGTCGCAACGGTACGCGGTCCGAGCAGCGGAGATCGCGGCCAAGACACCATCGGAGAACGTGCGCGCTTACGATGAGCTGGTCCGCCAGGTAGTCGGCTCGCTCACCGGAGGCTTCAGCAGCGATTCGGTGAACCTGGTGATGTCGCATGTCACCTGCATCAACGGCATTTTCGGCGGCGGTGAGCGGCCTGCGCAGTCAATCTTCGAGTACAGCGTCCCTGCGACCATCTTCCCGGTCTCGGCGCACTATGTCGCTCTTGGGCACCTGCATCGGCGGCAGACGCTGCCAGCCCACGCTCCGGTGAACTACAGCGGTTCACCGCTAGCGGTCGATTTCGGCGAGCAGGACAACACGAGCGTGGTCTGCCTGGTCGAGACCGCTCCCGGTATCCCGGCCCGGGTGACTGACATCACGGTCAGCTCGGGGCGGCGGCTGAGGACGGTGCGCGGGACACTCGCCGAGCTCGAGCCGCAGGTCCCATCTTTCGGGGAGGACTACCTGCGGGTGTGGCTGCGCGAACCGGTGCGCGCCGGGCTGCGCGACGATGCCGTCGCGATCCTGCCGAACGCCCTTGAAGTCCGCATCGACCCGGAGTTCGCTGTCCCAACCCGGACCGACCGGCCCGAGGCGTCCCGAGGGCCGAGGAGTCCTAGTCAGCTGTTCGAGGAGTACTGCGGGACGCGGAACGTGACCGACCAGCGGGTGGGGGCCCTGTTCGCGCAGCTGCACGACGAGGTCACCGTCACCGACAGCGCGGACTGACCAGGGAGGGGAAACGCAATGCGTCCGATCGTCATGGACATGCGCGGCTTCGCGTCATTCCGTGAGCAGACTCATGTCGATTTCACCGACGCCGATTTCTTCGCGCTCGTCGGCCCTACCGGCGCCGGCAAGTCAACGGTGATCGACGCGATGACATTTGCCCTGTACGGGTCGGTGCCGCGCTGGGGACGCAAGGGCATGGTTTCCCTTGCCTTGGCGCCCTCTGTCGCCCGGGCCACCGTGAAGCTCGTGTTCGAGGTTGATCGGCAGCGCTACGTCGTGGCACGCGAGCTGCGCCGGATCGGCAGCCAGGTCAGTCAGCGGGCAGCGAGCCTGGAAGGGATCATCGCCCCCGACGGGATAGCCGGGGAGGGCGACAAGACGGCACCCATGGCCAGGGACCTGGCTGGCGTCACCGCTGCTGTGGAACGGCTTCTGGGCCTCTCGTATGAGGACTTCATCCAGTGCGTCGTGCTGCCCCAGGGGCAGTTCGCGGACTTCTTGCACGCCAAGCCCGCCGACCGGCAAGAGATCCTGCTCCGGCTGCTCGGCGCGGAGCACTACAAGCAGATGATGATGAAGGCGAACCAGCGGGCGAGCGCGGCAGCGCAGCGCGCGGAGACCATCGGCGAATCGCTGCTCACTTACGCCGACGCAACGGAAGAGTCGGAGAAACAGTCCCGCGCCGCCGAAGACATCCTGGCAAGGCTCGCTGACCGGGTGGCGGAAACCGTGCCGCGCATCACGGAACGCCAGGCGCAGCTGTCTGCTATCGAGGACCAACTGCGGCGGCTCCACGCCGATCACGCGGCCCTGTCTGTCCTGCGCGTGCCCGACGGCATCGGCGCGCTCGACGCGGACCTAGAGGCTGGCCGGACTGCGGTCGCCCGGCTCAAGAACGACGAGCAGGCGGCCGAGCAGGCCGACACTGCTGTCCGTGAGTCGCTTGCAGCAGGACCTCAACGGGCGCCGCTTGAATTCGCTCGCGAGCGTCACAATGAGCGGAACCGGCTCTACGATTCGATCCCGGGCCTCGAAGCCGAGGCAGCGCGGCTCACAGCGCAAGCCGAAGAAGCCTCTGCCGCCGTGAAAACCGGCGCGGCGGCCCTTGAGGATCTCCGTGTCCAGCGTGACAAGGCGGCTCAGAATGCCACAACCGTGGGCGAACAGGTGACGCGGCTGGAGCGCGAGCACACCGCCCTCGGCGCAGTGACCATTCCCGATGGGATCGCGGCGCTCGACGAACGGCGGCAGGCCGCAGCCACTGCCGTAGCCGACGCCGACGGTGCTCTATCAGCAGCCGAGCAGGCTGACACCGCCGCCCGCGAAGCCCGCGACCGAGCGGCACCGGAAACACCGCTCGCGCAGGCATCCCGCGACCTGACCGAACTCCGGGGTCTCATAGCCGACCTCGAGACCGCCCGGCGCGCCGCGGAGTATGCCCGCGCTGCACAGGCGTCGGCGGAGACTGCGCTGGCAAACGCGGTGCAGGTACTCAGGAGCCAGCGTGCTGCCGTGGACGAGGCTCAGCGCGCGCATGTCATCACCGGGCTTCGCCCGCACCTCGTGGCCGGCAAGGCCTGCCCGCTGTGCGAGCAGACCGTCGCGATATTGCCTGCGACTATGACGGTGACCGAGGTTGATGATGCGCGGAGCAGCCTCACAGATGCGGAACACGCTGAGAAGGCTGCCCAGGACGCCGTAAAGAAGGCGGGCGGATCAGTGGCCAGCGCCGAGGCCGAGCTGAAGGCCAAGGTGGCACGCGGGACGAACCTCGTCGCCTCACTGGCCGGCGTGCTCACCGGCCCTCTGGCCAGCGCGCCGCTCCCGACGATGCGCCTGATCGCGGGCACTGATACGGCTGACCCTCAAGGGGCAGTCATTGAGGTCAACCTCGTCGATCGCGCGCTCGCCGAGGCCGGCGCGCTCATCCGCGAACGCGAGAAGCTTGACCAGGCCGCCAGCAAGGCTGCCAAAGAGACGGAAGCCGCGCGAGTGCGCCACCGCGCCGCTCAGGTGGCTTCAGAGCAGGCGGATGCCGATTTGTCGGCTGCCAGGGTCGCTCTGCGCGCCGCACGCGATCCGCTCGTTCAACTTGGCGCTCCGCAAGTGGACGCCACCAGCCTTGCCGCAGGCTGGACGGCACTGGCCACCTGGTCCGGAGATCAGCATAGGGTGCGGGCAGCCGACCTGGCGGCGGCTCGTGAGGCGGCCATCACGGCCGCCAGCCGGCACCGCGCAGCCAGCACGGAGTTCGGCGACGCGGAGCGGGCTCTGACCCGGCTACGCGACGAAGCGAACGCGGCGGTCAGGGCCGATCAGCAGGCCAAGACGAAGCTGGGTCAGGCCACTGAGCGCTTGGCTGAACTCGGCGAGCTCCTGCGAGGCGCCCCCGACGACAATCAGATCACCGAGCAACTGGCCCTACTCGGCCAGCTTGAGGAAACCGCGGCCAAGACAGGAGAAGCGCTGCGGTCGGCACGCGCCAACAGGGCCAAGGGCGAGACTGCGCTTGCCACCCTCGAGCGCGGGGAAACCACGGCACGTGCCGAGCTGTCAGCTGCCCGCGACCGGGTTGTCGCCCTCGGGGCGCCCGTTCTTGAGACCCTGGGCCTGCATGATGCGTGGACCGCACTAGTCACCTGGGCAGCCGGCCAGGCGGCGTTGCGGGAGCAGCAGGTCCAGGCGGCGTCTGCTGAGCTCGGTAGCGCTCAGGCCGCAGTACGGCTGCTGACCGGCCAGCTCAGTGCTGACCTGGCGGAGGCCGGAATTGAGATGGGCCCAGACACGGTAGTTTCCGGTGCCACATCCGCCGTGGCGGCGGCCCTCGAGCGTGGCCGCGCGGCCACCATGCGCGTCGCGGAACGGCGCGCCGAGGCGAACGGCTTGCGGAGCAAACAGCAGGCGGCGCGCGAGGAACAGCAGGTCGCCGGACTGCTCGGTGACCTGCTGCGCGCAAACAACTTCCAGCGCTGGCTCGTCAACGCGGCGATAGACGACCTTGTCGCAGAGGCCTCGGCCACGCTATCGGCACTGTCCAGCAGTCAGTTCGACCTCGTCTACGACGACGGGGACTTCTATGTCATCGACCACGCGGACGCAGACGCGCGCCGCTCCGTGCGCACCCTGTCTGGCGGTGAGACATTCCAGGCGTCCCTCGCACTCGCCCTGGCCCTGTCCTCGCAAATCTCGGCTCTCGCGGCAGCAGGTGCGGCGCGCCTTGACTCCATTTTCCTCGACGAGGGATTCGGCACCCTAGACCCCGAAACCCTAGAAGTCGTCGCCACCACGCTCGAGACGCTAGCCCAGGGAGAGCGCATGGTCGGCGTCGTCACTCATGTATCCGCGCTCGCCGAACGCGTCCCGGTACGCTTCCGGGTGACCCGGAACGCCAGAACCTCAACCATCACCCGTGAAGGCTTGGAGATAGTGGCAGAAGAAGAGGTCATGGCATGACGAGAGATGCCGTGGTCACCTCTTCCGCCACCGGCCTAGCCACCCCGCCCGGTGGAATCGTCGGCTCCGGCCGACCGCCGATGCGCTACACCGTCGACGGGTGGGATCCGGCCTACGGCGCGAGCCTGGAGCTCGAGGAGTTCCTGCAGGAGTCCAGCGCCCACGTCGCCGTCGATCTGGAGTTGCCCGCAAGCGGGTGGCATCCGATTGATGTCAGGACCGACATTCCAGCACCAGAGGCGATGCTATTCGTAGATGGCGTGCGCCGCATTGAGGCCCGCGTCTGGATCGATTCGCCCGAAGACGCAGAAGTAGCCTCCGGCCCGGCGGCCGATGCAACCGCGGCACTGTGTGCCTCGTATGCGGCTGGGGTGGTGTGCTGCTGCAGCCATCAGGCGCACCTGGTGACGGCCGAATTGCGGCGCGGACTGTTTTCCATCGCACCGCACGCCAGCGACATCAACACCAGGGCCGGCAAGTACCAGGCCCATCATGTCTCGGGCAGCACGACCAGCGTGCCGCTGATGGCCCGGCTCTCCCAGGCCCTGCAACGCCGCCTGGCCGATGTGGAGGTCGTGGCAGCGGCCGCAGCCCGTTCCGCCATCCAAGACCACAGCACGCCCGTCGATAATGACCTGCTCATCATTGACGGGCCGCTGCGCGGACGGCAGCACCTGCCGCGCGCCCTCGGATACATCAAGTCGCACCTCAGCACCTACCTGCCCCCCGAGCTCAACACACTCGTCGGCAGGCTGACGCCCGGCCAGCGCACCCCGGTCTTCCTCATGGGGACCAGCTGGGAAAGGCACAGCTGGTACCTGAGGCTTCCCGGCCCGCCCGGATCGCCATGGGCGGGCATAGTACGCGTTGAATGCGCTGCGGACCTGCCGGTCACGGAAGCGATCAGACTCGCGAATCTGAGCCAGTCGACCCTCGGCCGGTTCGCCTCCGACGCGTATAAGGACTCCAGGGCCCCACAGAACCTGTACCCCATCGGCGGCCTGGAGCGCGAACTCAGGCACCGCCTCGGCGATCCGCAGTTGCTATACCGGGCACTTCGCGAAGCCGCTGTCGGCTAGCGGTCGCAGGACCTAAGGTGCCGCCGTCGTGATGGCCACGGGCTGTTCGTCCAAGATCGATATGCATCTCGCCACGGAGGCTGGAAAGCGAGACACCGTACGCTATGCCACTGGCATTCCGTCCCGACTCGGGTCTCGGAACAAACTAAATCCCTCGTGGAGGGGATTACGGTTTGCAGAGAAAAACTTGTCATGGCCTGGACGAGGTAAATAACGTTGGTCACCAGAGTCGGTGGGGCCCGATCAGTTGAGGAAGCGTCGGCGATAACTCTTCGGAGTATCCGGTCGGTAAGCGTACCTCGGCATGCAACCATATCGGCACAAGACGTAAACCTGTCTACGGGTGGTGCGCGTCTTCCATATGAGCGCGGCGACAGGGCGTACTGAAGCATCGCTGCGCAGACGGACAAAGTCGTGGCTGCGGCAAGTTGTCGTGGGCGGGGAAGGAGGCGGGGGGAACTGGGGGCTCGCTCGTATCCCCCTCATCATCATGCTGGCCAGCTTTATTGCTTTGTTTCGACGAGGGAAGAGACCGCGGACTGGTGGTGCGCGGTCTAGGTCGGCTCACGCCAAGGGGACACATCGTCACTCTCGGCCCGCCGAACGGCCGACTTACACACCTGGACCGGCACGCCCCAGTCCGCAGAGCAGCCGCTCAACGTCGCAAGGAACTGGACGCACCGCATTCCAAGCTGGAGCCGGGCCGTTGCCCCCGTCGCGTCCGGGATTTTCTCCGTGGTCGGCCATCCACGGACAAGGCACCCTGAGGCGGGTGCCGATTCCGCCGTCTGCTCCGGCGCAGCCGACAGAGGGCGCCCTGCCCGGAGGTTCGTCGTCCCCAGGGATGCCGTATCAGCGTCCAGCCGGGCAGTTCCCTCCTGTCACAGGCGCTAGCCGTCACCCCACATCGCCTGCCATAGAAGGGGACACCGCGTGGGTTCCGGCTGGACAGATTGTGCAAGTAGGCGGGTACGCGATCCGAGGCGGATTTGTCTATGTCGGGCGCTGGCTCCCCGATGAAAAGCGCGGAAAGCCCGATCCGGCTCTGATAGATCCGGGACTGCCGGTAGACCCGCAGGCACCTGACTACACCGGCGCCAGCATGGGCTACTGGCCGTCCTATAGCGCTATCGCGCCAGGTAGCCGCGCGGCGTACCTGCACTGGCTGGCGCATGGCCGACGCGCTCCAAGCGCGTACATCGGCTATGTGTTCTTGTACTTCTACGGACTGGAGCGCCGCTTGCTTGTCGACGGGCAGTGGTCGGCGGCTGCCAGGGCAGAGCGTGCCGCGCTGGTCCGGGAGGTTAGGCGGCTGCTCGGTATCTACGGAACCAACGGCTCATTCCGGGGGTATGCCGAGAATCTGCTCAGGTACGTGTCGCTGGCCGAGGGCGGCCGGCGTTACCTGTCTCCGCCGCCTGGACAGCAGGAAGGGTGGGAGCTGCCGTTCGAATTGCGGGTTGGTCTTGGCGAGCTTGCTGCTGACGCTCAACCTGTGCCTGCCGCCTGGGCTCTCTCATGGCTGCGCCTGCATCCGAAGGCTTGGCTGCGGACGCCGGCCACCCGTTGCCCGGATGAATTCAACGAGATCTTTACGGGTCGCTACCAGGAGCGTTTCGGCAGCGGCATGGTGCTCGAGCGCGGCGGCCCCTTCCTCCAGACTTCCTACCGTCCGGCGAGCAGCGGGATTGCCAGCCGGGATTTGCCGGCTGGTCGGCAGATTCCGGATGTCGCTGACGCTGAGTATCCATTCCAGAATCTGCGCGAGCTGGCCGAGGGCGTGTGTCTCGAGCTTGACGGATACAGCCGCTACCTGGGGCGGCATCCAGATGCGGCCGGGTCGGCGGCCGCCTGGGCGCTGCTCCCGCCCGGGCTCGAAAGGCCGGCAAACGCCGCGACGCAAGCGCTGGTGAACTGGGCGCGGCAACACTTGGGTGACTCGGCAACCGTTACCGTCGCCGCGGCTGACCTTTCAGCGCGGTGGTCAGCGGCATCGGGTGGAAACGGAGCAGGGAAGTCTGATGCGGAGCTGCTGGCGCGGGCCCTCGAACGATTCGGTATAGGGATGGACCCGGATGTCAGGTTCGGCGGCCCCACACTGGCAGCCCAGGCGCACGTCGTCTTGTTCAGACGCGGGGCCGACATTGCCAACAAGCCCAGCGCGGAGTATACGGCCGCCGCCACGTTGGCGGAGCTGGGTGCCGCAGTTGCTTTGGCTGATGGCCGGCTGGGGGATGCCGGACGTCACCTGATCGAGCGGCGGGTTCTGGCTCGCCCCGGCTTGGGGGACGACGAGGGACGACGTCTGCGGGCGCATTTCACGCGGGTCCTGGAAGACCCGCCGACGCTAGCGGCGCTGCGAAAGCACATCAGCCTGCTTCCCAGGGCACTGCAGCTAGAGGCAGGCGAATTGCTGGTTGCGCTGGCTCGAGCGGACGGCAGCATTGACCGGGCCGAGGTCAGCCGGGTCAACCGACTGCTTGACGCGCTCGGTCTTGACCGGCCCCAATTCAACAGTCAGCCGAATACAGCTGTACAGGCGGACCTCACGTGCCTGCGGACTGCTGGCGAACCTGAGCGCGGTCACATCATTCCGCAACCACCCACCCTAGAGACGCCCGGCACTGGACAGGTTGTCCTAGACCCTGAGCTAATCAGAACCCGACTTGCTGAATCAGAGCGGGCGGCTGACCTTCTGGCCGGGATCTTCACCGGGGAAGACACGTCGTCGTTTCCGTCGCTCGGCACCTCTCCGGGCCCGGCCGCGCCGCAGGATGAAGGCGGCACGGCCGCGGGACTTGATGCATCGCACCGTGCCTTCCTGGCCGGGCTGGCTGACCGTCCTACTTGGCGGCGCAGCGAACTGGACGACGTCGCTGCCGAGCTTGGCCTGCTGCCTGACGGAGCGCTCGCAATCGTGAACGAAGCAGCCTTCGAGGCCGTCGGCGAGCCGGTTTGGGAGGGCACTGACCCAATTGAAGTTGACAGTCACGTCCTTAAGGAGATGCTCGGATGACCGACTCCGCGCCAGTGGCACCTCTGCGGTTGCGGCCGCGTGACCGCGACGCTGTCATCAGTTCACTGCGGGCAGGTGTGGTACCGCAGCGCGGGTTTGCCCACATTCAGGTGGGCCGGGCTGACGAGATTGCTGCCTTCGCCCACGACCTTGACCGGGTAGCAGACGGCGGCTCCATGGTCCGGTTCGTGATCGGGGACTACGGCGCTGGCAAGACGTTCTTCCTCCGTCTGGCTGCGTCGATCGCGGCGGAGAAGAAGCTCGTCATCGCTGTAGCCGATCTCACCCCGGACCGGCGCCTGCAATCGACCGGCGGCCAGGCCCGCGGGCTGTATGCCGAGCTGATGCGCAATCTCGCGACCCGCTCGACACCGGACGGCGGCGCCCTTCCAAGCGTCGTGGAGCGGTTCGTAGCCACCGCGCAGGCCACCGCCCGCAGCCACGACGTTAGCGTCGGCGCGGTCATCGCGGGCAGGCTCGGTGACCTGTCGCAGATGGTCGGCGGATATGACTTCGCCCAGGTCATCGCGCAGTACTGGAACGGGTACGAGAACGGCAGCGACCAGCTGACGGCTGATGCCATCAGGTGGCTTCGCGCTGAGTTCACCACCAAGACTGACGCCCGCATCGCACTAGGCGTGCGGACCATCATCGACGACGCCAGCGTCTACGACACGCTCAAGCTCATGGCTCAGTTCGTGCGGCTGGCCGGCTTCACCGGGCTGATGGTGTGCTTCGACGAAATGGTCAACCTGTACAAGCTTGCCAACACCACGGCCCGGAACGGCAACTACGAACAGGTTCTGCGCATCGTCAACGACTGCCTGCAGGGCCGCGTCGCTGGGCTGGGGGTCGTGTTCAGCGGCACACCCGAACTGCTGGCCGACACCCGGCGCGGTCTCTACAGCTATGACGCACTCCGCAGCCGTCTGGCGGAGAACAGTTTCGCCGTCGGCGGCCTGGCTGACTACACCGGGCCCGTGCTGCGGCTGGCGAACCTCACTCCCGAGGACCTGTACGTCCTGCTCAGCAAGCTCCGGCACGTCTACGCAAGCGGCGACCCGTCGCGCTACCTGATACCCGATGAAGCGCTGACCGCTTTCATGGCCCACTGTGCGCACCGCATCGGTGACGCCTACTTCCGCACCCCGCGCACCACGGTCAAGGAATTCATCAACCTGCTAGCCGTCCTTGACCAGAACCCCGGCGCCGACTGGCGCGTCATCATCGGCCAGATCGACCTAGCATCCGAGTCGAACCCGGACCTCGAGCCCCTGCCTGACGAGACCGCCCGCCCGCTCGCCCCGATCACCGTGCTGCACCCGGGAAGCGGCACCGATGATGAACTCACCACCTTCCGCCTCTAGCAGTCCGGCCACCGCTAGCCAGGCCTTCGACCGGCTAGCCGCGCCGGTCCGCCGGTGGGTCTATGACCAGGGATGGCAGACCCTCAGGGATGCCCAGGAGGCCGCCATCCCGGTGCTCCTGGCCGGAACCGACGATGTGATAGTCGCGGCCGCGACAGCCGCTGGGAAGACCGAAGCGGCTTTCCTGCCGATCTGCTCGCGGCTTGCGACCGACGCACCTCCGCAGCCGGGAGTTCGTGTCCTCTACGTTGCCCCGTTGAAAGCACTGATCAATGACCAGTTCGACAGGCTGTCCGGTTTGTGTGACCGGCTGGACATCCCGGTGCACCGCTGGCACGGTGACGTTCCGGGCTCAAAAAAATCTGGCGTGCTGAAAAAGCCCGACGGGATCTTGCTTATCACGCCCGAGTCTCTCGAAGCGCTGTTCGTGGTGCGCGGCCGGGCAGTCGGCACCCTGTTTGCGGGCCTGCAGTACATAGTGGTTGACGAGCTGCACGCGTTCCTCGGCACCGAACGGGGTGCTCAACTGCGCAGCCTGCTTCACCGCGTCGAACTTGCTGTCAGACGCCGGATACCCCGTGTCGGGCTCTCAGCGACGCTCGGCGACATGACCCTGGCCGCTGAGGCTCTCCGGCCTGGTGAGGCGGCAAGTGTTCGGTGCATTCAGTCGGCCCAGGGAGGGCAAGAGCTAGAAGTTCAAATCCGCGGCTACCTGAACAGTCCGCCGTCAGCAGGCCAGGAGACCAGTGAAGGGGCAGCTCGCCAGCAAATCGCGGCCGACTTGTACCGGGCCCTGCGCGGGGAAGACAACCTCGTCTTCGCCAACGCCCGCGCGGAGGTTGAACTGCTCGCGGCGCGGCTGCGTGATCTGTGCGACGTGACAGGAGTCCCGAACGAGTTCCTGCCCCACCACGGAAACCTTTCCAGAGAACTCAGAGAGGACGTCGAAGCCGCGCTGAAAGACCGCGGCCGTCCTACAACGGCCGTTGCTACCACGACGCTGGAGATGGGCATTGACATCGGCAGCGTCCATTCAGTTGCCCAGATAGGCGCGCCACCGTCCGTGGCGGCCCTCCGGCAGCGCCTCGGCCGTTCTGGCCGGCGCGGCGAACCCGCGATCTTGCGTATCTACGTGACCGAGCCGCTGGTCGACCCGCGGACCCCGCTGTCCGACCAGCTCCACTCCGAGCTCATCCAGAGCATCGCCATGCTGGAACTGCTCCTGGCCGGATGGTGCGAACCGCCCGACCAGGACGCGCTGCACCTGTCGACACTGATCCAGCAGGTGCTATCGGCCATCGCCCAGCACGGCGGCGTGAGTGCAGCTTCCGCGTACCGGGCTCTGTGCGGCGCAGGCAGCCCGTTCACCACGGTGACGCAAGCCCAGTTCGTAACACTGCTTCACGGTCTGGGCGTCCACGACGTCCTTGTCCAATCGTCCGATGGCACCCTGCTCCTCGGGCCGCTCGGCGAGCGCACGGTCAACCACTACAGCTTCTACGCAGCCTTCGCGAGCCAGGAGGAATACCGGATTTTCCTGAACGGCCGTCCGCTCGGAACCATGCCGGCAGACCGGGCGCTCTATGTCAACGCGCTGCTGATCTTCGGCGGCCGGCGCTGGAAAGTCTCCTCCGTCGACCACCAGCAAAAAGTAATCGAAGTGGCGCCCGCTGCTGGCGGTCGACCACCCGATTTTGGTGGCGGCGCCGCAGGAGTCCATGACCGGGTCAGAGCCGAAATGAGGTCAGTGCTCGCCTCGGACGTCATCCCGCGCTACCTGTCCGCCACCGCAGCTACCTTGCTCGGCGAAGCAAGAGACGCGTACGTCCGTTACCACCTCGCCGAGCAGAGGATCCTGCAAAGCGGCCAGGATACGGTTCTCTTCCCCTGGGCAGGCAGCCGGGTCATGGTGACGCTTGCTGCTCAGCTGTCAGCAGCTGGCGTTGAAGCCAGCAACGACGGACTGATCATCACCGTGGCCAAAGCCGCTGCCGACAAGGTCCGGGATCACCTGCGAGCACTGGTCGGTGCTGGACCGGCTGACCCGGTAGTGCTTGCGGCCCGAGTAGTGAATAAGGCGAGCGCGAAATACGACGAGTGGATCGAAGACAATCTGCTATCCGCTGACTATGCTCGCCGTGCGCTTGACTGCCCAGGCGCATGGCGACTAGCACGCGTCCTCCTCGGTGACGAGTCGGCACATTGACGTCTCGGTATTTATCGGTCCATGTGAAGTCTGAACGCACCACTGGAGAGATTTGGGTCTGATGCGACTAGACCGACCTGCCCGAGTTTGACGACCGTGCACCCAACCAGCCAGGGGCATCTGCATGCCACGCAGCACGATTCCGTCTGACACCGGCGCGCTGGGTTGGTTACTGCACCCATGAGGTCGTGCACCTGCCGATTCCTGACCACTCACCGAGGTCTGGCTAGCCGTCCAGAGCAGCTGCACTGAGACTGAGCGCGCCCGGCAGTGGCTCGTGGCGAACAGCGAGCGCCTGCTAGTCGACCTGGACGATGTGGTCTCGCCACACGAAACGCATCCGGCAGCTGCCGATGCCTGCCCTACGTTCGGCCAGCGAGTTCAGCTACGTGATAAGGGGATGATGCGTAAACGTCTCCGGAGTCGGCCACTGGTTCAGTCGGCTTCCCGCGTCGGCGTGCGTGGCTGACCTGGGTGAGATCGCCAAGGTTAGGCTTCCGGGACCGGCAGGCCTAGGAGGAGCGATGCGCGGACGCGGGTTCCCAGGCCGAAGCTCATGTCGTCTGGCGGTGCGGTTATGAGAGCGCCGGGGGTGACTCCGCTGAGGAGCTCCACCGGCGTGAGCCGGAGGGCATCGTCGAGCACCTGCAGGGCCTGCGGCAGGAGCCGCTCGATCAGGCGGGCCGGGTCGATGTGCGGTCTCAATGGCTTGAGTTCGCGCAGGCCCCACTCGTCCGGTCCGCCGAGGTGGCCGAACAGGTCGGCGAGGTCCTGGGCGTCGTCTTCGGGGAGGGCCACCAGCGTCTCGCGTGGCCTGCCGCCCTGCTGGGCAGCCGTGGTGTGCAGGCCCTCGCCGTGAACCGTGTTACGGAGGATCCGGGCGATCTCAAGAACACGCGAGTGGGCGGTCCCTGCAGCGAATAGGTTGGCGAGTTCCGGGCTGGCCGGGCGGATCCGGCGGCGCCAGCTGTCCTTCTGCCAGGCTGCGTTGCGCCTGCTGCCGGGGTCCAGGCCTGCCGCCAGGTGGGCCGCGCGGGCGGGGGCGTCGAAGGCTCCGACGAGGTTGACCATGAAGTAGTCGAATGCCTCGCTGGCCTCGCCTGCCGTCTGGTTGTCCTGCGGAACCAGCAGCGCAGTGTGGACGCGGTCCCGGCAGCGCAGCAGCCGCACGATCCGCTCATGCAGGGACCCGAACAAGAACGTGGGGCCCTTGCGCTGGATATCTCCGCTGTGGGCCACAAGCGCGCTTCCCCAGCGCCAGCCCGACGGCAGCTGAGCCCGGGCGGCCGACCACAGGAGCAGGTGCTCGCCGAAGCGCAATCCGTTCGGGGCGATCATCGGGTACTGCCGCCGACCGCGAAGGTACAACCCGATAACGGCCAACGCCTGTTCGGCGGTCATCGGGTTCGCCGCGGCCACCCATCGCGGGACGGCACCGTCAACCAGCGGCCGACTGGAAGTGGCCAGCACGTCGGCGCGCATCTCGACCGCGACCCGCGTGACCACGACATCCCGCAGCCACGCCGAGGGGCTGCAGGCCGCCGGTACCGACTGCGCCGCTGCCGCCTCCCAGCTGCTGTATGAGTCCACTCCGCGGAGCCAGCTCGTCCAGGCAGACGGCTCCGGGCTGGCCGTCCTGGCCCGGGTCGGCCAGCCAGTGAAGGGTAATGTCGTCGCGCTGCCCGAGGCTCCACAGCAGCCGGGACGGCTCGGGAATGCCCAACCTGCCCGGCGACGTGGTGCTGTCGTCGGCCTGCCGCTGGCTAGCGGGGAGATCGACAAGGACCCGCAGGTCGCGTCCTGCACCGCCGGCAAACGGGCCGGGCTTGTCGCCCGCGAAGGCCAGCGGTGCCCGAAGCTCCGGAATCGGCATGACCCGATGTCTTCCCTTCGCGCCTTCTCAGGGCATTAGCCTCATTCTGGCTGAAGAAGTAGCAAATTGGCGGCCTCGTCCAAGGCGCCAGTCTCGACCAGGAAGCTCAATGACGCCGCCTGTTCCTGCTCTCCGAGACTGTCCAGGACATCTGCGGCTGTGGCAAGAGCGCGCTTGAAATCATCGGCAAATGCCGCGGGGGTCTTTGCCGCAAGCAGCCGGTATATCGCGACGGATTCGCGGATCGCCGTGAGCGCCTCGGGTAGTCCTGAGCGTGACGTGACCCGTATCTGGGCAGTAGCCCACAGCGCCCGGGCGAGATCCGTTCCATAAGTAGCCGGGTTGGTGTCGGCGAGCCGACGGTATCTCAAGACGGCTTCCTCGGCAGCGGCCACCGCCTCCACCGATTGCCCCAACTCCGACATCTTGTTGCCGAGATTGATCAGTGACATAGCGAGGAAACCTCCATAGGCGGCCAGGTTGGTATCGGCAAGCCTCCGGCAGATCGTGACGGCTTCCTCGTTTGCCGCTACCGCCTCCTCCATCCGGTCTACATCTGAGAGCCGGTTGCCGAGGCTGTTCAATGACCGTGCGAGATTGGCGTCATAAGCGGCCGGGTTGGTGTCGGCGAGCTGGCGGTACCTCAGGACGGCTTCCTCGGCTGCGGTCACCGCCTCCGCCAGTCGCCCCGCGCCCGCCAACTCGATACTCAGATTGTTCAGTGACATAGCGAGGTAAGCCCCGTTAGCCAGCGGGCTTACCTCAGCGAGCCGCCACCAGAGTTGCGTGGCTTCTAGGGAAGCCTCCAGCGCGCCTTCCTGCCGTCCCATCTCGGACAGTCTGCGGCCGAGGTTGTTCAGGGAGCCGGCGAGGTCTGGCTCAAAGGCGGCCGGGTTGGCATGGGCCAGCCGACGATACATCGTGACGGCTTCCTCGGCGATGGCCAGCGCTTCGCTAAGTCGTCCTACGTGCGACAGGTCGCTGCAGAGGTTGTTCAGCGAGATGGCGAGGTCTCGCTCAAAGGCGGCCGGGTTGATGCGGGCCAGCCGGCGATACACGGCGGTGGCGTCCTGCGAGGCGGTCACTGCCTCTTCCGGCCGCCCCAACTCTGACATCTTGGTGCCGAGATTGTTCAGCATCATCGCGAGATCGGGGTCATAAACGGCCGGACTGGTGCTTGCCAGTCGCCGATATATCCTGAGGGCGTCCTCAGCAGCGGCCACTCCGTCCTCCAGTCGGCCCAGGCTGGACAGTATGGCGCTGAGGATGTTCAGCGACATGGCCAGGTCGGCTTCGTAGGCTTCCGGGTCGGCGGTTGCCAGTAGCCGCCAAAATTGCACAGCTTCTTCAGCGGCGGACAGCCCTTCTTCGAATCGGCCCAGCTGAGAGAATCTGAGGCCCAGGTTGGATAGCGAGCTCGCGAGGTCCGGTGCGTGGGCGGGGTTGATGCGGGCCAGCCGACCGTCCACCTTGACGGCCTCCTGAACGGCGGCCAGCGCTTCCTCGGACCGCCCCAAGTCCGACAACCGGTTGGCGAGATTGTTCAAAGAGTCTGACAGATCGGCTTCGTGAGCCCTCGGGTCGGCGGCTGCCAGCTGCTGCCAGATCTGCACGGCTTCTTCGGTGGCGGTCAAGCCTTGGTGATGCAAGCCGGCGTATGACAGGCGGCGGCCGAGGTCATTGTGGATGCGTGCGCGTTTTGTGGGGTCATCAGTCATGTTGAGGCGGTAGGTTGCGAGCCGGGTCGCCAGGGCGGCGATGCCAACATCCAAGTCGACGTGCCGATGTTCGGGCAGCAGGGCTTCGATCGCCTCAAGGACGGCCGGGTCAACGCCGGGCATGCTGGACAGGGCGCTGAGCGCAGCGCTTCCTGCGTCGACAGCGAGCTGAGCGTCTCTGAGGAGCAGCGGGTACAGGCAGCCCGGACCGAGATGCGGCCAACGGTGCGCGGCGAAGGCCAGGAAGGTGATCGCGCGTGGGGTCCAAGCGGTCGGGGCGTTCTGATCACCCTGTCGAATCAGCAGCGTGGCGATCGTGGCGGGTGCCCAGAGCTGGGCCGGGTAGTCGGCT
>Ga0335074_10006787_pt1 | contig 15874 bp, 17 predicted proteins | sample Lox_Sample_23_FD_206715 | JGI IMG/M metagenome (GOLD analysis project Ga0335074, IMG submission 206715) | Soil microbial communities from Loxahatchee National Wildlife Refuge, Florida, United States - Lox_Sample_2.3 | ecosystem: Environmental > Terrestrial > Soil > Wetlands | place: USA... | reverse complement strand
TCGAGCACGAGGATAACGAAATGATGCGGCCCTACGAAGTGCTGCCGCCCCAGCCGGCAAAAGCGTAATTCGACCCAGCGCGCAGCCCGCTATTCCTGCTGGTACGCGCCCCGGTCGTACCCCTGCGGCCCGGGCCGCGGATCCCCCAGGAAGTCCGTCGCGGGCGCCAGATTCGACGTCCCGGTGCCCACTGCCGGGCTGGTCGGCTCCACGCTCAGCAGCACGTTCAGCCGGTTTGGGTCCGCTGGATTCACGTAGAGCGGATCGGCGACCACATCGTGCGGCCCGCTCACCGTTCCCTGAGAATTCGGCCCGTTGAAATAGATGTTGTAATCCAGCTGCACCTGGCTCGAGTTGCAGCACACCACTGCCGGATTCTGCCCCGCGCTCGCGTAAAAAATATTGTTGATCACGTTGATGTCCGACGCTTCGTTCAGGTTCATCTCCCCGCGCCCGCTCACATTCGGATTCAGCACGTCGTTGTCGCTCGAATTGTTCACCACGTCCACGTGGTCGCTCTCGAACGCCTCAATCGCCGCGCTTCCGTTCCCGTAGATCACGTTGTTGTCAATCAGCGTTCGCCCGGTGTACGCCGGAATCCCGATGCTCGACTGGTACGACGCGTTGCGATTCGTGTCGACGATGATCCCCTCGCCGTCCGTGATCGTCCCGGAATCGAGATCGGGAATGAGATTCTGATTGCCGAAAATCCGGTTCCCGGTGATGAAAATCCTGTAGCCCGTCGTCGTGTCGTAGTTCCAGTCCTGATACGTCGAAATCGCGCTGCCGTCGTAGATCGTGTACCAGGCCGAATCGTAGATCGTGTTCCCGGCGATGGTGATGTAGTCCGACTGGATCGTCCCAATTCCCGCGCCGCCGCATGCGTAGATCGTGTTGTTCAGGAACTTCAGGTGATGCGGCTTCTGCGTGGCCGTCCCCTGCCGCCCGTCGGAGACGATGCAGTTCCCGTTGAAGGCCGGATCGGGATTCGTGGTCGATTGCGCCTGCGCCTGCGCCAGCGTCACGTTGTAATTGTTGCCGACAATCGTGAATCCGCTGATCTGGATATACGCCGCGGTTGCCTCGACGGAGAATCCCGCCCATCCGTTGAAGGAGATCACCGGCGTCTGCCCCGGATAGGCTTCATACGTGATCCACGCGCTGGCGGTGCCGGCAATGCCGATGTCCACAACGTCGCAACTCGAGCAGGAATTCGTGTACGTCCCGTTCATCACGTAAACCGTGTCGCCGGGTTCGGTGAGGTCGGCAGCGTGCTGGATGGTAAGAAACGGAGTCGAGGTGCTCAGCCCGTCGGCCGAGTCGCTGCCCGTTCCGCTCACGTAGTAGGTCTTCGGAGCGGCATAGGCCGCCGTCACCGTCTCGTTCCCTGACATCGTCACCGTGCAGGTAGTCGTGCTGGTGCTCGTGCAGCCCGTCCACGACGAAAATTTGCCGCTCCCTGCGCTCGCGGGCGCCGTCAGCGTCACGGTGGTCCCCGCATCGTAGGTCAGCGTGAAACCAGTCGTTCCGCTCGCCGTCCCGCTGTTGTCCGCGGGGCTCGCCGTAATGCTCACGCCGCTGGCCGGAGCCGTGGACGCCACCGTCAGGACATAGGTCGTCGGGGGCGGCGGCGCAATCGTGCCTCCTGCCGACGAACTGCATCCGGTTGCAGCCATAATCGCGGCCCCTGCTGCCGCCAGACCGGCCAGCCTTGCCGCAAAGCGCACGTTTGTCGCTCCTGCGTTCCGCACGCCTGCTCTCCCGGGGCAACTCGCATTCTATCGCTCGGCCACCCTCCTCCCTGGCAGCTGAAGCTCCGCTTCCCAGCCTGCCCATGCACTTTCGTGCCGCCTGCATCTCCCGGGAAGAGGGTCCCTTCAGTGCAGGACCGCCAATCCTCTCCCCGTATTCACCTTGGTGCGCCGGCCGCCCCGCCCACTGGCGAACGCGCACCGAAGCGGCTAACCTCAAACCAGGCAGGCCCTCCCCCGCAGATTCCACCGCGACAGTCGCGGCCGGGGTGGGTTCTTACCGGTTGGATACGACTCAAAATTCGTGTCTCTTCCGGGCGAGGAGTAATTGCGATGACGAAATCACACGGGCTAAACATCCCCCGGCTCATGGTTTTGGCCGCGCTCTGCGGCGCGCTGCCGGTCCCCGCTCTGCTGGCGCAGTCCGCGCAGAGCACCCAGCCTCAGCCCCAGACAGCTCCGCAAACCCAGCAGAGCCAGCCCAGTCAGGACCAGTACACCGGCGTATCGCATCCTCCGCCGGATTCTTCCATTGAGGTCGATGAGGATCTTTCGCAGTCCGCTCCGGCCCCTGCGGCGAAGCCCTCCGCTGCGATTCCCATGGCCCCCGCCACGCCGCCGCCCGCGGTTGCTGCTGCTCCCGCGCCGGCAGCCAGTCCGGTTCCGCCTCCGCCTGCCGCGGCGTACTCCGCGCCCAACTCAGCGAACCCTGAGTTCGCAGGCGAGGTCGACAACACCGATATGGGCATCGTAACCGTTGTCTCCGCTCCCGGCGCAGCCGAGCCCCTGCAAACGCGCCCCGCCAGCGCCGACTACGGCATCGTCTCCGATGTCCCTGACAACCCCTACGACCTGCGCGAGGGCACCAATATCACGGTGCGCCTGGCCGCGGAGCTTTCCACCGCCGAAACCCAGCCCGGTACGTCTTTCAGAGCTTCGGTCATGAATGACGTTTACAGCGATGGTAAGGTCATCATTCCGGCCGGCTCCGAAATGCGCGGCAGCGTCGTATCCGTCTCCCAGGGCCACCATCTCGGCCCCCACGCCACCATCCATCTGCGCCCGGATGTGGTCGTGTTGCCCGATGGCACTGCGTACCACCTCTACGCGGAAGTCGTCGAATCCGATGCTCCCGGCACCCACGCCAACGACGAAGGCGGCATCGAGGCTTCGAATCACTATAAAAAGGATGCCATCGAGTACGGTGCAGCCGTGGGTGCCGGCGCGGTCACAGGCGGAGCCGTCGCTGGCCCGGTCGGCGCCGGAGTCGGCTCCCTGGTAGGCGCGGGCGCAGTCACCACGCACATGCTCCTCCAGGACCCCCAGGCAGCGAACCTCCCTGCGGGCACGTTACTCGTGTTTAGCCTCACCCAACCCATGGGCCTGACCCCAACCAAAAACTAGCCTTCTCTCCGTCCGGTTCAGTCGAAAACGCGGCCCGCACGGGCCGCGTTATGATTTACAGGCAGTTTTACTCCGTGGAGTACGAGGCACCATGACACCCGGAGATTTCCGAAAACTTGCCCTCAGCCTCCCCGATGCCGAAGAGCGCACGCATCAGAATCACCCCGACTTCCGCGTGGCCGGCAAAATCTTCGCCACCCTCGGATATCCCGACGCCGCCTGGGCCATGGTCAAGCTCTATCCCGCGCAGCAGCAGGCCTTCGTCGCCGCCGACCCGAAGACCTTCGTCCCGGTGAAGGGCGCATGGGGATTGAAAGGCTGCACGAATGTCTGTCTTGCATCCGCGAACAAAGCCCGCGTGAGAGAGGCCCTCAGCGCCGCGTGGCGCAACACCGCGGTGCACGAAGTCCTGCGCAGTCTGGAGAAGACCGAACTCGCAAAAAAGAAGCGCCACCGCCCCACCCGCGCCGTTTAATCGCGCGTCAATTCAGAATTCCCGCCGTCCCTCCAGCGCCCGCGTCATTGTCACTTCGTCGGCGTACTCAATGTCGCTGCCGGCCGGCACGCCCGTCGCGATCCGCGTGATCTTCACGCTGGTGCTGCGCAGCAGATCGGCCAGCCAGTTCGCCGTAGCTTCTCCCTCTACCGTTGGCGACGTCGCCACAATCACTTCATCCAGATCCCCGCGTTCTGCGCGTGCCAGCAGGTTCGCCGTACGCAGGTGTTCCGGCCCCACTCCGTGCAGCGGCGACAGCGTGCCGTGCAGCACATGGAAGACCCCGTTCCACGAACGCGTCTTCTCGATCGTCGCGATGTTCGTCGGCTCCTCCACGACGCACACCAGCCGCTGGTTGCGCATGGGACTAGCGCAGTAGAGGCACGGATCGACGTCGGTAATGTTGTTGCAGATCGAGCACAGCCGCAGCCGCTGCTTCACCTCGCGGATCGCCGTCGCCAGCCCCTCCGCATCCTGATCGTCGGACCGCAGGATGTAAAATGCGAGCCGCTGCGCGGATTTCGTTCCGATGCCCGGCAGCTTGCGCAGCTCGTCGATCAGCCGCGCCATGGGTTCCGCAAACCGGGACTCTCCAAAGGGTGACACGCGCTAGCCTCGTGATTCCCGCCCCGCGCCCGCCGCGGTTGCCTCGGGCGCCCGCGCGCGCGCGCGCCCGGCCCGCACCGCCTGCGCCAGTTCTCCCAGCAGCGCGTGAGTCTCGTCCCAGCCGATGCACCCGTCCGTGATGCTCTGCCCGTACACCAGCTCGCGCCCCGGAACGTGTTCCTGCGCGCCAGCCACGAGATTGCTCTCCAGCATCACGCCGACAATCCGCCGGTCGCCGCCTGCAATCTGCGCCGCAACATTCCGGCATACGCCCGGCTGCTTCTTATGATCTTTCCCGCTGTTCGCGTGGCTGCAGTCGATCATCACTCGAGCCGGCAATCCCGCCTTTTCCAGCAGACGGCACGTCTCGCTCACCGACGCCGCGTCGTAATTCACCGTTTGCCGACCGCCGCGCAGAATAATGTGGCAATCCGCGTTGCCCGACGTGAACAGAATTGCCGACTGCCCGTGCGCTGACGTTCCCAAAAACGTGTGCGGATGCCCCGCCGACAGAATCGCCTCAATCGCAATCTGCACGTTGCCCGACGTCCCGTTCTTGAACCCCACCGGACACGACAGCCCCGACGCCAGTTGCCGATGCACCTGGCTCTCCGTCGTCCGCGCGCCGATCGCACCCCAACCCACCAGCTCCGCCACGTACTGCGGCGAAATCATGTCCAGAAACTCCGTCCCCGCCGGGACGCCCATCTCCGCCAGATCCAGCAGGAGCCGCCGCGCCAGCCGCAGCCCGTCGTTGATTCGGAACGACTCATCCAGATACGGATCGTTGATGAGCCCCTTCCAACCCAGTGTCGTCCGCGGCTTCTCGAAGTACACCCGCATCACGATGCGCAGGTCCAGCGAAAACTCCGCAATTGCCTTCTTCAGCAGCCGCGCGTACTCCCGCGCCGCGGCCGGATCGTGAATCGAGCACGGCCCCGCCACCACCAGCAGCCGGTGGTCGCGGCCGTTCAGAATGTCGACAATTTCCTGCCGTGTGTGGAACACCGTAGCCGATGCCGCGTCCGTCACCGGCAGCTCTTCTTCCAGAAATACCGGCGGCAGCACAACCTTCGTCGACTGGATGCGCAGATCGTTGGTGCGATAGAACATATTGCCTGCTCTCAGTGTAAGCGAGGCAACGCCTGCCGCAGCGGCTCTATCCTCGATAGTATGAGGCTGCTGGCCGCCCTCGTCCTGACGATCCACCTTATGTGGATTCTGTTTGTGATATTCGGCGCGCTGTGGACCAAACGCCGGCCCTGGCTCACCGGCTTCCATCTCGCTTCGCTCATCTGGGGCATCATCGTCGAGGTCGGCCCGTGGCCGTGCCCGGTCACCCTGCTCGAACAGCATCTCGAAACCGCGGCTGGCCAGCACTCGTATAGCGGCAGCTTCCTCGTCCACTACCTCGACGCCATCGTCTACCCCAGCGTTCCCGTCTGGCTCATCATCACTTGTGGCGTCGCTGTCTGCTCTGCTAACCTGCTGATCTACGCAGTGCGTCTGGTGCGCGCGCTGCGGAGCCGCCGCTCTGCGTCATGACGGTCGCAGTTATGACGGTCCCGTTCCGTTGCCGTGCCGAGCTTTTTTGTTGACGTCGAAATACACGTCCTGTTCGACGGAAAGATGCTTCGCCTCGTCCTGGGCGCTCTGCGCCGCTTCCACCGCAACCTTTTGCGCGAATTCGTAGCCGGGATCGGCCGGAAGCCCGCTCACAATCCCCGGCCATTTCGCGCTCGCCGCCACCACGTCCTTCAGCGATTTACGAATATCCGCATGCTCCGAATCGTACGTGTCCAAGTTGTCCTGCAGTTCGTCGCACAGGTTCGTAAACTCGTCCAGTTTGTCGTGAACCTGCGCCTTTTCGCTGGGGGAGGCACGTGGACTCGCCAGTTGCCGCGCCGCGTCGAGCCGCTCGCCGATGAACTTGATGTACAGCCGGATCCGCTCGTCGGGATGAATCGCGTTATCCCGGATCTGCTGAACCTCGTCGTCGGTCAGGGGATCGTTCTGGTCCTGTGCGCGCAAATGGGAAGCGACGCCGCAGGCAAGCATCAGCGCAAGGAAGCAGGCAATCCGGCGGGACATAGAGAGGCCCTCCCTGGTAGCCATAATCGCTCCACCATCTTCGATGCGCTGAACCCCGCAACGCAATAGCCACCCTGCCTGGAATAAAATCGCCCTCCGTCAACCAATCTCCGCCCCACGCTCCTCGAGCAGCTCGCGCAGAATCGACCGGTGGCACCGGCTCTCGTTCTCGCAGTAGCAGCCCACGGCGAAATTCGTCTGGTGCGACAAAGCTGCCAGCAGATCCAGCAGCCGCGCCCGCTCCGGCGCCTTCATCTCTGCGCGATATTTGCGCTCAAAGGCTTTCCAGGATTTTTCGTCGCCGCCCGCGTGCATTACATACGCCACCAGCTCCGCGCTCGGCGCCAGATCGGGAAGCCACAGATCGTAGAAGTCCCGCTTCGCGAACGCCGCCTTCGGCACGCCCCGTGGCGGACGCCGCACCGTTCCCAGTCGCAATCCTTCATCGGACTTGCGTGCTGAGCCGAGTTGCACGACCGATATTGGCATCGAAACGAACCTGCGTTGAGCGCAGAGAGACGCCTACATCTGTATATTCACCAGCCCCGCCGCGCCCCCCCGCGTGGTCGTCGACTTCTGCGGCGCTCGCCAGAAATCGATGAATGAAATCTGGTGCACGCAGCTCACCGTGCAGTTCGGCGCGCAGCCCTTCTCGGTCAGGAACTCCCGCTCCAGGTCCTTGCGGGTATACTCGGCCAGGGGCACGCCCGGATATCCCCTCTGCTGGCTGCAGTAGTGCACCAGCCCGTCCTCGCAGATGTACAGGAACCGCGATCCCGCCCGGCACCGCCAGTTGTTCGGCTGCCCGTTCGCGATGTTCGTCTGGAAATGGTTGAACCGCGAATAGTTCCTCTTCTTCCACGAGCGCATTTCCTGCCATACCGTGCGCTCCTCATCGCGCAGCGGCTTCAGTTGCCCGTCTCCGTCGTGGATGATCCCGATCGTCGACGTGAACCCCAGCCCCAGCGCGCGGCGCCCAATCGTCAGCGCATCCTGCGGATGCTTGATGCCCCCGCCCACCACGGAATTGATGTTCACGTGGAAATCGGCGTGCTCCGCGAGAAACTCCAGCTTTTTGTCCAGAACCTTCAGGCTCTTTTTGGATACCTCGTCCGGATTCACGTTGTCGATCGAGATCTGCAGGTGATCGAGCCCCGCCTGGTTCAGACGCTGGATGCGCTCCGGCACCAGCAGATACCCGTTCGTGATCATCCCGGCCATGCGCCCGTGGTGCCGGATTCGCGCGATAATCGCGTCCAGTTCGGGGTGCAGCAGCGGCTCGCCACCGGAAATCGTGATGATGCTCGTCCCCAGCCGCGCCAGGTGGTCGATGCGCCGGATCATCTCTTCCAGCGGCACCGGCTTCGATACGTCGTCGTACTCGTTGCAGTAGGCGCAGGAAAGATTGCAGCGCCGCATCGGCACAATCTGGGCCATCACCGCGTGGCGCGTCGCGGCCAGCGCGTGGAACACCAAGCTCACCTCCCGCACCTTGCGCGAGGCCGCCTTCAGCCGCCGGGTAAGCGTCATTTTTCGGGCCGCGGACATGTCTCTATTGATTTGAACACAGCGCCCCGCCGAATCGCGATCCGATGGGATTAAAAGGCGTTTGCGGGCCGGTGAACGGAGATCCTGTCCGCTTTAAGGATGCTTCGGCTTCGGATGCGGCGGCTCTATCTGCGACACGGCGATATTGTAGTGCGTCGCATACAGCCGCGGCCCCTTTTTCGTCTGCACCAGCACGCGAACGTCGACCCCGCCTCCGTGAAATCGCATTTGCACAGGAGCATTCGGCGGCAGGTGCCACAGCACGTTCCCGTGAAGAATCACCAGAATCAGGTGCCCATCGCTCACGACGGCCGTCCCGAGCATCGCCAGCATCTGGTTGTTGCTCAGCCCCGGCTTCAATGCGTAGACCCTGCCGTTTAGCGTCACGGTGTAAAACTTATCCGCGACATTCGAGCAGTACTCTGAGTCCGGCGAGGGCGAGCACGAAATCATCCCGCTGTACACAGCGTCCTGGTATTCGGGTACCGGGGAGGGCTGCACAGACGGCAACTGAGCAGCCGCCTGGAACGCCGCCGCGCTCAGCGCCAACATGGCTGTAACCTGGAGCACGCGCTGACTTTAGCACCGATTGCGCACGCCAGCTCAAGTTTTTGGATGGCTCAGGTTACCTGCGGGACTTGGAGCCTATCCCTTCGACTTCCCACGCCCCGCCGTCATGGTGACTGTGTTTTCCTTACGGTCCCGCACCACCGTCAGTTCCACCGGCTTGCCGCGATTCGCGCGAATCGTCCGGAACCACTGGCCGGTGGTCGCTACGATGCGCCCGTTCACCTTGGTGATCACATCCCCGGCGCGCAGCCCGGCCACTGAGCCGGGGCTGTTGTCGTCCACTCGCTTCACCAGCAGTCCCTGGCCGTCGTGCACGCCAAAATAATCCGCCAGTTGCGGCCCCAGCATGTCCAGCTCCAGGCCGGTATACGAGGTGTTCATCCTCAGCGACGAGAGCAGCCCGCTGCCGAAGCCCGATTTCCCGCTGGGCAGTGTCAGGTCGTCGTCCTCGTCCGGCTCCACGGGGATATGTTGCGACCACGCATCCGCTTCCAAGGTGGCTTCGTCGCACAGCGTGATGTTCATCGTCTGCTGCTGCCCGTCGCGGCTGATCACAAACGTCACCGTCTTCCCCGGCGGCGTCTGGCGCAGCAACTGACCCAGCTGGGCCTCGCCCTCGATCTGCTGCCCGTTCATCTGCAGAATCACGTCATGGAGCCGCATCCCTGCCTTGGCTGCCGGCGCGTCATGATCGATGGTCACCACTTCGGCCCCGCGCGGCTCCTTCAACTTCAGCTGACTGGCGCGTTCCGTATCGATGTCGTGCGTGCCAACGCCCAGATATCCCTGCGCGCTGTGGTTCAGCGCCGCCGGATCGTCGGCCATCACGTTCAGATGTTGCTGCGCGAAGATCGCCGGCATCAGCGCGATGCAACCGGCAAGAACCGAAATGCAATACCCCTTCATTTTTTGGCCTCGGAAAATCGTTCCTGCTTCCAGCGCCTCGTTCTGCCTTAACTTTCTGACGATCGAGACAACGCCCCTGTCAACCGGCGCCGGCTGCAGTTTATCTTACCCACCGCCGGTTTTCGGTTGCCTACTGAATTTGCGATACCTGCTCCAGAAATTCCCGCGAAACTGTCCGGATATGCGGGTTCTGGTCCTGCGATGCGACCGTCTGCAGCACCTCGCGCACGCTCGAGTCCGCATCCACGGGCGCCAGCAACCCAATCGCCTGCGACCGGATCTCCGGATCCGGATCGTTCAGCAGCGCTTCCAGCACCGCATCCCTTGTCCGCGTGTCGATGGCGATGTACGGCTCCAGCCCCGCCAGCGCCTTGCTGCGCACTTTCGCGCTCTTGTCGTAGCGCAGCGCCACCATCAACGCGTTGCGGATCGGCCCGCCCGTGCACTGATGCCCGTTGCGGCATTCCTGCGCCAGCAGGTCCACGGAGTCCGCGTGCACATCGGGATTGTCCGGATTCCGCGCCCCCAGCAGCAGCAGTTCCCGGATCTGCGGATCGTCCAGCGTCCCAAATGCCGTCTCCGGCACCACCCGATTGAACCGCACCTCCACGTTTTCCGTGTTCGGCTCCAGCGTAATGCTGCTCACCCCGGCAATCTGCGAATCATCCAGATCGGGCATCACCGGAATCCCGGCAGCATTCGCGCTCGCGTCCTGCGACGCGGCCGGCGCCGGCATCGCGGCTCGCATGCCTGCGCGATAGCCGCCCCATCCTCCGGCTCCGAGACCCACCAGCAGCAGCGCCGACGCCATCACCGGAGCGCTCTGCAGCCGCCCGAAGCCGCGGCGAAAACTTTGCCACCGCCGCACCAGAAATCCCGCATGCGGCAGCGCGTCCAGCGCTTCGTCCAGCCGCAGCCGCGTCCGCGCCAGCAGACTCGGCGACGGCTCCTCCAGCGGCAATACCGTCATCGCCTTCTGCAAGCCGGCAACCGCTTCCATTTCCTGGCGGCAGCGCTCGCACTGCGCCAGATGCTGCTCGAGTTGATGCGCCCGGTCGTCGGGCAACTCACCGTACACGGCCAGGACGATGTCTTCCTGCGCCATTTGGCAGTTCATGATGATTCCCTTGCCTCACTTTGCCTCAAAGTTTTTACTGACTTCCGCCCGGATCTTGCGCCCGGGATCGTTCCTTACCGCTAACCGCCTTACTGCTAACCGCTTGTGAACTAACCGCTTCTTAGCTGTCTTACCGAAGTCCCGCCAGCTTCACCCTCAGCTTTTTCGTTGCCCGGAAGAGCGTGTTCTTCGCCGTCTCTTCGGTCGTGTTCAGCATCTCTCCGATGGTCCGCAGCCGCAGCCCCTGGTAATGCTTCAGCTCGAAGACCATCCGTTCCCGGGGCGTCAGCTCATCCAGCGCAAGCAGGATCCGCTGCCCCAGATACTTTCTCTCCAGCTCCCGGGCCGGGTTCGCGCCCGACCGGTCGTCGCTGACGTTCGTCAGCAAATCCATCTCCTCGCCCGACGCGTCCACCACCACCGCCTGGTCCTCGCGCCGCGCCTTGCGCCGGCGCAAATGATCGAGGCACAGGTTCGTCACGATCCGGTAGATCCACGTGTAGAACGAGCACTCGAAGCGGAAATTGCCGAGGTACCGGTACGCCTTCAGGAACGCTTCCTGCTGGATATCCTGAGCATCCTGCTCCGAACCCGTCAGGTGCATCGCCAGCCGCAGCACCGCCTGATCATATTGACGCACCAGCGCGTCAAAGGCTGTTCGTGATCCTGCCTGTGCTTCGCGTATTAAGTCGGTCTCCGGGAGGTTTTCCCGAACCGGACCACCCATACGCGAGGATTGTATTCGAGGTCGGGCTGGGGAAGGCCGCGCGGGGGACAGAAAGCGAAGCGCATCAGCAGGCATTCAGACTCCTGTTGCGTGGGATGACAGTGACCCAAGTGGTAGACGAATCAGCGCGCCTTTCGTTAGCCACCCCCTGCAACCTGTCACCTGAAACCTGTTCCCTGTCTTTGAGGGGCGTATCCTGTTGCCGCCATGGCTTCGCATTCCGTTCGGCACTCCGTCCGGCCCTCATGCGCGTCTCAAATCGCGATTTCCGCTGCCCTTGCGCTCTGCGCGCTCGCGGCCGCAGGCCAGCTGCGCCGTATCCGCGAGTACCACCTGCATGAGTCCGAGGACAAAGCTGCAGCCTTCGCCATGACCCTCGGGCCCGACAACACCCTCTACACGCTGCTGCCCCGCCGCGACGGGAACTGGATTCTCTCTCGCATCCAGAGCTGGTGGCTTGACCACCCCGATGAGCTAGGCATCGTCGTCGAAGGCTTCTCCGTCCGCGATCCCATCGCCTCCCTTGGCCAGATGGACCTCGCCGTCACCCCCGACGGCAAATACCTCGTCGCCGTGCTCTCCGCCCCCATGCGCGTCGCGACCAACGACTCCTATCCCATGGACATGATCGTTGAGGTTGTCCGTCTCGACACCTTCCAGGTCGTCGATACCGAACACATGCGCAGCCTCGGCATGCGCGGCAATCTTCTCGGCACGCTCGATCGCGCCGGCCATCTGCTCGTCGACTCGTCCATCCCCTCCACCGGCCCCGATGCCGCCGCGACGCCGTACGTCACCTGGTTCCGCGTGGCCCTGCCCGTTTTGAAGCCCGAGCTGATGTGCAGCTACCAGACCGCCGGCCCAAAAGATACTCGGCCCCTCGAAGAAGCCTGCGCCGCCTTTGCGAAAACGGAAGGCTACGCCTCTGCTGCGGAAGTCGCCGCCTCGCTTCCGCACCCCACGCCGCCCGCTAATCCCGCGCAACCGCCGCCAGGCATCGCGATCCCGCCCAAAGAACACTACCAGGCGCAGACCGTCACCATCGATGGCAAACCCCTCACCCTCGTCGTCCTCAACGGCGTTGAAGTCGAGGTCTACGCAGCCGAATAGCCGCCGCCCTACAGCGCCTCCTGCCCTCGGCACAGCGCGCAGATCGCCGGACCATACAGTTCCGCCTTCCGCGGACCAATCCCCGACACGCTCAGCAACTGTGAAATCGTCACCGGTGCCGCCGTCACCACCGCCCGCAGCACCGCGTCCGACATCACAAAGAATGCCGGCTTCCCCGCCTCTTCGGCCTGCCCCTTCCGCCACGCCCGCAGCCGGCTCTCCAGTTCCTCCTGCGCCGGTGTAAATGAGAGATCCGCGTTTTGCTCCCGCTCTCGCTCTCTTTTGATCTGCCGCACCGCAGAACCTGCCCCGGCTGGATCTTCCGCCAGCAGCACACCCAACTTCCCGGAAGCCATCGCCGAGCGGCCCTCCGGTGTCAGCGCCGCTTTCCGCCAGGTCACGTTTCGCCCCTCGGCGTTCGTGAAAGTCTCCGTCGAAAGCCTCACCAGTCCCGCGCGCGCCAGCCCATCCAGCAGCGCGTCGAACGCGCCCCGCTTCCCGCCAATGGCCGTCTCCTCAAACAACCGCCCGACCCCCTTCGGCCCCTCCGCCAGTGTCTGCAGGATCCGCCGCAGATCGCACTCCTGCCCCGGCGACGGCTCCACAAACTTGCGCGCCTCAGCCTCCTGCGGAGCGCAGAAGTCGCACCGCCCGCACAACCGGCTTGCGCCCGCTCTGTCGCCGAAGTGCCGCACCAGCGCCGACATCCGGCACTGCGCCGTCTCCGCGAAAGCCGCCATGCGCTCGATCTGATCCCGCCGGTGCGCCAGTTGCTGCTGGTAGCCCGCCCGCCACCGCTGTGTCCCCGCCTGGGTTCCCGCTTCCGCTCCGATCGTCCGGACGCTCCACTCTGCGCCCGCCTCCCGGCCCATCAGCCCATCCACCTGCGCCGCGCCCTGCGCCACAAGCTTCTCCACGCACCGCCCCAGCGTCTCCGGATCCATCGCCAGCCGCCCGCAAAGCCGCTCTGCCGGCTGGAACTCCGCCGTTAGTACGCGCGCAATCCGGTCCAGATCCTCCACCGACGGATAATCCCGATCGACAAAGCTTTCGTGAATTCGCCGGTCCGCATAGCTGTGCAGCAGCACCGCCCGCGAGGGCAGCCCATCGCGCCCCGCGCGCCCAATCTCCTGGTAGTATGCTTCGACCGAACCCGGCAGCGCAGCATGAATCACCGTTCGGATATTCGCCTTGTCGATGCCCATGCCGAATGCGATCGTCGCCACCACGACCTCCAGGCGGCTCTCCAGAAACGCTCGCTGCACGCTCTCCCGCACCCCCGGCTCCAGCCCCGCGTGATACGCAGCCGTGGGAAAGTGAAAGCCCAGTTCCACAGCCATCTCATCGGCGGCCCTCCGCGAAGGCGCATACACAATCGCCGGCCGCGCCGCCGCCGACTGCAGCAACTTGAGAATGAACTCGTTCCGCCGCGGTTTCGAAAGCTCGACCACCTCAATCGCCAGATTGTCCCGGCGAAATCCGTGGATAAACAACGCCGGATCCACCAGTCCCAGCTGCGTGACGATATCCTGCTGCACCATCGGCGTCGCGGTTGCGGTCAGCGCGATGATCGGCGCCGGCCGCAGCATCGGCAGCCGCTCGCCCAGCGTGCGGTAATCCGGCCGGAAATCGTGCCCCCAGCCCGAAATGCAGTGCGCTTCATCCACCGCAATCAGCGCAGGCTTGCGGCGCGCCAGCATCTCCGGAAATCCCGGCACCCGCAGCCGCTCCGGTGCGATGAACAGGAACTGCAACGCGCCATCGAGATAATCGCGGCAGGCCTGGCGCGCCTCCTCGCGCCCTAGCCCGGAGTGAATGCGCGCCACGCGCAGCCCCGCCGCCGCCAGCCTGGCCGCCTGATCGTCCATCAGCGCGATCAGTGGGCTCACTACCAGCGCAGTGCCCCCACGCGCAATCGCTGGCAGCTGATAGCACAGGCTTTTGCCCGCGCCCGTCGGCATCACCAGCAACACGTCGAGGCCCTCCGTCACCGCCTCGCAGACGGCTTCCTGATTTTCGCGAAAGGCGGAGAACCCGAACGTGGTCTCGAGCAGCGACAGAAGATTCATGGGACCGATGCCTTATGTTCCCACGAGCGGGCTGGCTTCCGCCGCGGAATGTGGAAAGCCCGTGATTACACTGGTGACATGCATCCGCAAGACCAATCGGGCCACTTGTTTGGCCAACAGAGCGCGACGCCACGCTCCGGCAGCAGTGAATGGATCACCGCCTTCTGCGACGGGGGCTCGCGGGGCAATCCCGGACCCGCCGGCTACGGCGTCTTCATCGAAGGCCCCGACGGGGAAAGGCTCACCGAGCTGAGCCGCTATCTCGGCACAGCCACGAACAACGTCGCCGAATACTCCGGCCTCCTGGCAGCGCTCGACTACGCCCTGCACGAAGGCCGCCGCCGCCTGCGCGTCGTCTCCGATTCCGAGCTGATGGTGAAGCAGATCCAGGGCAAGTATAAGGTGAACAGCCCCGATCTGCGCCCCCTCTACGACGAGGCGAGGCGGCGCATCGCGCGGCTGGATATGTTTCGCATCGAGCACGTGCTGCGCGGCAAAAACCAGCGCGCCGACCGCCTCGCCAACCTTGCCATGGACAAGGGCATGGGCCGCGGCACCGGCAAAGCCCCGGCGCAGAACGGCTCGCCCCCGCGCCCGCCAAAGTCCGAACCGCCCAAAACCTATAAAGGATTCACCAAAGGCGGCGTCATTCACCTCATCGAGGGCGAACTGCCCGACGGAGTCTTCGTCCGCATTATCCCCGACCGCCAGTAGGCCACCAGAAAAGGAGGGATGCCTCGTGGCCACGCTCATCCGCCCCGCCCGCGCCTCCGATCTCCCGCGCCTCACCGAGATCTACAACCACTACGTCGTCCACTCGCCGGCCACCTTCGATCTCGAACCGAAATCCGTCGCCGAGCGCGCCGAATGGCTGGCGCAGTTTTCCCAGACCGGACGTCACCGTCTTCTGGTAGCCGAAGACAGCAGCGTCGTCCTCGGCTACGCCGGCACAACGCGCTTCCGCGCCAAGCCCGCCTACAGCCGAACCGTCGAGACCACGATCTACTGCGCGCCCGAAGCCACCGGCAACGGACTCGGCGCCCAGCTCTACACCGCGCTTTTTGACGCCCTCGCCACGGAAGACGTCCATCGCATCGTCGCCGGATACGTCCCGCCCAACCCCGCCTCAGAAAAGCTGCACGCGCGGATGGGTTTCCGCGCGGTTGGCACGTTCACCGAGCAGGGCTACAAATTCGGCCGCTACTGGGACGTGGTCTGGATGGAGCGCCCGCTGCAGATTTGAACTCGCCTACCCCGCCAGCTTCGCCTTCACCAGCTCGCTCACCTGCTTGCCGTCGGCGCGCGCCCCGGATTCCGCGATCTTCGCCTGGACCGCCTTCATCGCGGGACCCATGTCGCGCGGCCCAAAGCTCCCTGCCGCCAGCGTTTCCTCGACGATCTGCTTCAGAGCCTCTTCGTCGAGCGTCTTCGGCAGGTACCCCTCGATCACCACGATCTCGCGCGCGTCCTTCGCCGCCA
>Ga0335074_10006786_pt1 | contig 15876 bp, 14 predicted proteins | sample Lox_Sample_23_FD_206715 | JGI IMG/M metagenome (GOLD analysis project Ga0335074, IMG submission 206715) | Soil microbial communities from Loxahatchee National Wildlife Refuge, Florida, United States - Lox_Sample_2.3 | ecosystem: Environmental > Terrestrial > Soil > Wetlands | place: USA... | reverse complement strand
GTGTTCAACTTGCAGGCCGCGCTGACGCACGGGTTTTCCGCGCGGGACTTCGTCGGCTACGTGCCGCTGCCGGCCAGGCCGGTTGGCATGACCGGCGACGGACGGTATCTGTACGTCGCAAGCCTGTCAGGAAAGCTCAGCACGGTGAGCCTGGCCGAGGCGGAAAGCCACCCGTCCCGCGCGGTCGTCTCGAGCGTTCTGGCAGGCTGCGGTGCGGCGCGCACCCTGATGTCCGCGGACCATCGGGTCGTCTGGGTCACTGACCGCAATGCTGACGCGCTGCTCGCGTTCAGCGCCGCGAAGCTCCGGACGGATCCCCGGCACGCCCTGATCGCCAAGGTGATGGTCGGGGCCTCGCCAGTTGGCGAGACGTTCGTGCGAGGTGGCACCAGGATCGTGGTGGCGGATGCCGCTCTTGGCCATCATGAATCCTCGACCGTCGCCGTCGTCAGCACAGCGAACGCTCTGGCCGGGAAGAAGGCCCTGCTGGGCTACCTCACGGTCGGCTCGGAAGCCCGCCAGTTCGCGGTCGTTCCGGGCGGCAAGGCGCTGCTGCTCACCCTCCAGGGAGCGCATCTGCTCGAAGCCATCGACATCCCCACGCTGCCCTGACCACCGGGGGCTGTGCCGTAGCATCGGGCGAATGAGGGAGCCGGAATGACAGGCGCCGATGCCCGTGTCCTCCGCAAGGCTCCGTCAGGCCGCCCGGTGCGGCGGTGGATCTTCCGGATCATCGTCGTCGTAGTGCTCCTGGTGGTTCTCGACTTCGCCGCGAGGCTCGTGGCCGAGAACGTGATGGCGACCAAGATCCAGCAGCAGGGCCTGCAGCACAAGCCGAGCGTGAGCATCGACGGGTTCCCGTTCCTGACTCAGGTTGCGGGCAGGGACCTCCAGCAGGTCGGCCTCAGCGACGTCGATCAGCCCGCAGGCAAGCTCACGATTACCAGCCTTGACGCGACAGCCCGGAATATCAGGCTGAACACGTACTCGTTCTCCAGCGGCACGATCGGGTCGCTGTCCGGGACAGCGCTGATCAGCTTCAGCTCGCTGGCCAGCACTCTGACTGCGCAGGTCGGGCCGCTGGCATCAGTGCTGAACGGCGCCGGCCTGAACCTCACCGACGCCGGGCACAATGACGTACGGGCGAGCCTCAATGTCCTCGTGGTCTCTGGCTCGGCTACCTGGCACGTGAGCCTCCTGCCGGGCAGCGTGCTGAACATCCGGCTCGTCGGCAGCAACGGCTTGCCCGGCAGCTTGCTCGGGGCCATCCAGAACATCGATCTGACGATCCCCAAGCTGCCGCTCGGCCTCAGGATCGACAGCGTCCAGGTGACGCAGGCCGGTCTCGTGGGCCAGATCAGCGGGGCGAACATTCCGTTCGGAGGCTAGCGCGCGGCTCAGCCGGCTCTTCGGAGGCAGAAGAAGGCAGGCATGAAGATCTTCTTGTCAACCGACATGGAAGGCACCGCGGGGATTGTCGACTGGGCTCAGTGCTCCGGCGATGGTCCGGCGGCTGAGGCCGGGCGGCGGCTGCTGCTCGCCGAGGTGAACGCAGCGATCGAGGGTGCGATCGAGGGCGGCGCTACCGAGGTCGTAGTGAACGATTCGCACTCGGTCATGCGCAACCTTCCGCCGGACCAGCTGGCCGGCGAGGCGACCTACATTTCCGGCAGCCACAAGCCGCTGTACATGATGCAGGGGCTGGACGCGAGCTTCGGCGCCTGCCTGTTCATCGCCTACCACGGCTCGGTCGGCGCGCCGGCCGGGCTGTCGCACACCTACAGCCCGCGGGCGGTGACCGAGGTGCGCCTTGATGGCGTGGTCACCGGGGAGGCTGGCATCAACGCGCTGGTGGCAGCTCACTACGGCGTGCCGGTCGTGCTGGTGACCGGTGACGATTGCGCGTGCGCAGAGACCGCCGCTCTCATTCCTGGCGTGCACACGGCCGTGGTAAAGGAGCACGTCAGCCGGGTGGCCGCGAGCAGCATCCATCCGGTGCGCGCCCGGAGTCTGATCCGGGAGCAGGCGCGGGCGGCGGTGGCGGCTGCCGAGGGCACGGCACCGCCGCGGCTGGAGCCAGGCGTGCTGGAGGTCAGCGTCCGCCACACCGACATCGCGGAGGCCGCCACCTGGGTGCGCGGCGTCGAGCGGACCGGACCACGGCAGCTCCGCATCTCCGGCGACAGCAGGCTCGCCACCTACCGATCCTTCTGTGCCGCGATCCTGCTGACCCGCACCATTGCCGATGTGGTCTGACGAGCGCTGGCTGGCTTTCTGAGGAATAATTCCTGAGAAAGCCAACCAATAAGCGCTGCCGCCCTAATCTTGTCCCAATCTGGGCTCGGCCGGCTGAACGGGGCGACCTCATGGTGCAAGCGGATGCGAAGCCAGGCCCGCCCAGCCCGGCAGGGTCCTCGGAGCCTCAGCCGTTGCTGGCCACTGCGGCCTGGCCGGTCAGGTCCGGCCGGGTCCCGCCGCTTGCGGAGAAGTTCAGCCCCAGGCCGGAGACTGGCCCGGACCTGGCGGTCGCCCTTCAGCGCAGCGCGGCGGTCGCGCTGCTGCCACGGTCACGCCGGCATGACACCGACGCCGAATCGGCCGCGGGTGACTGGCTCCGCAGCACCGGCAAGACCCAGCTTGCCGTCGCGTACGCGGAGGACGAGTGGCAGAGCCATACGGTTGACTTGCTGGTCTGGATCGACGCCAGCAGCAGGGCAGCGGTGCTGTCTGGCTATGCCGAGGCCGCCAGGGCGATCACGGGCGGCTCAGTGCCGGGCAGGGCTGAGTCCGTGGCCGCCAGTTTTCTGAGCTGGCTGAGCGAGACGGAGCGGCGCTGGCTGATCGTCTTCGACGACGTGCCCGATGGCACCGTACTGCCGGGCCTGTGGCCAGCTGGCCCGGCCGGACAGGTGGTGATCACCGCAGCGACCGCGCTCGCCGCGAGCGGGCTGCACGGCGTTCTGACGATGGAGATCGGGCCATACAGCCGCCGCGAGGCGATGAGTTACCTGGTCGGCCGGCTATCGCTCGATCCTGACCAGCGGCGCGGCGCGATGGACCTGATCGAGGAGCTGGAGTGCCAGCCGCCTGCCCTGTCGCAGGCGACAGCCACGATCAGCGGATCATGGCTGACCTGCGCTGACTACCGGGAGCGCTTCCGCCGCCGGTCCGACGACATCAATTCGCCCGACGAGGCTCCGCTGCCCGCAGGTGGCGTGACCTGGACCCTGTCCGTCGACGAGGCGGACCAGCTGGTGCCGGGCGGCGGCGCGCAGCAGTGCCTTGCCCTCGCCGCCATGGTCGCCGGGCAGGGAGTCCCTGCTGCGGTGTTTACCAGCGCAGCTGCCTGCGGCTATATCACCGGGCTTGATGTCAGCGCACCAGCCGCCCTGGCGCAAGCTGCCGAGCAGGCCACGACGACGCTGCGAGCGCTGGCCCAGGTAGGACTGATCACCATGGACCGGCGCGCCGAGCCTGCCGTCGTCCGGATGAGCCAGATCCTGCAGCGGGCTGTCAGAGCCGCAATGCCGACGTACATGCTGCAGGATGCGGCGCGTGCGGCGGCCGATGCACTGCTGGAGTCGTGGCCTGATCCCGAGCAGGACAGCTGGGCGGGCGAGAGCATGCGCTCCAGCACTGGCGTCCTGCGGCGCGTGGCGCGAGGCCTGCTGTGGGCTGGGGGCTGCCATCCGCTGCTGCTCCGGGCCGGCCGGAGCCTGGACGAGGCCGGGCTGACCGGCCCTGCAGTGGAGTACTGGGCCGAGCTGACCGCGGTCAGCGATCAGGTGTTCGGTCCCGGCCACCCTGAGTCCATGGTCCTGGTGGAACGCCTCGCCAGTGCTTACGTGGCTGCCGGGCGGGTGTCCGAGGCGGTGGCCTGGTACCGGCGGCTGAGTTCTGAGTGGGCCAAGGCATTCGGGCCGGACCATCCGCGCACGCTCCAGGCCAGGGAAAGGCTTGGTCTCGTGCTGGTGACGGCAGGGCTCCATGACGAGGCGATCAGCGTGCTGACCAGCGCGCTGACTGACGCTGAAGGTGCGTACGGGCCGGATCACCCTGAGTGCGTCATCGTGCGGGAAGCCGTCGCGGCTGGCTACCGGGCGGCGGGCCAGCCAGGCGAAGCGATCCGGCTGTACCAGATCATCCTGGCTGGCCGGGAGCGCGGCCTGGGCCCGAATCATCCGGACACGGCAACGACGCGGCAGCACCTGGCTGAGGCCTACCTGGCCGACGGGCGGACCAAGGACGCCTTCGCCCAGTACAAGCGCGCGGTGTCAGACCGCCAGCGGAGCCAGGGTAACGATCATCCGGATACGCTCCGCGCTAGCGCAGGCTTCGCGGCCGCCTACTACCAGGCCGGGCGGATGGCGCTGGCAGTACAGATGTACGAGCAGGTCTACGACCGCAGCCGCCGCGTGCTCGGCGAGGATCACCCGGACACGCTGGCCGTCGCCGCCAAGCTCGGCCAGGTGTACTACTCCGTCGGCCGCCTCGGCGACGCCGGCAAGCTACTGCGGGACACGGTGTCACGGGCCGAACGGGTGCTGCCACCCGCCGACCCGATCACCACCACCGCCCGGCAGAGCCTGGCCGCCATTGTCGGTGGCTGACCGGCCCTCGCCGTCCTAGTCGGGCTGGTCGCTCTCCCGCGGGATCTGGAAGAACGGCGAGCGCCAGATGAATCGCGCGACGACCAGCAGGATCAGCCCGACAGCCACGATGCCGGCCAGCGACCAGTTCATTGCAGCTGTGCCACTACCCCGCATGGTCTCTACGAACATCCAGCCGAGGAATCCGGCTGCGCCAAGCGGCAGCACGCCGAGGATGATCAGATCCCTCACATTGCTGAGCACGCGGCGCCGGTAGTACACGATCATGGCCAGCGCCGTCATGACGTAGAAAATCGCGAACAGCAGCCCGGTCGTGTCCATCACATTGGAGAACGCGTTCTGGACCGACGTTGCCAGCATGTACACCCAGAACACGGCGATGAGGAGCACCCCGGCGACGATGCTGGCGACCGCCGGGGTGGAGAACCTCCGGGACACGTTAGACAGCACGCCCGGCAGCGCGCGATAGCTCGCCATGCCATAAGCAATTCGGGCGCTCAGCACGATGCCAGTGCCAGTCGTCGCGATCACGGACAGAGCGATGGAGAGCGCCATCATCTTGGCCCAGAACCCGCCGCCAAGCGCATTCGCCACGTATACCAGGGCTGAGCCGGTGTTCGCCGCGTGCTGCAGCCTGGCCGGAGACACGACGCCTTGCAGGCCCACCTGCGCGAGCGTGTAGATGATCGCCAGCAGAGCCACCGCGATGATCGCCGCCCGGCCGGGGTTCACCCGGCGATGCTTGACCTCCTCGTTGACATACAGCGTGCCGTCCCAGCCGCCGTAGACGAACACCGCGATGAGGAAGCCCGAGAGTGCGCTTCCCTTCCCGGTGAGCTTGATGACGCTGGCGGTTGTGACGCCGTTGACGCTGAACCAGCCCTTGGTGATGTCGAACGTGCCGGAGTGGTGCCCGAGCACCGCGATGAGGCCGGCTACGGCCAGGCCGACCAGGATCAGGTACTCCACGACGGCCATGCTGACCTGTGTGCGCGCGGTGATCTTGATGCCGATGACCGCGATGATCAGCATGACGACGCCTACCGCCGTGCCGATCGCGATCCAGCCCCAGGTGTTGGTGGAGGTCGAGCCGAACACGGCCAGCACTGACGGGCCGAGCAGCAGGATCTCAGCGACTGTCCCGATGATGTACGCGACCACCATGAACCACCCGGTCAGGAAACCGAGGTAAGGACTGATGGCACGGCCGACCCATTCGAACGACGCGCCGCAGTTAGCGTTCCACAGGTTGCAGCGCCGGTAGGCGTTCGCGATGATCAGCATCGGGACTGCGGTAATGATGAGAATCGGCCCGCTGCCGTACGCCGTCGCTGCGGCCAGGGCCGCCAGTGACAGGCCTACCGTTGCAGCCGGAGCCGACGAGGCCATGCCGATAACCGTGTCCTGCGCGACGCCAATCGCATCCGGCTCTAGCCTGGTGGCCGGAGCCGCACGCGACCCGGCGAGTGCAGCGGATTGCTCGGTCATCTGATCTCCTCTCCGAAACGCGCGGGACGCCTGCGCTGAGGGGAGATCAGCGTGCTCTGCCGCGGCACGATAATAGATGCCATTTACTCCCTCTTGGTAGACCAGTCATGAATATTCGTCATGTCGCCTTCGGATCGGCTTTTAAAGAACAGTGAGCGAAACATCGCGGTTCGCCGCGGGCCGGGCTCGATTTAGTCCTGTCACCTGCACGATTGCTGTGGCCAGCCCGCCGTCCGGGCCGCCCGCCGTCCGTGCCAGCAGGTCCTGTCATTCCGGCCCGCCGAAGTCGCGCGGCAGTACGTGAGCTAGAGGACGATGGGGCGGTGGCCGAGACTCGCCCGAGCCCCAGCATGGCCGCGCTGGCCGAATGGTGCGCGCGGTGGCTCGGCGCTCCGCCCGCAGCGGAGCTCTTCAGGACCGGCCACCTGTCCGCCGTGACGGGCCTCCGGCTGACAGACGGGCGCGAGGTGGTAGTCAAGGTGCGCCCGAGCCTGCCGCGGCTGGCCGGATGCGCAGCCGTGCACCGGGCACTGTGGAAGGCCGGCTTCCCGTGCCCGGAGCCGCTGGTCGACCTGCAGCCGCTGAACGGATTTGCCGCTTCCGCTGAGGTGCATGTCCCCGAGGTTCAGGACGTCCCGCAGGGCGACGTGACTGGTCTGTCGGCCGCCGCGCTGGCCCGGCTGGTTGAGCTGGCGCCGAGCCCTGGAAGGGTGCCAAGCCTTGCCCCGTCCCCGTCGTGGGTCGGCTGGGATCACACCCAGCGGGAGCTGTGGCCCCGGCCGGAAGACCGCGACGCCGACCTGAATGCCAGCCCCGGACCGCAGTGGCTGGACCGGGTCGCGGCAGCTGTTCGCCACCGCCTGCTCGCCTATACCGGTCACCCGGTCGTCGGGCACGGCGACTGGCACCCAGAAAACCTGCGCTGGCAGGGCTCGGAGCTAGCGGCCGTGCACGACTGGGACAGCGTCATCTGCCAGCCCGAGCCGGCGATTGCCGGATTCGCCGCGGTCAGCTTCCTCGGCATCGATCCGTCCGCGCCGATGGCCGGCGAAGAGGACAGCGCCGGCTTCCTCGACGCCTACCAGCGGGCGCGCGGCCTCCGCTGGAGGTCGGAGGATGTCGCGGCATTCTGGGCCGCCGGACTGTGGCAGCGGGCGTTCGACGCCAGGACCCAGTCACCTGACGTCGATCCAGAGCGGCTCCTGACGCAAGACGACGCGCGCGCTCGCCTGTACCGGGCCGGGCTAGATCCCGATCTGGTCGCCTGAAGGCCATGACGGCCGGGGACTGGGCTCTCCCGAGCTCAGACTGGGCTCTGCGAAACGGGCCGCATACCCGCTGCGTGACGCCGGGCGAGCTCGCGGTAAATCTCAGGATTCGTGTCGACCCACTCTTTCGCGCCACCGGTGACCTCGCGCGCTACTCTGGCCGGCGTGCCGACTGCAAGCATCCCGTCGGCAATGACCATGCCGGGCGGGACTGTGCTGCCTGCCGCCACGAGCGCGCGGGCGCCGATGACGGCACCGTCGAGGATCGTCGCGCCGTTGCCGATCAGCGCTTCAGTGCCGACAACAGCGCCATGGACGACGCACAGGTGTCCGACGGTGGCGCCCTGGCCGATCTCCGTCACCGGGTCCGCGCCGCCGTGGAGCACCGAGCCGTCCTGGACGTTCGCGCCGCGCCGGATGATGATCGGCCCGAAGTCCGCCCTCAGCACGGCTCCGTACCACACCGATGCCTCGTCCTCGATCAGGACGTCGCCGACCAGGGTGGCCGTTGGCGCGATCCAGGCTTTCGGGCTTACTTTCGGCTCATGACCCTCAAATGCGAAAAGTGGCATTCAGACATGATGGCAGGCGCCCCGGCTCGATAACCTGGCAGCTGTCACTGCCCATGGAACGAGCTGGAAGGTTCGATGACCACACCGAGCGAGCCAGCCGGCCAGACCGTGGGCACCGTGGCGGCCGCGGACGAGCCTGGCGGCCCAGAGGTCACCTGGCTCCGCCCGTCCCCGTTGCTGCTTCGTGCCCGGCGCATCGAGGTCGGGGTCGTCAGCTTCCCGCTGGCTCTGGCGGGCGGGCTGGCAGGTGGCACCGCGTCGGCCGCGATCGGAGCCGTAGTCGCTGCGGCAGTCCTGCTCTCCGGGCTCGTCGCCGAGCGATTCCTGGCCCGGCGGGTCGCTAGCTGGGGCTACGCCGAGCGCAAGGACGATCTGATGGTCCGGCGGGGCGTGCTCATCAGGCGGCTGTCGGTGATTCCGTACGGGCGCATGCAGTTCATCGACGTGACCGCCGGCCCGCTGGAGCGCACTCTCGGACTAGCGACGGTGCGGATGCACACCGCGGCAGCCGCGAGCGACGCGCGGATTCCCGGGCTGGAGAGCGGCGCTGCGGCGATGCTGCGCGACCAGCTCGCCGGGCTTGGCGAGGCGCACGCGGCCGGCCTGTGACGACACCGCTTCCGGACGAGCTTTCTGGTCGGCGCGCGCTGGCGGCTGAGGACGCCGTCTGGCACCGGCTGCATCCGCTGTCGCCGCTCGTGCGGGCCGGCCGCCAGATGGTGAGCCTGCTGGTTCTGCTATTCGGAATCTCCGTGCTGAACGAGCGCCAGGCTGGCAGCAACGTGGTCATCGACGTCGTAGTCATCGCCGTTGCGCTCGTGGGCGGGTTCGTCAGCTGGCTGGTCACCCGGTGGCAGATCTCGGACGGCGTTCTGCGGATCGACACCGGGCTGCTGCGCCGCGAGTCGCGGCGGATCCCGCTGTCGCAGGTGCAGGCCGTTGACGTGGTGCAGACCGGGCTCGCCAGGGTGCTCGGCCTTGCCGAGCTTCAGTTGCGCGTAGCGGGCGGCGACTCAGCGCGAGGCGGCCGGCTCGCCTGCTTGCGCCGCGCCGACGCAGAGGAGTTGCGACGGGAGCTGCTCGCGATGGCAGCCGCAGCCAGCTCCGGGGCTCCTGCCGCACCGGCGGCCGGCCACCCGCAGGCATCGCCTGGCGTTCCCCCGGCGCGCGTGCTCTTCCGCGTCAGCCCGGTCCGGCTGGCGGTGGCGATCGCTGCCAGCAGGGCCGGGGCCATCGCGATCATTGCCGGCGGCGCGACCCTGGCAACGGTCGAGCTCAGCGGCTCGGCCCGCACGATTGAGCCATTCCTGCCCGTCCTGATCGGCATCGCGGCAGGCATCTGGCGTCAGTTCAACGGAGCCTACGGCACCGTCATCGTCGCAGCGCAAGACGGAATCCAGCTGCGTTCTGGTCTGATCCAGACCACGGGCGAGACAATCTGGCCAGGCCGCATCCAGGCAGTCCGGGTGGCTGAACCGATGATCTGGCGGGCATTCGGCTGGTGCCGGCTCGAGGTAGATATCGCCGGCGTCCGGCAGCGGCGCGAGAACCAGACCGAGGGTCAGCGGCTGCGGGGGCTCATCCCGGTCGGTTCCAGGGCCGAGGCCGAGCAGATGCTCGGTGAGCTGCTCGCCAGCCGGCCCCGGCCATCGCACCCCGCTCCGCGGCAGGCCCGGTGGAAGGCGCCGCTCAGCTATCACTTCCTTGGCTGGGGCCGCGACGATCGCTACGTCGTGGCGTCGCGCGGCCGGGTGTGCCGGCAGACCACCTGGGTCCCGCTGGAGAAAGTGCAGAGCATCCGCTGGGTGCAAGGCCCGCTGCAGCGCAGGCTGCGGCTCGCCACTGTTCACCTCGACGTGGCCGGGCGCCGGGTCAGCGCGGAAATCCAGGACCGGGACAGCGCGGAGGCGCTGGAGATTCTGTCCGAGCTGCCCGACCTCGCGCGCGCGGCCCGGTCAGCTGGCCGGTGACCGTGGATCGCCAGAGGTCGTGCAGCCCATGGAACGGGCGCCCCTGCGCTGTAGCCGACGTGTCCGCCCGCCCGGAGCAAGAAGTCGTTCAGGGCGTGGCGTAGCGTGATCGACCCTAGGTAGGCATCATCCTCGATGATCCACCAGTAATCGGCGTGAACTCGGCCCGGACCCGCAGGACGGATCGTGTCGGAAGCACCGACCAGCCACTCAATCCAGGCCGAGAAACCTGCGACGGTGTCCACATCATCGTCTCTGCGCAGACCAGAGCCCGACTGATCGGCCCCACTCGTCGCGTGAGCCTAGCCAGGCTCGTGCAGACGGACAGTGGGCGCGATCAGCTTCGGCATGCGCCAGACCGTATCAGCGCTGCCGGGGACGCGGACCCGGTCAGCTAGCAGGTGACCGGATCAGCCCCGCGCGACGGCGTCCAGGCGGGCGGCACTGGCCGGGAACGGCTACGTTCCGGTTATCAAAGTGGCGAACACGATGACGTTGCTGAGGTAGTGGCCGGTTGCCGGATCGAACGTTCCGCCGCAGGTGATGAGACGGAGCTGCGCGTTCGGAACCGGGTCGTAGACCGCCGCCGTGGGGAAGCGTGTCTTCAGGTACATGCGCACCGCCGTCACCCGGAATACCGCCAGGCTGCCATGGCCGCGCAGGACGTAGACGCGGTCACCCGGCTTCAGCTCGCGCAGCCGGAAAAAGACGCCGGGACCGAGGTAGGAGTCGATGTGCCCGGCGATGACGGCTGCACCCGTCGCGCCAGGGCGCGGGCCGCCGGCGTACCAGCCCGCGACAGACGTGCTTGACGGCACCTGGAGCGTGCGAGCAGCCGTCAGCCCGAGGCGGACGAGGCTGGTCCGGACGCCGATCGCGGGGATAACGAGGCCGGTGGGACGCGGGACTGAGCTGGCGCGCACCGGCGGATCGCCGGCCCAGCGACCTGTCGGAGCTGACACGACCGGGGTGTGGCCGAGCGGGATGGCTGATGTTCCCGTCTGGCTCGCCCAGGCCAGGCCGGCTGCCGCCGCGCAGAGCACGGTGACGCCCGCCAGGGCGGTCGCTGCCGCCCACGGCCGGTGCACCAGCCGCCTCCGCGACGCGTGGCGTCCGCCCCGCGCCCTGCTACCCGGCATGCCGGGTGGCTACCTGGCGTGCAGCGCTGGCCGGCGCCTGCGGGTCAGCAGCACCGTGCCGGTGGCTGCCGCTGCAAGCCCCGCGAGTGCTGCCGCCGCCCAGGGCATTAGTGCCGCACCAGGTCGCGCTGCTGTCCCGCCGAAGCCAGTCTGCGCGCTGCCGGCTGGCGCGACCTTGGCGCCCGCGGCATCCAGCAGGTTGTCGATGGCCAGCGCGCCGGGGTGGTCGAGGATGACGAAGGTGTGCACGGTGCCCGCGGTAAGCGTGATCGACGCCGTGGTGGTCTCGCTGGTGCCAGCGGCCTTGACGGTAAGGGTGCCGGGCTTCACCGCGACGTAGGAGCTGACAGTGGCGAACTTGAGGTTCGACGCAAGTGTGGTGCTGCCTGCCGTCACCGTCACCTTGTCCTGCTGAAGCGACGCCTGGATGACGCGCACGAGTGCCTTCCCGGCCGGCGTCCGCAGCCGGCTCGGGATCACCTGCAGCCGCAGACCGGCAGCCGGGCCCATTCCCGCGACCGTGTAGGCGTGGCCGGCAGCGACGTCAACGGTTGTCGAGAGGATCGGCTTGGACCTGGCCGGTGCCCCTGCAGCGCGCATCGCGACCGTGTACTCACCGGCGGCTACCTGCTCGAACGGCGAGACGGTGCCGTAACTGACGTGGGTAAGCACAATCTGGGCGGCTGAGTTGCCGAAGGAGTACAGGTACACGTCAACGGCGGGAGCGTTCGGTGACAGGTGCGCGAGCCTGATCCAGCCGACCTGTTGCGCTGCGGCCGCGGGTTCTGACGCTGCCGCACGGGTTGCTAAGGCCGTCGGCGCCGCCTGCGCGGACGAGGCGGTCAGAGCCGTCATCGCGACTGAGCTGAGCATGAGACCGGCGGTAGCCAGGCCCGCCGCGGCGGCGACCCTGGCCAGCCGCGCAGGCGAAGCGAGTGTTCTCATCCGTCGTTGCCTTTCGGGATGCCGACATGGAGGTGGCGCCCAGCCGCAGGGTGCGTCACGGTGACGCGCTGATGCCGGTCAGCCCGGACGGGCTGGGTGCAGTGACCTGATCCCGGAAAGCGGCGGTGCTGTCTTCGCATAGAGCCGCCGGGCGGCGTCGCCGCGATGACAGCAGGCCACGCCGGCGCAGGCAGTGCAAAGCTGTCCCTGGTCACCCAGCCACCCCCAGACCACGTCTGAAGGTACGACGCGGTCCTAACAGCTTTAGTTCACCACATCACAGCCTGTAGCTATATGAGAACTTCTGAACGTCATGAATCTTGGCTTAACGACGTGGTTGTGCCCGCGACCCGCGGCAAGGGCGCTTCCGCCGGCCGCTGTCGGCTACCATCAGCACGTTCCCGCCGGTGTAGCTCAGTAGGCAGAGCAGCCGTCTTGTAAACGGCAGGTCAGCGGTTCGATCCCGCTCACCGGCTCCCTTCCCTTCCCTCGCATCCAGGTCCTCCTCCCGGCTCCGGCTCCGGTCCCGTATCCCAGGGTCAGGATCCAGGAGCCTCGTACGAGAGCCTGGCCGCCGCCGCCTGGTCGACCTCTGCGGCGGTCAGCAGCGGCACCATATGGTTGACCACCATGCCCGTGGCCGCCGGCGCCATCGCCGTGGCCGCAGCCGCCACATTGTCCGGCAGATCCGCCACGATATAGGCGTCTTCCGGGCCCAGCGCGAAATAGAAGCTTTCCACCGAGCCGCCGGCACTGGTCACGAACTTGCGCGCGGCCTCGACGCGGGCCGTGCCGCCCTTGGCCATCAGGCCCTTGATGCCCTCGGCGGTGTAGCTGACGATGCAGAGGTATTTCGCCATACCTGGCCCCCTTCGTGAGCCCGAGATGTCGATAACCGACGTTCATCGGGTTGTTCACTAGCCGGTCTGCCTCGGCTCCAAACCCGGCGCGAGAGGGGCGGGCGCGGCCGCCCGTCCTGGCGGCTGGCGTGCCTGCCACAGTGCCGTCAGGATTCCAGGTCAGCCCGGCCGGCAAGGTGCCGGATTCGGTGAACGTCGCAGGCGGCAAGGCAATCGCCTGCACCGTCGCGCCGCCGGCCTGACCGGTGCCGAAGATCGCGTCGTTGGCCGACGTGATGATCGGCGACAGTGCGTTGGTCGCCCCGTCGATCACGGTCACGTTCCGGGCAGCGTAGTTAGCTACGTAGCTGGTGTCGGTCGCGGCGTCGGCCGCGACTCCCTCGGGAAGGGAGTCACTGGGCTCGGAGATGGTGGCGGCGACCGTCGTGGTGCCGCGGTAACGACAATGACGCTGGACGCTCAGCTTTCCGCCGCTGCCGTTCGGTCAGGTACATGTCCGAGCAACACATCGATGGCTCCGGAGACCAGTTCCGTCACCGGTACGGTGGGACGCCGGCAGAGCCTGCTGAGGTGAAAGGGCGCCATGGGTGATCTGGAGATCGTCACTACAACCGACCGTCATGATCTCGATGAACAGGCCCGCGACGCCCTCCGCGCTGTCTGGCCGGAGTTCATCTTCCATGACCCGGTCGTGGCCGAGTACATCAGCCGCGTCGAGACGTACTTCCCGCAGTACGACGTGCTGGTGCTCGACGACGGCCAGGTGGTCGCCGGGGGCTGGGGGGTGCCGATCCGCTGGGACGGCACCGTCGGCGGCCTGCCCGACGGTGGCTACGACGGCGCGCTGGTGAGCGCGGTCACTGGCTACGAGAAGCCGGTGCCGGCCGACACGTTCTGCATCATGGCGGCCGCTGTCAAAGCCGGCCGGCAAGCCGGCGGACTGGCAGGGAAGACCCTCACGGCGCTTCGCGAGCGAGCAACTGCCGCGGGCCTTGAGCATGTCATCGCGCCGGTCAGGCCAGCGCTCAAGAGCCGGTATCCGCTGACGCCGATGGAAAACTTCGCGCGCTGGATCCGAGCGGACGGCTTCCACATCGACCCGTGGATCCGGACGCACCAGCGGCTTGGAGCTACCATCCTTGGGTCCGCGCCACGGTCGATGCTCATTGCCGGAACCGTGCCCGAGTGGGAAGAGTGGACAGCAATGGCCTTCCCCGAAACGGGGCAGTATGTCGTGCCGGACGCGCTGGACCTGGTCGCCATCGACCGCGAGCAGGATCGCGGCACCTACGCCGAAACGAACCTGTGGATGCGCCACCTTTAGCGGCGCGGCCCCTCCGAGCCCTTCGGTAGCCGCCCGTCGCCGGCTGACGATGAGCCGATGTCATCCGGCGACGGGCGGGCGGGTCTTATCCCGCGGACCGATGGTTGAACTGCTGCGTGAACGGCTCGAGCAGGTGGCTGAACGCCCACGCCTGCTGCTTGATCCCGGAGCATGTGTTGCTGTCAAACGCTCCGGGACAGGCGCCGTTGTCCCGCTGGATCGCCCAGATCGACAGGAAGTTCATCCGGTGCGAGCTCGCGAAGTGCAGGAGGCGCTGGGCATTGCCGAGGTACGTCACTTCTCTGGCCGGCGTGTAGTCGTCGATGCCGGGCAGCATCGTCATGCCGATCATGTGCCAGAGCCAGGCGGCGGGGGCGTGCGGGAACAGCGACGCGAGCTCCCGGTGGGTGCTCTTCGCAGCCTCGACCGCCTCGTCCCCCATGTTCAGCTTGGGTTCGTTGTTGGACAGGTAGTAGTCGAAGACCATGATGTTGACGGAGGTCACGCGGACTCCGGCAGCGACGGCGCTGCGCAGCACCGACATCTCGGAGCCGAGGCCGGACGGCTCGACCGGAAGGGTGAACTGGATCTGGAGCGGGATGTGGTGGCTGGCTGCCCAGGCCTGCGCGAGCGCAATCGCCTCGCTGCGGCGCCCGATGCCGGCCTTATTGGTGAGCGAGTTGGCTTCGACATCCATGTCCAGCCGGGTCACGTGCAGGGTCTGGACCACCGCCTCGTAGTCGGCGGCGATCTTGCTCACGCTCGTGCACGAGTCGGCAATCTCGGTCCCGTCCTCGTCCGCGCTGTAGCCGCCGAACGACGGGATCACGTCGCCGCCCATCTTCCGCAGCTTGGCGATGTCGGCCGTGTAGTACCCGAGCGGCTGGGACTTGGTCCCGTTCCAGTCGAGGGCGCACGAGCCTTTCTTCGGGGTCTGCAGGAAGGCCAGCGTGAAATAGCGGGCACCGGATCGCTGCGCGACGGTTGAGATCGACGCAGTATGCGGGGCGAGGTAGGTCTCGTAGTAGGGCGCGTAGACCTGCGCCGGCAGCTGGTGCTGGTGGCCGGGGAATCGGGATGATGCCAGGGCGGTCACCCCGGTGGCACCGGTCGCCACAAGGGAAATGGCAGCTGCTGCCGCTGCAGCGAGCGCGAGGCGATGGCGGGGTCTCAAGGACGCCTCCGTTCTGTTTCGTTGAAGCCCGTGTCGGTCGGGCAACATCCGCTATGCCGGCGGCGGCCAGTGAGCGGCCGGGCTCCGGCTGGTCCGTTTTATCTGTGGCAAATAAAGAACGTCAAGGTGCAAACGGGAGGCAGAACCTGACGTAACGGGCGGTAGCCAAGCCGGGTCAGTCGGGGTCGAGGTACTGACCGCCCCACGTCTGCGGGTCTACGTCCGCGAGGGACTCGGTGAACGTCCAGCGATGACCGGCGAAATCCTCCGCGCCGTCCTGCCGCTCGCCGTACATGTAGTCCGCCGGCTCTGTCAGGATGCGGGCGCCGTTCGCCCTCGCTCGCTCGCAGTGAGCACGCGCATCGGCGACCCTGACCATCACGTACTGACAGCCAGCTGCCTGCTGGGCGTCTACGACCAGAGCCAGAACGAGTTCTACGCGCTCCGGACTCGCCCACGGATCGGACATGAGCACCGGCGACCCGGTTGCCGAGGCCTACCAGCTGACCATGGCAGTCGGCACCAG
>Ga0335074_10006785_pt1 | contig 15876 bp, 11 predicted proteins | sample Lox_Sample_23_FD_206715 | JGI IMG/M metagenome (GOLD analysis project Ga0335074, IMG submission 206715) | Soil microbial communities from Loxahatchee National Wildlife Refuge, Florida, United States - Lox_Sample_2.3 | ecosystem: Environmental > Terrestrial > Soil > Wetlands | place: USA... | reverse complement strand
CTCAGCCAGCAGGCCGCGCCGACGCGCGGCCCGGACGCATCGGTAGGCGACGGCGCGGCCGAGCAGCAAGCAGCCCGCTGACCAGGCGACCAGGCGCCAGGCATGGCCGGCGGTCAGCCACGGGAGCAGTGCTGCAGCCGGGACCGCAGCCGCGGCCAGAATTCGGCCCGCCTGATCCGACAGCCGCAGGCAGATGCGCAACCGCATCAGCCCGGCGGCCGCCAGCAGCACGAGCACGGCAACGGCATAGCCGAGCGCCGCCAGGCTGACGTGTCCGGTCGCGGCCAGCGCGACTGCCAGCGCAAGCACGTCAACCGCCGGGACGGCCGCGGCCGGACCAGCCAGCCTGCGAGGCTGCCATGCTGGGCGGACGGCCGGGCGGACTGGCCTGCCGGCCAGCCGCACCGGCTCAGGCCTGGTCATCGGGCGCCGGCCACCGGATAGCCGGGCCTCGCCGCGATGCAGGCCGCGACCGTGCGCGCGGCGTGATCGGCGCCGAACACGAAGCGCATGACCGGACCGAATGCCGGGGCTACGGCGGGGCCGATGAAATACAAGCCCGGTACGGAGGACTGATAGTGCCGGTCGACTACCGGCGAGTCGGCCAGCGTGCGCAGACCCGGGCGCAGCAGGTCGCTGAGGAATGCCAGCCTGCTCACGTCGCTGCGGTAGCCAGTCGCAGCGATGACGTGATCTGCGGCTAGCTCGGCTGCGCCGGCTGGTCCGTCGAACCGGAGCCGGACACCGGTCCCAGCCACCTCCGCGCCGGTCAGCGTGTGGCCGAGCAGTACAGGGAACTGGCCCTCAACCCGTTCCCGCAGCCAGCACGCGCCAGCCGGGCCGAGCGCGCTCGCCGCCCGCTGGACCCGGGTGCCTGCCGGAAGCCGCCGGAAGAGTCCTGGGTGATCAGAGTAGAACCAGGTGCCCCAGCCCGAGCCGAGGCCAGCCTCAGGCTCCCGGAGCCGCTGCAGCAGCGGCCGGTCCGGCGGCAGCGGCTGGCCGTTCCAGGCCAGCGCAGGCTTGCGCGCTACGACCGTGACATCCGCGCCGCTCTCATGCAAGAGTGCCGCCGACTCCAGTGCCGACTGACCCCGGCCGAGCACGACGACGCGCTGGCCGGCGAAGGTGCTCAGATCTCGGTGCGCGGAACTGTGCGAGCACACTGACGCTGGCAGATCCGCGAGAAGCTCAGGCGTCCTGGCGAAATGCTCGACCCCGGCCGCTACCACGACGCGCGCCGCCAGCACCTGGTCGCCGTCGGCGAGACTGACCACGTAGTGCCCGTCCTTCGGGACCACCTCGGTGACCAGGGTCTGCCGCAGGCCGGGCAGGAGTTCCTGCTGAAACCACAGGCCGTAGGCCACGAATGTGTCCAGTGCCACCGGCAAGCCGTAGCTGCGGTAGGGCCGGCCGGCAGCGGCGCAGAACGCCTCCAGTGTGTGCTTGCCGTCCGGGCTCGAGAGGTTAGAAGCGAAGCCCTGAGACTTCAGGTACATGCCGGCGGGCATTGCCGCCTGCCACAGATTCATCGGGATGCCGAAGTGGGCGTACGAGATGCCCGCAGCGCCGAGGTGTGCAGCGAGCGAGAGCCCGTACGGCCCCGCCCCGATGACGGCGACGTCAACGGCGTCACTCATGCCCCTACCCTTTCCTTGCTCTCCAGCGTCTCGATCTGCGCTGGCTTGGCCTGTTCTGGCTTCTTCAGGCCGGGCTGCCGCCGGGCGCTGGCCGCCCGGCCCGCCCGGTAGCGACCCGTGCTGCCACGACCTGCGCTGTAGCTGGCCAGGCCGGCTGACGCACGCCTGCGGAGGTTGTGGCCGGTAGCTGGCCGGCTGATCGCGCGGGTGCTCATGTACAGGCACATCAGCCCGAACGGCAGCAGGTCGTCGCGCGCGAACCAGGCCGTCTCCTCGATCCCGCGCAGCGATGCGGCCCATGCCCGGATGCCCAGCTCGCCATTGCGCCAGTAACTGGCGGCCGCTATCGGGTCGTAGTTCTCGACCAGGAGCCGGCGCGCAGCGACCTGGTCGCCGCGCGGCACTTCCTGACCGGTCAGGTCCAGGTACATGGCGATGACGACGTCGACACCGGCAGTGTCCTCGAAGAGCCGGAACTGGGCGCCGAGGCGCGGATTGAAATCCAGCACCTTGAACTGGCCGTCGCTGGCATCCCAGCGGACGTCGACGTCCATGATGCCCTGATAGCCGATGGCCGTGAGCAGTCCGGCGAGCTGCGCGCGGAGGCGATGGTTGACGGCTGAGCGGCCGAGGCTGGTCAGTCCTGCGCGGGCGGGGTAGGAGCGCTCCTTGATCCCGGTGAAGGCGGGCCTGCAGGCCGACTTGCTGTCGCAGTAGCCGTGAAAGAACCAGTCGGAATGCGTGCTGGCCGGAATGAACTCCTGCAGCATCAAGCCGGCGCCGGCCTGGTCGCAGGCGTGCCAGATGCTGCGGAGGGCCGAGGCATCGGCGATGACTGTGGTGCTGTGCAGCCCGCGGCGGCTATGCCACGGCTCGGCCAGTTTGGCTACCAGCGGATATCCGGCGTCAGCGGCGAACTGCGTCGCCGAGGTCATCGAGTCGGCCATGACGACGTGCGGCGTCGGAACGCCGAACTCGCGGCAGAGCTGGCGGAGCGAGTACTTGCCGGCCAGCCGCCGCGGCAGGTCTCGCGGCGGCTGGGGGAAGAGAAACTCAGACCGCAGTGCGTCGCCGTGCTCGGCGAGGAAGATCGCGCCTGCGTCGTCGGTAGGAATCAGCACGGCCGGCTCGCCGATTACGGCTGCCAGCCTGAGCAGCCCGTCGGTGAGCCTGGCGGGGTCCGTGACGCCCGGATTCCAGAAGTAACGACCGCGCAGGTACCGCGAATTGGCCGCGGGCGCGAGGGGGCCTTCATGTACGCCGTAGACGGGCACGCCCAGCCGGCCGAGGCTGCGAATGACGCCCAGTCCGCCATGATGCATCACGTTGCGGTCGAGCTTCAGTACCACAGCGGGGGTGCTGAATCGTGCTGCCGCCAGGTCAGCGCCGCGCGGGCTCACGGTCAGCTGGCCAGTCGGCTGCGGTCGTGGCGGCCACGGCGCCTCACGGCACGCTGAGCGTGATCAAACACCCGATCTCCCAGTACAAGCGACGTTGAACCAGCTAGCGGTACTTATAGGACGCCCGCCTGGCTCGCCATGTTTACCGTGATTGCCCTGCCGTTACCCGCTCGTTAACCCGGGATCCGTACTTTCGGTACGACCAGCGCAACGAATGCCCTTCAGCATGCTTAGCAGAACAAAACAGACTGTGCGGCAAGTTGACTGTGCTGCTGCAGATTCGTAGCGATTCGCAGAAGCCAGCGGTTAGCGGACGAACAGGTGGCTGGCAGCGTGACTGGCCAGGCTGATCAGCGGCTCCGGGATGATCCCGAGGACGACGGTGGCTGCCGCTCCGATAGCCACGGCTACGCCGGTGTACGCACTCGGGCGCACGACCACGGGGCCTTCGGCAGCAGGTTCGCTGAAGAACATCAGCACGATCACCCGGACGTAGGGAAAGGCGAGGATCGCGCTGCTGATCACGCCGATGATCACCAGCGGCAGCGCGCCGCCCTGGATGGCAGCCTGGAAAACGTAGAACTTGCCCATGAAGCCGCTGGTCAGCGGGATGCCGGCGAACGCGATCAGGAACAGCGCGAAGACGCCCGCGACGAGCGGTGAGCGCTTGCCGAGGCCGGCCCAGCTGGACATATGCGCCGCTTCCCCGGCCCGGTCCCGGACGAGCGTGACGATCGCGAACGCGCCGATCGTGGCGAAGCCATACGCAGCCAGGTAGAACAGGCTGCCCGACAGCCCGGCCGTGCTGGCGGCAATGACGCCGGTCAGGATGTAGCCGGCCTGCGCGATCGAGGAGTACGCCAGCAGGCGCTTGACATCGGTCTGGGTGATCGCGATCACCGATCCGACCAGCATGGTGACAATCGCGACAGCCCACATCGCAGGACGCCAGTCCCAGGTCAGCTGGCCGAAGGCAACGTAAAACACGCGGAGCAGGGCACCGAACGCCGAGACCAGCGTGCAGGACGCCATCAGCGCCGTGATCGGCGTCGGGGAGCCCTGGTACACGTCCGGCTTCCAGGCCTGGAACGGCACCGCCCCGATCTTGAACAGCAGGCCGACGCCGAGCAGGGCGATGCCGGCGTACAGCAGCGTCGATGACGCGAGTCCGCTCTGAGCTGCGGTCGCGATCGCCGACAGCCGGACCGAGCCCGCGTACCCGTACAGCATCGCGACGCCGAACAGGAAGATCGCCGACGAGAATGCGCCCAGCAAGAAGTACTTCATGGCGGCTTCCTGCGACAGCAGCCGGCGGCGCCGGGCCAGGCCGCAGAGCAGGTAAAGCGGCAGCGACAGGACTTCCAGCGCGATGAACATGGTCAGCAAGTCGTTGGCCGCCGGGAACAGCAGCATGCCGCCGACGGCGAACAGCGTCAGCGGATACACCTCGGTGTGCGAAAGCCCGGCCAGCAGGCCCTCGCGCTCTTCGGCGCTGCCCGGTACCGCGGCCGCTTGCGGGGTGAAGGCGCTGACCTCATGAGACGACTCGGCGATCAGCAGGACGCTGACGAACGCCAGGATCAGGACTGTGGCCTGGATGAAGAGCGTGGGCCGGTCCACCCCTACGGTCGCGATCGCGGCCACTGCTCCAGTTCGCCCGCCCGCGAATATCGAACTCTTGGCTGCCAGCACCACAGTCAGTACGAACGCTCCGGCCAGGCTGCCGAGTGCCAGCGCGACGTGCATCGGCCGCCGGAGATCCCGCGGGGCAAACGCCTCGACGAGGACGCCGGCCAGCGCTGCCGCGAAGACCAGCAGCATCGGCGAAAGCAAGCTCCACTCGAAGTGCGGGGTGGCGATTGTCGCTGTCGTCGCCGCGACGCTCAGGGTCACGCCGAGCTCCCTTGCTTGTGTAGTGTCTGGCGGCCGTGACCGTGCTGGTGGTGGACAAAGCTCGTGGTCCCGGCCGTGCTAGTGGTACCAGCCGGGCCAGTTGGCGCGCTGGCCGGGTGCGGCGGTACCGGGTCGCGGCTATGCGCGCCCACCAGCGTGCTGTGCACCGCAGGGTTGATGATGTCCAGCACCGGCTTGGGATAGACCCCGAGCACGACGATCAGCGCGATGAGCGGCCCGACCGCCCACAGTTCGCGGGCCTTGAGGTCCGGCATGTTCGCCACTTCCGCGCGAACCGGCCCGGTCATCGTCCGCTGGTACATCCACAGGATGTAGATCGCTGCCAGGATGATTCCGGCTGTGGCCAGGATCGCCGCGGCCTCGTACCGGGTGAAGGTACCGACCAGGACGAGGAACTCGCTGACGAAGGTCGACAGACCAGGCAGTGCCAGGCCGGCCAGGCCAGCGACCAGGAACAGCCCGGCCAGCATCGGGGCGACCTTCTGCACGCCGCCGTAGTCGGCGATGAGGTGCGACTTACGCCTGCTCACCATGAAACCGGCCAGCAGGAACAACGCGCCAGTGGCAAAGCCGTGGTTCACCATGTACAGCGTCGCGCCGGTCTGTCCCTGGCTAGTCATCGCGAAGATGCCGAGCGTGATCAGGCCCATGTGCGACACAGAGGTATAGGCGATCAGGCGTTTGATGTCGGCCTGGCCGATCGCGACGATAGCGCCGTACAAGACCCCGATCACCGCCAGCACGATCACCAGCGGGGTGAAGAAGTGCGCTGCGGACGGAAAGAGGTCCAGGCAATACCGGATCATGCCGAACGTGCCGACCTTGTCCAGCACGCCGACCAGCAGCACTGCTGCGCCTGGCTGCGCCGACGTAGCCGCATCCGGCAGCCAGGTATGGAACGGCCACAGCGGCGCCTTGATCGCGAATGCGATGAAGAAGCCGAGGAACAGCCACTTCTGCGTGGCCGGGCTCAGGGTCAGATGGCTGAGCTGAGTGAACAAGAACGTGCCCTGGTGGCCGCCCTGCGTCGAGTAGACATACAGCGCGATCACGGCGACCAGCATGAGCAGGCCGCCCAGCAGGCTGTACAGCAGGAACTTCACCGCCGCGTACTGGCGCTGGCCCACCCCGAAGCTGCCGATCATGAAGTACATCGGCACCAGCATGGCCTCGAAGAACACGTAGAACAGGAAGACGTCGGTGGCCGCGAAGACGCCGATAATCATCGTCTCGAGCACCAGCATCATCGCGAAATACGACTTAGCGCTGCGCACTCGCGGCGTCCGGGCACCCGGCGTCGCCGGGCCGTCGGCCGGGCCGGCGCTGGTCGCGCTGAGGTCCTCGACGTCATTCCAGGACGCGAGGACGACAACCGGCATCAGGACGGTTGACATGAGGATCAGTACCAGCGCGATGCCGTCCACGCCGACGGCGTAGTGCACGCCGAACTGCGGAATCCACTGGTAGACCTGCTGGAACTGGAAGCGCGGGCCGCCGGCCCTGAACTTCACCGCGATCACGATCGTCACGGCGAGCGTGATCAGCGAGAAGACCAGGGCGATCCGCTTGACCAGAAGGTCCCGCGCGCGCCGGTCGGCCGGGCTACCCGGTGCCGACCTGCCTGGCGTGAGCGCGATCACGATGGCGCCCACCAGCGGGATCGCGCCCGCTACCGTCAGCCAGGGGAATGTGCTCATCAGTTTGGCAGCCTCACAGTTTCTACAACCGCACCAGCAGGAACGTGCCGATGAGCAGCACGGCCCCGATCAGCATGGACAGCGCGTACGAACGAACGAAGCCGGTCTGCAGCTTGCGCAGCCGGCCCGACGACCCGCCGAAGGTGGCCGCGACGGTATTCACCAGGCCATCCACGCCGCGGTTATCGAAGTACACCGACAGCCGGGTTAGCCACTGGCCGGGCCGCATGAGCAGGCCCTCGTTGATGGCGTCACCGTAGAGGTCCTTGCGCGCCGCGACCGTGACGAAGCTGCCGGCCGGTGCCGTCACCGGTACCTCCCGGCGGCCGTACAGCACCCAGGCTAGGCCGGCGCCGATTACGACGAGCACGAGTGCCGCAACCCCCGCCTTGGTCCAGATCCCGTGCAGCGCCGGCGGCACTCCGGTCACCGGGCCGAGGAAGTTCATCAGCCGGTTCGCGAGGATGAAGAAGCCACCGGCCGCGACCGAGCCGATTGCCAGGACGATCATCGGACCGGTCATCACTGGCGGAGCCTCATGCGGGTGCACCTTCTCGTCCCACCGGCGCTCGCCGAAGAACGTCATGAACATGACCCTGGTCATGTAGAACGCGGTGATCCCGGCGCCGAGCAGCGCAGCGGTGCCGAGCAGTGCCCCAGACGTCCCGCCGGCGGCGAACGCGGCGTCGATGATCGGGTCCTTGGTGAAGAAGCCAGAGAACGGCGGCACGCCGATGATCGCCAGGTATCCCAGCGTGAAGGTGACGAACGTGATCGGCATGGCGGCAGCGAGGCCGCCGAAGCGGCGCATGTCGACCTCGTCGTTCATCTCGTGCTTGATCGAGCCGGCTCCGAGGAAGAGCCCTGCCTTGAAGAAACCGTGCGCGAGCAGATGCGCGATGGCGAACACGTACCCGGCCGGGCCGAGGCCCGCGGCCAGCATCATGTAGCCGATCTGGCTCATCGTCGAACCAGCAAGCGCCTTCTTGATGTCGTCTTTAGCGCAACCGATGATGGCGCCCCAGAGCAGCGTGACCGCACCGACGATCGCGACCGCGATCCGCGCGTCAGCGGACAGGTCGAAGATCGGCGCGGACCTGACGATCAAGTAGACGCCGGCGGTAACCATGGTGGCCGCGTGGATGAGCGCCGACACCGGCGTCGGACCTTCCATCGCGTCCAGCAGCCAGGACTGGAGCGGGACCTGCGCCGACTTGCCGCAAGCACCGAGCAGCAACAGCAGGCCGATGGCCAGCACAACGCCGTGACTTGCCGAGTGGACCGCGCCGAACACGCCGGTAAAGGTCACGGAGCCGAACTGGGCGAACATCAGCATGATCGCTAGCGAGAGACCGACGTCGCCAACTCGGTTGGCGATGAATGCTTTCTTGGCCGCAGTGGCCGCGGCCGGCTTGTACTGCCAGAACCCGATCAGCAGGTATGAGGCAAGGCCGACGCCTTCCCAGCCGGCGTACAGGCCGAGATAGTTGTTGGCCAGCACCAGCAGCAGCATGGCTGCGAGGAACAGGTTCATGTAGCCGAAGAACCGGCGGCGCTCCGGGTCGTGCGACATGTAGCCGACTGCGAAGATATGAATCAGCGAGCCCACGCCGGTGATCAGCAGCACGAAGCAGATCGACAACTGGTCCAGGCGCAAGCCCATCGGGATCTGGAACCGGCCCACGTTGATGAACTGGTACAAGACCAGGTCGCGTGACCGCGCCGCAGCCGGATAACCGAGCATCTGCACGAACGCCGCGACGGCGTAGACGAATGCCAGCACCGGCATGGCCACCCCGACCAGGTGCCCCCAGCTGTTGGCTCGCTTACCGCCGAGCAGCAGGATGAGAGCGCCGGCCAGCGGGAAAGCCAGCAGCAAACCCGCAGCGTCCTGGATTCCGGTGGCATGCAGGGTTGCGATGGCCGCGGTGTGCGGCCCGAGCGCAGCGTGGACTGAGCCGGTCATGGCTCCCTTTCCTCAGTACTTCATCAGGCTCGCGTCGTCCACCGACGCAGACCTGCGGGCTCGGAAGATGGAGGTCAGGATCGCCAGCCCGACGACCACCTCGGCGGCCGCGACCACCATCACGAAGAATGCGATCACCTGGCCATCGAGTTGGCCGTGCATCCGCGCGAACGTCACGAACGCCAGGTTGGCGGCATTGAGCATGAGCTCGACGCACATGAACACCACGATCGCGTTGCGTCGCACCAGCACGCCGACGGCGCCGATGACGAACAGGATCACGGACAGCGCGATGAAGTGGGCTGGGCTAACCACTACTGCTCACCTGCTCCCTGCCCACCCGCGGAGGCGGGCCTAGCAATGGAGCCCTCGGACGGCGGTCCTGCGAGCGAGCCCGCAGTCTCTTGCGGCGAAGCGGGCGCGGCGCCGCCGGGAAGTTCCGGGGGTGCCTGCGGGGACCGGCCGGACAAAACCGGGCTGACCGACAGCTCGGACTGACTCCCGTCGGGCAGCAGTGCGGGCATGTCCGCGGCATTGTGCTGCGCATAGGTACCCGGACCCGGCAGCGGCGTCGGCCGCCCGCTGGCGATCCGCCGGGCCGCTAGCTCGCGCTGGGTTGGCTTCGGCGTGGTGCGTTCGCGGTGCGCCAGTACCATCGCGCCGATCGCCGCGACGATCAGCAGGACGCTGATGACTTCAAACGGGTACAGGTACTTAGTGAAGATGAGGCTCGCCAGCCCGGTCACGTTGCCGTTGCCGAACTTCGCGCTGTTGGGCGCGGCACCGCCGATCTCCGCGTGCCCGATGACAAGGCTGAGCAGGACGAGCAGCGCGATGCCGGACAGTGCGGCCCACATTCGCTGGCCGCGGATCGTTTCAATGATCGAGTCGGCCGCGGTGATGCCGACGATCATGAGCACGAAGAGGAACAGCATCAGCACGGCGCCGGTGTAGACGATGACCTGCACGAACGCGAGGAACGGCGCACCGAGCATGATGTACAAGCCGGCCAGCGAGAGCATCACGACCGCCAGCAGGACGGCGCAGTGCACCGCCCGCCGCGCCAGCACCATGGCGATCGCAGCCGCTATCGAAATGATCGCCAGGATCCAGTACGCGACCAGCCTGGTCGTCTCGGCCGCCGATCCGGCCAGGATGAGTGGATGAGTTGCGGTCACTGCACGTCTCCCTGGCGCGCCGAGCCGTCCTGGCCCTGTACTGGCCAGTCCTGCACCGGGCCCTCCTCAACCGGGTTGCGCTCGCCGGTGTCAGCCTGGCTGGCTGCGAGCATCGCGCCGAGCCGGTAATAGTCCTCTTCGTCCTCGCCGAGGCGCATCGGATGCGGCGGCGCCTCCATCCCCGGCTGGAGCGGCGCGACCAGCTGTTCCTTGGTCCAGATCAGGCTCTCTCGGCTGTCATCGGCCAGCTCGTATTCGTTGGTCATGGTCAGCGCCCTGGTCGGGCACGCCTCGATGCACAGGCCGCAGAGGATGCAGCGCAGGTAGTTGATCTGGTAGACGCGACCGTACCGCTCGCCCGGCGAGTAGCGCTCCTCCGCGGTGTTGTCGGCACCTTCCACGTAGATGGCGTCGGCCGGGCAGGCCCAGGCGCACAGCTCGCACCCGATGCACTTCTCTAGCCCGTCCGGCCACCGGTTGAGCTGATGGCGGCCGTGGAACCTGGGCGCGGTCGGCCGCTTCACCTCCGGGTACTCGACGGTGTCAACCTTCTTGAACATCTGCCGGAAGGTGACGCCGAACCCCTTGACGGAGTCGAAGAACTCAGGCACCGGTGACCTCCTTCGTGCCGCCGGTTCCGGTGGCACTGTCGTCGCCGGATATCCCGGCCAGCACAGGGTCGCCGCCCGAGCCCGCGAGCCCGACGCCGTGATAGTGCGGAAGATCCATCGGCGGCGTCGGGAACGCCGGGGCCGGGCGTTCCGCGCCGGACTCGGCGAACTCCTCCTCGGCTTCTGCGGCCAGCCGTTCTGCCCGCTGGCCACTGGACTCAGCCCGCCACAGCAGCGCCAGCAGAATGACGATGATCGCCCCGCCGACGATGTAGACCGCGGGGCTGCCGCCCTGCTGCCGGTAAACCCGGGCGGTCGCGACCACCAGAGTCCAGGTCAGAGCCGCCGGGATCAGTATCTTCCAGCCGAGCCGCATCAGCTGGTCATAGCGGATCCGCGGCAGCGACGAGCGCAGCCAGAAGAAACAGAAGACGAAGATAACGACCTTGGCCAGGAACCAGAGCACCGGCCACCAGCCGTTGTTCGCGCCCGACCAGACCGACAGCGGCCACGGTGCCCGCCAGCCGCCGAGGAACAGCGTGGTCGCCAGCGCCGAGACCGTGATGACGTTGACGTACTCGGCCAGCTGAATCATGGCGAACTTCAGCGAGGAGTACTCAGTGTGGTAACCGCCGACCAGTTCGCCCTCGCCCTCGGGCAGGTCGAACGGCAGCCGGTTGGTCTCGCCCACCATGGTGATCAGGTAGATCACGAAGGACGGCAATAGCAGGATCGCGTACCAGGACGGCCAGTGCCAGATGTAGCCGAAGAAGTGGAACGAGGCGCCGTGGATCTGCGCTGCGACGATCTGCGACGTGGACAGCGACCCGGCATAGAGGAACACCGGCACGAAGGCCAGGCTCATCGCAATCTCGTAACTGATCACCTGAGCCGACGACCGCAGGCCGCCGAGCAGAGAGTACGGCGACTGCGCCGACCATCCGGCCAGCACGATGCCGTAGACGCCGAGCGAGCTCATCGCGATCACGAGCAGGACGGCCACGGGCAGGTCGGTGAGCTGCAGCGGGGTCCGGTGGCCGGCGATCGAGACGATCGGCCCCCACGGGATGACCGCGAAGCTGATGAATGCCGGGATGACCGACAAGGCGGGCGCGATCATGAACAGCAGCCGGTCGACCTTGCGCGGGATGATGTCTTCCATCAGCGCCAGCTTGATGCCGTCCATCAGCGACTGGAGCAGGCCGAACTTACCCGCCCGGTTCGGGCCGGGGCGCTGCTGCATCCGGCCGATGACGCGGCGCTCCGCCCAGATCGCGAACAGGGTCCCGAGCAGCAGGAACAGGAAGACGATCAGCACCTTGAGTATGACGATCCACCACGCGTCATGCCCGAAGCTGTTCAGCGTGGGGACGTTGCTGACCGGCGTCGAGGACGCCACCACGGCATGGGCGAGCGCGGTGTTAGTGAGCACACTCATTCCGCGCTCCTCAGCGTGACGACACTCCCGTGACCAGCGCGGAGGTCACGGCGGACTGAGCAGCCAGCCGAGTTGGCCGGCAGCCAGACGACCCGGTCAGGCATATCAGCGATCTCCACGGGAACAGTAATGGCGCCGTAGCCTGTCGCCACGGTTACCTTGCCGCCGTCGGCCGTGCCGGCCTTTGCCGCAGTCGCGGCCGACATGCGCGCCACAGCGGCACGCGCGGTGCCGGCCAGATTCGGCTCGCCGTCCTGCAACCGGCCGACGTCGAGGAGATTATGCCAGGTGGCCAGCAGCACCCCGCCTTCGGCCGCATGGTCTTGGCCGGCCCGCTCCAGCCCGGCCGGGCCCGCCTGAGCGGCTCGCGCCGTCGATCCGGCCGCAGGCGTCGGACTTGGTGACAAGGCAGCTGACTGTGTGATGATCGTCAGCTCGCGCCGCACCGCGGCAGCGTCCGGCAGGCCCAGGTGCACGTCCATTTCGTCGGCCAGCGCGGCAAGGACCTGCAGATCGGTCCTGATCGACGGCGCCGCGAGTGCCGCGGTGAAGGAGCCGGGACGGCCCTCCCAGTTGACGAACGTGCCCGGCTTCTCGGCGACAGCAGCGACGGGGAATACTACGTCGGCCCGGTCTGTGACCGCGCTGACGCGAAGCTCCAGGCTCACGATGAATTCGGCTGCCTCGATCGCGGCCAGCGCCTCGTCCGGGTTGGGCAGGTCGTACGGGTCCACGCCGCCGATCAGCAGCGCCCCGATATCACCGGCCGCGGCAGCGGCAAGGATTTCGCTGGTGCTGCGGCCGGGGGCGCCGGGCAGCGAACCGGTTCCCCAGACTCTGGCGACCTCGGCAGTGATCTCCGCGCTGCCGATTCGCCGGCCGCCCGGCAGCAGATTCGGCAGGGCGCCTGCCTCGATCGCGCCTCGCTCGCCAGCGCGCCTGGGAACCCAGGCCAGGCTTGCTCCCGTCTGGCTGGCCAGGCGGGCCGCCGCTGTCAGCGCGCCGGGCACCTCGGCCAGTCGCTCGCCGACCATGATGACGGCGCCATCCTGACGCAGCGCAGCAGCGACGTGCTCAGGCAGGTCTGTCAGCGCGGCGGCCTCGCCGCCCGGCACCGTAGGCAGCAGGGTGCCGGAGAGCTTAGCCAGGCCGTTGCTGGCAAGAGCGGCGACGGAATACACCGACATGCCGCCGCCGCGCACCGCCTTTCGCAGCCGCAGGAACACGATCGGGCACTCGTCCTCGGGCTCGAAGCCGGCCAGCAGGACGGCGGGCGCGTGCTGCAGCTCGTCGTAGCTGACGTACATCCGGCCCGCCACGTGGTCAGCCAGGAACTGCGTCTCCTCGGCCGAGTGCGGCCTGGCGCGCATGTCCACGTCGTTGGTGGCCAGGGCGACGCGAGCGAACTTGGCGTAGCCGTAGGCGTCCTCAACCGTCAGCCGCCCGCCGGGCAGCACGCCTGCCCGGCCCCGGGCGGCCAGCAATCCGCGGGCCGCGACAGCCAGCGCCTCCGCCCAGGAGGCGGGCTCCAGCACGCCGCCGGCGTTGCGCACCAGGGGCGAGTCGAGCCGGTCTGGCTGCGTTGCGTAGGTGAACGCCCAGCGGCCCTTGTCGCAGTTCCACTCCTCGTTGACGGCAGGATCGTTGCCGGCCAGCCGCCGGGTGACCGCGCCCCGGCGGTGGTCGGTGCGCTGGCGGCAGCCAGCTGCGCAGTGTTCGCACACGCTGGGCGTGGACACCAGGTCGAACGGGCGGGAGCGGAACCGGTAGGACGCGCCGGTCAGCGCGCCGACCGGGCAGATCTGCACGGTGTTACCGGAGAAGTACGAGTCGAACGGGACGCCGTCAGCGACGCTGACCTGCTCCTGCGGCCCGCGGTCGACTAGCTCGATCAGCGGGTCGCCGGCGATCTCGTCAGCGAACCGGGTGCAGCGCGCGCACTGGATGCACCGCTCGCGGTCGAGCAGCACCTGGGCGGACAGCGCGATCGGCTTGGGGAAGGTGCGCTTGACGCCGTCGAACCTGGTCTCGCCCTGCCCGGTGGACATCGCCTGGTTCTGCAGCGGGCACTCGCCGCCCTTGTCGCACATCGGGCAGTCAAGCGGGTGGTTGACCAGCAGCATCTCCATCATGCCGCGCTGCGCCTTCTCCGCTACCGGCGAGGTCAGCTGAGTCCGAACGACCATGCCGTCGGTCACCGTGGTGGTGCAGGACGCCGGCGGCTTCGGCTGGCCGTCAACCTGCACGAGGCACTGGCGGCAGGCGCCGATAGGGGCCAGCAGCGGGTGGTCACAGAACCGCGGGATCTGGATGCCGAGCTGCTCGGCGGCCCGGATGATCAGGGTTCCCTTGGGCACGGTGATCTCGAAGCCATCGATGGTGACGCGGACCCCGTCGGTCACGGGCTGGACTGTCATCGGGCCGACTCCAAGGCAAAGAGTGTCGATGCGGCGGGATCAAACGGGCAGCCGCCGAGCCGCTGGTGCTCGATGTACTCATCCCGGAAGTACTTGATCGATGACGCGACCGAAGGCTGGATCGAGTCGCCGAGCGCACAGAAGGCGCGGCCGGTGATGTTGTCGCAGATGTCGAGCAGCTTGTCCAGGTCGCCTTCGCTGCCCTCACCGCGCTGCAGCCGGTCCAGCAGCTGGACGACCCACCAGCTGCCCTCGCGGCACGGAGTGCACTTGCCGCACGACTCGTGCTGGTAGAACTGCGCCCAGCGGAGCGCGACGCGAACCACGCAGGTGGTCTCGTCGAACAGCTGGATCGAGCGGGTGCCGAGCATCGACCCGGCCGCCGCCACTGCCTCGTAGTCCAGCGGCACGTCCAGGTGCTGCTCGGTGAACAGCGGCGTGGACGATCCGCCCGGCGTCCAGAACTTCAGCCGGTTCCCGTTCCTGATTCCGCCGGCGAGGTCCAGCAGCTCGCGGAGCGTGGTGCCGAGCGGCGCCTCATACTGTCCGGGCCTGGTTACATGCCCGGACAGCGAGAACAGCCCGAAACCCTTCGACTTCTCCGTCCCGAACCTGGCGAACTCGGCCGCGCCGTACTGCAGGATGTACGGCACCGTGGCGATCGACTCAACGTTGTTGACCACGGTCGGGCACGCGTACAAACCTGCTACGGCAGGAAACGGGGGCTTGAGGCGCGGCTGCCCGCGGAAACCCTCGAGAGAGTCGAGTAGAGCCGTTTCCTCGCCGCAGATGTACGCACCCGCGCCGGCATGGACGACGATGTCGAGGTCGAGCCCGGAGCCGAGAATGTTCCGGCCCAGGTAGCCCGCTTCGTATGCCTCAGCGACGGCCAGGTGCAGCCGCCTGGCCACGTGCAGCACCTCGCCGCGCACGTAAATGAACGCGAGCTTCGCCCGGATCGCGTAACAGGCGATGATCATGCCTTCGATCAGCGAGTGCGGATTGTTCAGCAGGGTCGGCATGTCCTTGCATGCGCCCGGCTCGGACTCGTCAGCATTGACCACGAGGTAATGCGGCTTGCCGTCGCCCTGCGGGATAAAGCCCCACTTGACGCCGGTCGGGAAGCCAGCTCCGCCGCGACCGCGGAGCGCCGAGTCCTTCAGCGTCTGGATGACTTCGTCGGGCGCCATCGCCAGGGCCTTGGACAGTGCCTGGTAACCGCCGTCGCGCCGGTAGCCAGCCAGCCGGAAAGAATCGGGCTCGTCCCAGCGTGCGCTGAGCTCCGGGATCAGGATCGTGCTCACTGCTGTCCTTCCGCCGGGCTGTTTGCGACACCGGCCGGGCGCCAGCCCTGCTGCTTCGCGATCCGCAGTCCGGCCAGCGTGGGCTCGCCGGCCGTGTGCCCCTCGGTGCCCTGGTCGTCGGGGAAGCCAGCCAGGATCTTCGAGGCTTGCTTCCAGGTGCACAGCCTGGGCGCGCCGCGAGTCGGCTTCACGTCAGCGCCGGTCCGGAGGCCGTCGACAAGATCACGCGCGGACTGCGGCGTCATGTTGTCGAAGAACTCCCAGTTGACCATCACGACTGGCGCGTAATCGCAGGCCGCGTTGCACTCGACGTG
>Ga0335074_10006783_pt1 | contig 15877 bp, 14 predicted proteins | sample Lox_Sample_23_FD_206715 | JGI IMG/M metagenome (GOLD analysis project Ga0335074, IMG submission 206715) | Soil microbial communities from Loxahatchee National Wildlife Refuge, Florida, United States - Lox_Sample_2.3 | ecosystem: Environmental > Terrestrial > Soil > Wetlands | place: USA... | reverse complement strand
GCACGGAATCGATGCCCCAGGCGGACAGCTGGCGGGTCAGCTCCGCGCTGCGCCGCTCCAGCTCGGGCAGCGCCTCGTCGAGCGACGCGGCCACCGCGACCCGGTCCGGCGCGATGGTCTCCAGCCCATGGCCGAAGCCGACCAGCGTCACCCGCATCCGGTCCGACCAGCGGCTGGTGACCAGCTCGACGGCCAGCGCGGCGAGCACCGCCCGCGCCGTGTCCGCCGGCCCGCGCAGCGCGATCAGCCCGTGCGCGACCTCCAGGTCCGCCATGACGCGGCCGGTCTCGTTCATGCCGAGCGAGACCAGTCCCGGGTAGGGCGCGAGGGCGCCGCCCGGCTCGAGCGTGACCGCCGCCGCGGCCGTCATGCGCCACACCTGGCCGCCGTCAATCGGCTGCCATGGCGCCGGCGGTTCGGCGTCGGGCGGCGCGACCCACAGGTCGAGGTGCTCCGCGCCGAGGTGCGCGGCGAACACGGTCGGCAGCGGCTTGTGCTGCGCGGCGAGCGCTACCGACAGCTGCCGCAGGCTGGTGTCGAGAAGCGCCGTGGCCGGGTCGTCCGCGCCGAGCCGCAGCGCCTGCTCGGCCACCGCCGCGTCGCCTTCCGGCGCCAGCAGCCGCCGCCCGAACGCGCGTTGCCACAGCCGCTGCCTGCGGTGCCGCCCCAGCGCGGCTAGCACTCCGGCCGCCAGCAGGCTCGCGGCGGCAAGCTCGTACGGCCATTGCGCCACGGACTGCTGCTGCTCAGGTGCGGCTTGGCCGTCGGTTGCCCCCGCCTGATATCCGGAACGTACGGTGGCGTCTCCCGCAGCTCCCCCCTGCTGTGCGGCGGGGGCGGCCTGCTGGCCGATCGTCTCGATGCCGGGCCCGAAGGCGTCGCCTGGCATCCGAAGGACCCATCCGGGCCTGATCAGTGAGGCGATCGTGAGCTGGCTGCCGTCCGGCTGGGTGTGGTCCTTGTTCAGCTCGTAGATCTCCCGGTAGCGGCGGCCGTCGCCGAGATGATTCTGCGCGATCTCCCACAACGACTCGTGGTGCCGCCCGGCGGGCGGCTGGACCACGTAGATCTTCTCCGCGGCCGGTGCCGCGTGCCGCTCGAAGTCAGGCTTCGGCAGCTCCTGGACCCGCGTCGGCCGCGGAACCGCCTGCGCCGAGGCGCTGAACGCGGCGCGCGGCGCGGCGCTGTGCGGCGCCGCGTGCGTGAACGCAGGCGACAGCGCGGCGGTCGCGCTGAACAGCAGCAGCGCGGACATGACCAGCCGGTGCGCGAGCGACTGGGACGGCCCGGCGAGCGGCACCCGGTCCGGCACGCCGACGTTGCGGACGGCGGCCCTGATCTCGACGATCACGCACCAGACGAGCTGGAGCCAGGCCAGCCAGACGACGACCGCGACCACCCGGAGCACCGACATCACGTCGAGCTGCTGGGTGAGCACGCTGGAGCTCGGCAGCTTGTGCGGGATCGGCAGCCCGAAGGCGACGACAAGCGCCGCGGGCACGCCGACGGTCAGCACCGCGAGTGCGAGCACCGCGAGCACGCCGAGGAGCACGTCGCCCGCGGTGCGGCGGGGCGCGGCCGCGGGCCGCCGCAGGCCAGGGATGGGCGGGGCCATCAGCACACCCCCGTCAGCTGGATGTTGCTGCCGCAGTCGAGGGTGGCTTGTTCCGTCGCCGCGGCCGTGAAGTTGCCGAACGCGCCGACCGGAATCGCCGGGTTAACCGTGATCTCCACCGTCACCTTCACACAGGGTCCTTGGTAGCCGCCTGGCGGCGGCGGGTTGGTTTCCGCTTCGCAGTCCCCCGCCGTGGTCAGGCCGCCGATGACGCAGCCGCCCGCCGGGATCGTTGCGGTGTTCCCCGCGGAGTCGCTGACCAGCGTGGCCGCCGGGCCGTGCTGCTGGCAGGCCGCCGCGGGGATGACGAAATTCTGATGGCGCAGCTGGCCGGTGTTCAGGTCGTCCACCGCCGCGCGGGCGGCCTGCTGCGCGATGTCCGCGGCGCGCTCACGGCCGTTCATGTACTGCCCGCCGTCGACGACGAAGCCGAGCATGACGAGCACCGTGAGCGTGAAGACGACCAGCCATAGCGTCACCGATCCCCGATCGCGATCTCTTCTCATGCGGACCTCTGCACGAACGGGTCGAGCGGCGCGACCGCGGTGCGGGTGAACGTGCTGGTGACCGGGAACCCGACCACCCTGAACGCCTGCAGGTTCACCGTGCACTGGACCGTGACCTGGACGTCCTGTGCCGTGGCGAAGCTCGCCGTGCCGAGTGGCAGCGGCGTGACTTTGGTGACCGGGGCGCCGCCCGTGCACGCGCCCCGCAGGTCGTAAGTCGCGGCGCCACTCGCGGCGGTGTTCGCGTCGTTCCCCGTCCTGGCCAGCGAGGCCGCCCTGGCGGCGTCGCTGGCCGCGGCGCCGACCTGGCCTGACGAGCTCACCCAGTCCCCGCCGGCCGCGACGAGCAGCAGCAGGAGGAGGAATCCGGGCGCGGCGACGACGAACTCCACCGCCATCGAGCCTCGGTCGGACCGGCTGCTCCGCCTCATCCGCAGCCGCCTCCCGCCGCCACCGGGTGGAAGCATTCCTGCGGGCCTTCCACGGTGACCGTGACGGTGATGCCGCCGAACATGTTGAGCAGGCTGTTCAGCTGGCCGGAGACGGTCACGCCCGCCAGCCCCGCCCGCGGGTTCGCGAACGGCGTGGCGGTGACGTTCCGCAGGATCTTCGTGCCGAGCCCGTCGTAGTAGTGCAGGGCGTCGGCGGTGACCTGCTGCGGCCAGCCCGGATCGGCGGCCGGGTTGACCGAGAGCACGCGCGCGTCGCGCGCGCCCTCCTGGGCCGCGGCCAGCGCCGCCTGCCTGGCCTGGAACCACAGCGCGAACTGGATGACGATCATCGTCAGGATCAGCAGCGCGGGTGCCAGGATGGCCAGCTCGACCGCGCTCGCTCCCCGGTCAGTACGCAGCAGCCCGCGGACGGCCGCCAGGCGGCGTGTCCACGGACGGCTGATACCGGGGCGAGCGCGGCGGTTCATCCGCGGCTCATCCTCCGTTGCCTGCTGGCGCGGTCGGGATGGTCTGCTGGATGTTGTTCTGGCCGGTGTTTACTTCCTTCCAGATCAGCGCCAGGATCCCGACGGCCATGATCACGAGCACGCCGGTGATGACGGCCAGTTCGACTGCCGAGGCGCCGCGCTCGCCGTCCGCCCAGTGCCGCCGCACCCGGGCGGCATGAGCGCCGAGGAAGGCCTTTGCGTAGAGGCCCAACTGATTAAGCATGGTCATCCCGCCTTTCTGCGGTTGTGCGTCAGACGCCGGTCAGCGCCCGGACCGCCGGATACATCAGGAAAATCAGGAACGCGATGCACAGCAGCATCTGCGCGAGCAGCATCGACTGCGACCGCTCCCCCGCCTGGCCCTGCAGGTCGGCGAGTTCGCGACGGCGCAGGCTGACCGCGCGGGAGGTCAGCGACTCGCGGACCTTCGCGCCGTCGTCGGCGACCAGGCTGAGCGCGCTCGCCAGGTCGCGGAGTTCGTCTACCCGGACCTCGTCGCCGAGCGCCCCGAGGGCCTGCCACGGCGTGAGCCCGGTGATCCTGGCGTTCGCCAGCGCCTCCCTGATCCGGGAGAACGCCCATCCGGCGCCGATCTCGCTGGCCGCCATCAGCGCCTCTGGCACGCCGCGGCCGCCGGCCAGGTTCATCGCGACCAGGTCGAGGAACGACCCGATCGCGTGCCTGAAGTCGCGGCGCATCCGCGCCACCTTGCTGCGCAGCTCCAGGTCCGGCAGGAAGAAGAAGACCACGGCGATCACCAGGCCGACCCACAGCGGCACCACGAACGGCACCTTGATGCCCGCGACCAGGGCCATCGCAGCCAGGAAGGGCGCGAACAGCAGCCCGAACACCGCCAGCAGGACCTTGTTGGCCAGGTAGACCTCCAGCGACCGGCCGGTCAGCCGCAGGTCAGCGCGCAGCGAGGGAAACCGCCAGCCCTGCTCCGCGCAGAACTTGACGATGCCAGCACCGAGCCGGCGGCTCCACTGGCTCTCCTTGCCTTCCGCCCCCCGCAGCCGGGCGCTGCCGCGAGCGGCGCCGGCGCCAGGCGACAGGTCGAATTCCGCGATCCGCCTGGTGAGGCTCTGCCGCCGCGGGATCAGCCCGTAGCCGAACAGGAACAGGCCGAGGCCCGCCACGGCGCCGAGCAGGACCGCCGCCGTCATCGCACGGCCCCGGTTAGCAGCCGCTCTGGCGTCTCGAACGTGGCCAGCCGGCGGAGCCAGAGGATCCCGCCCGCGTAGATGGCGGCGACGGCGGCGAGCACGACCTGGCCGAGGACGCTGTCGTACGGGGTGAGGAACCCGTGGTCGATGACCGCGAGCAGCACCGCGAGGCCGACAGAGACGGCGATGACGATCTGCACGCTGCGCCGGGTGGACTTGCGCTCGGCGCTGACCTTGCGGCGCATGTCGAGTTCCTCGCGGACCGCCCCGGCCAGCGAGGACAGCAGGTCCCGCAGGCCGGGACCGCGCAGGCTGGCGTTGATGATCAGCGCGGCGATGATCAGGTCGGCGGACGGGTCGTTGATGTCGTCGGCGAACCGGCGCAGCGCCTCGGCAAGCGGCATCCTGGTGTGCAGCCGGTCCACCAGCCGCTCGAGCGGCCCGCGCAGCGAGGGCCCGGCGACGCGCAGCGAGGAGGGAATGCCCTGCTCGAGGCCGACCGCGCCGGCGATCGTGTCGCGCAGCGACTCGGTCCAGGTGGCCAGCGCTTCGAGCCGCTCCATGGCGCGCCGCTCGCCGGCCGCGCCGCCGATGCCGCGCCAGGCGTAGACGAGCACCGCCACCCCGACGCCGGCTACCAGCCAGCGGGTGACGAGCAGCGCGAGCGCGCCGGACACCAGCGCCACCAGGCCGCGGACCGACCACAGCTCGCGGATGCGCTGCTCCAGGTTCTTGGAGCGGCTGGCCGAGGCCTCGGTGACGGGGACGCCGCGGACCGCGACGACGAACAGGAACACCCCGGCGCCGGCCAGCGCGCCGAGCACCATGGCGACCAGGGAGTACGCGGACGCGGTCATCTCACCACCCCCGCCGGGCCGGGTCGTAGCCGTAGTCCGCGAGCTCGTCGACGCAGCTGATCGGCGCGTGCGGCACCGCCCGGCCGTCCACCCCCGCGGTGAACACCTCGCTGGACAGCACTCGGCCGTCCACCCCGGTCACCTCCCTGACGGAGCTGACGAAGCGGCGGAGCCGGCCGCCGCGCGCGTACTCGTTCCGCTTGTCCTGGAACACGACGAAGTCGATCGCGCCGGAGATCAGCATGTGCGTCGCCTCGATCGGCAGCCGCTCGGACGCCTGGATCGCGTACGTGGAGATGCGGTTGAAGACCTCGAGCGACGAGTTCGCGTGGATCGTGGACAGCGAGCCGTCGTTCCCCTGGGTCATCGCGTTGAGCATGGTGACGATCTCGTCGCCGAGCACCTCGCCGACGATGACCCGGCTCGGGTTCATCCGCAGCGACCGCCGGACGAGGTCGGCCATCGTGATCGCGCCGTTGCCCTCGCTGTTGGGCAGCCGCTCTTCGAAGGCGACCACGTTCGGGTGCAGCTCCGGGTACTGGTCGAGGCCGAGTTCGAGCGCGCGTTCCACGGTGACCAGCCGCTCGTCCGCCGGGATCTGGTTGGCCAGCGCGCGCAGCAGCGTGGTCTTCCCCGCGTTGGTCGCGCCCGCGATCATGATGTTCTTGCGGGCCAGCACCGCCGCCGCGAGGAACGACGCCAGCTCCGGCGTCAGCGACCCGTTGCCGACCAGGTCGGCGAGGAACACCTTGCCCATCCGCGCCCGCCTGATCGAGATGGCCGGGCGCAGCGTCACGTCCATCACCGCCGACAGCCGCGACCCGTCGGGCAGCCGCAGGTCGAGCTGCGGGTTGGCGGTGTCGAACGGGCGGCTGGACAGCCCCGAGTAGGCGGCGAGCACCTGCACGAGCTCGACCAGTTCCTGGTCGCTTTCCGCTACGGGCTCGACGAGCACCTCGCGGCCGTCGGCGTAGCCGATGAAGACCCGGTCGCAGCCGTTGATGTCGATGTTCTCGATCTGCGGGTCCTCGAGCAGCGGCTGGAGCCTGCCGACCCCGAACAGCGCGGCGTGGATCGCCTCGGCGAGGTCCTCTTCCGCCTGCGCGGTCAGCGGCGCGCGGCCGGCCAGGATCTCCCCGCGCGCGTACTCCTCGAGCACCTGGGCGATGACCGCCCTGGCGAACTGCCGCTCGTCCTCGCCGGCCATCGGCGGCAGCCCGGAGGCGGCGTCCAGCCGCCGCTGCTCGGCCAGCCGGTCGCCGACATCGCCGCGCAGCCGCTTGACAAGCCCGTGGTCCACGCCGCTCACCGCCCCCGGTACTGCGGCACCTGACCGTGCGCCGCCGCGCCGTCGCCGCGAGGTTCTGCGCCGGGGGCTGGCCTGCCATCCGGCTCATACCTGTGCCTGGGGGCCTGCTGTGCTTGAGCGGCCGCCCGGGGCGCCTGAGGCACCTGCGTGACGGGCGGCTGGGGCATCTGGGGCACCTCGCTGGGCACTGGCTGGGCGGGCCGCTCGTACGCCGGGCGCGGATCGGCGGCGGGCTGCGCCGACGTCATGGCGGCGAGCTGGCCCGCGATCTCCCTGACGCTGCGGATCAGCATCGACTTGTCCAGCTTCCCGCCCCAGTGGCCGCGCAGCAGCCCGGCGGCCCTGGCGTCGGAGACGATGCCGCCGAGCACCCGGGCGGGCGCCCGTCCCTGGCCGAGCGCGTGCGCCACCTCGGTCAGCTCCCCCTTGAAGTTCTTCTGGTCGGCGATCACCACGACGTCGCCGCTGAACCCGCGACGGCCGCGCTTCTCGACGGCCGCCCCCAGCGCGACCGCGCGGTCCCGCAGCCTGATCACCTCGCCCACCTCGGCGCGGGTGAGCAGCAGCACCCGGGACGCCTCCGCGAGCAGGTCGGTCACCGGGCCGTCGGCGCCGAGCCGCCCGCAGTCGGCGATCACGTCGGCCCGCGGCACGCTGGCCAGCACCCGGCCGAGCTGGCCCCAGAACATGCTCAGGCTCGCCCCCTGGTCGGCGTTGGTGACGCCGAGGAGCACGTCGATGCCGCCGTACAGCTTCTGGGTGTGCTCCCAGACCTGACCGGGCTGCAGGCCGTGCCTGGCGGCCACCGCCAGGCTCAGCATGCCGCGCCGCGGGTCGAGGCGCTCGCCGTCCGCGGCGGGAAACCGGAAGGCCAGGTCACCGCCCGCCGGGTCGCACTCGGCGAGCAGCACCGGTCGCGGCCACACCGCAGCGAGCGCGAGCGCGGTGGTGGTCACCCCCGGCGCGCCCTTGTCCGCCGCTACCACGATCAGTCCCATGCTGTTGCGATCGCCGTCAGCCCGACCCGCCTGGCAGCAGCACCGCGCCGAGCGTCCCCGCCGCGGAGGCGCACAGCAGCTGGCCCGCCGAGGCCGGGGTCACCGCGACCGTGATCAGCGCGCTGCCGGCCCCGGTGCTGCTCACCGCCAGGACCTGCGCGCTCGGCTCCACGACCGTGTTCGCCACCGTGCCGCACGCGTCGGATCTGGCCAGCGCGTACAGCGCCACCTTGTCGCCGGCCTCGAGGGTGAGCGGCATCGTCCCGGCCTTGAGCGCGATCCCGACCCGGTCCTGGCCCGCCAGGGAGTTCGCGCTCGTGGTGAACATGCTGGTGGTGAGCAGCGTGCCGGGGAGGATCGTGGTCTTCGCGACGAAGTTCAGTACCTGGCCGGCCTCGTTCCACGGCACGTAGCTCAGCCCGGTGCTCGGCACCTGGACTTCGGTGAGGTCCTGCGCGGTGAACTGCTGCCCGACGTTGACCTGCTGCGACACTTCGACCGCCGCGACCTTCTGACCGCTGCGGAGCACGAGCAGGCCTGCTCCGGCGCCGCCGACCAGGATCAGCATCAGCGCGACAATGGCGAGCAGCGGCTTGCGCTCGCGCGGCGCGCTGGGCATCCGCCGTCCGGCGGGGAGGGTGGGCTCGCCCCACGGTGGCTGGTCAACGCTGACGCCGCCCGTGCGCGGCAGCGTTCCTCGGTCGCTAGCCATCGGTCAGCGTCTCCCCAGATCCGGCGCGTACGGTCGATAAATTAGCGAAATTGAAGATATCCCGAGATCGCCCGCGGTGTGGGCCGTTGTCTTGTTTAGAAAAGTGTCTAATCAGCTTCCATATTGATTGATCTCTATCAAGACAGGTGGCGATTTAGCGGCTTTCTGTGCGAATCGGTTGCGCGGGTGCCGCGCCGCTGAAAGTCTGCGCACCAAAGACTGATTAGGGGCCATCAGTAGACCGAGAAAGGAAGCCGGCAGTGGCAAACGTGAACGTGACCTACGCCGACATGCAGTCCGCGGCCAACCAGCTGCGGGCGGGCGAGAACCAGATCGAGGGTGATCTGGCGAAGCTCAAGAAGCTGATCGACAACCTGGTCGCCAGCGGTTACGTGACCGACAGCTCGAGCAAGCAGTTCGAGTCGTCCTACACGGAGTTCAACACCGGCGCCACCAAGATGATCCAGGGCCTGAACGGCATGGGCCAGTACCTCGACGCCGCCGCCAAGGCGTTCCACGAGACGGACACCCAGCTGGCCGCAGCGCTCAAGAGCTGAGCCAGCCCCGGGGAGCGACATCGTGGATAAGGGCCGCTGAGCACCTAGGTGATCAGCGGCCCTTTTGTGTTGAGTTGCCTTGCAAGGAAGGTGCTGACATGCGGCTGGCGCTGACCGTCGTGTCCCCGGCGGTACGGCAGTGGGCGGACGTCGTCCTCGACGCCGACCCCGCCACCCCGGTCGGGGAGGTCGCCGCCGAGCTCGAGCAGTTCGCTCGCGGCGGCTTCGCGCCTGCCTTCACCGATCTGCCTTACGCGGCCGACGACGGCGAGCCAGGGGCCCGGGTGCTGCAGTTCCCCGGCCCGCGCTCGCGCGGCTCGCTGGCGATGTCGGCGGCTGACAACGATCCGCGCCTGGCTGCGCGGATCGCGCCGGTTCCGTTGTACCTCGACTTCCGGCAGGTGGCGCCGCAGCTCACGCTCGCCGATTCACCGCTGCGGGACGGGTCGGTCGTCAGCCTCGGCGGACCGGAAGGCTGCCTGTATCCCGAGCCGACGGGGCTGGTGGAGATCCGGATCGCGGGCGGCCCGGCCGCGGGCGCGGTGCACCGGCTCACCCTCGGCGAGGCCGACATCGGCAGCGGGCAGCGAGCCGCTATCCGGATAGCCGACCCGCAAGTTCCCGAGTTCGCCCTGCGGATCGCGGTCGACGGGCGCGGCAGCTGTCAGGTCGCGGCCCACGCGGGAGTGCGGGCCACCTTGGACAGCGACCCGCTGGCCGCGCCGGCCCGGTGGCAGCCCGGCCAGCAGATCACCGTCGGCGCCACGCTGCTCGACCTGGCGCCTTACGAGCCGCCGGACGCGGCGCTGCACCCGTCGGAGGACGGCGCGGGCATCGACTTCAACCGGCCGCCGCGGCTACTGCCGCCGGAGCGGATGACCAGGTTCCAGCTGCCCGTGCCGCCGTCCGCGGGCGAGCGCCGGCCGCTCCCGCTGGTGATGGCCATTGTGCCCGTGGTGATGGGCGTCGCGATGGCCGTGTTCATGCGGCAGGTCTACATGCTCGCGCTGTCCGCGCTCAGCCCGGTCATGCTGATCGGCAACCACATGAGCGAGCGCAAGCACGGCCGCAAGTCGCACGCTCAGCGGATGGCCGAGTACCGCGAGCACAAGGCCCGCATCGAGCGCGACGCGCGCGAGGCGCTCGACGCCGAGCGGGTCGCCAGGCGGGCCGAATGCCCGGACCCGGCCGCCGTGCTGTCCATCGCGTCGGGACCGCGCCGCCGGCTGTGGGAGCGACGCAGGACCGACCCGGACTACCTGCTGCTGCGGGCCGGCACCGCGGACCTGCCGTCGGCGGTCGAGCTGACCGACCCCGAGCAGGACGAGCACCGCAGGCAGGTCTTCTGGCAGGTCCCCGACGCGCCGGTGACGATACCGCTGCCGCAGCGCGGCGTGCTGGGGGTCGCCGGCCCGGCCGAGACGCCGCGCGCCATCGGCCGCTGGCTCGTGGCCCAGGCGGCCACCTTGCACAGCCCGAACGACCTGCAGATCTGCGTGCTGACCGACTCTTCTGGCGAAGCGAGCTGGGAGTGGGCGCGCTGGCTGCCGCACTGCCGGCCGCGGTCCGGGCAGAACTGCGCCGCGCTGATCGGCAACGACGCCGAGTCGGTGGCCGCGCGGATCGCGGAGCTGCTGGCGATCGTCACCGCGCGGCACAAGGCGCTGCGCGAGAACACCGCCTCACAGCTCCGGTTCGAGACCGACATCGTGGTGGTCTTCGACGGCTCGCGCAAGCTCCGCTCGCTGCCCGGGGCGATCCAGGTGCTCCGCGAGGGACCGCAGGTGGGCGTCTACGCGATCTGCCTCGACGCCGACGAGCGCCTGCTGCCCGCCGAGTGCCACGCGGTGGCGGTCGTCGCGCCGGACGGGCTGCGCGTCCAGCAGATGATGGCGGCCACCATCCAGCAGGTCCGTCCGGACCACGTCAGCCCCGGCTGGTGCGCGCGGCTGGCCAGGGCGATGGCACCCATCAGGGACGTGAGCGACGATGACGATGCCGCCGGGCTGCCTGACTCGAGCCGGCTGCTCGACGTGCTGCGCCTCGAGCCGCCCGCGGCGGAGACGATCGCGAGCCGCTGGCAGGCCGGCGGCAGGTCCACGATGGCGGTCGTCGGGGAGTCGTACGACGGGCCGTTCGGGATCGACATCCGCAGGGACGGGCCGCACGGGCTGATCGCCGGCACGACCGGCGCTGGCAAGTCCGAGCTGCTGCAGTCGATCGTCGCCTCGCTCGCGGTCGCCAACAGACCGGACGAGATGACGTTCGTGCTCGTCGACTACAAGGGCGGCAGCGCGTTCAAGGACTGCGTGCAGCTGCCGCACACCGTCGGCATGGTCACCGACCTGGACTCGCACCTCGTGGAGCGGGCGCTAGTCTCGCTGTCGGCCGAGCTCACCAGGCGCGAGCACATCCTGGCCGGGGCCGGCGCCAAGGACATCGAGGACTACCAGATCCTCCTGGACAGGGAGCTGCGGTCCGGCCGCGGCCGGGACCGCCTCGCTCCCATGCCGCGGCTGCTCATCGTCATCGACGAGTTCGCGTCTATGGTGCGCGACCTGCCCGACTTCGTGACCGGGCTGGTCAACATCGCCCAGCGCGGCCGCTCGCTCGGCATCCACCTGATCCTCGCCACGCAGCGGCCGTCCGGCGTGGTCTCCGGCGACATCCGCGCCAACACCAACCTGCGAATCGCGCTGCGCGTCACCGACCGCGAGGAGAGCGCCGACGTGATCGGCGCGCCGGACGCGGCGTACATCTCCAAGTCCACGCCGGGGCGCGCCTACGTCAGGCTCGGGCACGCCTCGCTGATCCCCTTCCAGGCCGGGCGGGTCGGCGGGCGCAGGCCTGGCACCGCCGCGGCGGTCACGGTGCGGCCGTGGCTAGCCCGCGTCGACTGGGCGAACCTCGGCAGGCCGGAACCCGCGCGGCCGGCCGCCAGGCACCGCGAGGAAGAGGAGATCACCGACCTCAAGGTGGTGGTCGGGCAGATCCAGCGGGCCGTGCGCGGGCTGCGCATCCCGCCGCAGCACAGCCCGTGGCTGCCCGCGCTGCCCACGGCCGTGCAGCTGACGGAGGTCCGGGGCGAAAACACTAGTCCGTTCGGGATAGAAGATCTTCCAGTTCGCCAGCTGCAGCGGCCGGCGACCCTCACCCTGGACACCTTCAGCCACCTGATGGCCGCGGGGGCGCCGCGCAGCGGGCGATCGCAGCTGCTGCGCACGATCGCCGGGGCGCTCGCGCTGGACCACAGCTGCGCCGATGTGCACCTGTACGGGATCGACTGCGGCAACGGCGCGCTGCTGCCGCTGACCGAGCTGCCGCACTGCGGCGCCGTCGTCACCCGCACCCAGACCGAGCGCGCGGTCCGGCTGCTGCGGCGGCTGGGCGCCGAGCTGAGCCGGCGCCAGGAACTGCTCGCGGAGGACGGGTTCGCGGACGTCGCCGAGCAGCGGGCCGCCGTCTCCCCCGCCAGCCGGCTGCCGCGCATCGTGGTCTTCCTCGACCGCTGGGAAGGGTTCACCGCCACCCTCGGCGACCTGGACGGCGGCAGCCTCACCGAGGCGGTCACCCGGATCCTCGCCGAGGGCGCGAGCGCCGGCATCCACCTGGTGATGACCGGCGACCGGTCGCTGCTCGCCGGCCGGATCTCCGCGCTGTGCGAGGAGAAGCTGGTGTTCAAGCTGGCCGAGAAGGAGGACTACGCGCTGGCCGGGCTGCGGCCGCGGGACATGCCGGACGAGATACCGCCGGGGCGGGCGTTCCGCACCGGCACCGGCGTCGAGATCCAGGTCGCGCTGCTCGCGCCGGACGCGTCCGGGCAGGGCCAGGCGGCGGCGCTGCGCTCGATCGCCGCCTCGTGCGCCGATCGCGACGGGCTGGTCCCCGCATCGCTGCGGCCGTTCCGGGTGGATGTCCTGCCGTCCCGGATCAGCTTCGACGAGGCGTGGCGGCTGCGCCCGGCGATCGGCACCGGGCCGCTGTGGGGTCTCGTCGGCGTGGGCGGCGACGAGCTCACCGCCTGCGGGCCAGACCTCGCCGACGGCGTGCCCGCGTTCATCATCGCCGGGCCGCCCAAGTCGGGCAGGTCCACGATTCTGGCCGGCATGGCGCGGTCGTTCCTGGCGGCCGGGACGCCGGTCATCCTCGCCGCGCCGCGGCCGTCGCCGCTGCGGTTGCTCGGCGGCCTGGACAGCGTTGTCGCCCTCTTCGAGGGCGACAACCTGGACGAAGAGGAGTTCGCGGCGGCGCTCGCGAAGGCGGGCGACCGGTGCGCCGTGCTCGTCGATGACGCGGAGATGCTCAGGGACTGCGACGCCAGCGTGGAGCTCAGCAGGATCGTCTCGTTCGGCGCCGACACCGGGCGGGCGCTCGTGTTCGCAGGCGACGCCGACAGCATCTGCGTCGGCTTCTCCGGCTGGCAGGTGGACGCCAAGCGGGGGCGGCGCGGCTGCCTCACCGGCCCGCGGACCCTGCCGGAAGGCGATCTGGTCGGCGTCCGGCTGTCGCACGGCGTGCTCAGCCAGCCGGCGCGCCAGGGACGCTGCCTGCTCAACGCCGGCGACGGGACCCTGATCACCGTCACCGTGCCGGCGGAGTAAGGCCTTCGCTGTCTAGTACTCCCCCTGATGCCGCTGCTGGTAGTCCCGCACCGCGCGTTCCAGGTCGCCCTGCTGGGCCTGCTGCCGCGCCTGCTCGTCCCTGGTGAACTCCTTGGTGCGCCGCGAGGCGACGAGCAGGAGGGCGATGGCGACCACGGGGCACAGGATCCCGAGCACCAGCAGGACAACACCCAGCGCGAGCGGGCCGGTGGCGATGACCACGATGCCCGCGACGAACACCACGAGGCCGAGCGGCAGGGCGATCTTCGCCCGGCGCAGCAGGGTGGGCAGGTTCAAGTCTTCTATGTTCCGCTTGTCCGGCGGTGTCGTCATGCTGAACCACCCTCATTCTCGCGGTTCTCGCGGTCCTCGCGCGGAGGACCTGACTCCTATTTACTATATGCCACACTTTGTTCACGGTCAGTGATATCGCGGGTTCCCTAGCCGTTCTTGATTATGGCTACACCTCGCGCGAGCCGCTCGATGTCTGGCATGGCCCGCTGCAGCCTGCCAAGATCCGGGCTGCCGGTGAACATGCGCAGGGCCGTGGCGCGGCGTTCTGACCGCCAGGCGTAGTTCAGGTGGCCGGTGACCACCTGGTCTTTGCGCGTGTAGGCGAGCACCCTGAGCCCGGCTCCGAGCAGGTCCGTGCGGAACTCCCCGGCTTGCGGCTGCTGCATGGCTTCGGGGTCGTCGGCGTGGGTGAGGATCCGCAGTTGCGCGGCCGGCTCCCCCACCGCCTCCCAGATGCCGAAGCTCACCAGCAGCGGCACGATCCCCAGGTCTGGCAGGTGGATGAATCCCCGGTGCATCGGCAGCTCGCCGTACGCGTACTCGTGAATGCTCGTCAGGGTCATGGCCAGCGCCGTCACGGCGCGAGGGCCGTAGTCCAGGCCGGAGCGCGCCCACCACTCCGTCGCGTAGAGCGACGCCCACGAATGCCGGTTCTGGCCCGCGGGGAAGACCGGCGGGCACGGGATCCAGGTCCGCTGGTCGTACTTGACGCTGATCCAGCCGCGGCGGCTCCTGGCATACGAGGCGGGCCCGGCTGTCTGCGTCATCCGGCGCTCCAGCGGAACGTCAGCATGATCGCGTCGAATAGCTCGACAAGCAGCTTGGCGAAGTCTCCCTCGGGATCGCCGTCGCCGATCGTGGAGAACGTCGCGACCAGCCACCTGTCCGCCCGGCCGGGCAGCGGGATCATGTAGTCGGCGCGGCGCGAGCCGGCCTGGATCTCTTGCTTGGGATCTGGGCCGGCGACGTGCTCGGTCCTGACGGCCTGGGCACCGTCGACCATGACGGGCTTGGCGCTGTCGCTGGTTGCCATCACGGCGGCGATGACCTCGGCCGGGTCGGCAGTTGCCGCCGGGTCGTCAGGCGCCCCTAGCGGCAGCGTTACCTGCGATACCACGAAAGACGCCGGAACCGCCGTGCCGTGCACGTACTCCACGGGCACGTAGAGGTCGAGGCCGCCCGCGGAGCGGGCCTGCCGTGCCAGCTCCGACAAGCGGCGCTCGATCTCGATGCGGTACGGCGTGAGCTTGTCCCTGGGTACCTCGGGGAACCTGCGGAGCACGTCGGCGCTGATGCCGCGGATCGCCGCCTTGGTGCCGGACTGGACCGGTATCCGCCGCCAGCCGGTCGGCAGCACCAGCGCGTATCCGGTGACGGCTGCCGCGACGTCGCTTTCTGGCACCTCAGCCGCCTGCCGGGGCACCCATCGGGACCTCCAGATGGGTGTAGAACCAGTTGTGCAGCGGCGGAATGTAGGCCGTGCCCTGCCAGTCGCCCGCGTCGAGTTCCCAGCCGTTCAGGACCGTCGCGGAAATTCCGGCGACACCGGACGTGGCGGCGCTGATGCCGGCGATCCCCGCGAGGCTCTTCGCCACGTTGGCGTACTGGCTCATGTCGGAAACGGGAGTGGTGAACCTGTCGCTCAGCGCGATGATCTTGGCGTAGGCCGACTCTTCCTTCCCGAAGCCGCCGAGGTTCATCATGACCTTCGCGAATCCCGAGAGCTCGGCGTCCTTCGCGAGGGTAGGGGCGAGATCTCCCAGCCGGTTGGCCATGTCGACCGCGTCCACCCCTTCGAGGGACGCGTACTTCATGAGCATGGCCGCCCGCGGCCCGTCGGTGGCGAAGTCGGTGATGAGCTCGGACGTGAGCGCGGTCTTGCTCGCCGCTTCCGCGGCCGGCAGGACGGCACCCTCGGCGAGCGTCCCCGCTACCCGGCCGGCGCCGAAGGTGGCGAGGGAGAAGACGTCCAGCGCGAAGTCCAGCCAGGACCCGTGCCCGGTCCCCGCCAGGACGCCCCGTCCGACCGCGGCGCCCAGGGTCATGATCAGCGACGCGGCCACCAGGGCGTCGACGGCGATGTCGATTCCCGGCAGGAACTGGACGACGACGAAGGCGACGATCGCCAGCACCGTCGCGAGCCCCTCCAGGACCGTGCAGACGTCGGCGAGTATCTGCGACCAGTGCCCGGCCACCCACGACCACGCGTGGCTGAAGAAGCCCGTGATGTCTCCCCACAGGCTGTGGTGGTCCTTCATGCCGTCGTCGCAGGCCACGGCGATCAGGCCGGCAGTGTGGCTGCCCGACGTGTCGCGCAAGTTT
>Ga0335074_10006782_pt1 | contig 15878 bp, 14 predicted proteins | sample Lox_Sample_23_FD_206715 | JGI IMG/M metagenome (GOLD analysis project Ga0335074, IMG submission 206715) | Soil microbial communities from Loxahatchee National Wildlife Refuge, Florida, United States - Lox_Sample_2.3 | ecosystem: Environmental > Terrestrial > Soil > Wetlands | place: USA... | reverse complement strand
CAGCGCATCTTCGGTAAAGAGGACCTTGTAAGCCACCGGCTCATCCGCTGGCGGACTTCTTCGAGATCGACAACCCGCCCTTGCTCCGCGGACCGGATGCCTCGGTCAATGGCGGCCAGCGTCGCTTCGTCTTCCTCATTGAGGATCGCGACCGATTCGCTGCTCTTTTTGTTCTCGCCCTCAGCCATAGCCCCAAAGTAGAAAAGGAACTAAGACACAAGCGCCTTCCTTACAGCGTCCGTGTCACCTTGCTCAGCGCGCGCGGCTGATCCGGATTCAGCCCCTTCTCTTCGGCCAGCGACGCGGCCAACAACTGCGCCGGAATAATGTAGGGAATGGGCGTGAACAGCTCGTCCAGCGCCACCGGCAGGATTACCGAGCGCCGGTCCCGCACGTTGCTGGTGTCGGTAATAATCAGGGTCTCGGCCTTGAGCTCATGCAGGGTGGCCAGCATCTCGCGCGTGCCCGGCCAGGTAACGCCCGACGGTGCGAACAAGAACGCCGGGAAGGAAGCCTCCAGCATCGCGATGGGACCGTGCAGCAGATCGGCGCTGGAAAAACGCTCCGCCACTACGTAGCACGTCTCCATCAGCTTGAGCGCAAACTCGAAAGCGCTCGCATAATTCAATCCGCGGCCCAAGACTACCGCGTGCTCCATGAAGCGATAGCGCTCGGCGCGGCGGGCGATGTCGAGTTCCAGCGTCAAGGCGCGCTGGGTCCACTCGGGCACGCGCTCCAGATCGTCCAGCGCAATGTCGGCGCCCAGCGCGTAGGCAAGCAGATAGAGCAGCAATAGCTGTCCCGTGTAGGTTTTGGTCGCCGCCACGCTTTTCTCGCGCCCGGAATGCACCAGGAACAGATTCTCGGCGATCTTCGACAACGCGCTGGACCCTTCGGTGGTAATGCCGATGGTCCGCGCACCCTGCTCGCGGGCCCGTTCCAGTACGACGTTGGTATCGGTGGATTCGCCGGATTGTGAAATGGCCACCACCAGGACTCCCTCGAAGCGGAAGGGAGCGTCGTATAAAGTGAATATGGATGGCGCGGCCAGCGTCACCGGAATGCCCGTGGTCATCTCCAGCAGGTAGCGCCCGAATTGCGCCGCGTTATCGGAGGTGCCGCGCGCGGCCAGCATGATCAGACGCGGCGGATCGCGCTCCAATATCTTACGCAACTGTTCAATCGGCCCGCGCTCGGCCCGCAATGTCCTCTCGAGCACAGCCGGCTGCTCCAGGATCTCGTCTCGCATTTGTGACATGAGAAAGGGATGGTTGGTCTACACTTCTATTGTCGCCGGGATGGCCACTTTTTAGAATTCTTCAGGCAAGCGTGTCTCGCTCCCCGCCCAGGCGCTCCAGGCGGGACTTTCCGACGGCGGAGCCACCGTCACGTGGGGCTTCAGCACAATCAGCGTCGCGCCCTCATCCTTCGTGATGGTTTTGTTGCTCATAAACGGAATGCGGCTCAGCAGGGGGAACCCGGTGATGGCTTTGGCTTCTTGCGCCGTCATCAATCCGGAGAGTACGGCCCACTGGCCGGCGGCTACGTCCACTTTGGATTGATATTGCGTATTCATCACCACCGGAATGCCGTTGGAAGTGGTGGCGCCGAGCATCTTGAATTCCGCGTCCAGATCCAGACTCACGTCGTCGCTCGTGGCGACATGCGGCGTCACCTTGATCACGAGGCCCAAATCTTCGAAGGTGACGGTGGGCGGGGGCGTGTAGACCGTGCCTGAGCCGGATGTGTTTCCAAAATAGCCGTTAGTAATAATGGGGTACTTTTCGCCGACATGCAGGCTCGAGGGCAACCCATCCACCGCCGCTACCTGCGCATGGAAAACGCTTTCCGAATTGGATTTTGAGACGGTGGCAAAAAGCTGCGCGCTGGTAATACCCAATCCCAGCATGCTGGCGCCGCCGCCGAACGCCAGAAAGGTGGAATAGTTGGAGGCGAAGAAGTTGTAGGCGTTCGTGAGGTTGGCCTGATTGACGAAGCTGGAAATAGCGAACGACGTCGGCAGCGACAGGCCGTAGTTGAGCGTGGACGAGACGTCGGTGGTCAGAATCTCTACGTCGACCATTACTTGCGCGCGCGGGCGCAACAGATCGTGGATCAGCTTCTGCGCCAGCCGCACCTTGGTGACCGAGTCGCGGATCAGAATCAGGTGCTCGGTGGGATCCACGGTCACTTTCGCAATGTCCAGGGCGCCGCGGATGCCGTTGGCCACTTCCTGAAGCTCCTTCGGATCGAGCGTTTGCGGGAACGGCACTACCACCGTGGCGGTCCGTTCGAACTGCTTCCGCTTGGTCCCGGTGTCGTTGGCGACGAAAATCAGGCGCTGGCTGATTGTGACCAGGAAAGAATCGGTCGCGGATTCCAGTGCGTTCAGCGCCTCGCGATAATCCGCGTCGGTGAGCTGGAAGTGGAACGCGTGCGTCGGCTTGTAATCGGGATCGAACACCACCTTCAGGTGCAGGATCGCGGCCGCCTGTTCCCAAAGGGCCCGGGAGTCACCCTGGAGATCGTAATCGCGGCGGCCGGGTTGGGCTTGGAGCTTGGCGGGAGGCAAAGGCTGGCGCGCCTCTTCGAGCTCGGCTGGGGTAATGGTCCCAAAGAGCGTGCGATCTATCTTGTCGCTCCCGAGTTCAGGCAGCTTGGGCGGACTGGCGTCCCGCAGGCTGGCTGCCGGCCGCAGAGCTTGGGCGCGCGACCAATAGTCGATATTGGACGGGTCGGCCGCGGCGGCCTCCGCATAAAGAAGATACGCCTTGACCACTTCGCCGTCGCGCTCGGCCTTCTGCGCCTGATGAAAGAGTTTCTCGGCCGTGGATTCGGCACGGGCGAAACAAGCGGCGCCGATGAGGGCCAAAGCGATGGAGACCGCCAGCCTCACCAGGACGCTCTCGCTTCAGACAGGCTCACGAGATGATTGACGGGGCGATCCGCAATAGCGTGTAAACAATAGATCTTAAACCTGTAAATAAATGTGGCCTTCTGGCCGATGACAGAAGTGAGGCTTCGTATCTTTCATGGCAGCAACATTAGCTCCGGCCAATACTGCATCTACGGCCCATTCCGGATTCAATCCGCCGATTCCGCAAACCTTTGAAGAATTGGGCATTTCCCAGTCGTTAGTGCTCGATCTTGTGTTGCGCCGGCTGTTGCTTGAAGGTTTCAGCAACCTGCAGAGCCTAAGCAACACCCTGAAGCTATCCGTCCCCATACTGAATATAGTTTTCAATCATATGCGGCAGCAGCAACTGGTGGAAGTGAAGGGGATGCTGGGCAACGACTATAATTTCACCCTATCGCAAAGCGGCAAGATGCTGGCTGGCGAGCGCTTTCAAATCAGCCAGTACGCGGGCTCCGCGCCGGTGTCTTTGAAGGATTATCACAGCGCCACAAAAACTCAGGCGGCGCAGGTCCGGATTGACCGCAAAATCCTCCGCTCGGCGTTTTCGGATCTGGTAATCAACGATCAGCTTCTCGATCAGCTCGGGCCCGCGCTGATCTCGCAAAATTCCATTTTCGTCTACGGTCCCACCGGGAACGGCAAAACCAGCCTGGCGGAGCGCATGCTGCGGGTTTACCAGGACGCTGTGCTGATGCCTTATGCGGTGGAGGTAGACAATCAGGTCATCAGCTTGTTTGACCCGGTGGTGCATCAAAAACTCGGCGTGGACGATCCGGACGTGGACCCGCGCTGGGCCCTGTGCCGGCGGCCCTGCATCGTAGTTGGCGGCGAGTTGATTCCCAGCATGCTGGAACTGCGCCTGGATGAAGCCTCCGGTATTTACGCCGCGCCCCTGCAGATGAAGGCCAACAACGGCATTTTCATCATCGACGATTTCGGCCGCCAGTTGATGTCGCCGCGCGACCTGCTGAACCGCTGGATTGTTCCGCTGGATCGCCGGGTGGATTATCTGATGCTGCGTTATGGCGTGAAATTCCAGATCCCGTTCGAGCTCATGGTGGTGTTCTCAACCAATCTGGAACCGAGCGATCTGGCCGACGAAGCATTCCTGCGCCGCATCCACAACAAAATCTTCGTGGACGCCGTGGACGAAAAATCCTTCGACCAGATTTTCCATCGCGTGGTCACCAAATTCAACATTCCCTGCGAGCCCGACAGCGCCGAGTATCTCCGCAAGCTCTGCCTGCGCGAAGGCCGCACCGAACTGCGCGCCTGTTATCCGGCCGATATCTGCACCATTCTGAATTCGATCGGCAGATACGAAGGACGTCCACCGTTCATGAGCAAATCGGAACTGGAACGCGCCACCGCGTTGTATTTCGCCAAGAGCTAAGCGAACCGCGTCCGAGCCGCGACACTACCGAGTATTGACACTACCGAGCCGCGACCGTGAGGGAGCGGTCCCCAACGGCGATAATGAAATCGTCGCCGCATGAACGTCCTGCTCGTTTCCACTTACGAACTCGGCCATCAGCCCTTCGGCCTGGCATCGCCCGCCGCGTGGATCGCCGAACGCGGCCACCAGGTGGCCTGCGCCGACCTATGCGTGGAATCGCTGGACCCCGATTCGGTTCGTGAAGCCGATCTAGTCGCCTTCTATTTGCCCATGCACACGGCCACGCGCCTGGCCGCGACAGTGATCGCCAAAGTTCGCGCGATCAATCCGCGGGCGCATATCTGCTGCTACGGGCTTTACGCGCCTTTGAACGAATCGTACCTGCGGAATCTCGGAGCCGGAACCGTTCTGGGCGGCGAGTTTGAGCCCGGACTGATCTCGTTGATCGAGCGCCTTCGGGGCGGCCGATCGCCCGCCCAAACCGAACCGCTCATCTCGCTCGACCGGATGCCATTCCGCATCCCGCTACGATCGGCCCTGCCGCCACTCGAAAATTACGCACGGCTGCGCGTCGGCGGATCATCGAAACGGGTTGGCTACACCGAAGCCAGCCGGGGTTGCAAACATCTCTGCCGTCATTGCCCCGTGGTGCCGGTGTATCAAGGAAGTTTCCGGGTGGTGCAGGCGGAGATCGTTATTGCCGACATCCGCCAGCAAGTGGCCGCGGGCGCCGAACACATCACGTTTGGCGATCCGGATTTCTTCAACGGCCCCACGCACGCCATGCGAATCGTGGACGCGCTCGATCGCGAATGGCCCGCGCTCACTTACGACGCCACCATCAAGATTGAGCATTTGTTACAGCATCGCGAATTATTGCCCCGGCTGCGCGAAACCGGCTGTTTGTTCGTCACGAGCGCGGTGGAATCGGTAGACGACGCGGTGCTGGCCAAGCTCGATAAAGGCCACACGCGCGCCGATTTCATCGCCGTGGCGCACCTGTTTCGATCCGCCGGCCTCGCTCTGGCGCCGACCTTTATTCCGTTTACGCCCTGGACCACACGCGAATCCTATCGGGAGTTGCTGCAGGTCTTACTGGAGTTGGATTTGGTGGATCACGTCGCGCCTATCCAATTAGCCCTGCGGCTGCTGATCCCGCGCGGGTCGCGGCTGCTCGAGCTCGACGATATTCAGGCTGTAATTCGCGAGTTCGATGAACCGGCCCTGCTTTACCGCTGGCAACATCCGGATCCAGAAATCGATATGCTGGCCCGCGACGCGCTTCGCATTGCCGCATCGCAAGGATCGCGCCGCGAGATTTTCGGCTATCTTTGGAACCTGGTGAATGAATCTCCGCTGCCTCCGAGTTTCGAGGAATCGCAGGGACGCGCGATCCCGCAACTGGACGAACCGTGGTATTGCTGTGCCGAACCGACCGACGAGCAACTGGCGCGGGTTTAGGCTTTGCACGAGATCATCGAGAATTTCGGTCCTGGGCGGCGCGTGCTCGACCTGGGATCGGGCGCCGGCAGCTTCGATGCAAGCGCCTTGCCGTTCACTACTATCCGCGCCGATCTCGACCGCCCCGAGCGCCCGACCACGAATTTCACGCAGGCGAATGCGGCGCGGCTTCCATTCGCGGATCGTACCTTCGATGCCGTAATTTCCAACCACAGCCTGGAGCATTTTGAGGACCTAGCCGGTGCGCTCGCGGAAATCGGACGCGTGCTGAAAGTCGAGGGCGCTCTCTATATCGCGGTTCCCGATGCGTCGACGTTTGCCGATCGCCTTTACCGTTGGCTAGCGCGCGGCGGCGGCCACGTCAATCCGTTCACCTCGGCCACCGAACTCGCTGGAACCATCGAACGGGCCACGGGCCTTCCGCACGTGGCAACACGCACGCTTTTTTCCGCCCTTTCGTACCTCAACCGCAAGAATCACCGCTCGACACCTCCCAGACGCCTGCTGCTTGTAGGCGGAGGCAGCGAATTTTCTTTGCATCTGTTTAACTGCGCCGCGCGCTTCTCGGACCGCGTCTTCGGTACGCGCTGGGGTGTCTACGGTTGGGCGCTCTACTTCGGCAGCTTTCCGGTTCCCATTGAAACTGAGGTCTGGTCCAACATCTGCATCCGCTGCGGCTCTGGAACGCAATCGCACTGGCTGCGCTACAAGAATCTCGTGCGGAGGCGATTCTTCTGGCGCGTTTACCGCTGCCCCACTTGCGGAACAGTGAACCTGTTGTCCGAAGACCGCCATCACCAGCGCTAAAATACACGTATGCCGCTAGCGAGCCCGCTCACGATCGACGATTTTGAACGGCTTCCCGACGCGCTCGCGTTGAACCACGAGCTGGTGGACGGGAAGTTGGTGGAAGTGTCCGGAAATACACCTATTCATAACCTGCTGCGAGATTACTTGATCTCGCTGTTACGCGACTACGTCAAGAGAAATGGACTCGGCGAAGTCATTTCGGAGCAGGAATACGATTTTGGAGGGAACGCCTACGGCCCCGATCTCTCATTCTTCGTGAATGAGAAGATGCCGTTGCTCGAAGAGCGCCGCCGCGTCCAGCGCTTTGTCCCCGATCTCGCCGTCGAAATCGTCTCGCAAAACGACACGTTCGCGCGTCTGGTCCAGAAAGCCGACCGATATCGCAAATGCGGAACGCAGGAAGCCTGGATTCTGGACGTTGATTCCCGGCGCGCCCTGCTGTTTTCCCCGGACCGCAACGAGATCCTCAACGAAGACCAGCAGTTTGCCCCGGCCCTGATTCCCGGCTTCTCCATCCGCATCGGCGATCTTTTCGACCGCCGCTGAACCTGATCCCCACCCCTGGCCCCGAATCCCCAATCCCCGGTCCCGGCGCTACAATTAGTTCAGCCTTATGAAGCACACGCTGGCCGGTTTACTCTTACTGCTTTGCGTTTCCCCCTCGTTCGCGCAGCGCAAGGATTTTGAAATTCCCACCATGCACGCCGCTCGCGGTACCCGGGGAGCGCTCGCCTCCGGCAGTGAATACGCCGACGAGGCCGGTATGAAAATCTTCTTCCATGGCGGAAACGCCGTGGATGCGGGCGTGGCCGCGATGTTCGCCGCCGCGGTGGCCGAATTTTCGCACTTAGGCCTGGGCGGGGAAGCGCCCATTCTGATTCGCACCAAGACCGGCAAAGTCTACGCCATCGCGGGCGTGGGCCCCATGCCCAAGCTGGCCACTCCGCAGTTTTTCATGGAGCATCGCCCGCGGCCGGGTGAAATCCTTACGCTCGATCCCGGCGGCTTAAAAGGCATCATCCCGGTCGCTGGCATTCTGCCCGCACTGGTGCCCAGCACCGTGGAATCCGGGCTGGTGGCGCTGCGCGACTTCGGAACCAAATCGTTTTCCGAAGAAATTGAACCCGCTATTGAACTGGCCGACGGCATGGCCATCGATGAAACCCGCTCGGGCGCCATCGCGCGCTCCCGCCGCTTCTTCGATCTGTGGCCGGATTCGAAGAAAACGTTCCTGCCCGACGGCCGCGTGCCGCTGCCCGGAGAGATTTTCCATCAGCCGAACCTGGCCCGTACGCTGCGCGGCATGGCCGCGGCCGAAAAGAGGGCGCTGGCTTCCGGAGCCTCCCGCGCCGCCGCCATCGACGCCGTGGGCGATTACTTCTATCGCGGCGATATCGCCCGCCGCATCGACGCCTTCATGAAAGCCAATGGCGGACTGCTGCGCTATGAAGACATGGCGGCGTTCAAACTACAGCCCGAAGAGCCGGTTTCCACCGATTATCACAACTACAAGGTCTACAAACCAGGCTTCTGGAGCCAGGGTCCCACCATGATCGAAGCTCTCAATATTCTGGAAGGCTACGATCTCCGTTCCATGGGCTTCAATTCCGTCGATTACATTCACACCGTCACCGAAGCTCTGAAGCTGGCTTACGCCGATCGCGACACTTATTACGGCGATCCCAAGTTCGTCAAAATCCCCGAAGAGACGCTGCTATCCAAAGCCTACGCGGCCGAGCGCCGCAAGGAGATCGGGCACATGGCGTCCATGGATTTCCTGCCCGGCATGATCAACGGCAAGCGCGGCAAGCACCCCACGGAAATGGATATCGCGCGCACCAAAATCGACGACGCCCTGATGGCCAGCGACACTACTTGCGTGGATGCCATCGATAAAGACGGTGTCATATTTTCCGCTACGCCGTCCGGCGCATGGCTGCCGTCGGTGATTGCGGGCGATACGGGCATTCCGCTGTCTGAGCGCGCCCAGCAATTCATTCTGGTTCCCGGCTCACCCAACGAACTGGAGGGCGGAAAGCGTCCGCGCGTGACGCTGAGCCCCACCATTGTTACCGAGCACGGCAAGCCGTTAATGGCGCTGTCGACCCCGGGCGGCGATAATCAGGAACAAAGTTTGATCCAGTTGTTCTTTAACGTCGTCGAGTTCGGCGATAACGCCCAGGCGGCCGTGGAAGCGCCTCGCTTCCAGACGCGGCACCTGGTTTCGAGCTTCGATAACCATGCCTGGAATCGCGGCGACCTGCTGCTTGACGAGCGCATTCCATCCAGTGTGGCGGAGGAATTGGCGGCGCGCGGGCATAAGATCGGTATCCGGTCCCGCTGGGCTTCCGGCGCCGCGCCGGTTCTGATTCGGGTGACAGGCGATGGCGTCATTGAAGCCGGCGCCGATCCCTACGGCTATCGCGTCGCCCACGCGTACTAATTCTGAGCCGTGACCGTGAGGGAGCGGTTGCCAGAAACAGCCTCGCTCTTTGAAGAGCCATCCGGTTTCGACCGCCGGCGCTTACGCGACCGGCTGGATACGCTGGCGCGCCAGAATATCTTCATCGGCGCCAGTTCCTGGAAATACGAAGGCTGGCTGGGACAGATCTATTCGCGGGAGCGCTATCTTGCCCGCGGCCGCTTCTCGCAGAAGCGCTTTAACGACGAATGCCTGGCCGAGTACGCCGAAACATTTCCGGTGGTTTGCGGCGATTTCTCGTTCTATCAATTTCCCACACCCGATTATTGGCGGAAGCTGTTCTCTCGGGCGCCTTCCAAACTGCAATTCGCGTTCAAAGCTCCCGAGGACGTCACCGTAAGACAGTTTCCGCGCCATCCCCGTTATGGCCCGCGAGCGGGCGACGATAACTCGTCGTTCCTGGACGCGGCGTTGTTTCAAAGCGCGTTTCTGGATCTTCTAGCCCCGTATCGGCCGCGCGTTGCAGCTTTGATTCTCGAGTTTGGAACGTTTCCGCGCTATTGTTATGCCGACGCCGGCGCATTCATTCAAGAGCTCGATCCGTTCCTGGCCGCGCTGCCTTCCGGCTTTCGATACGCCCTCGAGATTCGCAATCCCGAATTCCTCTCGCCCGAATACTTTGCTTGCCTGCGCGCGCACGGCGTCGCGCACGTGTTCAACGCCTGGACGCGCATGCCGGAGATTGGCCGCCAGATGCACCTGCGGGAGGCTTATACCGCCGATTTCACGCTGGCTCGGGCCCTGCTGCGGCGCGGCCGGGCGTATGAAGAAGCCGTCACGAAGTTCACGCCCTACGCTCGCGTCCAGGAACCGAATCCCGAAACTCGCGATGCGCTGCGGCTGTTGATCGCCCGCGCGCGGGACCGGCATGAGCCCTCCTACATCTTCGTGAACAACCGTCTGGAGGGCAATGCACCGCAGACCATCGAGGCCGTTACGGATTAGCGGTCTATTCGGTTGACTACAGACCTTGCAAGAACGGATTCCGGCGCCGCTCCCGCCCGATCGTCGTATTGGCGCCGTGTCCCGGAATCACCACTACCGTATCGTCCAGCGGGAGGAGCTTGGCGTGAATCGATTTGAGGATCTGGCGAGAGTCCCCGCCGGGCAAATCGGTGCGTCCGATGCTGTCCAGGAACAGCGTGTCGCCCGCCACCAGCTTATTCTCGGCCGGAATCCATAGGCTGATGCTGCCCTGCGTATGGCCGGGAGTTTCGAGCACTTGAAACTCGGCCGCGTCGAGCTTGAGCGCGACGCCCTCGCGCGCGTTCACGTCGATGTCGGTCTTTTCAGGTGGCGCCACGCCGATCCACTGGGCCTGCGTCTCGATCTGGTCGTAAAGCTCCTGATCGCTGGCGTTCATGTAAACCGGCGCTCCGGTGAGCGCCTTCAATTTCTGCGCGCCGCCGATATGATCGATGTGCGCGTGCGTGACCACGATGGCTTTCACGCGCAGGCGATGCTGGTCCAGCACGTTCGTGATGCGCCCGATCTCATCGCCCGGATCGATGACAATCGCTTCTCCCGTAGTTTCGTCGCCGAACACCGAGCAGTTGCACCGCAGCAAGCCAACCGGAAGGATTTCATGGATCATGATCGTATACTCGAATTATGGACCCTGCGCTAGCCGCGGTGCTCGGCGTGTGCATGCGATGGATTCACATTGTTTCCGTCGTCACGCTCATCGGCGGCTTTATCTACGCGCGCTTCGTGATGGCGCCGGCGCTGGCTACGCTTCCGCAGCCGGAGCGCGAAGCCGCCGGCAAGAGTTCGGTGAACGCCTTCCGTCCTTTGCTCCTGACGGTTCTGGTTACCGCGCTTGGATCCGGGGCTTACAATTACGCTACCAAAGGCGTCTATCCTCCCGGCTACCACATGTGGATTGGGATCAAGCTGCTGCTGGTGCTGCATATCTATGTATCTGCCATCCTATACTCGGTGCGCGAATCGAACGAGGTCAAGCGGAACCGCACCGCGCTGAGCATCACGATCGCGGGCTTGATCGTAATTGGCATCGCGGATTATTTGAGGTACTTGTCGCTACGATGACCGGCTCCGAAAAACTGACCGGGTACCAGGCCCTTCGCGACCGCGCCGCCTGGATGGATCTTTCCGGGCGCGGCAAAATCAAGCTGACCGGTGAAGATCGCGCTCGGCTGCTGCACGCCATGACCACCAATCACATCCAGCAGCTCACGCCGGGCGCCGGTTGCTACGCATTTTTCCTGAACGACAAGGGCCGCATCCTGGCTGACGCGAATGTGCTGTGCCGCCCGGAATATTTTCTGCTGGATGTCGAGCCGGAAGTTCGCGAGTCTCTGTACCGGCACTTGGACCACTACATCATCGCCGATGATGTCACGCTGGAAGACGTCACCGACGTTACCGCGACAATCGCCATCGAAGGGCCGAAAGCTTCCCAGGTGCTGCAACGAGCCGGAGCGCCGGTTCCGGAAGCGGAATATGGCACGGTGGATTGGGGCCAGTTCACCGTCGCGCGCCTCAACGCCACCGGTAGCGCCGGGTTCTTCCTCTTTGCCCCAGCGTCTGAAAAGGCTGCCCTCCTTGCGCGCCTGGAAGCCGCGGGCGCTGAATATGCGGATGCCGAGGCCGCTCGCGTCGTCCGGATCGAACACGGAAAACCGCGCTACGGCGAAGATATCAGCGAACGTTTTCTGGCTCAGGAAGCGAATCAGCCCCACGCGCTGCACTTCGGCAAGGGATGTTATCTGGGGCAGGAGATCGTGGAGCGTGTGCGCTCGCGCGGCCAGATCCATCGAGTGCTGATGCCGCTCACGCTCGACGCGGCCGAGCCGCCGGCGCCCGGAACAAAGCTCGATAACGCTTCCGAGATCACCTCCGCCGCGTACTCGCCGGCGCTAGGAAAAGTGGCCGCTCTGGCGTATGTTCGGACGGACCCGGGCGTTCAGCCGGTTTCAGTTCCGGCCGCTGAGCACCTTGGGAATCGATAGATATCCGACGATCTCGTTTTTCTTGACGTCGTTCACCACCAGTTCGTAAGGCTGTTTGGCTTTCGAGGTCATAAACTGCAACGGCTCATTGATGCCGCGATCCTTCTTCTCCACCGTCTTGTCGTCGGCGGTGAGCTCGATGGTGTAGCGGTTTTTCTTAGGATCGGCGCGCTTCAACAGGATGGATACGTCGGCCACCCGCTGCGGCTTTTTGGATTTCTGAATCGTGAACTGGACGTAGTTGCGCTCGCCCAAAGCCTGCAGAGCCTTCAGTTCCTTCTCATTGGTGGCGATCAGGACGCTATGGCCATCGATTTCACCCGTGGCCCGCCTGAGGTCGGCCACCGTTTTTTCCAGTTGGGATTTGGTGCTCGCAACGTCGGTCTTTACCGTGGTAACTTCATTTCCCACTTGCGAGAACTGCGTATCGGCGGATTCCTTCACTCTCGAAATATCCGAAGAAAGCTGCTGTTTGGCCTGGTCCTGCGCCGCTTGCAGCTCGGCTCTGGTCTCTTCTACTTTCTTGAGCGCTTCGTCCTTGGCCTCTCCAGCGGCTAAGCTGGCCTGCCGTCGGGCGCGTTCCAATTGCGCCTGAAGCTGCTCTACCGTGCGCCGATTGCTGCGATTACTTACGTTTGCCGCTTCCTCCAGCCGGTCCAGCCGCGATTGGGCCGCGTCGCTGTCGGACGACAAGTCCTTTTTGACCTTGTCCAATTGCATGTAGAGGTACACATTCGCGCCAATCAAAGCGGCTATGAGCACGAACAAAACCGACACCAACTTCCATCCGACGCCCCCGCTGCTGACGGGCGCGGGAGGAGGAACCGGCGGGGCGTAATACTGCTGCGGTGGCCCGTAATAGGAGGGCGGTCCCTGTGGAGGCGGCGGGGGCGCTTGCGGAGGAGGCGCTTGGGGCGGAGGCGCGCTGGGTGGCTCAAAGCCTGATCCGCCGGGGCCGGGACTGGGGAAAATGGACATGTGACCTCTGAACCGTAGAGTAACAAGTATAGAACCATTTGGATGGACGCTGCCGCGCTACGGTTTCAACCGGGCTACTGTTTTTACTTACCCTTAGGTTTCCCGGCGAGCGCGGCGAACCCGAGCGACGATTGCTTCGGCACGCCCGGTTCAAAACAACGCCGGCAGCGCGCCTCGTACATGCCGCTCGCGCCCACCACGAGGAGATCGGCGGATTCCACCAGCCGTTGCGTGTGTTTGGCGGGATTCCCGCAGCGCATGCAGATAGCCAGCGTTTTGGTGATCGATTCGGCCAGGCTCAGCAGTTCGGGCATGGGCGGAAAAGGCCGCCCCAGGTAGTCGGTGTCCAGGCCGGCGACGATCACCTGTTTGCCGCTATCGGCCAGATGCGTGGCCACGTCGATCAAGCCGGGGCCGAAGAAATTGGCTTCGTCGATGCCGATCACTTCGGTGCGCGAATCCAGATGCGGCAAAATTCCAGCGGCGTTTTCAACGGCCTGCGATTTCATGCGCCGGTCGCTGTGCGAAACGATTTCGTCGCTCGAATAGCGGTCGTCGATCAGCGGCTTGAAGACCTGCACGCGCTTGCGGGCGATCATGGCGCGCCGCAGCCGCCGCATCAGCTCTTCGCTCTTGCCTGAAAACATCGGCCCACAAATCGCTTCGATCCATCCCAGGTTTCCCGTGACGATGTCCATTTACTGGATGCCGCATCTTATCATAGGAACGTGCCGCTGGCCGGAATCCTCTCTGAGCGGGTCATTGTGCCGGAAATGCTGGATCACGCTCCGCCCGATGTCACGCGCGCCAGCTTACGGGACCTGGCGCGGATTAATCGTTTCCTCGGCGGCTACTACGTCCTGGGGCGGCTTTTCGCTTCCGTCGCGCGGCCCGCCGATAGCTTTTCGGTGCTTGACGTCGGAGCCGCTTCAGGCGACATGGGCGCGGCCATCCGCCGCCGCTACCCCCGCGCGCGCGTCACCTCCCTCGATTACAAAGCCGATCATCTGGCGCAGGCGGCCGATCCAAGAGTGGTAGCAGACGCTTTCGGCCTGCCCTTTCGCCCGGCGAGCTTCGATTTTGTTTTCAGTTCGCTTTTCTTGCATCACTTCACCAATGACCAACTGGTGGAGTTGTTCCGGGGCTTCCGGTCTGTCGCGCGGCGCGCCGTGCTGGCCATCGACCTGGAGCGCGGGCCTCTGGCCTATCACTTCCTTCCCCGTTCACGCTGGCTGTTCGGCTGGCACGACATCACTATCAACGACGGCCAAATTTCGGTGGCGGCGGCCATGAAGAAGCACGAATTGCGCGCGCTGGCGATGCGGTCGGGTTTACAGAGCGCGAGGGTGCGCGTGCACCGTCCCTGGTCCAGACTGTCGCTGGTTGCGCCGGTATAGCCGAGCGCACATTCCTACAGCTTCTCGGGGTTAATAAGCCTGCAATTTGTGCTACTATTTTCGCAATCGCAGTTGCTCAGAGGGCACTCATTGCCGGCGATGCCTGGTCCGCTCGCCAAAACCGTTTAGATCTAGATGGTACGCAAGGGGTTCGAAAATGTGCAAATTCCTGTATTTCGCAATCGCATTAGTCGCGGCGTTGTTAGTCGCGCCGGCGACCTGGGCTCAGGACGCCACGGGTAATATCGACGGAATTATCACCGATGCCACTGGCGCACTGGTTCCCAACGCCACTGTAACGGTGACAAACCTAGGCACCAAATTCACCAAGCAAGCTACCACGGACGGCCAGGGCTTCTATCAGGTGCTCCAGCTCCCGATCGGCTCCTACGAAGTGAGCGCGGAAGCTTCCGGTTTTAGCAAGAGCGTTACCAGGCCGCGCACCGCTCTTGAAATCAATCAGACACTGCGCGTGGATCTGATGCTGCAGGTAGGGAGCACCACGACCAGCGTCACGGTGGAGACCCAACCCGCCAACATCGAGACCGGCAACTCCACCGTCGGCGGCGTTGTGACCGGCGAAGCCATCTACGAACTCCCGCTCAATGGCCGCGACACACTGGATCTGCTGCAGACGCAGCCCGGCGTCACTCCCTCCAATCCGGATTCCACGGCCGCGGGCAATTACAGCATCGGCGGCGGGCGGACGGACTCCATTACTTATCTTCTCGATGGGGGCTTGAATAACGACCTGCTGGATAATTCCGTCGTGGTGGATCCCAATCCCGACGCCGTCGCCGAATTCCGCGTGCTGGAGAGCACCTACACCGCCGAATATGGGCGCAACGCCGGCGGAATCGTCAGCGTCGTCACCAAGAGCGGTACCAACCAACTGCACGGCACCGCGTACGATTACGCGCGCAACACCGCCTTTGACGCGAACGATTTCTTCAATAACGAAGAGGGCCTGCCCACTTCAGTGCTGCGGCGGCATCAATTCGGCGCCACGTTAGGCGGACCCATCGTAATTCCGCACCTCATAAACGGCCGCAATAAGCTGTTCTTTTTTTTCGCCTATCAAGGCCAGTTGCAAACGCAACTGCAATTGGAAGGCAAGGTGCCGACGTATACGCCGGCCGAGGCGCAGGGAAATTTCTCACAAGCCGTAGATGGCGGTCCCGATCCCGCCGTGGCGGCATTTCTCGAAGCCAATCCTTACTATCAACCCAATCCAACGCTGGCCGCGGAGGCGATTATCAATCCCTCCAGCATCGATCCGGTGGCGCAGGCCTATTTCAAATACGGTTTGATTCCGACTTCGCCGACCGGTTTTCTCTTCCCGACTGCTCCTGCCATCACCAACGAGAACGAGTACATCGGCAAGCTCGACTACATAATTTCCAGCCGCGACACTATTTCCGGAACATTCACCTCTCACGACACGCACGAGACCACGCCATATGGG
>Ga0335074_10006781_pt1 | contig 15880 bp, 12 predicted proteins | sample Lox_Sample_23_FD_206715 | JGI IMG/M metagenome (GOLD analysis project Ga0335074, IMG submission 206715) | Soil microbial communities from Loxahatchee National Wildlife Refuge, Florida, United States - Lox_Sample_2.3 | ecosystem: Environmental > Terrestrial > Soil > Wetlands | place: USA... | reverse complement strand
CCGCGTCAACGAATTCGGGGCTGCCATCTTGCACGACCCCGATGCCGTCCGCGCCCTGACGCTCCCGGTCCCCAGGCGGATCTTGTTACTCCTCCGGCGGGCGGCCATGTCGCGACCCGCGCCGCACTCGCCCCGCGTCCGCAGCAAGCGAATCGGCCAGCGAGGCATCGCCGAGGCTGCCTCCGGTGCTGGTCACCAACCGCTGGCCAGATCCGGTTGTCATACCCTTGGTTGGCCATATAGACGAGATATCGCCTGGAGGATGTGTGGGACAGCGAGACCGGACGCCGCTAGCGGGAAGCCTGGTGCTCGCGATCGTGGGCTGCCTAGCCGCCTGCGGCGGCACGGCCAGCGTATCCAGCCCTGATGCCGGTTCTTCCGCTAGAACGAGCCCGGCCGACGGCGCATCGAGCCTGGCCGGCGGCGCATCGGGCGCGGCCGGCGGCGCATCGGGCGCGGCCGGCGGCGCCTCCAGCCCGGCTCCTCACGTCGTCGGCCCGGCCACGTCGGGTGACCCGGTCGCCACCACGGCGCTGGGATCCGGCACGGACGCCCCGCTGGGGTTCTGGTACGGCACCGACAGCTGGCCGGTACCGGTCTCCAGCCGCACCCCTTATCAGACTCCCGCCGTTGGCGGGAACTACGGCGGTTACATCGGCATGGCGGGTAACTGGGCCCGGTGGCAGGGGTGCGGCACTGGCAACTTCCTCGCTTGGTCCAGTGCCAACGCCAGGCAGGCGAATACGAACTACACGCGGTACGGCGGCGGTATCGGCACGGCGGTGTACTGGTACATGGGCGGTCCCGGCGTGGATCCCCGCTGGAACGGCACCGCGGCGGAGGCCGCTACCTGGGGCGCCGAGCAGGCCGCCCACGCCATCGCGGACGCGGCGAGCGAGCATGTGACCTACCCGGTCCTGTTCATGGACATCGAGATGCCCGGCATCCAGCCGGCCCCGGACAACGGCTGGCAGGACGTCTACACATCACCCTGCAGCGGACAGACCCGGCCGGGACAGCACGTCACGCCGGGCCTCGCCCGTGCCGAGTTCAACGGCTTCGGTGACTACCTGACCGCGCATTCGCGGTACAAGGCCGGTGTCTACTCCGACCCCGCCATCTGGCACCAGATCTTCGGTACCGGCAAGGCCAGCCTCATCCCGCACACCTACGAGTGGACCTATGAGCCGGAGACCGCCGACCTGAAGGCGGCCCCGCACGGCTGGTGCCTGGCCGGAGCCGGGCGCGCCTGCGCGCAGTTCTACGGCGGCGTCAGCGGGTCCAGCCCGTACGCGGTCATGTGGCAATGGTCAGGCGGCGGCGGCGTCCGCAACCCGATCGGCGACTTCGACCAGATAGACACCGCCACCGTCCGCTGAGCCGGCACCCGGCGTCGGCACCCGGTAGGACAGTGCGGGCCAGGACAGTGCGGGCCAGGACAGTGCGGGCCAGGAAACCGGTTCTGGCTCCGGCTCAAATAACGGGATGGTAACTACGGGAGGTCGCCGGGCTTGCCGCGCGGATTGACGGCATCTCGTGCCGCCAGGAGAGGTTATACGAATGATCGTGTGTACTTACGCCCCTCATCAGGGGTGTAAGTACACACGGTAATCGGAAACGGCCGCTGGACGTCCGTTTTGCCCCGGTACGGCGGCTGCCGGCCGGCGGCGGCTGCGTGATCAGCCTGTCGCGGGAGCATCATCCCGGAATGTGTGCGCCCGAGTCCTGGGAGCGGGCAAGAGTACACCGTTCCCGGGCGAGAACAGTGAGCGGCTGCTCCGGTCAGCCGGCGATCAGCGGTTCCAGCGTCAGGGCGGGGTTGTCCCGCTGCACTTGGCCGAGCCGCCACTTGTCGCTGAACAGAGCCAGCAGCGCTCCGTCCTGCCGCCTGGTCAGCACCTCGCAGGCGCGCTGCCCGCGCAGCGCTTCGGTGCCGGTGGCATCGGTCCGCCTGGCCAGCGAGTAATCCAGGTGGTCCAGGTCGCTCCGCGCGCCGAACTCATGCTCGAGCCGGTGCAGCACCACGTCGAACTGCAGCGGGCCCACCGCCGCGAGCACCGGGGCCTGGTCGCCGCGCAGGTCCGAGGCCAGCACCTGCACCACGCCTTCGGTGTCGAGCTGCTCGATGCCGCGGCGGAACTGCTTGTGCTTGCCCGCCTCCTTGCACCGCACCACGGCGAAGTGCTCGGGGGCGAACGAGGGGATCGGCGGGAATTCGACAGCCGGGCCCTCATAGAGGGTGTCGCCAGGCCGCAGCGCCGTGGCGTTCACCAGGCCTATCACGTCTCCTGGGTAGGCCACGTCGACGGTCTCCCTGTCCTGGCCGAACATCGACTGCACGTACTTGGTGGCGAACGGGCGCCCGGTCGCCGCGTGGGTCAGCACCATGCCCCGCTCGAACCGGCCAGAACACACCCGCACGAACGCCACCCGGTCCCGGTGCGCCGGATCCATGTTGGCCTGCACCTTGAACACCAGCCCGGAGAACGGCGCTTCCACCGGCCGCGACGAGCCGGCGACGTCAGGACGGGCCGCGGGCGGCGGCGCCAGCGAGGCTACCGCGTCGAGCAGCCGGCGTACTCCGAAGTTCGGCAGCGCGGCGCCGAACAGCACCGGGCTCGACACCCCGGCGAGGAAAGTCGCCATGTCGACGCTGGTGCCGTATACCTCATCCAGCAGGGCCAGCTCTTCGGTGGCCGCCTCGTACGCGGCCCCATCGCGCGACAGCGCCTCAGCCGAAGACAGCACCGTCTCCAGCGCTCGCGACGCGCCTCCGGGCGTCCGGGTGAACGTCGTGTACGCGCCGCAAGAGCACTCGATCAGCCCCCGGAAATCCCCGGCCACTCCGACCGGCCAGTTGAGCGGCATCGGGTGCAGGCCGATCCGCTGCTCGATCTCGTCCAGCAGTTCCAGCGGCTCCCGGCCCGGCCGGTCCCACTTGTTCACGAACGTGATCACCGGCACTGCCCGCGCCCGGCAGACGTCGAACAGCTTCAGCGTCTGCGCCTCCAGGCCCTTGGCGGAGTCGAGCAGCATGATCGCGCAGTCAACGGCGGACAGCACCCGGTAGGTGTCCTCGGAGAAGTCCGCGTGGCCTGGCGTGTCCAGCAGGTTCAGCACCGTGTCCTGGTAGTCGAAGCGCAGCGCGGCCGAGGTGACCGAGATGCCGCGGGCCCGCTCCATCGCCATCCAGTCCGAGGTGACCCCGCGCCGGCCGGCCTTCCCGTGCACCGCGCCAGCCTGGTTGATAGCGGACGCGTGCAGCGCGAGCGCTTCGGTCAGCGTGGACTTGCCGGCGTCCGGGTGACTGATCACCGCGAACGCGCGGCGCTTGGCAGCCTCGGCCAGGACCCCCGTATTCACGGGCCCAAGGATATGTGAAATAGGGTCGAGTCGTGGCACCAGAGTTCAGCGAGCCAGACCCCAGCGAGCTAGACCCCAGCGAGCTGGGCCCGGCCGAGGCGGATGAGCCCGTGGACAGGGTCCTCACCATTCCCAACGGGATCAGCGTCGCCCGCCTGGCCGGCGTCCCGGTCTTCCTGTGGCTGGTGCTCGGCCCGCATGCCGACGCGTGGGCGGTGGGCCTGCTGATCGTGGCGGGTCTGTCCGACTGGCTCGACGGCAAGATCGCCCGCGCGCTGAACCAGACCAGCAGGCTCGGCCAGTTGCTCGACCCCGCGGCCGACCGGCTCTACATCGCCGCCACGCTCATCGCGCTGGCGATCAGGGCGATCATCCCGTGGTGGCTGGTCGCCGTCCTGGCTGTTCGCGAGCTGACCGTCGGAGTCAGCCTCGAGATGCTGAGACGGCGCACCAGGATCGGCGGCCTGCAGGTGAGCCTGGCCGGCAAAGCAGCTACGCTTTGCCTCCTTTATGCGTTTCCGTTGCTATTTCTTGGGGATCATCCTGGTTGGGGAGGAACCCTTGCTCGCGTAATAGGCTGGGCATTCGCGATCTGGGGAACGGCCCTGTACTGGCAATCCGCGCTGCTCTACCTGACTCAGATACGTGGCCTCCTCGCCGGGTACACCCAACGGTAGAGGTCGCCGGGAAGGAGCACGCTGCAATTGAAGGCCGTCGTCATGGCGGGCGGGGAGGGGACACGGCTGCGGCCGATGACGGCCAATCAGCCTAAGCCCCTGCTGCCCGTGGCCAACAGGCCCATCATGGAGCACGTGCTGCGCTTGCTGAAGCGGCACGGCTTCGACGAGACCATCGTCACCGTCCAGTTCCTCGCTGCCCTCGTCCGGAACTACTTCGGCGATGGCGAGGAATTCGGGATGACCCTCCAGTACGCGACCGAGGAGGTGCCGCTGGGGACCGCGGGCAGCGTGCGGAACGCCGAGGATGCCCTTCGCGATGATCCGTTCCTGGTCATCTCCGGCGACGCGCTGACCGACATGGACCTGTCCGCGCTGGTCAGATTCCACAAGGACAACGGCGCGCTGGTCACCGTGGGCTTGGCCAGGGTGCCTGACCCGCTGGAGTTCGGCATCGTGATCACCCAGGAAGACGGCCGGATCCAGCGGTTCCTGGAGAAACCCACCTGGGGGCAGGTCTTCTCCGACACGGTCAACACGGGCGTATACGTAATGGAACCCGAGGTGCTCGCCGAGGTGCCGCCGGACGAGGTGGTCGACTGGTCGGGGGACGTGTTCCCCAAGCTGCTCAAGCGCGGCGCCCCGCTGTTCGGCTACGTCTCGGACGGTTACTGGGAGGATGTCGGCACGCACGAGAGTTACCTGAAGGCGCAGGCAGACGTGCTGGCGAGACGGGTGCAGAGCGACATCGCCGGGTTCGAGGTGTCGCCGGGTATCTGGGTGGCCGAGGGCGCGGAGGTAGACTCGGACGCGGTGCTCACCGGCCCGTTGTGCATCGGCGACTACGCCAAGATCGAAGCGGGCGCCCACCTGCGCGAGTACACCGTGGTGGGCAGCAACGTGGTGGTCAAGGAAGGCGCGTTCCTGCACCGTGCCGTGGTGCACAATAACGTCTACGTAGGGCAGGGCGTCACCCTGCGCGGCTGCGTGGTGGGCAAGAACACCGACGTGATGCGGCTGGCCAGGGTCGAGGAGGCCGCGGTCGTCGGGGACGAGTGCGTGATCGAGCCCGAGGCGTACCTGTCGGCCGGCGTCAAGGTGTACCCGTTCAAGACCATAGAGGCCGGCGCGGTGGTCAACAACAGCGTGATCTGGGAGTCCAGGGGCCAGCGCACCCTGTTCGGCCAGCGCGGCGTGTCCGGGTTGATCAACGTTGAGGTCACGCCCGAACTGTGCGTGCGCCTGGCCAGCGCCTACGCGACTACGCTGAAGAAGGGCTCCTCGGTCACCACCTCCCGCGACGTGTCGCGGGCGGCGCGGACGCTGAAGCGGGCGGTGCAGGGCGCGCTGAACGCCGCCGCGATTAACGTGGTGGACCTGGAGGCGCAGCCGCTTCCCGTGGCCAGGTTCGAGACGGCACGCCGCAACTACAGCGGTGGTATCGCGCTGCGCACCACGCCGGGGGACCCGCAGTCGGTGGACATCATCTTCCTTGATGAGCGCGGCGCGGAGCTGTCCCAGGCCGCCCAGCGCAAGCTGGAGCGGGTGTTCTCCCGGCAGGAGTTCCGCCGGGCGTTCCCCGGCGAGATCGCGGAGCTCAGCTACCCGCCCAGGGTTGTCGACATGTATACCCACGAGGTGCTCAGATGCGTGGACCTGAGCGGGGTCAAAGACGCGGGACTGAAGGTCGTCGCGGATTGCGCCGGCGGGACCGCGAGCCTAGTGCTGCCGAGCCTGCTCGGCCGCATCGGCGTGGAGGTGCACACGCTGAACAACAAGCTCGACGAGGTGTCGCCGACCGAGACGGTCGCTCAGCAGAGGGCGGGCCTGCAGCGGCTGGCCGAGGTGGTGTCGTCCGCGAAGGCGGCCTTCGGGGTCCGGTTCGACCCGGTCGGGGAGCGGATCCAGCTGGTCGACGAGAAGGGCGAGCAGGTCAACGAACAGCGGGCGTTGCTGGCCGTGCTCGACCTGGTCGCCGCCGAGCGTCGCGGCGGCCGGGTTGCCCTGCCGGTGACCACCACCCGGGTGGCCGAGCAGGTGTGCCGGTACCACGGCGTCCAGGTGACCTGGACGCCGACCTCCATGGACGCCCTCACCAAGGCCGCCGCAGCCGATGACGTGATTTTCGCCGCCGACGGGCGGGGCGGCTTCGTCGTGCCCGAGTGCGCCAGGACCGTGGACGGCATCGCCGCGTTCGTCCGGCTGCTCGGCCTGGTCGCGCGGACCAGGCTGACGCTGAGCCAGATCGACGCCAGGATCCCGGCGGCCCATCTGCTCAAGCGGTCCATGCCCACGCCGTGGGCGGCCAAGGGCAGCGTCATGCGGACGGTCGTGGAGGCGGCCGGCGACCATGAGATCGACACCACCGACGGGGTCAGGGTCATCGACAGGAGCCGGGGCTGGGTGCTCGTGCTGCCCGATCCCGCCGACGCGGTGACCCACCTGTGGGCCGAGGGCAACGATGCCGACGCGGCCCAGATGCTGCTGGATGAGTGGGCCGCCGTGGTCGAGCGAGCCGGTAGGTGACCTGACGGTAGGTAACCTGACGGTAGGTGACGTAGCCAGCGTCCGGATTCGGCCGTTGTGTCTGGATAAACGGGTTGCCCGGGTAAACTATGTTCCTTGCGCGATACCGCGAATGGCGAGTACGGCGCCATATTCGCAAATATGAGAGAATCGCGCCCATTAGGGTTTGCCTTGCGGTAACTGTCCGTTAGGCATCCTGGCCTGAGCGCAGGGCCCGCGTGCTGGGAGGTGAGGCGGCGATGCGGCAGAGCCGTGATGACCGCTATGGTGGCGGCCAGAGCAGGCCTGTGCGCGGATGGCGCCGCCTGTTCGCGTGGCGCGTGGACCGCCGTGCCCCCTCGCGGGTACCTTGGTCGGCATCGGATACGGCGGCGCCGTATCCGGATGACTTCTACCAGGGGAGGCAGAGCGGAGTTATGCCGACCATGCAATGTGCCCGCTGCGGCCGGCCGAACCCCGACGACGCCCGCTTCTGCTCGAACTGCGGCGCGCCTCTGGCCAGGGCCGGTCAGCCCGGTCCGAGGGGACAGGGGCCGGTGCGGCAAGGTCCGGGACAGCCGGCGGCGGGTCAGGGCCGTCCGCCCCGCCCGGGTGAGACAACCTCAACGTTGTCCCTGAACAGGGACGATTCGGACTACGGCGACGATCTATATGCTGACCCCGCCTCGGTCGCGCAGCTGCCGGTTGGATCCGCGATGCTGGTCGTCCTGCGCGGCCCGAACGCGGGCAGCACCTTCAGCCTCGACGGTGACCTGACCACGGCCGGACGGCATCCGGACAGCGACATCTTCCTCGACGACGTCACCGTATCCCGGCGGCACGCCGAGTTCTACCGTGAGTCGGGCCGGTTCACCGTCCGTGACGTCGGCAGCCTGAACGGCACCTACGTTAACGGCAGCAGGATCGAGGAAACCGAGCTGGCCGGCAATGACGAGGTGCAGATCGGCAAGTTCCGGCTAAAGTTCCTGGCTAGCACAGACCTGTGGGGCCAGGCGATACCCGGTAGGGGTGCGCAGGGTTTCGCATGAGCGAGCTGGAGCGGCGCGGCGCTGCCTGGACTGAGGAGCGAAGCGACGAGGGGAGGCGGCGCCGAGTGGCGCCGCGGAAGCGAGCGGGAAGCGCCGCATGAGCGATCTGGAACGCCGGGGGCAGTTCGGCATCGGCGAGGTTCTCGCCCAGCTGCGTCCGGAATTTCCGGATATCAGCGGTTCCAAGATCCGCTTCCTTGAGGCGGAAGGCCTGATCGAGCCGGAACGGACCAGGTCCGGATACCGTAAGTTCGGCGCCGCGGACATCCAGCGGCTCCGCCAGATCCTCACCCTGCAGCGCGACGCCTACCTTCCGCTGCGGGTGATCAGGGAGCGCCTGGCCCAGCACACGCCGGACGGCGCTACGCTTACAGCGAAAACGGCGGACACTCTGACACGCCATCAACTCCTCGCCGAGGCCGGAATCAGCGACGCCGAGCTCACCGAGCTCGAGGACTACGGCCTTGTCCGAGGGTTCGGGCGGCACTACCGGGGAGACGCGCTCGCCGTCGCGCGCGCCGTCGCCGCGCTGCGTCAGTACGGTGTCCAGGCCCGCCATCTGCGTGCGGTCAAGGCCGCGGTGGAGCGCGAGGTCTCGCTGGTGGAGCAGATAGTGGCGCCTCAGCTGCGCCAGCGCGGCCCGGCCGCGCGCGATGCCGCGACCCGTGCGGGCTGGCAGATCGCTGACCTCACGCTGCGGTTGCACACGACGCTGATGGAGTCCGCGCTCGCCGAGGCCGGCCTGGCTTCAGAATCACTGCGTCTGGGTACTTACGAGCCAACCGAGGCACACGAGCCGCCCGCGGCAACGGCGGGCGACCTGGAACCGCCCGGGCTGCGCTCTGCTTCTGGGGCTTAGGGCTTCTGGGGCTTAGGGCTTCGAGGGCCTGCAACCTCTGGGGCTTGCAAGCTCAGGGCCTGGGGCCTCTAGGCACAGCGCTCACGGGCATAGGGCTCCGGGGATAGCGGGTGGTACCTTGGCAAAGGGAACGATAGGCCGGCAGCGCGTGAGAACGGAGTTCTGGTGCGGCAGATGGAGGTCATCGGCGTCCGGGTCGAGATGCCGTCGAACAGCCCGATCGTGCTGCTCAAGGAGGCGGAGGGGGACCGTTACCTGCCGATCTGGATCGGTGCCGTGGAGGCGACCGCGATCGCCTTCGCCCAGCAGGGGATGACCTCGCTGCGACCGTTGACGCACGACCTGTTCCGCGATGTGCTCGACGTGCTCAACATCCAGTTGCGGACAGTTAACATCACCGCGCTGCGGGACGGCATCTTCTATGCCGACCTGATCTTCTCCAATGGCGCCGAGGTGAGCGCGCGCCCGTCCGACTCGATCGCGCTGGCGCTTCGCACCGGCGCGCAGATCTTCGCCAGCGAGGAAATCCTGGACGAGGTCGGCGTCGCGATCCCGGACGAGCAGGAGGACGAGGTGGAGAAGTTCCGCGAGTTCCTCGACACGATCTCGCCCGAGGACTTCGGCAGGGCTACCTGACCGGTTTGCCACGAAAAGTGCACGACACGCCGCGCGTGGTCGTTGACGCCGCTATCCGTGAAGGCTTACGTTGCCAGTGCCGTGGGTAGTCAGCTTCCCGGGGAGGTGTGGCGGTGACTGGGGACGATACCCCGAGAGGTGACAGCCCGCGCAGTGCTGGCCAAAACAGTGCTGGCCAGGACAGTCGTGACGCTGAGGTGGGTTACCGAGGCCCGACCGCGTGCTCCGCCGCGGGAATCTCTTACCGTCAGCTCGATTACTGGGCGCGCACCGGCCTGGTGGAGCCCAGCGTGCGTGCCGCGCACGGCTCCGGCTCGCAGCGGCTCTATAGCTTCGGCGATATCCTCGTGCTGAAGGTCGTCAAACGCCTGCTCGACACGGGCATCTCGCTGCAGCAGATCCGGGCGGCGGTCCAGCACCTGCGTGATCGCGGTATCGAGGATCTGGCTCAGGTGACGCTGATGAGTGATGGCGTCAGCGTTTACGAGTGCACCTCACCGGATGAGGTGGTAGACCTGCTGGCCGGCGGCCAGGGCGTGTTCGGCATCGCGCTGGGCAGGGTCTGGCGTGAGGTTGAGGGTGACCTGGCGGTGCTGCCCGCGGTGCGCGCCGAGGACGGCATGCTGCAGGCGGACGGCGACGTAATGGACGAGCTCGCCCGGCGGCGACTGCGCCGCACGAGCTAAAGCCGGACTCGCCATCGGCTTAGGCGAATCCCACGATCTGGGCGTGCGTCCGGTAGACTGAACATGCCATCGACACCGGCTGGGAGAGATCCCGCGCCAGCGGGCCGCCGAAGGGGCAACTTCCCCGGAACCTCTCAGGCAAGCGGACCGGCCGGGATAGGCGAATCTGGAGCTGTGCTGCCGAAAGCGGAGCGCGACAGACGGGGTCTTCGTAACAGCGCGCACCGGAGGCCTCATGACAGACCAGTTTTCCCGCCGCCACATCGGCCCGTCCGCGTCGCAGCAGCAGCGCATGCTGGAAACGCTCGGCTATCAGAGCCTGGACGAGCTAACCGCGGCCGCGCTCCCGCCCGGTGCCGTGCAGGCCGTGATCGACCTGCCCGCCCCGCTCACCGAGGCGCAGGCCCAGGCGGAGCTACGCCGCATCGCCGACCGGAACCAGGTGCTCGTCTCGATGATCGGCCAGGGTTACCACGGCACGATTACCCCGGCAGTCATCCGCCGCAACCTGCTGGAAAACCCCGCCTGGTACACCGCCTACACGCCGTACCAGCCGGAGATCTCGCAGGGTCGCCTGGAGGCCTTGCTGAACTTCCAGACCATGATCGCCGACCTGACCGCGTTGCCCTGGGCCGGTGCCTCCCTGCTCGACGAGGCCACCGCCGCGGCCGAGGCGATGACGATCTCGCGCCGCGCGGTTCGCGGCAGCGTCTTCCTCGTCGACGCGGACACGCTGCCGCAGACCCAGGCGGTGCTCCGCACCCGCGCCGAGCCGCTGGGTATCGCTTTGCGGATCGCCTCGCTCACGCCCGAGCTCATCGCGAGCACCCAGGGAGTGTTCGGCGTGCTTACCCAGTATCCTGCGGCATCCGGGGTGATCCGTGACCCCAGGCCGCTGATCGAGGCCGCGCACGCGGCCGGCGCGCTGGCCACGGTGGCCGCCGACCCGCTCGCGCTGACCCTGCTCACGCCGCCAGGCGAGCTGGGTGCCGACATCGCGATCGGTTCCACCCAGCGGTTCGGCGTGCCGATGTGGTACGGCGGTCCGCACGCGGCGTACATCGCGGTCACCGACCCGCTCAAGCGCCAGCTGCCCGGCCGCATCGTCGGCGTATCCGTGGACGCCGACGGCCACCTCGCCTACCGCCTCGCGCTGCAGGCGCGCGAGCAGCACATCCGCCGGGAGAAGGCGACGAGCAACATCTGCACGGCTCAGGTCCTGCTCGCCGTCGCCGCTGCCATGTACGCCGTGTACCACGGCCCGGAAGGGCTAACCGGCATCGCACGAGCCGTTCACCGTAAGGCCGCCTCCCTCGCCGCGGCACTGGAAGACCATGGCATCAGAACGCAGGCTGGTGCTTGCTTCGACACTGTGCGATTCGACCACGACGACGCGGCGTGCGTGGCCGAGCGCGCACGGAAGGCCGGCTACAACCTGTACCTGGCACCCGACGGCGCGCTGCAGGTCACGTGTGACGAGACGACGACCGATCAGCAGCTGCGCGACGTCGTCAACGCGATCGCCGGCCGCCCTGGAGACCTCCGGATCAGCCTGCCCGAAGCCGCCGGGCGCATTCCGGCCGGGCTGACGCGCACCTCGGAGTTTCTCGCCCATCCGGTTTTCCATGAGCACCGCAGTGAGACCGCGCTGCTGCGGTACCTGCGCCGGCTAGCGGACTTCGACATCGCGCTGGACCGGTCGATGATCCCGCTCGGCTCGTGCACGATGAAGCTGAACGCGGCGGCCGAGATGGAGCCGATCAGCTGGCCGGGCTTCGCGGACATGCACCCGTTCGCGCCCGCGGACCAGGCCGCGGGCTACGCCGAGCTGATCGGGTCGCTTGAGGCCCGCCTGGCCGCCCTCACCGGCTATGACGCCGTCTCCATCCAGCCGAACGCCGGCTCGCAAGGCGAGCTGGCCGGCCTGCTCGCCATCCGCGCCTACCACGCGTCCCGCGGCGAGGACGACCGCGACGTGTGCCTGATCCCCGAGTCCGCGCACGGCACGAACGCGGCCAGCGCCGTGCTGGCTGGCCTGCGCGTGGCCGTCGTCAAGTGCGGTGCCGACGGCGCCATCGACCTGACCGACATCCGCGCCAAGCTGGAGACGGCAGCGTCGTCGGAGGGGGGCGGGCGCGTCGCCGCGATCATGCTCACCTATCCGTCCACGGCGGGTGTCTACGAAGAGACGGTCACCGAGGTCTGCGCGCTGGTGCACGCGGCCGGCGGCCAGGTGTACCTGGATGGCGCGAACTTCAACGCGCTGGCCGGCGTCGTGACGCTGCCGTCATTCGGCGCCGACGTGTCCCACCTGAACTTGCACAAGACGTTCTGCATCCCGCACGGCGGCGGCGGCCCGGGCGTGGGCCCGGTGGCGGTCCGGTCCCACCTGGCCCCGTTCCTGCCCGGGCGCGGTCCGGTCGGCCCGGTCGCGGCGGCGCCGTACGGATCGGCCGGCATCTTGCCCATCTCGTGGGCCTACGTCGCGATGATGGGCGCAGCCGGGCTGCGGGAGGCGACCCAGGTGGCGGTGCTGTCTGCCAACTACGTGGCCAGGCGGCTCGCGCCGCACTTCCCCGTCCTGTACACCGGCCGCGGAGGTTTGGTAGCACACGAGTGCGTAATCGACCTGCGCCCGCTGGCCGCGCGTACCGGCATCAGCAACGAGGACGTGGCCAAGCGGCTGATCGACTATGGCTTCCACGCGCCGACGATGTCATTCCCGGTGGCCGGCACGCTGATGATCGAACCGACGGAGAGCGAGGACCTGGCCGTACTGGACCGGTTCTGCGACGCGATGATTGCGATCCGCGCCGAGATCGCCCGCGTCGCGGACGACGAGTACGACCACGCGGACAACCCGCTGAAGAACGCCCCGCACACCGCCCAGATGCTTATCGCGCAGGAGTGGAAGCACCACTACACCCGCGAGGACGCGGCCTACCCGCCCGGAACCTACGCGCACGAGGCGGATCGCCGGGCCAAGTACTGGCCGCCGGTGCGCCGCATCGACCAGGCTTACGGTGACCGCAACCTGATGTGCGCCTGCCCGCCCCCCTCAGCCTTCGAGTAGCCGCCCGCGTGCCCGCCCGCGGTTCGGCGCTCGCAACCCGGTACGTGAGACAGCGGCCTGTATAGCGACGCGGGCATCGTGCGCCACACGCATCTGTTCCTTGTCCGCGCCACCAGCCGGGAGAACAGCCTGTCGGCACGCACGACATCGGGGGGCAGCAAAACACCAGCCCCCATGATCGTGGGCCAAGGATCATGAGGGCTGGTGTGGTACATCCCGCGCGCCCGCCTCCAGGCGCACACCTGCCTGCGCCCCGAATGTGGAGGCGGAGGGGAGGAGTCAGGTATCGTGCGCCATCGCGGGAGGCGAGGCGGACGCGCGGGGGTCGCGGCGGCGGGCTGGCAGAAAGGTGGGAATGCAGCCACGTGCCGCCGCGGGTTATTGGCTTGCTACGGGGAAGGCGGACAGTTCGGCGAGGTGGGGGGGCAGGGCGAGCGTGACGACGCTTTCCTGCTCTTGAGGATCGGTACGGGCAACGACGGCGATCGTCATCACATCGCTACGGTTGACGGGGAGGTGGGGCGTTCCCGGCGGGACGTACATGAAGTCCCCGGCCTTGACGACCGTGCGCTGCAGCAGGCCCTCGCCGTGCCACACCTCGGTCTCGCCGCTCACGGTGTAGATAGCCGACTCGTGTCCCGCGTGGAAGTGCGGGATGCCTCGGGTGCCCGGAGGAATCGTGACCAGGTGCAGGCACAGCGCGTGCGCGCCAGCCGACCGGTTGGTGACCCCGTTGGCGAGGCTGACCCCCTGCTTACCGGAGTAACTTTCCCCCGACCGGATGATCACGCAATCGCCTGGGTTGGCTAGGCCAGCCACCGTCGGTGCCCGGAGGGCCCGCTCCCAGACTTCGCTTACTCTGAGCATTTTCTTGTATCCTATCCGTGATGTCTCCTCTGCCAAGATTATGACCATGCGTATTCATATGGATACTCTCTGTATAGGCATGTTCTTCTAACTTTTAAGTTAGCCATATCTAACTTAAAAGTAAGTGTTCACGGGCACGGCTGCTCTGGCCTGGGCAAATACGGTGCAGCGCTAAGAGCAAACCAGGAAATTATGACGATAACAGCAAGAAGCAGCTTGATCACCAAGACCCGACCGGGCGGCGGTCAGGCCATGGCGAGCAGGTCCAGCACCTGGTCCCTGACGGCGGGATAGCGCAGGCCGAGGCTGGTCATCGCCTGGCGCAGGCCGGAACTCTTGCGTCGCTCGGCGGTACGGAGCAGGCCAAGCAGCAGGTGCTCGGACCCGATGTAGTTGTGGTGCAGCGCTGCCGCTTCCCTGAGCGCAAGGACCAGCGACGATCTCGCGTCCTCTGTCAGCGGTGATGGCCTCCGCCAGTTCAGCGGCCCGCGCTTATTCAGCGGCATCTGGTCAAGTGCGCCTTCGCCGAAGGACTCCTCGACCTTCCGCTTGATCTCGCCGAGGTTTATGCCGATGGCGGCTAGCGCTTCCGCGTCGCCGGACGCCGTCCTGGCGCCCGGGCCGAGCAGCTGGGTGACCGCGGCGGCATCGATCCCCGAACCGGCCAGCACCTGGGCGGCCACGCTGTCCCCCGTGATCAGCGCGGACAGCAGGTGCAACGGGCCGATCTGCGTGTCGCCCCTGGTGACGGCCAGGCTCCTGGCGTCGTTGACGACTCTCCGTGCGTCATCGGTGAATCGCTCAAGCACCGTGGATACCTCCCCGGATGATCCGCTCGCGGAGCGATTGGGCGGGCCGGCCCTTCAGGCGCGGCGCGTGCTTCTTGTGTACGGCCTGCCGGGAGACGCCGAGCACCTCGGCGATCTCCTGCCAGGACCAGCCCTGCGTGCGCGCGTTGTCGACCTGTAGGGCCTCGAGCTGCTCGAGCAGTCGGCCCAGGGCGGCGACGGCACGCAGCCCGGTACGAGGATCCGGGCTGTCCGCCGCCTCGGCCAGCTGTGGCGCGGTCTCCATGGTGTCAATCTAGGTTGACATGACGGGCTCTGTCAACCGACGTTGACGGATGTATTAAGAAACGCTGTCCGCTGATCGTGAACCGGCGGCTTATACAGCGCGTTTTCAGGAATAGCGGCGACGATCGTGTAGAAATGCTCCAGAGGGGGTGCGACGGTGACGAGCGTGACGCGGCCACGCGCGAGAGGGCCCGCCCATGCGCGCGCGCACGGCCCCGGCGGAGCACCAGGGGATGTTCTGATCAAGGCGAATCCCTGGGTTGTGCTCTGCGGGATCGGCATCGGGGCGGTGATCGTCCTCGCGTTGTGGTGGCAGGACACTGCCAGCCCGCACGGGCTCGGGGCCTGGCTCACTGGGGCGGGCCAGATCCTTGGCTTGCTCGCAGGGTATGGCGTGGTGATCCTGGTCGCGCTGATGGCCCGGCTGCCGCCGCTGGAGCGCGGGATCGGCTCGGACCGGCTGGCCCGCTGGCACGCGATGGGCGGACGGTACGTCGTGAGCATCGTCGTCGCGCACGGGCTGCTGATCGTGTGGGGTTACGCGGTCACCGCGCACGAGAACGTGGTGAGCGAATCCGCGACGCTGCTGACCCAGTACCCGGACGTGCTGATGGCGACCGTTGCAGGGTTCCTGCTGCTCGGCGTCGGCATCGTGTCGATGCGCGCCGTCCGGCGGCGGTTGCGCTACGAGACGTGGTACTACCTGCACTTCTATACATACCTGGCGATCGCGCTGGCGTTCAGTCATCAGTTCGCCGACGGTGCCTCGTTCATCAACAGCCTGGCGGCGCGGTTCTGGTGGTCGGTCCTGTACCTGACCGTGGCCGTCCTGCTCCTGTGGTACCGGGTCATCGTGCCGCTGCGGGCGTTCTACCGGCACGGGTTCCGAGTGCTCGGCGTGCGGAACGAGGTGCCCGGCGTGATCTCGGTGTACATCGGCGGTGAGCGGCTGGACGAACTGGCCGCCGAACCAGGGCAGTTCTTCCGCTGGCGGTTCCTGACCCGGTCGATGTGGTGGTCCTCGCACCCGTACTCGCTGTCGGCCGCGCCGGGAGGGGACCGGATGCGGATCACGGTGAAGGATCAGGGAGA
>Ga0335074_10006777_pt1 | contig 15883 bp, 15 predicted proteins | sample Lox_Sample_23_FD_206715 | JGI IMG/M metagenome (GOLD analysis project Ga0335074, IMG submission 206715) | Soil microbial communities from Loxahatchee National Wildlife Refuge, Florida, United States - Lox_Sample_2.3 | ecosystem: Environmental > Terrestrial > Soil > Wetlands | place: USA... | reverse complement strand
ACCGACCACGGCGAAGGAACCTTGTAAACCTTTACACCAGGATCCATAAAGATGTGCCGCGTCTCTCCAGCGCCGGCGAGCAGGCGCCTGTTAAAGCAACTGAAGCATGCCGTCTCACCTGGGACGAATGTTGGCCCCAGCCATCCTTCGTAACCATCCAGGCACACGAGTGACCACGGCGTTGAACATTGCAAGGCCGCGCTGTTGATAGCCGTCAGTTCTTCCGGTTCAAAGCAGTCCTGCGCTGCCACAATCCAATCGCTGTCCTTGGCAAATTCCAGCCACTGATTGGCATCTTGCGGCCGAGGTACGGCGGACGACCGCGCCTGTTCAATGCCCTTCGAGGCGCCGGCTTTCGCGACCGACGAACTCTGAATCATGGTAATCGAACCAAAGGACGCTTGCGTCAAATGCTGTCGAATTGCTTCTCCAAGCACCCCATGGCCAACCAGCGTTATGTGCGCGTCGGCAACAGGCTTGCGGAGAAGCGGGACTGAACGAGCAGTCCTTACGTTGACCCCTCGGTGCGCGTCATCGGCTTCAATAATTCCCGCGTCCTGCAATTGCGGGATAATCTCCTCCAGCAATTCTGTTTCGGCATCGTTCCAGGGTCTTATTGGCGCCCTGTCACCGCCAAGCAATCGCTTGATGATCGATCCCAGCAAGCCCCGGCGCTCGGGATCCGAGATCACGCACCCGGACCCACTCAGGGACCCGGTGCGAAACTCGACGTCGTCCGGACCAAAGGCAAAGACACCGTACGCCTCGGCGAAGCGTACAGCTCTCGCTGTACAACTATGTTCAATAATCGACATTGTGTGATGCGCCTTCCGGCTTCACGGGCAAAGCACCCACTGCAACGGCGGTGACGACAGCATGATCGATGCCGTCTATATCGAGACATGCGTTCACTTCGTCGTCATAGAACCCGCCTAGAACGAGATGACCGAGGCCGAGAGCAACGGAGGCCAGGCTGAGGTTCTGGCAGGCGGCTCCTGCCTCCTGGAGGCAGTAACGATAGCCACGGGGCCCGTATTTGGTACGAGGCCGCCAGAATTTCGTGGTAACGAAGAAGATCGCCGACGCCTGGTCGAGGTCCACCACATCCGGGTGAATCGGAATGGCAGCCAGGAGGGCAGTTTTCACCGGTTCGAGTAGGAGCTTGACCAGCTCCAGCGAGTGCTCCGGCGCATGATAGTGGTATATGCCCGAGGAAGGATCGCCACTCTGGATTATCGCCGCGAAAACGCGTGTTGGGTGAAGTGCACCTCCTGACGGTATTGACCTGAGGGACACCTCTGCCGGGCGGTTGTCCCCGCGATCTATCGACAATCGTCCGGTCTCGCCTATGGCACTGAACAATAATGAGCTCAGCTCCAATAGCGTGAGTGGACGTTGAGCGAACGCGCGGCAGCTCCGCCGGCTGCGAATGACCTCAAGGAACGGTCTGTCCGGGATCACCGGGTCCGGCAGGCGTATCCGGGGTTGCAGCGGAAATTCAGGGTCCTGGACGTACAAGATCGGAAGCATCGGCGGCTGCTGAAGCACTGCGATGGCGTTCAACATATTGCTGATGTCGGCGCGCCGCAGTTTCGTCAGTTCATGACTGGTCTCGACAAGATCGATGTCGCCGCGATGCTGATAGGCCTCAATGAACCGGTTTTCGCGGAGCTGTATTCGGCGCGGGTCCGAAAGTTGCGACGGCAGAAAGCCGAGCCGCCTCCCCTTCTGCTCCCGAATCACCGGCGGCATCTTCGAGGGTCCTTTGGTGCGCACACGGACGTCGCGTCAGGGCACGCCTCAGAGCTCTGCCGGTTCACTTATCGCCCTACTCTGTTGCAAAGCGAATCGATGGAGCAACGCTGTAGGGTTTGCGGAGCGTTGCCTCCATCGATCTGCAAACGCCGCGATAGCGGTCGAAGCATCCGTGCCCCCACCATCCGCACCGCAACATCAGCGACTATGAGCGCCAAGCCGAAGTCCTAGCTTGCCCGCCAATTACTTGTGTTTCGAGCCCATCGGCCGCAGATATTTAAAGTCGTGAGGAATTTAGTTACGTAGCCGTACGGCCATTCTCAACCACCGGCGTCGTCCAGTTTGTACTGCAAGAACAACAGAACGGGCTGAAGATGGCCGACGTAACAGTCTCGCTGGAGAATTGCTCCTCTCCCGTGGCGACGTCGAACACCTTGACCTGTACGCGCTGTTTTTTCCGCTCCTCTGCCTGTGCCATATCATCCTCCCCTGACACTATCGGCTGCGGTGCCATCTGTAACAGCTTTTTGAGCTTAGTCAAGCCAATTCGTGACGCGGGCGCATGATGGGGCCGGTTCACGAAAAATTGTGTGTCCTGACCAGTGCTTACCCCGCTGCCAGCCATGGAGTAATGGGTAGCGTGCTCGCTTCGCTAATTCAGGCGCAAATCGATGATGTGCTTCGGGTCGGGCTGCAGTTCGCCGCGCTCGACGCGCTTGACGATATCGGTCAGCGCCGCGTTGGCCGGCGTGGCGACACCGACCTCGTCGCCTTTGCGGACAACGAACCCGTTCAGAAACTCGATCTCGGTGCGACGACCCTTGACCATATCCTGGCCCATCGACGGACGATGCGCGCCACCGCCCGGGCGACCCGCTTCCGCTAATCTGTGCTCGTCGTATTGCCGCGTCGCTGCGGGATCGCCTTCGCCGGCGAGCGCGATCACCTCGGGCGGCAGGTGGCTGATCTCCTCCAGTTCGTAGCCCAGCGCCTGACCGACGCGGATCGCCTCGGAGCCCAATCGCGCGCCGAAGCGGCGGATCGCGTCGTTGCTCAGCATATCGCGGCTGATCATCCCGGTGCAGGCGGAGAGTCCGTTGCCCATCACGTTGGTCACCAGTTTCGACCAGCGTTCGCCCCACAGGTTCTGCGTGACCAGCGCGCCATCGGCGTGATCCACCAGCCGGCGCACTTCCTGAGCGCGATCGGTGATCCGGCCGTGCACCTCGCCGACCCGGTACACCGTGTGGCCCTTGCCGCGACTCTTGCCGGCGGCACGGCGCACATGGCCCGGCTCGCACAGGTCGACCGTAATCGAGGAAGCGATGCAGCCCAGCGTCCTGCCCCAGCCGACCACGCCGGCCACGGTTTCTTCGTTCATGCAGTTCTGCAGCGACACCACGAAGCCATTGGGGCCGAGATACTGCGCGATCATTTGCGTCGCCCAGGCGGTGTCGTAGGACTTCATGCAGACGAAGGCGATGTCGATTGGCCGCTCCTTCGACAGGTGCTGCACGTCGGTCAGATGCAGCGCGCGGACCGGGGTGGTGAACTCCTCGCCGGTCAGGTGGCTGATGCGCAGGCCGGCGGTGCGCATGCGCTCGACATGCTCGGGCCAGGGGTCGATGAAGATCACGTCCTCTCCGGCGTGGGCCATGTGCGCGCCAGTGTAGCCGCCAACCGCGCCGGTGCCGACGATGGCTATTCTTGGTTGCATCCAGTGACTCCCTTTGCGTTGTCAGGCAAGCAGATCGCGGCAGCCGAGATCGTCAACCGCCATCATGATGCGCTCGAGGTTGTTCCACCAGACCCGCGGGTGAAGATTGCTGACGGCTTGCACGACCGGCCGTGCGATCAGCCAAAGCACCGAGAGGCGGTAATCGTCATCGAGCGCCTGGCGATCGTAACCGCTCACGCCCCGGGCCAGCAGCGCTGCGTGGTAGCGGTCGAGCAGCGGCCGCTCGAACCGGCGCCGCCGATCAGGATACCAGAGCATCGCCATCATGTAGGCAAGGTCCGTGGTCGCGGTGTTGATGTGCCAGTCTTCCCAATCGATCAGCCGGACCTCCTCGCTGCCGCCGTGTCGGGGCAGAAAGAAATTCCAGAAATGCGCATCGCCATGGATGAGTGTCAGATTGAGATGCGTGTGATAGCGCGTGAGCAAACGTGACCCCTGGTCGAACAATCGTTGATAAAGCTCGCGCCGATCCGGCGGCATCAACTCACCGAAGCGATCGGTGAAGTGCACAAACTGATTACCGAGGATTCGCAGAGCCTGGTCCCACTCATCCGCACTCCGCCATCTGCCCACGGACACGCCCAGACGCGGATCGTTCCACCAAACCGCGTGGAAGCGCGCCTGCGCGTGGACGATGCGCTCGCACTGCTCCAATGTGGGCGGAAGCGGCCACTCAGTAGCAATGAAATGCGAATCCGTCAGATCTTCGAGCAGCAAGTGCCACGCGCTGGTATCAGTGGCGTCGACCGCATCGAAACAGCGCGGCACCAGCCGTTCCGGCAGGGCGGGCGCGACATGGCGGTAGAACGCCAACTCGTGGCGGTTCGCGTACGAGGAACGACCGGTGCTGTCGAGATGCCCCATCTTGAGAATCACCGAACGCGGCGCATCGCCGGCCGAACCCTCGTAATTAAGGCGCAGCCGCAGGTGTTCGAGCGCGCCTTCTTCAGCGAACTTATCGGCACGATGTCGCGAACATGCGCCGGGCCAACTGCACCTGACCGACGAAGTGCGTCGGTGAGATGCACGGCGTCAGCCGCTTTCGGCAAGGATTCTGTCGTCAGCCGCTTCCTCCAAGCCCATCGAGGTTGCGGGCAACGCTCCTGGTGGTGGGATGGTCGAGCCCGAGCGCAGCGCGGTAAATGCCAACCGCCCACTCCAGCGCGCTGCGGGCGGCCAGCAGGTCGCCCTGATCGCGCAGCACGCCGGCCAGGTTGTTGGCGTCGCGGCCTACGCTGGGGTGCCGCGGGCCCAGGGTGCGCTCGTCGATCGCCAGCGCCTGCTCGAACAACGCCTGGGCGGCTTCCAATTCGCCGGCATCGTGCAGCACCAGGCCGAGATGATTGGTATCCGTTGCAACCTCCGGGTGATCGGCGCCAAGCGCAGCGATGTGCAGGGCTCGTGCGCGCTCCAGCAAGGTCGCCGCGGCGGCAAGATCGCGCAGCTCGTGAACGAGGCGGCCGAGGTCGCGCAAGTCACCCGCCAGGTCGGGATGATCCGGTCCCAGCGTGCGCTCCTTTTCCGCCAGTGCGGACTCCAGACGGACACGGTCCGCGCGAAGATCGTGCAGGCTGGTCATGGGGGACCAGACTATCCGGCCAGCCTTTCTATCTCCGCACCGCAGGACGCCAGCTTCTGCTCCACGGTCTCGTAGCCCCGGTCGAGGTGATAGACGCGGTTCACCACCGTCTCTCCCTGCGCCGCCAGTCCGGCCAGCACCAGCGACACCGAAGCGCGCAGATCCGTCGCCATCACCGGAGCGCCCGACAACGACGGCACGCCGCGCACGATCGCGGACGCACCATGCACGTTGATCCGCGCGCCCATCCGGTTCAACTCTGGCACGTGCATGAAGCGGTTCTCGAAGATGGTCTCCGTTACCATAGCGGCACCCTCGGCGACCGACATCACCGCCATGAACTGCGCCTGCATGTCTGTGGGGAAGCCCGGATACGGCTCGGTGATCGCGTCCGTGCCGTACAGCCCGTTGAGCCGGCGCACCAGCAGGCCCCACGGCTCTTGCACGACCTCCACGCCGGCCTCGCGCAGCGTGCGTACCACCGCTCCCAGATGCTCCTTCCGCGCGTGACGCAGCCGCACCTCGCCCCCGGCGATCGCGGCAGCGCAGGCATAAGTCCCGGTCTCGACGCGATCCGGAATGATCGTATGACGCGCGCCGTGCAGGCGCGGCACACCCTCAATCGTCAGCTTGTCCGAGCCGATGCCCTCGATCCGCGCACCCATCGCGACCAGGCACATTGCCAGATCGCCGATCTCCGGCTCCCGCGCCGCGTTCGCCAGCACGGTCCGCCCGTCGGCTAGCGTAGCGGCCATCAGCAGATGCTCGGTGGCGCCCACGGAAACCGAAGGGAACACGATCGTTGCTCCTCGCAACTGTCCTTGCACGACGGCGCTGATATATCCGCCGTCGAGCTCAATCTCGGCACCCATCTGCCGCAGACCCTTCAGGTGCAGATCGACGGGCCTCGGGCCGATTGCGCAACCGCCGGGCAACGACACCCGTGCCTCGCCGGTACGAGCAAGCAGCGGCCCGAGCACCAGCACCGAGGCGCGCATCTTGCGCACGATGTCATACGGTGCCTCGGTGTTGGTGATCGGGCCGCCGAGCCACAACGCGCGCCCGTCCTTGCCGCTGCGCTCCACCATGATCCCGTGCTGCGCCAGCAGCGCCGTCATGGTGTGGATGTCGGCAAGCTGCGGGACATTGTCCAGTACCAGCCGATCGTCGGTCAGCAGGCCGGCCACCATCAGCGGCAACGCGGCATTCTTGGCGCCGCCGATGACGATCTCCCCCGCCAGCGGCCTGCCGCCGCATATGCGAATGCGGTCCATTACGCGCAGGCTCCGAGGCGCGAAAGGCCAGGGGGCTCTGCCCCCTGGACCCCTCGGACGGCTTTGCCAGGAAGGGGGCGAGAACCGGACCTGGCGAGGTCCCGATCGCGCCCCCTTTCTGGCAAAGCCATTGGATGGGTTCGAAGGGCTTGCCTTTGGCGGGGGGTGCAGGGGGGCAGAGCCCCCCTGGCCTTCACCCTCACAGCCTCGGCAGCGCGACGCCGCGTTGGCGCATGTATTTGCCGGCCTTGTCGGCGTAGCTTGTCTCGCACGGTTCGTTTCCTCGCAAGAACAGGAACTGGCAGATGCCTTCGTGGGCGTGGATCTTTGCCGGTAGCGGCGTGGTGTTGCTGATCTCGATCGTCACCTGGCCTTCCCATTCCGGCTCCAGCGGCGTTACATTCACAATGATACCGCAGCGGGCATACGTGGACTTGCCCAGGCAGATCACCAGGATGTCGCGCGGAATCCGGAAATACTCCACCGTATGGCCGAGCGCGAAACTGTTCGGCGGGATGATGCACATCTTGTTTTGGCGATCGACGAAGCTGGTTGGTGAGAAGTCCTTGGGGTCGATCACTGCCGAATCGATATTGGTGAAGACCTTGAACTCATCAGACACTCGGGCGTCATAACCATAGCTGGACAGGCCGTAGCTGATCACGCCCTGGCGCTTCTGCGCCTCCTCGAACGGTTCGATCATTCCGTGCTCCAGCGCCATGTGGCGGATCCAGCGATCGGACATGACGGACATTCGGGCGACTCCGGGGCCAGGCGGGCGCGGGGCGGCTCGTCTAGCCCAGCCCGGGATCAGGGGCAATCGTTGCGCTCGCCTTGCGGGCACGGGCCTGCTCCTTGCGCCGCCTCAGGTTGGCGCGCAGGGCCTCGGCCTCACGCGCGCGTCGAGTTTCCTGCTCGCTGGGCGCGCGCCGCCCGGTTGGCTGCGCCGGCGGCTTGCGGCTTTCCCTTTCCATTACCGGCTTGCTCCTTCCTGATCGGTCGGCGACGATGCGTCGATGAGCACATCATCCGAATCCCAGATCACCGCGTGGCTGGCCACGCAGCAAGACGCCATGGTCGCACTGCTGCGCGAGATCGTCGATATCGACAGCGGCAGCTACAACAAGCCGGGCATCGACGCGGTCGGTGAGGCGGTGCGTCGGTTCCTCACCGGACATGGGATTCCGGTTGAAACAATCCGCCGGCCGAAACACGGCGATTGCCTGCGCGCAACAGTCGCGCGCAACGGCGGCGAGGCCGGCACCGGCAGCCAATCCAACATTGGCGGCAACGTCGTTTTGATGGGCCATCGCGACACCGTGTTCCCTGACGGCGAGGTGGCGCGCCGACCCTTCACGATCCGCGACGGCCTCGCCCACGGCCCCGGTGTGGCCGACATGAAGGCGGGCCTTGTCATGAACTGCTTCGTCCTCGCGGCGTTCGCCAAATTTGCCGGCGCGCCCGCCCCGCTGATCGGCCTGTTCACCGGCGATGAGGAAATTGGCAGTCCCGAAGGCCGCGCGGTGATCGAGGCAGAAGCGCGGCGCGCCCGCGCCGTCTTCAACAGCGAGCCCGGCCGCGTATCCGGCAACGTCGTGACCGGCCGCAAAGGTGGCGTGTTCATGCACATACGCATCACCGGCAAGGCGGCGCATTCAGGCGGCAGTTTCACCGAGGGCATCAGCGCAATCGAAGAACTGGCGCGAAAGATCCAGGCGATCCACGCGCTGACCGACCTTCCGCGCGGCATCACTCTGAACGTCGGGCTGGTGCGCGGCGGCCAGAGCGTCAACACCGTCGCCCCCTGGGCCGAGGGCGAGATCGATCTTCGCTATATCGATCCGGCCGACCGCGACGACACCGTGGCGCATATCGGCCGGATCGTCGGACAAAGCTTCGTTCCCGGCACCAAGGCCGAACTGACAATCAATGGCGAATTCCTGCCGATGACACAGAGTGCGCCGGCAAAGAAGCTGTTCGAACTATATGTCACGGCTGCCACCGACTCCGGCTTCGCCACCGCCGGCGAGTTCACCGGCGGCTGCGCCGACTCCGGCTTTACCGCCGGTGTCGGCGCGCCGACCATCTGCGCGGTTGGACCCGTCGGCGGCAAAGCTCACACGCCCGACGAATTCCTGCGCCTCGACAGCCTGGTTCCGCGCGCGCAAGCCTGCGCGCGAGCAATCCTGCGTCTGCCTACGGCCGGACTGTAAACGACCGCCGGATGCGTCAATGGTCCCAGTGGTGCCAGCCAGAACCGCCCCAGCCGCCGAAGGCGAAGTTGACTGACCCAGCCGGGTACGCGTAGCCGTACGGATAGCCATAGCCGTACGGATAGCCGTAGCCGTAATAGCCGTACGGATCATAGACGCAGCCACCCACCAATGCGGCGATTCCAATGACCGCGACGGGTAGCAGAGCGCGTAGTCGAAACCGAACGGACATCACATCCTCGCTCTTTGTGGTTCACGACCCCAATAAGGTGCTCATCGCGGCGATTTGGTGTCGCACTCGGTCGTGATTTCGCCACCTTGCGGCGTTCCGGTTACCCCTCTGCACAATCACGTCCTGTTGCAACCGGCTCGCAGCTCAGGGGACCGCCCATGCTGTCGCAGAACAAAATGTTTCGACTGACTGCCTGGGTCGCGGTCACCGGCTTGGTGCTTGGCCCGGCTCTGCCCGAACGGGTCTATGCGCAAGCCGCTCCACCGCCCAATCAGGGTCCCGAGGTCAACCCGCCGGCCCGCGTCGGGCGACTGGCCTGGACCCAGGGCTCGGTCTCGTTCCACACCAGCGACCAGGAGAGCTGGAGCCCGGCGGTCGTGAACTACCCGGTGACCTCCGGCGTCGCATTCTGGACCCAGCCCGACGCGATGGCCGGCATCCAGGTCTCCGACGTGTTGCTGGCGATGGCCGGGACCACCGAGCTGGATGTGAACACCCTGGATGATACGAACCTCCTCGCCACCGAACCGCAGGGCGAAGTGTATGTGCACGCTCGCGACCTCGTGCAGGGTGAAACGTACACGCTCGAGACGCCGCGTGGCACGGTAATGATCGCCACCCCCGGGCGCTACGAGATTGCCGCCGGCACGACCCAGTCCCCTACCCTCGTCACCGTCCTCGAGGGTGCGGCACAGGTCACCCCCGGCAGAGCCGGGGCACAGCCGCTGAACGTGCCGGCCGGGCAGACCGCCCAGATCACCGGCGATCAGACCTTCCAGGCGCAGCTCGAACCAGCGGTGCACGACGCATTCCTCAACGCCATGCTGCAGCGTGAACAGCAGGCGCCGGCACCAACAGCGGCCGTCCCGCAAGTGGTGGCACAGATGCCGGGCGGTGCCGACCTGGCGGAGTACGGGAGCTGGTCACAGTCGTCGCAGTACGGCGACGTCTGGTACCCGCAGGTTGCAGGCGGGTGGGTGCCGTATCGGGAGGGCCAGTGGTCCTATGTCGCGCCCTGGGGCTGGACCTGGGTCGACAGTGATCCGTGGGGCTTTGCGCCGTTCCATTACGGCCGCTGGGTCGATATTGGCGGTCGCTGGGGTTGGTGCCCCGGCGCGGCGGTCGCCGGTGCGCCGCCTTATCCGGTCTATGCGCCAGCGCTTGTGTCCTTCTTCGGTGTCGGCGCGGCGGCGGCGGTGGGCTTGGGCGTCGGCCTGGCGATCGGGGCACTGGCGAATGGGTCGGTGGGCTGGGTGCCGCTGGGATGGAATCAGCCCTGGCATCCGTGGTTCCACGCCAGCCCGGCCTATTTCCGGCAGGTGAACATCCGTAACGTCACCAACATCAACAACATCCGCGATACGACGATCAACAACGTCACTATCAACAATTACCCCAATGCACGGGCCGCGACCGTGGTGCCGGCCTCCGCCATGGTAACGTCGCGGCCGATCCGGGGGGTGGCGCAGCCGGCGCGGCCGGAGCAGTTGGCCTCGGCACGTCCGATCGCGGGGCGCGACCCGGTGCCGCCGACGACGGCTACGCTCGGGGTGACGCCGGCGCTGGCGCATCGGGAGCACATAGCCGCGCTGCCCGCGGGGATAGCTGCCCCCGCACGGCCTGCCGCGCCCGGCCCGGCGATCCACCCGGAAACGCTTGCCGCGGCCCGACCGGGAGCTCGGCCAACCCCACCGACCCTGCGCACGCCGGCCGCCGCGGGAGTGGCGGGGGTGCCGCATGCGCCGGCAGCCGGCGTGACGGGGGTCGCACCGGGTGCGCGTCCCGGCACCGGGGTGAACCCGCGCGCACCCGCGGTGGCTGAGCACGCGATCCCAACCTTGCGCACGCCGGAAGCAGGCAAGGTGGGACCGCCAGCGATTGGTAACGAAACCGGCCGCACCGCGCTGGAGGCACCCCGTGTACCCCGAGGTGTGACGGGTCCGCAGACGGCTGCGCAGCATGCGGTGCCGCCGGGGCAACACCTCGCGTCCCCGGTCGTGCCGCGGCCGGAGGAGCAGCACGGTGTAACGCATGCGGCGCCGGTGGTGGCCCGGCCTGAGGCGCCTGTCGTGCATGAGCCGGTGCACCCAGCAGTGGTCCGACCCGAGGCACCGGTCGTGCACGAGCCGGCACATCCGGCGGTTGCCCGACCCGCCGCACCGCCGGTCGTGCATGAGCCGGCGCGCCCGGCGGTGGTCCGGCCTGAAGCGCCGCATCCGGCGCCGCGGCCGGAGGTCCATGCAGCGGCGCCGCGCCCGGCGCCGGCACCACATCCGGCGCCGCAGCACGAGGAAAAGCGACCGGGACAGCCGTAAGGCCTCGGCGGGCCGGGCTGCACGCCATCGGGCGTGGCCTAGCCATCCACGTCCTCTCGTTGCGATTATGACTGAAGGTGCAGTCCGGAGGAATGGCAGGGAGATGGCCGACACAAGGCCGGCCATCACGGCGGGCTGGTTGGCGGCTACAGATCTGCGAGCAATCTCGCTTTGACCATGCGGATCCGGTCTTCATCGCGCTGGTAGAAAATCCACTGCTTGATGCGCTTCGAGCGGACCAGTCCGGCCTGGAGCAAAAGGCGCATATGCGCGCTGAGCGTGGCCTGAGTGATGCCGAGCTTTTCGGCAAGGAACAGTGCGCAAACGCCGTCTCGCTCCAGATCGCCATCGACCTGTGGGGCGAAATGCGCGCGCGGGTCCTTCAGCCAGTGCAGGATCATGAGACGGCGGTCGTTGGCGAGCGCCTTAATGATCTCGACCCCTTGCATTTCGCTATTTTGCGAAGTAGCTAACTGCGAGTCAACCCTGCCTGCGAGCCGTCCATGCCCCTTGATTCGTCGCCCATCATCCCCGAACGCATTGCAGAGATCGAGCGGCTGATCCGCCCGCATATCCGCCGCACGCCGGTGCTGCGCGTCGATATGGCCGATTTCGGCCTGTCGCCGAGACAGGTGGACCTGAAGCTCGAGTGTTTGCAGCACGCGGGTTCGTTCAAGCCGCGCGGCGCCTTCGCTAACCTGTTGACTCGACAGGTGCCGAAGTCGGGCGTGGTCGCTGCGTCCGGCGGCAACCATGGCGCGGCGGTGGCTTATGCCGCGATGCGACTGAATATCCCCGCTACGATTTTCGTGCCGAGCGTCACCTCGCCGGCAAAAAGCGAGCGTATCCGAAGCTACGGGGCCGCGCTCGTCATCGCCGGCGACCGCTATGCCGATGCGTTGGCCGCAAGTCAGCGCTTCGCCGAGGAGCACGGAGCATTCACCATCCATGCGTTCGACCAACCCGAGACGCTGCTCGGGCAGGGCACCCTCGGCCTCGAGATCGAAGCCGACCTGCCGCACATCGACACGCTGCTGGTGGCCGTCGGCGGCGGCGGGCTGATCGGCGGCATCGCTGCCTGGTTTCGCGGCCGGATCAGGATCGTTGCAGTCGAACCGGAAGGAGCGCCGACGCTCTGGCGCGCGTTCGGCGCCGGCAAGCCGGTGGATGCCGAAGCCGAGGGTATCGCCGCCGATTCACTGGCTCCGAAGCGTGTGGGCCAGATCATGTTTCCAATCGCGCAGGCGTATATCGAACGCCCGGTCTTGGTCTCGGATGCTGATATTCGCGCTGCACAGCGCGCCCTCTGGGACAAGGTCCGGGTGGTGACCGAACCCGGCGCGGCCGCCGCCTTCGCCGCGCTGCTGGTCGGCAAGTTCGTACCGGACCCAGATGAGCGCGTGGCGGTTGTGCTGTGCGGCGCCAACACTGCGGCGGTGCGGTTCGAGGAGCTGTCCGTCGGCAGCAATTTAAAAGGAAGAATTTAACCGCAGGTGCAAGAAGGATACATGCAAACGAACGCAGACAGTGATCGGCTGGATGATCTGTCGTGGCTCGAAATCAAACGCGTGGCCAACCGCCTGTAAGCCAGCCCGGACGAAAATGCGGAAAGGCGGTAACCAGCCCGCGCATCAGAGCATGTCAACCGACGTCCAGCGGTCCCGTCTCCGGCCTTGCCCGACTACATCAGTGCGCGTGCCGCCAAAATGCGTGCGGACGGGAAAACGCGCCCTAGCCCTTGAACGCCAACATCAGACTCTCTGACCTCTTTCGATCCAGCTCGTCACACGATTGCTTCGGCTTCGATCTCGACCTCGTAGCCGCCGACCAGATTGCCGACCTGGACCAGGGTATTAGCCGGCAACACCTCGCCGAACACCGTGCCATGGGCGCGGGACACCGGTTCCCACTGGGCGGCGTCGCGCAGATAGATGCGGGTGCGTACGACGTCTGCCAGGCTGCCGCCGAGCGACACGATCGAGGCGGCGATCTTGTCGAGGATATAGGTCGCCTGGGCGCCCGGATCGCCCGGCGCGACACAGCGGTCGGCCCCATGGGTGGCGGTGGTGCCAGAGACCAGGATCCGGTCCTTGACCCGGACCGCGCGGCTATAGCCGCCGATGTCCTCCCAGACGCTGCCGGACGAGGTGTGCAGCCGATCCGGCCGTCCTGGCAGCGGCTCGGCGCGGAAGACCGGCGGGATGGCAGCCAAATGATGGCTGAGATCGCCGGAGGCTGTGAGATAGGGCGGACGGCGGTATTCGTCGCCGCAATCGCCGGGGATCGGAGTCGTTTGCCGGAAGGCTTCCTCCAGCCGTGCATAATCGTCGGCATCGAGCGCGAAGTCGAACATTTTCAGATTATCGCCGCGATGCTCGCGCTCGGTGATTCGGGCGCCGATAATCACCGCGGCCACGGCGTCATGGTCGAGCACCCAGCGGGTCGCGACATTTGCGATCGACACGCCGTGCCGGTGCGCCACCTCGGCCGCCGCCGACAGCACCGCCTGGAAGGCATTCCAGCCTCCCGCGGCTTCGATGAAGCGTTTGTATTTCGCCCGGCTCCAGTCGCTGGGGGCATCGGGTTCCGCTTGGCCAAGCCAGCGATCGGACAGGAAGCCGCCGCACAGCGTCCCGTAGGCCAGGAGCCTGACGCCGCTCTTCCGGCAGAGCTCTGCCAGCGGCCCGGCGGCGCGGCGGTCGATCAGCGAGAACGAGACCTGATTGCTCTCGATCTGGATGCCATCCGCCAGCGCCAGAGCCAAGTGGGCGGCGTCGAAATTGGTGACGCCGATCGCCCCGATCAGGCCCTCCGTACGCAGTCGCGCCATTTCGTGGAGCGCATCGAGCCAAGCCGGATGCTCGAACCTCCACCAATGGAACTGCAGCAGATCGATCCTCCGGACCCCCAGCCGCTCGAGCCGTTCCCGGACGCCGACCCGCACGATCTCCGCCGTCATCGGCCCGGGCTGCGGACACCATTTGGTAAAGACGCGCTGCCGGCCGGCTTCCGGATAGCGGGCGAGCAGCCGGCCAGCGATCAGTTCGGCGCTGCCGTAGTGGTCGGCCATGTCGAAAGTGTCGAAGCCGGCCTTCGCATAGGCATCGAGCGCGTCGGCCGCCGGTTCAGGGTCAAGCGGTCCGACATCCTTCTCCAGGTCGGCAATCTGCCAGAGGCCGCACACCAAGCGGCTGATGTCGAAACCGGCAAGCTCAATGCGGGGCGGAACCTTCGGCATGTGCGGACTCATCAGCGGCGGATGGCTGGGGGTTTGCGGGCCAGCGTGCAAGGTGGCGGGAGATCACCCGGACCTCGCCCAGGATGCCACGCGGTCGCAGCAGCAGAATTGCGCACAGCCCAACCCCGATCATGACGATCTGCAGGGCTGCGGCGCGGGCCTGCTGGTCCGGCGGGAACAGGACCGCGACCGCGCTGCCCGAGAGCGCCCACAGGCCCCAGACCGCGACCGCGCCCAGGATGGCGCCGCGATTGTTGCCCGAACCGCCGACGATCAACATGGCCCAGACCTGGAAGGTCAGCGTCGGCGAGAAATTGTCGGGCGCAATGAAGCCGATGAAGTGGGCCTGCACCGCGCCGGCCAGCCCCATAATCGCGCCACCAATGGCGAAGGCCTGGAGCCGGAAGGCAACGGCACTCTTGCCCAGCGCCCGGGCCGCCGCCTCGTCCTCGCGGATCGCCCGCAGCACCCGCCCCCATGGGCTCCGCACCAACCGTTCCAGGCAACAGTAGAGGGCGGCGACGACCACGACAAGCAGGACGAGGTTGAGCATACTAAACAGCGACGGCCGGTTCGCCAGGGCGGCGAAGGGCCGCGGGATGAAGCCGATCCCGAACGGCCCGCCGGTGACAGATTGCAGGTTCAGCGTGGCAAGCTGCACCACCACGGAGACCCCGAAAGTAGCGACCGCCAGATAGTCGGCACGCAGCCGCAGGGTCAGTGCCCCCACCAGGAAAGTGGCAAACCCGGCTGCCAGCCCGCCGCCCAGCCAGCCGGCCGCGATCGGCAAGCCGAAGCCGCCGAACCGGTCCGCCATGTGGGGTGTGGTCAACAGGCTTGAGACATAGGCCCCAATCGCAACGAAGCCGGCGACGCCGACGTTGAACAGGCCGGTCTGGCCCCACTGCACGTTGAGGCCGAGGGTGATAATAGCGTAGGTCAGCGCCACAGTCAGGAAGAAGGCCCCGTAGCTCATCAAGTCGAGAATCATTCCGTCCTGCCGAACAGGCCCTGGGGACGGACGAGCAGGATCGCGACGAGGATGACGAAAGCGACGGCCGCGCGCCATTGCGCGCCGATCCACTGTACCGCCAGCGCCTCGGCGACGCCGACGATCAGGCCGGCGAGCATCGCACCGGGCACGCTGCCGATCCCGCCAAGGATCGACGCCGCGAACAGCGGCAGCAGCAGGTCGAGCCCCATCTCAGGCCGGATCTGCACCAGCAACCCGGTGACGACCCCGGCGACAGCGGCAAGCCCGGCGCCGAGGATCCAGACGATCCGCATCACCCGCCGGACGTCGATCCCGGTCACCCCCGCCAACGCCGGGTTCTCACTCACCGCACGCATCGCACGGCCGATCGCCGTGCGGGTCAGCAGCAGGTGCAATGCGGCCACCAGCACCGCCGTCACCGCGAGCGAAAACAGCTGATCCGGCGTCGCCCGCACATGGCCGAAGCGCAGCGCGATCTGCAACGACCGCGTATAGTAGGCTGGCGCCGAGGTGAAGATGAACTCCAGCAGGTTGCGCAGGGTCAG
>Ga0335074_10006776_pt1 | contig 15884 bp, 13 predicted proteins | sample Lox_Sample_23_FD_206715 | JGI IMG/M metagenome (GOLD analysis project Ga0335074, IMG submission 206715) | Soil microbial communities from Loxahatchee National Wildlife Refuge, Florida, United States - Lox_Sample_2.3 | ecosystem: Environmental > Terrestrial > Soil > Wetlands | place: USA... | reverse complement strand
CACATCGGCGAGCGATGCATCGTCTCCGCGGGCGCTGTCGTGAGCAAGGACATGCCGAGCGCGTGCCTCATCGTTGGCAACCCAGCGCGGGCCATTCGCGAGCTCGAGACCGATGTACCGCGCGCGCACCTAGAGTAACGACGGAACGGCGCGGATTGGAGACCGTGGGCATGAATCGACTGAGACCATAGACGGCTATGTGTGGAATCGCAGGTTTCGTGAGCTTCGAGGGTCATCGGCGCACCGAGGCAGCCGCGCGAGTCAAACGTATGGCCGACGCGATCATCCATCGCGGGCCCGACGAAGAGGGTTTTTACGCCGACGACTTCGCTGCGCTCGGTCATCGGCGCCTCGCCATCATCGACTTGTCGTCCGGGCAGCAGCCGATGAGCGCGCTCGGCGGCCGGCTGCAGATCGTCTTCAACGGGGAGATCTATAACTTTCTCGAGGTTCGGGCCGAGCTCGAATCTCGCGGCCACGGATTTCAGACGCGATCGGACACGGAAGTCATTCTCCTCGCGTATGCGGAATGGGGCGAGCGATGCGTGGAGAAGCTGAGCGGCATGTTCGCGTTTGCGCTCTGGGATGCTGCGGAAAGGACGCTTTTCCTTGCGCGCGATCGGGTGGGCAAGAAGCCCCTCTACTTCCGGCTCGATCGCACCGGGATCGCGTTTGCCTCCGAATTGAAAGCACTCCGCGCGGGAGGTCTGTGCCCCACGGCAATCGATCCCGAGTCGCTCGATTGCTATCTCACGTTTGGGTACATCCCGGCTCCCCGCACGATCTATGCCGGCGTCAGGAAGCTCGCGGCGGCACACACGTTGCGTGTGACAGGCGGTCAGTCCTCGCAGCGGCGCTACTGGAATTTGAGCTTTGCCAACCCTGTTGAGCGGACGCTCGAGGATGCAACGGAAGAATTTGCGGCGCTGCTCGATCAAGCGGTCAAGTGTCGCCTCATGAGCGAGGTTCCCCTCGGGGCTTTCCTCTCGGGCGGGATCGATTCTTCGCTGGTCGTTTCCTCCATGGCGAGGCTCATGGACCGGCCAGTCATCACGCATTCGATCGGGTTTCAAGAGCGCGAGTTCAGCGAGTTATCGGTCGCCGCCCGCACTGCGCAGCATTTTGGCACCGATCACCATGAGTTTGTCGTCACTCCGAGAGCTTCGGACGTGATCGAACGGATCGCGTGGCACTTCGATGAGCCGTTAGCAGACTCGAGCGCCGTGCCAACGTGGTACGTGTGCGAGATGGCACGAAGATCGGTGACGGTCGCACTTTCGGGCGATGGAGGGGACGAGGCATTCGCAGGTTACACGTTCCGATATGTTCCTCACGTCCTGGAATCGCGGATTCGTCGAGCGCTTCCGGCGATGCTGCGTGGGCCACTCTTCGGTGCCCTAGGCGCAGCATGGCCCGGGTCTTCGGCGCTTCCACAACCCCTGCGACTGAAGACGATCTTCGAGAATCTAGCTGGTTCCGATGCGGAAGCCTTCTACGGCGACCTCGCGTGGCTGCGCCCCGACACGCGCGAGCGACTGTATTCCGCCGAATTCCTCGAGAGCTTGCGTGGCTTCACGCCAATGGAGACCGTTGCACCCTATTATGTTCACAGCGATGCTCCTGATGCGCTCGCACGAGCTCAGTTCACTGATATTCACTTCTACATGACAGATGATGTGCTGGCGAAGGTAGACCGGATGAGCATGGCCCACTCCCTGGAAGTTCGCGCACCGCTCCTCGACCATCGAATCCTGGAGTTCGCGGCGCGACTGCCTTCGGGGCTGAAATTGAGCGGTAAGCAGGGAAAGCTGCCGCTCCGCCGCCTCGCGACGCAGCGGTTGCCGGAGGGCATCGGTCAGCTGCCGAAGCAGGGGTTTTCCATTCCCGCCGCCAGATGGCTTCGCGAAGAGCTGCGGCCCGTGGTGGAGGATGCGTTGTTCGGTAGCGCGCTCCTCCCGATCGATGTGTTTCGCGGTCCGAGCCTGCGCACGATGTGGCAACAGCACTTGAGCGGAGCACGGGACCATAGCGTGTTTTTCTGGGGTTTGATGATGCTTGCGCTGTGGCGGCAGACGAGTGAAGCCAAACCATCTTCGCACACCCAGGCGTTCGTCCCACTCAAGCGCTTGGGTTGACACCCGATGCTAGACTCCGGTTCAAAAAGCATCCGAGTGTTGCACGTCGGGAGTCCCACCGGACTCTATGGAGCGGAGCGCTGGATTCTCGCGCTGACGAAGCACCTCCCAAGCAGGGTCGAATCCTGGGTTGCCGTGATCAAGGACTCCCCGGAGCTCGACGCTCCGTTGTGCCAAGAAGCCGCGCGGCTCGGCCTGCGTACGCGTGTCTTTACCTCGTACGGCAAGCTGAGTCTATCGGCCATTGGACAAGTTCGGAGCTTCATTCGCGAGAACAGCATCGACATTGCACACACCCACGGATATAAGACTGATCTGATCGGACGGCTCGCAGTGCGCGCGACGCCCTGCAAGACCGTCGTGACCCCCCACGGCTGGAGCGTGAACGCCGGCGCTGCGCTCGGGCTGTACGAGGCGCTCGATCGCATCGTGTTCCTGTTCGTCGACGCGGTCGTCCCCTTGTCGGCCGAGTTGCACCGGGGGCTTGCGCGTCTGCCGGGGTTACGCAGACGGCTCCGGTTGATTGAAAACGGCGTGGACCTGTCGGACGTGGATGCTGCGAGCGAAGTATCTCCCGCCGTGCAGCGGTGGCGTCGCGACGGGACGTTGATCCTTGGGTACATCGGCCAGCTCATCACCCGCAAGCGCATCGACACGCTCATCCGCGCGTTCCGCGAACTGCCGAGGGATAGAAAGCACTTGTGCATCGTCGGAGACGGCCCCCAGAGAGCGGAATTAGAGCGCCTCTCGTCGGAGCTGGAGGTTTCCGAGCAGGTCACGTTCTTCGGATTCCGCGAGGATAGGCTTCAGCTTCTGCGGGGCTTCGATGTCTTCGTCCTTCCGTCGGAGCTCGAGGGCATCCCGCGTTGTTTGATGGAGGCCATGAGTGCTGGCGTCGCAGTCATCGCCAGCGACATCCCCGGCTGCAGAGATGTGGTAGAGGATGGCGCTACAGGTTTGCTCTTCACTCCGGGGAACGCGGCAGAGCTGACGCGCAAGATCGCGATGCTTGCGGACAATGCTCCACTGCGGACGTCGCTCGCGCTAGCCGGCTGCAAGCGGATCCGGAACACTCATTCCGCCGAGGCAATGGCCGGCCGCTATCTCGCGCTGTACGAGGAGCTGGTGGCGTGCGGGACTCTCAGGCCGGGGAACGGAACCGCATGAAATCCGACGCCGGAGCTCGATTCGAGCTGGAGAAATCGCTTCGATACTTGGTTTTCTCCGATGACTGGGGCGATCATATGTCGAGCTCCCAGCACATCTTTCGGCACATCGCGAGAGAGCACCCGGTCACATGGGTGAACACAATCGGCATGCGCAATCCCAAACTGACTCTCCGCGATGCGCGGAAGGCGTGGCGCAAGCTCTCGAGAATGTGCTCCCGCGGAGCCGCCCGCCCTAAGCCGCCCACGGACCACGCGCCGCGGGTGAAGGTTTGCCAACCGTTCATGCTGCCTTTCGCGGCACGGAGAGTCGTGCGCGCATTCAACGTCGCGAGCGTCACCCGCGCGCTACGCCGAGAGATCGGCGATTTGGACAGGCGGACCGTTGTGGTAACAACTGTGCCGAATGCCGGTGACTACGCGGAGCTGCTTCGGCACGCGACGGTTGTCTATTACTGCGTCGACGACTTTGCGCTCTGGCCCGGACACCAGGCCGAGCTCGTCCGCGACATGGAGCAACGGCTGATTGCAAGGGCTGATGTCCTGGTAGCGGCCTCGCCCAAGCTATACGAGCGACTGGCCGCATCCGGCAAACCGACTGTGCTGCTGACGCATGGAGTAGACGTCGACCTGTTTACGCAGCCGCGAACAGCACATGCGCGCTTGGCAGGCATTCCCAAGCCTCGGGCGGGATTCTTCGGCCTCATCGACGCCCGCCTCGATGAGAGGTTGATTGCCGAGGTGGCCGAGCGGATGCCGGATTTCTCATTCGTGCTCTCGGGACCCATCGAGTTGCAACTAGAGACACTCGCGAGGCAGCCGAACGTTCACTTCACGGGGCCTATCCCCTACCGTGAGTTGCCTTCGCTCGTCGCGGCGCTCGATGTCCTTTTCATTCCCTACTCCGTGGGCGAGCTCGGCGACACGCTGTCTCCGCTCAAACTCAAGGAGTATCTCGTCACGGGTAAGCCGATTGTCAGCACTCCGATCTCGGAAGCGCGCCTGCGGGCTCCGCATGTGGTCACCGCGGCATCTCCCGAGGAGTGGATTCGTGCGCTGCGATCGGCGCTCACGGAAGATCCGGACACACGGCGCCGGGCGATTCTGCCGGCAATGGAAGCAGAATCCTGGGCCGCCAAGGCGCGGACTCTGCTCGGTGTGTGCGCAAGTGCTGCGCTGACGCCGCTGGAGCCTGCATCAGCCGGGCAACGTCAGGGGCCCGAGGCCGCGCCCACGATTGGCAAGCGCGAGGCGGACTGAGGATGGGACACATCCTCGTGATCCTGGTACTCGCATCGGTTGCGCTCTTGAGCATCGTGCGCCCGTGGATCGGTGTGGTCTGCGCGTACCTGCTCGTCGTGCTGGATCCTGCGGCGATCTGGTTCTGGGACTTCGGGGACGTTCGACCTGCGCTATGGGTGCTGCTGCCGAGCGGCATCGGAACCGTACTGGGAATTCTGCGCGGCGCGTTCGACCCGACCATTCTTCTCAGCAAGCGGAACCTCTTCATTCTGATCCTCTGGTTGTGCTTGAACATCTCCTACTACCTCGGGCCTTACACGCACGTTCCAGGGCCGTTCCGGTTTGACGATCCGGACATGTCACTCGATCTCATCAATAAGATGATGCTGCTCTATTTCATGGCGTGTCTCTGCATCGACACGGAGCAGAAGATCAAAGCGCTCTTCCTCGTGATCTGTGGATCGGCGGTGTACCTGATCTACTGGGGAAATATGCAGTACTTTTCCGGTAGATTGATGGGTGCTCGCCTCGCGGGACCCACGTCGCTGCAGGGGAGCGGCGTCTACACCGATGAGAACGACTTCGCGATGGTATTCGTCGTGGCCCAACCTTTTCTATGGTATCTCGGTCTCGCGTTCAGAAGGACGGTGTGGCGCTGGGGTTTGTGGCTCGTCATTCCGTTCTGCTGGCACGCCGTTTTCCTCACGGCTTCCCGCGGTGGACTGATAGGTCTCGCCGTCACGATTCTCCTCATCGCCATCCGCTCGAGGAGCAGGCTGCTCGGCTTTGCACTCATTCCAGCTTTCGTCTTCGTCTTTCTGTGGCAAGGCGGCGGCTTGATGAAGAGCCGAGCGGACACGATCGCTAGCTACCAGGAGGATCCGTCAGCAGAGGCACGGCTTCAGTCGTGGCGCGCAGCGTTCCACATGATCGCGGCGCACCCCTTCACCGGTGTCGGCCTCGCATCGTACGGACCTGCATTCCCGCATTATTCGAACTATAAGCCACGCGAGGCGCACAACACTCTTCTACAGATCACGGCGGAGTCCGGCATCCCGGCCGGCTTGATGTACCTGCTCATTGTGATTTCTGTGATCACTTCGCTGTGGAGGGCTGCCAACCACGGCAACAGGCGAGATGCCGACTCAGGCGGCAGGTCCCTGCATATAATAAACGAGGCTACATTGGTCTCGTTTTGCGGCCTGGTGGCGTGCTCGTTATTTCTATCCCTGCAGCTCTTCGAAATCTTTTACTGCCTGAACGTCTTGGCGAACGCGGTACTGTACGTGGAACGTCGCGCCGCGTCCGAACTCACTGGTGAGGGGCGTACGAACCGAACCAATGGGCTCCTTCTCGCTGCACCGCAAAAGTTTCCGGCGTCGCGGCCAAGGACGGGTTACCGTCCATCCTGAAGACGTGGATGGATGATGGTGGTATGCGATTCCGTGCTCACATCCTCATGTTGCTCGCCTTTTTCTCGAAGTGCTCCAAGTCGCTAACGACCGCGCAGAAGAACCGAGTGACATCGCATGGCGGCGGCTTGGGCTCCTGTAACCGCCGTCTGATGACTGTGGGCAGATCGGCAAGATTGCGGCAGTAAGACACTAGCCCCAAGCGCTCAAGGGCTGAAAGGAACTCGTCCTGATGATCAGCGCTCATGGTTGGGTTGCGTACACTAACGAGGCGGGTCCCAATTTCAAGGACCCCAAGCGTCGTGCCGGTCCCACCATGGCCGACCACCAAATCGGCTGCGCGGTAGTATTCATCAATTCCCGGGCGCGCCCGAAAGTATTCGCAATGCTTGGGGATGTAAATTCCGTTACTTCCAATCTGCAGCAGCACATCCGTGAGTTCCCCTCTCGAGACTGCCTCGTCCATGTGGCGCACCAGATCATCGAAGCTAATGGTACCGACGGTGACAAAGATCAAGCGTCCTCCATGCACATTCCAGTTAAAGGCAGCTCACGCCAGAAAAAATAATTGCGTGTGGCGAGCGATTGCATGATGCGAGCCGTCCGTGACGGAGTCCTTACTCGCGTGACAGATTCTGCATACCAGATCGGGCAGTGGAGCACGCGGGCCGCAAGCGCCCATGGAATCGCCTGGGCCGTACCGACGGCTAGGACCACGTCCGGGCGCTCTTTACGAATGATCTTGAATGCAGCGAGCACATTTTCGCCCAATACTCGCACCTGACCTAACGTTCTATCTCCAGTTAAGGCCGGAGAGCGAATGTCGTACGAGCCCACCACTTGGTGATCCGAGAAAAAATACTTTAGACCGCCGCGTGGTCCAGAAAACACCAGTACCAACTCCAGGGGTCGACGCACGGAGGAGACGATCTTTTGCGCTTCCCAAGCGAAGCCGCCTCCGCCGAGTCCCAAAACGCAAACACGCACGGTGCTCATGACTTATCAACGTTACATTGCTCGAGCTTGCGCATTACTAACCCAGATCCGAAGAATTTCTCGCGCTTCGTTGTAGTTGAAGGCGTCGCGGCTTCTTGTGGTCGCCCTATGCGTGCAACAATAGGCGCGCTCACCTTACCTGCAATTATTGCACCATTTAAAGTGCGATCAATAATGTGTCGGGCCACCATCCCCTGTCATCCGGTCTTCAGCCGCCCGATCTCCGCTAACGTGCGATCCTTCACATTCTGCCAGTCGTGCTCGAGCGCCCAGGCTCTTCCGGCTTCGCCCATTCGCAAGCGCTCGCCTGCATCTTCGACGAGTCGGGCTATCGCCGACGCCACGGCATCCGCGCTCGTGCCGTCGACGATGAGCCCCGTCCGACCGTCGATTACAGCCTCAGCTTGCCCACCGTTGTTGCCGGCCACGGACGGCAGACCCGCTGCCGCAGCCTCCAAGAAGACGATGCCAAACCCCTCGATCATCTCTCCGACGCGAATCGAAGGCATGGCATAGATATCCGCGGCCGAATACATCAGCGCCTTGTCACTCTCGGCTATTTTTCCCGTAAACCGCACCCTGTCCGACATACCTAACTCGAATGCGAGCTTGACGAGACCTTCGCGTTCCTCTCCGTCACCACCGCAGAGGTAGGCTACCGGGAATCCACGCTGGACCAATCGCGCCACTGCGCGCATCACCATCGCGTGGTTTTTCCGCGGCTCCATCCGTCCAAGCGTGAAAACGACCACCGTATCCGCTGACCAACCCCAACGCGCCCGACACGCGTCTCTCTCGATCGATGATCTCGAGAAAGCCGCAACGTCCACGCCGGGATGAATGCACGTGATCGTCGCGCTTGGACATAGTTCAAGCACGAGGCGCCGGGTGCTTTCGCTATTGGCGATGACAAGATCGGACGCTGCGTATACGCGTCTCGCGATGAGTTTCAACTGCAGACTTGAACGGCTAACCAGAACCTCCTCGCCGTGCGCGTAGGTTATCAGAAGGGCTGGACGTCGATGGGTAAGACGATGGAGATAGGCAGCAAACCCCTCGGGAAATGCTCGAAGCGAATGCAGCCTCACCGCGCTGTTTTGTACCAAACGACCGATCAGTGCCGCATGCGAAAAAAAATTGGCCCAGCAACGGAGACTGCGCACGTCAACGTCGCTAATTGGCACTACTTGCCGATGGATCTTGAGAGAACCATGGTCCCTTCTGTCGAACTCTCGTTGTCGCTCGGCGTCCGATCGGTTGCGTGAATAGGCGGTTGTCAGAACAGCCACCGGAGCAGGCCAGCGGCGATAGACCTCATACGCCCATGTGTGCGCCCCGCCCACGGTCGGATGAAAATCGTTGGAAACGAGAACATCGTCCACGAATTCCCTACTCTCTCGCTGAACAGGCCACAAACGGCGTGCCGATGGTGAATGAACGGTTCGCCCACCACAATGTGAGGCGGGGCCGGATCTCGAGGTCAAACGCGCTGCATCAAACGGGCCGCCAACGCTACGCGATTGCGGACTTGTCTCTGCTCGAAGACATTTCGCGGAACTCGAATTGAGGCTGAACTCCGGCGCGGCGCAAGGACAAACCCCGCTCTGAGGTTGCGGCGCACCGAGCGTTGGGCTCCTTCGAGGCGAATCAACGGGGTTGTCCATGAACTCAGATGGAATCGGTTGTGAGTACCCGTGACACGATGTGCCAGTCTGTCGCTTTTTTCGGACTCGAGTTCGTTACCGAAATCAGTACGTTAGAACGTCACCCCCTAAAGGCTGACGCTATGGAGCGACAACTTCGCTCTTCCCCTGTCGGCGAGTCATCGATCAGCGCGTGTTCGCGAGCGGATCATGACCAAGAAATTTATATTTCTATCAATTGGTTACGGAGATCACCTCGATGTCTCTTCTGCCCTAGCCGGCAACCTGGCACGATCCTTGCAATTCTGTTCGCGGTCGCGCCAGGCGAATCCGCCAGGTTGCAGTGTCAACGTTGCTTGCTCCTTCCACGAGAATTTCAACTGTGTGGAGGTGGCCGAGACACTTTGACCAGGAACCTTAAGGACGCTTGCAGCTGCTGAAACGGGGAGGCTCCATGTACCGACGTAGTCAGTTCCTTTCACTAGTTCTCTTGACTGTGCTGGGAACGGCGCTCGCGCGTCCCGTTTCTGCGCAGTCCACGGAACCTCTATTGCAACTGGCGAATTTAGTGTATCAGGGCGCGTTTCGCCTCCCTCAGCCCAACTGCGGCTCCAATTATGCCTGCTTTAGTTATGGCGGCACCGCCGTAGCGTATGATGCAGCTGACAACTCGCTGTACATCGTTGGCCACCCCTACGGTCAATTGTCCGCCGAAGTCTCGATTCCTGCACTTGTCAACAGCAGCACGCTGACCGCACTGAACACTGCGACTCTGCTGCAGCAATTTGGGGATCCCACGAACGGTAAGTTAAACTCTGTCAATCCCTCCACTGGCAGTCCTAACTACATCGGCGGCCAGCTCGTTTACAACAGCCAGCTGATCGTGAGCGTATATACCTATTACGACGGCTCCGGTACTCAGAACAGCTCACACTTTGTTGCTTCGCTGAACCTGTCTAACGAATCACAGGTCACTGGTCCCTTCCAGGTGGGTACGCAATACCCCGGGTTCGTCAGTGCCTATATGACGCCGGTCCCCACCGAATGGCAGGGACCGCTCGGCGGACCGGCTCTTACGGGTAATTGCTGCCTCAACATTATCTCCGAACAGTCAAATGGACCCGCCGTCTCGGCGTTCAATCCCGCTCAGCTCGGTGTCGTGATACCGGCACCTGCTACACCTCTCGTCGGTTATCCTCTCTCAAACCCGCTCGGTACCGGATGGGGGACTCAAAGCAATCTTTTCAACGGCACCACTCAGATCACCGGTATCGTATTTCCGCCGGGCACACGCAGCGTGCTGTTCTTCGGCAGTCAGGGGACCGGACCCTTCTGCTACGGCGTCGGCACGTCGAGTCAGTCCCAAGCTGCAACCGCAGGCTATTGCTACGATCCGGCGGACTCGAGCAAGGGCTGCCACGCATACCCCTACGTGTATCAGATCTGGGCATACGATGCGAACGATCTGGAGGCCGTGGCGAACGGATCGGAACCGCAGTATCAACCTCAGCCGTATGGCGTGTGGACCTTGAATCTTCCATTTTCGAATACGGATACACACCAAATCGGTGGGGTTGGGTTCGATAGCCAGCACAACCTCATCTACGTGTCCCAGATGGGCGAAGATACGAACGCAAACCCCATCATTCATGTCTTCCAGGTAAACGGCAACCTAGCTGTACCCTCGACGCCGACAAATTTCGCGGTGCAGTAAGGGGCATTTCGTCGCGGGCCCATGCGTTCGACCACGCATACTCTCACCACGCAGACCAGATCGCATCATTGCCGCTGAGCGGTAGGGTGTGGTCGTGACCGGCTAGACATTCTGTCGGCGGTCGCGCAGCATCGTTGTGGCGTGACGGACAAGAGTCTATGTGTCCGCATGGGGACGCCATGTACCGACGCTATCACTGCCTTTCATTGGTCCTCTGGAATCTTGTAGGGGGAATGGCGCTGACCCGCACCGTTTCTGCGCAGTCGACGGAACCTCTATTGCAGCTGGCAAATTTAGTGTATCAGGGCGCGTTTCGTCTCCCTCAGGCCAACTGCGCCTCCAATTACGCCTGCTTCTCTTATGGCGGCACCGCTGTGACCTATGACGCAGCCGATAACTCGCTGTATATCGTTGGCCACCCGTACGGCGAGCGGTCGGCCGAAGTCTCGATTCCAGCACTTGTCAACAGCACCACGCTGAGCGCACTGAAGACTGCGACTCTGCTGCAGCAATTTGGCGATCCCACGAAGGGCAAGAGAACGTCGGTCAATTCCAACACCGGCACTACTGACTTCATTGGCGGTCAGCTCGTCTACGACGGCCAGCTGATCGTGAGCGTCTATTCCAATTACGACGGCGGGGGTACTCAGAACACCTCACACTTCGTTGCGTCGCTGAACCTCTCTAACGAATCGCAGGTCGCTGGTCCTTTCCAGGTGGGTAGGCAATACCCCGGCTTTGTCAGTGGCTACATGACGCCGGTCCCTTCAGACTGGCAGGGCCCGCTCGGTGGGCCAGCGCTCACGGGAAACTGCTGCCTCAATATTATTTCCACACAGTCAAATGGACCCGCCGTCGCGGTGTTCAACCCCGCTCAGCTCGGCGCGGGGGCACCAGCGCCGGCTAAGCTTCTCATCGCTTATCCCGTCTCGAACCCACTCGGCACTGGCTGGGGGACTCAAAGCAAGCTTTTCAATGGCACGACTCGGATCACCGGCGTCGTATTTCCGCCGGGTACACGTAGCGTGCTCTTTTTCGGCCGGCAGGGCATCGGGCCCTTCTGCTATGGCGAGGGCACCGCGAATTCGGCCCTCACCGGCCGCGGGACCGGGGACGGCGGTACTTGGTGCTACGATCCGGCGGACTCGAATAAAGGCACCCATGCATATCCATATGTGTATCAGATATGGGCATACGATGCGAACGATCTGCTTGCCGTAAAGAAGCGCTCGAAGGCTCCGTATCGAGTTCGGCCGTACGGCGTGTGGACCTTGGACCTCCCGTTCTCGCACCCGAGCGATACGCACTTCATCGGCGGCGCCGCGTTCGATCCGGAGCACAACCTCATCTACGTGTCCCAGATGGGCGAAGATACGAACGTAAACCCCATCATCCAAGCTTTGCTGGTTAAGCTTAGCCCGGCAGTGCCCCCGACGGCGCAGTGAGAAGGCGCCTGTCCGTTGGGCTCGTACCGCGCTTGCGACCACCTCGCAACCTGTTCAACCTTGCGGGCTGCGACACCTCGGCGAATCGGGAGCCTCCGCCAACAGTGAAGGCGACTTGTACGCTCGAGCGTGACCCTCGGTCGGTCTCAACATAGCGTCACGGTATCGTCTGAACCTCTCGTCGACCCTCGACTCGATCGTTTCGTAAAGATCATCGCACCGCTGCCGACGCCATTTCCCCGTCTCCATCGAGCTTACCAGGCATGCGAGCTCTGAGAAGTCGGGCTCGCGGAAACGCAGTGCGGCCAGCAGCCAGCGAAGCACCTGTTCGGGCCCGGTCACGAGTTCCTCGAACGAGAACGATAGGTCGGCGTGGATCGAGCCGAACAGATAGGAGAGTTTCCATATCTGGTAGAACAGCTCGTAGGGATGCGAATCCGGGTCGGTCGCGAGAAACGGAAGGAAATGGCGCAGGTCGCGGCCCCAGGCGAGAAGATAGAACCCGTCGATGGACTCGAAGTCGCGCAGCGTTAGGCCGCGCATGTCGACCGGCGCCTGGCCGAGCGTGGAGCACCACTGGTCGCGCGGGTTGCGGTAAAGATGCACCAGTTTGGCGTTGGGGAAACGAGCACGCAGCCAGGGCAACCGCAGATCCACTTCGTTGAATTGGAGCACCGGGCGGCCACGGGCGCTGTCGATCAGCGCCTCGACGTATCGCTCCATCGCTGGGTCGTGGGCGTGAGCGGGCATGTAGAGCTGCTTGTATCGCCAGTCGATCGAGTACCACTTGCCAAGCATTTGGAGGCCGTCGTACTCGGCCCAGTAGTTTTCCACCCGAAGGTGCGTTGTATCGGTTCGTGTCCCGCGCGTGACCGGGTCGAACCAACGCCGCTCGTTGAAGGGTTCGTAGTACGCCGTCACGTCGGGCAGCCGGCGGAAGATGTTCCAGAGGAGGGTGCTGCCGGTGCGAAACCGTGCCGTGATGAAGACGACGTCATCGCGGTCGATGGCTGCCGATCTCGCGCCCCTGCCCAGCTCGGGATAGGGCACCAGCCGATCGTCGTACTGCGCCAGCTCGGGTATCACGCACGAAGCTCCCTGTTGCCGGAGCAGGGAGGAGAAGATCTCCCGCGTGTCGTCGATCGTGGCAAGATGGCGCAAAGCTCGAAAAAAGCCATCCCGCAGGCGCTTCCTCATACTGTGTATTCCAGTGCGTCGCACTTGAACGACCGCTCGCCTAAGATGCGGCAATCGTACCGAATTCGTCCGCGCTCGCTATGACGCATCTACCGTCCCGCAACCCCTGCCGCCCTCTTCTCAGACCACGCACAGTGGTGCAATCAAAGGGTCGATGATCTGCCGGCTGCCGTGTCGGTCGGTGGCGACGCGGACCGCGTATTGCCCACCCGCCGGATCGCCGAAGAGCAACCTCAGCGATGCTCTGCACATCCGGTGAGTTCAGAAAATTCCATAAGAATCAAGGATTTCTCGCTAGAGAGGGCGGTTTGGAGGCGCCACGGCCGCAGCGATTCGCCAGAGCTTCGCATGGAGCCTACAGGATTCTGGCAGCCAGTCGCGCGCATTGTCAGGCATCCTGAAGGGGGGAGATCGGGGGATCAGCCATGAATATCCGAAAGGCACCAGCTGGGACGCGCGTCGGCGACCGTTATCATCATTCAGTGGCCGGGGCAGTTGCGATCTTCGTCCCCCTTTCGGCTCTGCGGGCGCTGCCCACCCCGGCGCTGACGAGCGTCACGGTATCGAGCGAGCGTGCGCTGCAAAGCGCGCTGATTCTGGCCAACAGGGACGGCGGTAACACTACGATTCTCCTCACCGACGGCACCTACACCCTGACGAGCACGCTCAACGTGAGCGCGCCGAACGTCACGATCGCCGGTGCATCTGGAGACCGCACCAAGGTGATCATCCAGGGCGATGCGATGAGCAGGACCGCCCACATCGGCAATGTCATCAGGGTGGCTGCGAGCCACTTCGCTCTGCACGACGTGACTCTGCAGAGGAGCCGTTGGCATCTCATCCAGATCACGGGCGAGGCCAACGCCCAGGCTCCAGCCATCAGCAACTGCATCCTTCAGGACTCGTACGAGCAACTGCTCAAGGTCAGCGACGATCCGGTCAACGCCCCCGGCATGGGCAGTAACAACGGCGTGGTGGAGAACTGCATTTTTCAATACACGGCCGGGATCGGACCGCAGTACTACATCGGCGGAATCGATGCTCACCTGGCGGCGAATTGGCTCGTGCGCGGCAATACGTTCCGCTCCATCATCAGCCCCTCGGGCAGCGTCGCCGAGTTCGCCGTGCATTTCTGGGATCGATCCGCGAACAATATCGTGGAGCGCAATCGCATCATCAATTGCGACCGGGGCATCGGCTTCGGACTGGACGGCGGCACCAATACCGGCGGAATCATACGGAACAATATGATCTATCACGCTGCCAATGACGGACGGTTCGCCGATGTGGCGATTGCGCTGACGGACAGCCCCGGGAGTCAGGTCTACAATAATACCGTTTACATGGCGGATCGCTTCGGCTGGTCGATGGAGTACCGCTATACCGCGACCCGCGATGTCCTCTTCGAGGACAATCTCACGAACAAGCCGATCATCTCCCGCGACGGTGCAACCGGTACCGTAACCCACAATGTGACGAACGCGGTCGCAAGTTGGTTCGCTTCGGTGAGCACGGGCGATCTGCATCTCGTGCATGCCGTGCCGAGCGTGGTTCACGTGGGTCTGCCCGTACCGGGGCTGACCGACGACTTCGACCGGCAGCCGCGACCGTCCGCGGGGATCGATATTGGCGCGGATCAATATGAGCCCGGCAATCGCCTGCGCCCGGCCCGGCAGTGAAAAGGTAGTTCTGAAATTTCTGGCCAGCGCGTGCAATGGACCTGGCTTCCAAGTATTTTAGCAGTAAAATATCCTTCAGGATCCGCATTAGTGAGAAGCCGGAGCGATCGCGAACCCCAGCCGACCAAGCTCGGAATTGCCTGCGTCTATTTCTACGGCACTAACGCCGGCTGGATTCTCGACCTGCAGCTCAAATACATTTCCAGTACGTTGGCCGGGTACGACTACAAAGTGTATGCGGGCGCCAACCGTCTCGATCCCGAGCTGCGCACGAGACTCGACGCAGCATCTAACGTGAAGATCGTCGAGTTGCCCTGGTATGAAGGCGAGGGAAACGCAGAGCACGCGTTCTACTTGGACCAGCTCCTCAGAACGGCTGCAGATGAGGGCTGCACGCATATTGCAGCGCTGGATTCCGATTCCTTCCCGATCGTGCCTGACTGGCCCCGCTCACTGCTGCGACGAATGGGTTCCACAATTCGCTTTGCCGCTGTGCTGCGGGCGGAGAATGGAGATACCCATCTGCCGCATCCCTGCGGGTACTTCATGCACCGATCCTTTCTGCTGGAGCGACAACCGACGATATATCCGGACGAACGTGAGCGGTCGAGCGAACACTTCCTCAGGTTTCTGAGCGAGACAGGCCAGCGGGTGGATACCGGCATCGGATATGGATACGCGTTGTGGAAGAGCGCGGAACCTTGGCTGCAGCTGCGCCGCAGCAACCGGCGCAATCCCCACTTTCTGATGGCGGGCATCTACGGGAGCGTGTTTTTTCACGTCGGGGCCTCCTCGCGCCGGCCGGCATTCTACCTTGACTATCTCACTCGACCTTCGCTGCGGGTGGCGATCAGGTTGCGCAACCTCCCGCTGCTATGGCGCCTCGCCGCTTATCTCGAAAACCGGTACACCAACAGGAATGCTGAAATCTATAGCAGAATCGCGGAAGCTCTAAAGAGAGATCCCGAGCAGTTCCTGGCCACGTTGGGATGACGGCCCCGCACTTCAACGACACTTCGCACATCAATTTCCCCTTGCCTCTCGGCGCTCGCTCATGCCTCTGATTCGAGTAGTCATCCCGACGTACAACAGATGCAAACTGGCGCGCGAGGCGATCGAGAGCGCGTTGGATCAGACCGTACGGGACCTGGAAATAGTCGTGGTCGACGACGGTTCGGCCGATACGACCAACGAGTTGCTGCGGGAATTCGAACGGCAGGACAGGCGCGTAACGGGTGTATGGCAACGGAACCAG
>Ga0335074_10006775_pt1 | contig 15886 bp, 13 predicted proteins | sample Lox_Sample_23_FD_206715 | JGI IMG/M metagenome (GOLD analysis project Ga0335074, IMG submission 206715) | Soil microbial communities from Loxahatchee National Wildlife Refuge, Florida, United States - Lox_Sample_2.3 | ecosystem: Environmental > Terrestrial > Soil > Wetlands | place: USA... | reverse complement strand
CTGTCCGACCTGCTGCGCGATCTGCGATATGGATTGCGCAGCATGGGGAAAGCGCCGGCGTTTTCCTTCTTTGCCATTCTGACGCTGGCGCTGGGAATCGGCGCGAGCACGACCGTCTTCACAGTGGCCAACACGCTGCTTCTCCATCCCCTTCCGGCTCGTGATCCGTCCCGGCTGGTTTGCCTGTATACGACGGAGGTGAAAAATCAGAAGCAGTCCGGCGGCCTTCTTCCGATTTCGTATCTGAATCTGAAAGACTACCAGGCCGCCAATGCCGTATTCAGCGGACTTGCCGGGTTCTCGCCGCCGCTGGTGATGACGCTGACGGAGAGCACAGGGTCCGAACGATTTTTCGGGCAGCTTGTCACGCAGGGCTACTTTGAAACGCTCGGCCTCACGCCCGCTAAAGGCCGCTTCTTCCTTCCCGCAGAGATCAGCGCACCGGGAAGCGCCCCTGTTGCAGTGCTGAGCTACAGCGCCTGGAAAATCCGTTTCGACGGCGCTGCAGATATTATCGGCAGAACCCTCCAGATCAACGGGACTCCGTTCACAGTCGTTGGAGTTGCTCCGCAGGGATTCCTCGGCGTGAGCGCAGTCTTCGGGCCCGACCTGTGGCTTCCAGCCACCATGGCTCAGCAGGTGCTGCCCGGTCCGATGCAGGACGTGCTGCGGGAGCGTGGAAAAACCGTTCTTCCAGAGCGTCGCAAGGCTGAAGCCCGGAATCAGCCGCAGCCAAGCTGAGGCCAGTCTGCAAACCCTGGCCGCTACATTACGGCAGGAGTACCCGGATGCGAATGCTGGCCATATGGTTTCTGTGCAGCCACTGACCACTGCACTGTTTTCGACTACGGGCGGCGAGCGGGGGATTGCGTTTGCGAGCACTGTTCTGCTGGTGATTGTGGGATTGGTCCTGCTGATTGCCTGCTCCAACGTCGCAAACCTGCTTATGGCACGCGCGGTGAGCCGGCGGCAGGAGATCGCGGTCCGCCTGGCCATCGGCGCAAGCCGCGGACGCCTGCTCCGCCAGCTTCTCACGGAGAGCGTGCTTCTCGGCCTCTTTGGGGGTATTGCCGGCCTGGCTGTGGGCTACGAAGGCTGCCGGTTTCTGTGGTCGTTCCGTCCGCCCGAAGTTGTTCGCAATCTCGTCGAGCCCAGGCTGGATGGTTCGGTTTTCCTCTTTGCCTTGCTCCTGTCGCTGGCCACCGGTTTCATCTTTGGCGTCGTGCCCTCCCTGCGCGCTTCGAAAACAGGTCTGGTCGAAAGCCTGAAGGAAGAGACCCATGTCGCGGGACTCGCCGGCCGCAGCGCGCGATTCCAGAAAGCGCTGCTCGCCGGGCAGGTTGCGCTTTCACTGGTATCGCTCATCGCCGCCTCGCTCTTTCTTCGCGCCGTTGGGCGCGCCTACAGTATCGATCCCGGCTTCGACGACAGGCACATCGCTGTCCTCATGATGAATCCGGAGCAGGTGGGGTATGACGCGGCGCGGCTCAAAGACTTTCATCGTGAAGTGAAAGACCGCGTCTCGAGAATTCCGGGCGTCGAGGCGGTGAGCTGGGCATCGAATATGCCGTTCTGGTCGAGCGCATCGCGCGCCATTTTGATTGAGGGACAGGAACAGTACCGCAAATCCGAGACGCTCAGCACCGTGACCAACACGGTTGACGTCGACTACTTCAGCACCATGCGGATTCCACTTCTCCAGGGCAGAGTCTTTACGGATGCGGATCAGGACGGGTCGCTTCCTGTCGTCATCATCAATGAGGATTTGGCGCGGCGATATTGGCCCAACGGCAACGCCTTAGGACAGCATTTGCGCCTGTCCGGCGACATCGTCGAGCGTCAGATTGTCGGCGTGGTCAAAACCAGCAACTACACGACGCTGGGCGAAGCACCGCAACCCTGCCTGTATCTCCCGCTGCGCCAGAATCCCGGAGGCGCCTCCATTCTTTATCTGCGAACCGCGGGCAATCCTTCGCTGGTGCTCGAAGCGGTGCAGCGCGAAATCGGAGATGTTGACCCCAAGGTCGAGGTCAGCGATGTCCGCACCGGGGCAAAGATCATGAGCCAGGTGTTGTGGAATGCGCGCATCGTGCTGGGCCTGCTGGGTGTCTTCGGACTGCTCGCCCTGGTGTTGGCCAGCGTTGGACTCTACGGTATCCTTGCCTACTCGGTGAGCGGGCGACAGCGGGAAATCGGGGTGCGGATGGCTTTGGGAGCCTCGCGTTCCGCGGTTATGCGCCTTGTGCTGCGGCAGGGTATGGCGCTGGTGTGCGTCGGCGCCGGCATCGGTATGGCCCTGTCTCTGGTGATCGGCCGCGCGTTCTCGAGCATGCTGTTCGGGCTCAGTCCGGCTGATCCGCTGAGTTTAGCCGGCGCTTCCGTGGTGCTGCTCCTGGTGGCGACGCTGGCGTGCTATCTGCCTGCCCTGGCCGCCAGCCGGATGGATCCCATGCGGGCCTTGCGGGAAGGTTAGCGATGAGATAATTCGCCACAGACACCGCCCCGCACGCATACATGGGCACTTTGGTCGTTCCACTACTTATCTTCTGCAGACTATGGAGCGAGTGGTCAGCCCGGGCCTTTCCTCTGCTTCACTTCCGGGGACTAATCGGCTCAGCCGGCTTTGTCGGGGAGGGGCTCGACTTTTTCGTCGGAATCATGCCGTGCCGGGGTGCGCCACAAACCACACACGCCTCGGCCTTCAGGGAGATTTCAGCCCCGCAACAGGTGCAATATGCCGCCAAAGATCAACTCCAGAGAACTACTCTCATTTGACGACCTTGCGGGAGCGAAGGATTCGTTTTCGCCGCTGGGGAATCCGGTTGCGAGCCGCGGAGGCGGCAAAATGCATCCAATGGCCGTGGCTTTCTTATGAGCGGTTTGCGTAGGAAGGCCGCGGGACGCTTTCCATCATCTGCGACGAAAGCGCATAAAACAGGTCGCGCCGGTTGATTTGAACCGGGCGAACCCGTATGGTGATGGTATTCATTATTGCGGCGTCGCGCCCGGTCTGTGCGCGTGCGGCGGATTTTCGTTTGGATTTTACTGATGCAAACATCAAGTCGAGCTGCAGAAGGAGATCGGCACATGGACAACAAGCCGGCGCAGAATATTCAGGACACATTCCTGAATACCGTTCGCAAGGATAAAACCCCGATCACGATTTACCTGGTCAGTGGAGTCAAGTTGACGGGCAAGATCCGGTCATTCGACAAGTACTCCGTGCTGCTGGAGAACAACAGCCAGGAGCAATTGATCTTCAAGCACGCAATCTCGACGGTTGTCAGCAGCCGCTCGGTGCTGCATGGGGAGCATCGTCCCGTCAGCGCTGGCGCTGCTGGACATACGCCGGCCGGGTCGCCTGCGGCCAGTCAGGACGCGAGTTCCTGAGATCGGGTTGCGTATTGTCTTCGCTTGAAAAAGTGTTCCGGCCGCATTGCTCAACCGATGAAGAGCGGAATGAAAAAGCGGCCCGGACGCGAGTCTGTGCCTCTCCTGGGCAAGGCATAAGATAGCTTTCGCATTGAATCCAATCCGCCAGTCCGCAGCAGAACGCGCTCTGTTGGTTGCCGTTGACTTTTCGGGACAGCGGCGGCAGCTGACGCGAACGGCGGCGCTCGCCCGCGACGCCGCGCTGGCCAGCATACACCCTGGCCTGGACGACGACCCACCGGCAGCGCACCAGCTGGCGCCAACCTCAGCGGCGGCACTCGATCTGGAAGCCTCGCTCGAGGAGTTTCGCGAACTGGTCATCTCGGCCGGCGCGGAGATTGCCGGAGAGATTGTCCAGCGCAGGCCGAAGCCCGACCCGGCAACCCTGATCGGCAGCGGCAAGGTCGAGGAACTGGCCGCTATCGCCGGCTCTTCGCGCACCGACGTGATCCTCTTCGATCACGACCTGACGCCGACGCAGTTGCGCAACCTTGATGATGCTTTGCCGTGCCGTGTCGTCGACCGCACGCAGCTGATCCTGGACATCTTTGCCCGCCACGCCCGCACCCGTGAAGGTCAGCTGCAGGTGGAGCTGGCGCAGCTGGAATACATGCTGCCCCGCCTGACCGGACGCGGCTCATCCATGTCGCAGCTGGGCGGCGGCATCGGCACCCGCGGACCTGGTGAAACACAGCTTGAAACCGACCGCCGCCGCATCCAGCGCCGGCTGCAGCATCTCAAGCAGGAGATCGAGGGCGTTCGCCGCATTCGCACCCAGCAGCGCCAGCGACGGGAATCAGTGCCCGTACCGGCGGTCGCGCTGGTCGGGTACACCAACGCCGGCAAGAGCACGCTCTTTAACGTCATGACCCACGCCGGAGTGCTCGAATCGGCGCGCATGTTCGCCACGCTCGACCCAAAGCTCAAGGCGATTGTTTTGCCCAGCAGGCGCAAGGTGCTGCTGTCGGACACAGTCGGCTTCATCCGCAACCTGCCGCACACGCTCGTCACGTCGTTTCGCGCCACGCTCGAAGAGGTGCAGAAGGCCGAGGTGCTGGTGCATGTCCGCGACTGCTCCAGCCCCGTGCAGGACGAGCATAAAGCCGAAGTGGAGAAGGTCCTGGGCGAACTCGGGGTGCTCTCCAAGCCGCGCATCGAGGTGCTGAACAAGATCGATCTGGTGCCCCCGGACGAAAGAGCGGCCTTGGAAGCCAGCGGAGTGGTCGCTGTCTCGGCGAAACTCGGTTGCGGCATCAACGGACTGCTGGCGCGCATCGATGCGGCACTCGTGGCCGATCCGATCGTCGAGCAGCGCTTCGAGATTCCGCAATCACAGGGCAATGTGCTGGCCGCGCTGGGGGCGGGAGCGCTGATCAGAGAACAGGAATTCGTCGCGAATACGGTGGCCATGACGGTAGCCGGTCCGGCATCTCTGCTGGGGCGCTATCGGCAGTACCGGGTCGACTCCAGAGCGGCAAAGCCCGCATGACCGGCCTGACGCAAGAATAGGCCGAATGCAAGGGAGCAGAGGTAGGTCCCAAACATCCGGCCTATTGGACCCTGAACCGGGTCATAGGTGATACTCTCTAGTGTACGCTGGAGTGACGGCGAGTCAAGGTAATTTGAGGGCTCGATTTCCCGGGGATTTCCGGGAGAACGAGCCAAGTGTGCGAATTGACATCGCTTTTTCATCTCTGCTAAAAACTTAAGGTTCCACATACCTTCCGATAACTTCCAACCGCACCGTCGGCTCAATCATGGTAGATCAACTGCTGCGTCAACTTGGCGATCTTGCGCTCGGCTCTGTGCCGACGATAATCATTTTCAGTTTGCTTGTGATCGCCTACCGGTTCATGCTCTACGGCCCGCTTATGCGCACCCTCGATGAGCGTCGCGAGCGCACCACCGGCGCGGTAGAGAAGGCGCACGCCGCGGTCGCTGCCGCCGATGCCAAGAGCCAGGAATACGAGGCCAGGCTACGCGCCGCCCGTGCCGAGATCTTTCACCGCCGCGAACAGCAGCTCCAAAAGTGGAACGCCCAGCGCGACAGCGCTCTGGCAACCGCACGGCAGGCAGCGCAGGAGCGCGTCTCCGCCGCCCGCACTGCGATCGAAGGCGAAGCCGCGGCAGCCCGGCATCAGGTGGAAACCTCGGCCGGCCAGCTTGCCGAGCAGATTATGAGAGCCGTTCTCCCCGCAGAGCTGGCTGGTGCGGAGGGCGTGCGTTGAAGCTGGCTCTGAAATCCCGCATCGCGCTACCGCTGCTCCTGGCGCTCTCGCTGCTTGTATCGCCGGTGGCGGCAAGGGCGCAGCAGGTGCCTGCGCAGCCCGCCGCTACAAAGGCTTCTCAAGGCGAGCACATGGACGAACCCGAGACCAACGCGCAGGTGGAGGCCTTCCGCCACTCGCCGGCCGTCCAGTCCATCGCCCGGCTCGTCGGCGTGAGCACCGAGACCACAGCGAAGACCATTGAGACCCTCAATTCCAGCATTCTCATCGGCACCGTACTCTGGTTCCTCTTCCGCTTCGTCCCCAAGGCCTTCCGCAAGCGCAATGAAACACTGGACAGGCAGCTGCTCGATGCGCGTCTTGCCGCTGCCGAAGCCAACGAGCGTCTGGCCGTGGTCGAGGAGCGTCTGTCCAAGCTCGGCATCGAGATCGACGCCATCCGCGAGCAGACCGAGCGCGATATGGCCAACGACGAAAAGCGCATCCAGGAATCGCTCGAGGCCGAGCGGCAGCGCATTGTTGCTTCCGCCGGGCAGGAGATCGATGCCGCCAGCGCCGCCGCGCAGCGCGACCTGAAGAAATTCGCCGCACAGCTGGCTGTGAACCGCGCGCGCCGGGAGATTCGCCTCAGCCTTGAAGACGACCGTGCGCTCATTCGCGCCTTTGGCGAGGACCTGAAAGGGGAGCGGAACTGATGGCGGCTGTGATAGCTCCCTATGCCCGCGCCCTCGCCGATGTTGTCGCCGAAGCGCACCTGGATCCGGCTCAGGTTGAAAGCCAGCTCGGCGACTTTGCCGCCGCGTGGCATGAAAGCGCCGGCCTGCGCGAAGTCTTCCTCGACCCGTCATTTCCAAACCAGGAGAAGGTCGCGATCCTCGACAAGCTGAATGCCCGGATCGGGATGATGCCGCAGGTGCGCAATTTCATCGCCGTGCTCATCGATCACGACCGCCTGCATTTCTTCGACGAAATCCTGCGCGGGCTTGGCCACGAAATGAACCGGCGGCTGGGCATCTCCGAAGTGGACGTCACGACCGCCCACAGGCTGGACGACGCAGAGCGGGTTGCTCTCGAAGCTCAAATCGCTGCCTTGACGAGGAGCCGGATCGTCGCCAGTTTTCACGAAGACCCAACCCTGATGGGTGGCGCAATCGTGCGCATAGGCAGTACCGTTTATGACGGATCAGTTCGCGGCCGGTTGGACCGGCTGGAAGAAGAGCTGGCAGCGAGCGAGGCCTGAGTTAAACCCCGGCCTTCCCAGAATCAAGACCAGACATCCTGTTAGAAAAGTGACGCATGGCTCAGATAAACGCAGATGAAATAACGGAGCTCCTGAAGGAGCAGATTGCAAATTACGACTCGAAGATCCGCGTCGACGAGGTCGGCACGGTTATCTCGCTGGGCGACGGCATCGCCCGCCTGCATGGCCTCGACAAAGTAATGGCCGGCGAACTCATAGAGTTTCCCCACGGCGTCGCGGGACTCGCCATGAACCTCGAAGAAGACCAGGTCGGCGCCGTGTTGATGGGCGAGTACACCGAGATTCGCGAAGGCGATCAGGTCAAACGCACGGGAAAGATTCTCAGTGTTCCCGTGGGTGAAGCGCTCATCGGCCGCGTCGTTAATTCGCTCGGCCAGCCCATCGACGACAAGGGCCCCATCAACACCACAGAAACTCTGCCCGTCGAGCGGCTGGCTCCCGGCGTTGTCGACCGTCAGCCGGTGCGCGAGCCGATGATGACCGGCCTCAAGTCGATCGACTCCATGATCCCCATCGGCCGCGGCCAGCGCGAGCTGATCATCGGCGATCGCCAGACCGGCAAGACTGCCATCGGCCTCGACACCATCATCAACAGCAAGGGCAAGGACCTGATCTGCGTCTATTGCGCGATCGGGCAGAAGCGTTCGTCCATCGCCCAGGTCGTGCAGACGCTGACCGAGTACGGCGCAATGGACTACACCATCGTCGTTGCCGCCTCGGCCTCCGAGCCGGCTCCGATGCTCTATATCGCCCCCTACGCCGCCTGTGCGATGGGCGAATACTTTCGCGACAACGGCAAGCACGCGCTGCTCATCTACGATGATCTCTCCAAACACGCGACCGCCTACCGCGAGATCTCGCTGCTGCTGCGCCGTCCGCCGGGCCGCGAAGCCTACCCCGGCGATGTCTTCTATCTCCACTCCCGCCTGCTGGAGCGCGCCTCGAAGCTCAGCGACGAGAAGGGCGCAGGATCGCTGACCGCGCTGCCCATCATCGAGACGCAGGCCGGCGACGTATCGGCCTACATCCCGACCAACGTCATCTCCATCACTGACGGACAGATCTTCCTCGAGACCGACCTCTTCAATTCCGGCGTGCGCCCCGCGGTCAACGTCGGCCTCTCCGTCTCGCGTGTCGGATTCTCCGCCGCCATCAAGGCCATCAAGCAGGTTGGCTCGACTCTGAAGCTCGACCTTGCGCAGTATCGCGAACTCGCCGCCTTCTCGCAGTTCGGCAGCGACCTCGACAAGATCACGCAGAACCAGCTCAATCGCGGCCAGCGCCTCACCGAGTTGCTTAAGCAGCCGCAGTTCCAGCCGCTTCCCGCGGAGAAGCAGGTCATCATCCTGTTCGCCGGAACGCAAGGCTTCCTCGACAACGTCAAGGTTTCCTACATCCGCGACTTCGAAGACGGTCTCTACAAGTACCTCGATTCCGGCCAGACCGCCCTGCTCAACGACATCGCGACAAAAAAAGCACTCGACGACGATCTGAAGAGGCGCATCAGCGCGGCGCTCGACGAGTACAAGGCGAACTTCCTGGCCGAGCACCAGGACGCCAAGGTCGGAGCGGCAAAGCAGGGCTAAGCAATGGCAAGCATTCTCGATTTACGGCGGCGCATCCGCAGCGTCAAGAGCACGCGCCAGATTACCCGCGCCATGAAGATGATCGCGGCGGCAAAGCTGCGCCGCGCCCAGGAACGTGCGATTAACTCGCGCCCTTACGTGGCTATGCTGGCCAGCGTGCTGGAGTCGCTGAAGCGGCGCATTGATCTCTACGATCCCGCGACCTGGGAGCTGGCCCGCCCGCGGCTCGAGAGAAGCGATGAGGAGCGCGTGCTGGTAGTTGTCGTCTCCGGCGATAAGGGCTTTGCCGGAGCCTTCAACGCCAACATCATCAAGGCGACGCTGCAATTTATCGATCACAACCACACCAGGCAGATCGATATCGAGGCCATCGGCCGCAAGGGCCGCGATCTGTTCCGGCGCCGTTATCCAATCGCGAAATTCAACGATCAGAGCGGCGAGATTCCGGAAGATAGCCATCCTGAGCGGCAGGAACGTTCGGGCCGTATCGAGGTCATCGGCGACCATCCCGGCCTGCTCGACAAAGTGGATCACGAGCGCGTCAGGGAGCTGGCCGACGACATTGCCGCCCGCTACCTTCACAAGGAGATCGACTCCGTTTATCTCGTCTACAACGAGTTCAAATCGGTGATTTCGCAGCGTGTCGTCGTCGAGCGCATTCTGCCCATCCTCGAATTCGGCCAGCACGAGATTGTGGAAGAGCAGGCCATGCCCGCCGAAGAGCGTGCCGAAGCCGCGAAGGCGGCTAGGACTGCGGGCCTCAGCATTCTGCCCGCCGAACTCGAAGCCTCAATTAAGCAATATGAAGACGAAGCCAAGAACTTCGGCACCGCTGAGGTTGACTACATCTACGAACAGTCGCCCCGCGAGATCTTCGACGCGATCTTCCCTAGCTACCTCACGGCGCAGTTGAACCACGCCTTCCTGGAGTCAGTGGCCGCCGAGCAGGCGGCCCGCATGACCGCCATGGATGCGGCCAGCAACAACGCATCGGAGATGATCGACAGCTACACCCTGGCCATGAACCGCGCTCGCCAGGCGGCGATCACCAAGGAGATTATCGAGATTGTCAGCGGCGCAGCCGCGCTTTCGTAACGCTTCAAGATGACTGGCTTACCAGACACAGCCTCTCGGGATACAGGAACTTTATGGCAGAAAACATCGGCAAAGTGATTCAGGTCTCCGGCCCCGCCGTCGACGTGCAGTTCGACGACGTCCGGATTCCCTCCATCTATCAGGCGCTGCGCGTGGTCAGCGAGGGCTTCACCGTCCCCACCCCCATCAACGTCATTCTCGAAGTCCAGCAGCACCTGGGCGAAGGACGCGTGCGCTGCATCGCCATGGAAGCTACCGAAGGGATGGTGCGTGGCATGAAGGCCATCGACCTCGGCGGACCGATCACCGTTCCGGTGGGCCGCGAGACGCTGGGCCGCGTGCTCAACGTGATCGGCGAGCCGGTGGACGAACTGGGCCCGGTCAAAACCGGCAAGCGCATGTCCATCCACCGCGAGGCTCCCGCCTTTGACGAACAGGCGACCTCCGAGGAGATGTTCGAGACCGGCGTCAAGGTCATCGACCTCATCCAGCCCTTCCTTAAGGGCGGCAAGACCGGCCTGTTCGGCGGCGCCGGCGTCGGCAAGACGGTCGTCATTCAGGAACTCATCAACAATGTCGCCGCGCAGCACGGCGGCTTCTCAGTCTTTGCCGGAGTCGGCGAACGCACCCGCGAGGGCAACGACCTCTGGCGCGAGTTTCAGGAAGCCGGCGTCATCGACATCCACGACTTCACCAAATCCAAAGCCGCGCTCATCTACGGCCAGATGACCGAGCCGCCAGGCGCCCGCCTGCGCGTGGCCCTCAGCGCCCTCACCGTCGCCGAGTACTTCCGCGACTTCGAGGGCTCGGATACGCTGCTCTTTATCGACAACATCTTCCGCTTCACCCAGGCTGGCTCCGAAGTCTCGACGCTGCTTGGCCGTATGCCCTCCGCCGTCGGTTACCAGCCCAACCTGGCCAGCGAGATGGGCGAGCTGCAGGAGCGCATCACTTCAACCAAGAAGGGCTCCGTCACCTCCGTGCAGGCCGTCTACGTGCCCGCTGACGACTTCACCGACCCGGCCCCGGCAACCACCTTTGCTCACCTCGACGCGACTACCGTGCTTTCGCGGCCACTGTCGGAGCTGGGCATTTATCCGGCGGTCGATCCGCTGGCCTCGAGCTCGCGCATTCTCGACCCGCGCGTGGTTGGGCAGGAGCACTACGACGTCGCCCAGGGCGTAAAGCGCATCATGCAGCGCTACAAGGACCTGCAGGACATCATTGCCATCCTCGGCATCGACGAGCTCTCCGACGAAGACAAGACAACCGTCAATCGCGCCCGTAAGGTGCAGAAGTTCCTTTCGCAGCCCTTCCATGTCGCCGAGCAGTTCACCGGCATGCCCGGCCGCTACTGCAAGATCGCCGACACCGTCCGCAGCTTCAAGGAAGTCATCGAAGGCAAGCACGACGACATCCCCGAGCAGGCTTTCTATATGAAGGGAACCATCGACGAAGTGCTCGAAGCCGCCGAGAAGATGAAGGCGACGGCATAAAGGTAACCATGGCGGATACGAATCATTTACAGGTCCGGCTCGTGGTTCCCGACCGCATCCTCGTCGACCAGTCGGTGGATGCGGTCGAGGTGCCGTCGAGATCAGGTTATTTCGAAGTCCTCTACGGACACGCGCCGCTGCTGGCCGTGATCGCGCCCGGAGAGGTGCGGCTGCATGGCGGCGAAGCCGGCGAGCGGCGATTCAACGTGGCTCGCGGCTTTGTTGAAGTCCTCCCCGAGCGCGTTACCATCCTCGTAGAGAGCGCCCGTCCGCCTGAGGAGATTGACGTTGCCGACACGCAGCGGCGGCTCGAGCACGCGCACAAGCTCTATGATGAGGCCGGCGAGGACCCGGAGAAGTACGCCCATGCCCTGGAACTGATTCGCGAAGCGGAAGCCCGCCTCGAGTTCGCGAAAAACACGAAGGGTTAACCACGAGACGACCGCGCCTAGGCTTTGTCGTCTGACGCCGCTTGATCCGTGTACTTGATCAGCAGCACCTCGTTGCCGATTTCACTGTAGATCAGCTCGTCCACCGTTCCCGAAGCCACCAGCAGACCGTATCCTCCGGGCCTCATCCCCGCCTTCTCACGCTCCTCAATGTGAGCCACCGGATCGCCCGTTGGATTCGCGATCGCGGCGTGTGTCAGCCGCTCGCGGCGGAAACCAGCTCCCGGATCGTGCACATAAAACACACACGACCGCGCCGTGCGGATGGCTGTGACTTCGACCACCTGTTCGGGATTGAACGCCGCCCCATGTTCCATGGCGTTGATCAGAATTTCGCGCAGCGCCACCATGACGTCCTGTCGAGTATCATGCGGCAATTGAGAGCCGAGTTCCTTGGCGAAGGTCATCAGGCGCTCCGCCGTCACCATGCGGCAATTCACGCGCACTGACACCCAACCGGGCTTGGCGGACAGGACCTGAATGTCGTCTCGCCACCGGCTATCCGAAGCTGCTTCAGAGGCCAGCCGGGCGATCTCACAGGCATCGAATGGAGCAGTAAAGCAGGCGAAGATCCGGGCGCGCAACGCGGCGATCACTTCCTCCGGAGTACTTTGACGGGCCAGCAGGATGCACTTAAGTCCGGGCCGGATCGCGCGCATCTCCGTCAGCAACGCCAGGTCTTCGTCGACCGAGCTGTCACAGCTCGTAATCACCACTCCGAACGACCGCATCCGCAGTCGCTGCAGAGCGTCGGCATGTCCCGCGGCGCATTCCACGGGGAGTTCTGAGGCGGTAAGAGCAGCGTCAATCTCGCTGCTCAATTCGGTGCAATCCGAGCTGATGATCAGAATCCGGCTCATGCGATCCCCCGAGGAGTGCAGGAACGATTCTAACGGAGCCCGCTGAACAATTTTGTCTCGCCCTTGGATCGGCGTCGTAATCTTCGTGTCTTACCTGATGTGCTGGTATCCGCGGTCCGCTGAGTACTCAAAGTTCATCAGGCCGTCCCGGTAGTCGATTCCCACCACCAGCAGCCCCAGCATGTCGAACCCGATAAAACCGGATATCTCGGTTCCCATATTGCTGCTCAGGGTGGACGTGTCGAAGGAGATAACGTTGGGATGCTCCTGCTGGAGATGTGCGAACCGGAAGGTCACATTGTTGCCGGTATAAACCCTTGCAACATTGCCGGAAACGCCCTTCACTTGGGAGTTCGCATCGGAGTAGACCTTAGTCACTTCGCGAGCGGCGCTCGGAGAAATGGACGTGCTCTGCGCGCCCGTGTCGATGATGAACAACCGCATCCGCTTGTTGTTGAGAGCCGTCGGAACGATCATGTCGTGGCCAACCCGGTACACGCTCGTCCATTTCTGCATCTCCGGCGCGACATAGCGGTTGTGAGGTCCGTTGGCCGGCGCTGCCGTCGCATCCTTGGCCGGAGCCCGCGACTCATCACTGTCGTCTGACGGACCCTCGTCCTGCGTGTTGAGGGATGGCGTTGCCGCAACAGTTCCCGGATAAGGCGGCAATGGCCCCAGCGTCAGCTTGCGCCATGGAAAATCCAAAGTTACCAGAAATTGTGAAAACACATCCATGCCGATCAGCCCGTCAGTATCCACGACGCTTCTGCGGTCACTCACCTCGACCACGCAGTTCTTGAACTCCAGTCCGCCAATCTTGATCGAGTCGGCAATCGCAAGATAGCCGCCTTGCGGACCTCGGTCGCCAACTCCGCCCACCTCGGACCGTGTGATGGGCTTCAGTCCGGCATGCTCCGCCACCGGACGGCTGACGTACAGGCCGCTCGCACCTGTATCCACCTGCAGCCGCGATTTGTGGTCGTTGAAATAAACATCCAGCCCCCATCCGCGGATACGTTGAGCGTCAATCATGATCGGAGTGAAAGGAATCTCCGTTGAGCTGACCGGCGATGCCAGATGGCACCCGCTCGTCTGGCTCTCCGCCCGGCTCTCCAGGATCGCCAGCTCATATTGTCCGGCTCGCAGTGCGTTCACGTCCGTATCCTTGGCGGCGAGGTATGCCTTCAACCCCTCAATCCGCTGCTTCAGGGGCAGCGTCTGCATCCACATTCGTCGGATATCCGGATCGTACCCATCAAGCTGGTGAGCAACCGTGATCTCATGAAGGGCGCTGGCGTAGTAGGAGTTGAACCGGTAATAAACCGCCAGCGTCAGGTGCAGGCGCGCGTAGCATGGATCGAGTCGCAGTGCATCGTTCAGCGTCTTTTCCATGTCCCACGGAACGCCCTCGCGATACTGCACTTCCGCCAGCGCCGTCTGTAGTTCGACCGACTGCGGCGCCTTCGCCAATGCGGCCTTCACCGTCGATTCCGCCTCGTCCACCTTCTGTTCCGCAATCAGTGTGCGCACCAGTCCCGCCTCCAGCTCGTAATTCTTCGGCTGCTGGGCCACCTTCTGCCGGTAGAGCGTTTCGGCCTGCGTGAAATCGCCGCGGATCAGTGCAAGCTGTTCCTCGGTGAGGGGATGCGGTGGTGCGATGGAACACTGGTTGGCATTGGCGAGAGGAACAAGGCAGGCGACGACAGCAATTCCCCATAGCAGCCGGCGAAGACCGGAGAGTTTGAGCATACTTCCGATCAACCTAATCGGATAAATGTGTAAATGGCAACAAAAAGCTGCGACACTTGTCCGAGCGAAAACTGCCCTGGACATGTATCGTTTGTGGAGAGCTCCGAGACGTTAAAAGAGAGAGTTCAGAAACCCTGTTTTTTCGGATATTCGAAGAATGCTTAATCTTCAAGCCGCTGGCCGCACCGATGTGGGCCAGATTCGCACCACCAACGAAGACGCTTTTGGATACTGTATCGACGACGGAGTCTTCGCCCTCTGCGACGGCATGGGCGGAGCAGCCGCCGGCGAAATCGCCAGCCGCATCGCCGTGGACACGCTCATCGAGCGCCTCTGCGCCGCCGGGTCGCAGGAGAATCGTCGCAAGGTCCTCGAAGAGGCCATTGCCGACGCCAACCAGCGCGTCCACACCCGCGCCGCAAAAGACGCCACCCTCCACGGCATGGGAACCACTCTGGTCGCGCTGGCCGTGGGCGGCGACCGGGCGCTCATCGGCAACGTGGGCGACAGCCGGTGCTATCTCTTCCGGCATGGCAAGCTCAGCCGCCAGACCCTCGATCACTCTCTCGTCGATGAGCAGGTGCGTCTCGGGCAGCTCACTCAGGACGAGGCCGATCACTCCCCGCTGCGCAACGTTATCACCCGCGCCATCGGCACCCAGACCTCCGTCTCTCCGGATATATCCGAGCTCGCGCTGAGGAAGGGTGATGTCATCCTGCTCTGCTCCGACGGCCTGACAAAAGAGGTTTCTGACGAGCACATCGCTGCAATACTCGCCCATGCCGGCGATCTCGATGAACTGTGCGCCAGCCTGATCGGGAGCGCCAAGGCTGCCGGCGGCCACGATAATGTAACCGCCATCGTGGTTCGGATTTCGTAGGTTTCGATCAGCGAATATGCGCAAAAAAAGACCCTGCCAAGATGGCAGGGTCTCTCGACAATTGTCAGCGGGCGCCGTTACTTGCCGCTGAGCGTGTTCACGCTTCCGATGCCGGTGCAGAAGTCGTAGCCCTGACCGGCAAAGTTGCTGATGTTCAGCCCGCAGTTACCGTAAGTAATGTCGTCGAAGTCTCTCTTCCTGTCGTTGTAGAGCAGCAGATTTTCCGACGCGCTGCTTTTGCTGAAGGTATTGGCGGCGTTCACAATGCCCGCCAGAGATGGCGATGCAACACTCGTGCCGCCGACGATATACCACCCGATTCCTAACACCGGATTGCTGGCGTATACCCACACGCCGGTGTTGGGGTTGGCGTCGAAGGAGATATCCGGCGTGCCGCGAGTGCCTCCGACAATGTATGCCACGTTGTCCTGAAACGGCGGACGCGGCTCAACCAGGCTGGGTCCCCCACCCGCGTCCTGCCAGGTGTTTTGAAGAATGACTTTGCCGGTGTACAGATCGCGCGAGATGGTCGTGCCACCCGCGGCCACCACGTTCGGTGAAACCGCTGGATATGACGTCCCCGGAGAATCCCCGGTGGAAGCAAAGTACACCACCTTGGGCGTCGTGAAGAAAGAGTCGTAGTTCACTTCGGTCAGAAACTCCGCCGCGCCCCAGCTCATCGACACTTCTCCGCCTCCGGCGGCAGCAACCAGGCCACTCGCCACCTGAACGGCGTGGAAGAGGTTGGTAAAGCTGTTGTCTTTGGCCTCCACCAGGAAGATCTTCGCCTCCGGCGCCATGGCGTGAGCCCACTCGACATCAAGCGCCTCCTCGATCTCCCATCCGCCGG
>Ga0335074_10006774_pt1 | contig 15886 bp, 10 predicted proteins | sample Lox_Sample_23_FD_206715 | JGI IMG/M metagenome (GOLD analysis project Ga0335074, IMG submission 206715) | Soil microbial communities from Loxahatchee National Wildlife Refuge, Florida, United States - Lox_Sample_2.3 | ecosystem: Environmental > Terrestrial > Soil > Wetlands | place: USA... | reverse complement strand
GCTTTTGTTCGGCGGTCGCCCGGCCCATGGCAAATCCCAACTCAAACCACGCCGGAAGGAAAAGCAAAACAAGGGCAGCGATAGTCCAGCCAAGGGCCCAAATGCCGGGCATGAGCCAGGCGAAGAGAAACAGTACGAAGGTGGCGGGTTCGACAAGGCTGCGCCGCAGATTGTCGAGAATCTTCCAGCGCGAAACCAGAGAGATGGGATTGGGCACGCGCTGGCCGGATTGATTGGGGACGGCCGAGAAGAGCCAGCCAGCAATCTGCCAGTCCCCCCTCAGCCAGCGGTGTTTGCGGCGATTGTAGGCGCTGTAGTGCGAGGGATAATCCTCGATGACTTCCATGTCGGTGGCGAGCCCGACTCGTGCGTAGGCACCTTCGATCAGATCATGGCTGAGCAGGGAATTGGTCGGAAAGCGCGCGTCCAGAACACGGTGAACTGTGTCGAGCTCGTAGATGCCTTTTCCCGTGAAGATTCCCTCGCCGTAAAGGTCCTGGTAAGCGTCCGAGATGGCGCGAGTGTAGATGTCGAGTCCGGTTTCGCCTGCATAGATGGCTGCCAAACGTGAGCGGACGGTGCTCTGTACGCTGACTCCAACGCGAGGCTGCAAAATCCCATAGCCCGCCACGACAATGTTTTTCAGCGGATCGATAATCGCCTGGTTCAGCGGGTGCGCCATAGCGCCAATCATGCGATGCGCCGTGCCGCGGGGCAGCTCCGTGTCGGAATCGAGGGTGATGATGAAGCGCACCTTTGGCAAGATGGAAAGATCGCCGACTTTTACCGGAAAACTATCAAACTGGCCGCGTAAAAGCCGATTTAGATCGAGCAGCTTGCCGCGCTTCCGTTCCCAACCCATCCAGCGTTTTTCGCGCGGGTTGTAGATGCGATGGCGATGCAGTAGAAAAAAACTGCCGCGATGATCCCCGGCGTATTTTTCATTTAATTCGCGAATGAGGTTGGAGCACAGGTCAATTAGTGAGCTGTCTTCGCGAGTCTGATGCTGAGCGTCGGCCAAATCAGATACGAGCGCAAAATGAATATTGGGATCGTGATTGCCGAGAAAGCGGACTTCCAGATTGTCCACCAGCCCGCGAACCTGCTTTTCACTCAAAAGCAGGGTGGGCACGGCAACCAGGGTCATGCATCCGTCTGGCACTCCCTTTGAATAATCCAGTTTGGGCAGAATTTCCGGGCGCAGCAGGGCAGTGATGACGTAATCCATTAACTGCACCGCGCATTGCGAGCTGGGCAGGAGCAGAAGAAGCAAAGAAAGCAGAATCAGCCCAAGCGAGCTGTCTGACGGGGTCACGATCAGCATGACCGCTGTCATGATCAGGCAGGTGAACAGCGTAATGCCGGGAACGAAGAATTCATCGGGATGAGCGCGCAGCCATCGCCGCAACCGGTAAAGAAAGGTGGGTCGGTGACCGATCCTGTCCGCCAGCAGGTCTTTTCCTTCCGCAGCCAGATAGTAGCCGATATGCGATTCGCGGCAGTGAATGCGAGGGTCTGGATAAATGCGCGAGTGAGCCTCTTGCGCCAGAGCGAGTGCCTCTTGCGCAACCTGAATTTCGGTGAGATCGGAACGGGCGGCCAACTCGGCGATTTTGTCGCGATAAAGATCGCGGGCGTCGAATTCCATCTCGCCATAACAGGCGACGGGATCCTGTCGCAGCACGTGATCAAAGAGAATTAACGGTTCCAGCGCTTCCTTCCAAAAGACTTGCGATGCCTCGCGCAGGCTCTGCATACAAATTCCGAGGTTCTGCGGTTCGATCTCGTGCCTTGAGCGCAGTCTTTCAGCGCGAGCGGCGATCTCCTCGAGCAGAGCCAGTTTCAGGGCAGAGGGTAGCGCCTTGAATTCCCTGAGCTCGAATGGAGTGTGCTGCTGAAATCCGTGGCAGTAGGCGTTGAATGTCTGTTCAGAAAAATGAGATCCGGTTTCGGCGACGTATCCACGGACGAATGCCAGCACGCGCGGAACAACATTGTTCTGGGGCGTGTGCACGTGAGGCAACTTTGCCCGCAATCGGAGATCACTTGAGAGGATGATCAGTTCAGAACAAACAAGATTCTGATTCTCGCGGAGGCACCGGATGTCGTCTGGCAGCGGTGGCTTCGAAGCCTCTGCAACGGCCATGACCGGTCCGATTTTGCGCCCAAGCTGGTCGCAGCGATTCGCGAAGGTACGGGAAGACGTGATGCGCGGTACCCACGCCAGTTCGGCGGCGAGTTGTTTGCCCTTGGCCTCGAGAACCTGGGCCTCCGGATGCGCTACGTCTTCGTCTGGGGTCTGGTTTTGCGGCGGCTTCATGACGATCGGTACGTGAGCGTTCAGTGCCATAGACTGAATCCTTAGCGATAACTTGCTGCCTGCATTTCGAACATCTCAGCGTACCGGCCACCAAGATGAGTCAAATCTTCGTGTTTCCCATCTTCCACGATGCGTCCGTCTTCGATCACAACAATGCGATCGGCCATGCGCACGGTCGAAAAACGATGCGAGATGAAGAGCGCCATCTTTCCTGCAGTCAATTCGGCGAAGCGTTGAAACACTTCAAATTCACTCCGTGCATCCAGCGCCGCGGTGGGTTCGTCGAGAATCAGTACCTGGGCTTCGCGCAGATAGGCCCGCGCCAAAGCAACTTTCTGCCACTCGCCGCCTGATAAATCGACACCACCTTCGAAGCGCCGGCCCAGCATCTGCTCATAACCGAGCGGCAAACGGTCGATGACTTCGTCTGCCATACTTTTGTGCGCGGAATGATGCAGCAGTTGCTGGTTCTGGAGTTCTTCGATGCGTCCGACGGCAATGTTCTCTCTCGCGATCATTTCGTAGCGCATGAAGTCCTGGAAGATGACGCCGATCTCGCGATAGAGGCTTTCCAGGCTGTATTCGCGCAGGTCGATGCCATCGAGCAACACCTGGCCCTCGACTGGGTCGTACAAGCGTGTGAGCAGTTTGACGATTGTGGTTTTGCCCTGGCCGTTCTCGCCGATCAAAGCAATGCGTTCGCTCGGCCGAAAGCTGAAATTGAAATCCTTCAGCACCAGGCGTTGCGCGCCGGGATAACGAAATGAAACATTGCGGAATTCGAAACCTTGCTGGATCGGCCTCGGAACCTCAATCGCCGATGGCTTGGAGCGAATGGTCGGTTGCATCTGGAGAAATGCAACCAGATCGGTGAGAAACAGCGCCTGATCGGCGATGCCTGAGACAGTAGAAAAAATCTGCTGAATGTTGGAACTGCATTGCAGAATCGCGCCGGCGAGAAAAGTGAGCGAGCCAATGGTTATGGCTCCGATCACAGTTCTCCAGATCACATAAACATAGGCGGCGTAATAACCCATCGTTCCCAGCACGGACAGCAGCGATCCGGCGATCAACTTGCGCCGCGCCAGCAAAACGTCTTCGTTATAAATCTCGTCGGAAAGCCTGGTGAAGCGGGCAGTGAGGAAGTCTTTCAGTCCAAAAAGCTTCAGTTCCTTCGCCGCTTCTTTACTGCCTCCGAGAATGCGCAGGTAATCCAGTTGCCGTTTGATGGGAGTCTGTTTGAAATTCTTGGCATAACCGAGGAATGCGAAATGACTTTCGCCGAGGAACGCCGGAACCACCCCCACGACCAGCAACAGCAAGAGCCACGGCGAGAACATCAAGATAGAAACCGAGAGGGCGATGGTAGTGACCACCTGCTGAATCAGCCGTCCGATCGACTGAATCATGCCCAGGCGGTCGGTGGCCTGCACGCGAGCGCGTTCTAAACGGTCATAAAAGATCGGATCTTCATACGCCAACAAGTCCAGTTCCGAAGCGTGCTTCATCACCAGAATGCTGACGTGGCGCGTGTAGTTATCGGCCAGAAGCGAGTCGAGATAATCGACGATGCGTGCGATCGTACTGGCGATCACCGCCAGTCCAAATTCCGCCGCCACCAGATACCAGAGCCGCGTTGGGACCGCCTGATGCGTGGTGACTACGTGAACTACAGTATCGATGATCAGCTTGGTGACCCATAGCAATGCGATCGGCAGCAGGGAGGCAACCAGACGAAACCCAACGCCCAGAGCGACAACCGTGCCTCCGGATTGCCAAACGATGCGCAATACCACCGGCACATTGCGAATCGCTGAGAGTCGCTCCTGCCAACTGCTTAAGAAGTTTCGGCGATCGGGCATGTTCTCGAGTTTCGCGGAGAGGCCGAGGACCGTGGCCCATTTCCGTGGGAAATCTAGTTTTGGATGAAGAGTTGCTTCTGTGGGTTGTGTGAGGCCAGATCGCGAGGGTTTTAGTACCTCTTGAATCCGGCGCGCTGCATACCGCGGGAGGCCTCTTCGGCTTTCATGAAAGTTTTCCACACGAAGCCGCCGCGCAGATTCTCCGCCATCAGCATGGTGATGCCTGTGTCAATGCCGATGACATCCGGGTCGTACCAGTTGGTGAGAGGATTGAAGGCGTTCACAAAACCGTACCTGCTCCACGCTCCACCGTAATGCTGGCGAACGTTTTTCAAGACGCGCAGTGTGGCTGTCGGCAGAAAAGCCAGCGACCCTCCTGTAGCGCTAGGGACGATGGTTCCGTCGATCGGCCCGACTTGCGGTGGCCCTCCCCAGACAATATAACCATGAGGAGAATCCGAGGCGCTGATGCCCCAAAGATCATCGCTATAGTCGTGGAATTGAGGCTGTAATTCAAGGCAGAAACGGCGATGCACTTCCGTGGCGATAACAGAATTTTCAAAATAATCGGCGAACTTATCGCGCTTGCCGCGGAAATCGAACCACGCTTGCGAATACTGATGTACGAACAATGGGGCGAAAGATCCAATATAGGTCAAGCCGTCATAATCGAAGGTAAGCCGCTTCCAGCTGTCCCAGGTCTCTTCTTTGAGTGGATGAGAAGAGGAACCCAAGCCGAGCAGATACATCATCATCAGTTCGCTGTAATAGTCCCAGCGCGAGGGCAAGAAACCGATTTCGGGAGTCCAACCGTGAGAAAGCAGGCCGGTATCCTCCGAAAGCCAGGTCCAATCGACGCGGTTGAAGACAAGATTCGCGAGTTCGATTAGCGCCGGGTGCCGGAAATACTCGCGGCAGGTGAGAACGCCGCACAGCAGAATCGCGGTATCAACGGAAGAGACCTCCGACTCCCAAACCCGCTCGCCGGTGTTGATGTTTCCCCAGTGGTAGAAAAAGCCACGGTGATTGGGGAGCTTTTTCCACAGAAAGTTTAGGGCAGCAAATACGCGCTCCATGGCCTGGTCGCGCGGAATAAAGCCGCGTTCCGCGCCAATGCAAAGCGCAGTCAGCCCGAAGCCGGTGGCGGCAATGCTGGCGACAATGCCCTGGGGCCCTCCACGGACGTTGGCGCGATCCTCGACCATGCCGGTTTTTGGGTTGCCCTGTTCCCAGAAGAAAAGAAAACAGGCGTTCTCGATTTCGTTGAGGAACTGGTCGTCTTCCGGCGCGAGAGTGAATTGCGCGGCAGCTTGCTCTACGGCGTGATCGCGGTCGAGTGCGGCCTGATCAAATGGGGTGGGCGCCACGGCAGAGGCCTGGGCGAAAGCAGGCTGTTCGAAAACACTCCGCGCGCAGGGCAATGCTAAGCCAGTACCCAAGACTTGCCGCAGCAACTGACGACGCGATAGCTTGTTTTGGGGGATATCGCTCATCTCCGCAGTTGGATGGCAGACAAACTCCTACCGCAAATAGGCAACAAAATACAGATGCCGCCGCGTCCAATACGGATGCCGCGGGTTTCCATCCCACAAAAGAAAACGAATCGCGCGGGTTGCAGGCCCTAACCTAGGTGAACAAACTTCGACGATTTGGATTCGAAATTCTTCTGGTGTTTGGGGTCGTAATTGCGGCCGGGGTCGCCGTGTTCTCAAATTGGCAGGCCCATAAACTTCGTTCGGTCCAGGGCGCGGTTGTGATGAAAGATTCCGATGTTCGCAAGGAAGTCCCCATTCCCAATGTTACCGTGACGGCGTTCTTCGGTACGAAAGCAGTCACAGCCAAATCAAACTCCTCCGGATTTTTCAATCTGAAAGTGCCGCCCGGCACGCGCCGCGGCGAAAAAGTCACCTTTGAACTCCGCCAGTCCGATTACCGCCCCATGGATCAAGAGGATTACGTAGGCGACCAGTTGTATGTCATCGCTATGGTGCCGCGTACAAGCTCTGCGGTTGCTGGTCACGGCCCGGAAGTACTGATCAAGAATGTGACTGTTCGCTACTCTGTGAAAATCATGACGCAAGCCAACATCGGCAGCGCTGTGAAAACATTCGATGTGGCGAACAAGGGCAATGTGCTTTGTAGAGGTCAGAATCCATGCTCGCCTGACGGACGATGGAAAGCCGCCATCGCTTCTACGGAGTTGGATGCAGGAACAGGAAATGAATTTCACGACATTCGCGTGTCGTGCATCGCCGGGCCATGCCCGTTTACCAGAATCGAGCCGGAACGATTCTCGAGAAACGGTGAGGTTCTCACGGTGGCAGCTCGCGATTGGTCAGACACCACAACCTTTCTGGTCGAGGCGGAAGTGTTGCATCCCATGCAGACCGAGATCGCGCACGAATTCTACCCGGTCATTTTCGGCAGGGGATTGAGCTTTACTCTGCCGCCGCAGATTGAAGGGGTCACGATTGAAGCGGATGTCGATAACCAGGACATTTTTTTCCCCTTGGGCCCGGCACTGATTCTCACTTGGGCGAACTGTGACACGACAGTTGCTGCAGACCAGAGCAAGCTCTACCGTTGCGAATTGAAGCCGGGCTATCGGTTCCAATGATTCGGCCTGGAATTGAAAAGGCCAGCTGATAGCGAACGCCGTCGCACTTCCAATCAAACAATTTCGCCAAGTTCCATCCGGCGATGCGCGGCAGCTAGAAAAATCCCCCACCCCGGCATTAGCCAGCGTGGGGGAGAGAATGCTTCTAATACAGGCGATCAACAACGATCGAATCTCTTACTTCTTGCGTTCGTCGCCGTGAGGCGCCTGCCGCTGCTGCAGTTGCTGACGTTGCTGCGTCTGCCGTTGCTGCAACTGCTGCGTCTGCTGCTGGTGACGCTGTTCCATCTGCTGGTGCTGAGCCTGGCCGGCATTGGCATTTCGCTGATGTTCCTGCTCCTGCCGCTGCTGTAGTTGCTGGCGCTCCTGCTGCTGCTTGGCTTCGAGCTTCTGCTGCTGCTTCTGATATTTCTGGTCCTGCTTCGCATTTCCGGTATTGGGCGCCGGCATGTGCTCCGCTTGTGGCAACTCGTTGGGATGCACGGCTGGCCGATTGTTGTTCTCAGCTCGAGGAGCGGCTCCGCCGCGCTCTGCCGGCGGATGATAAGGCGCCCCGGCTTCTCGCGCCGCCACTACGTTTGTGTGGAAGTCGCTTGGCCGCGCCGTAGCCGCAATCGCCGGCCTCCCGTGATTGACCGAAGCCCGCAGGTCGCGGTTGGACTGTGCCTCCCGAATATGTTGTTCCTGCGCCGCCACAGGACCGACGTGGTGGTCGCGGTCGGCAAGCTCGTCTTCCGGCCGTGGCCGCGCATTGATGCCGCCCGGCCCGCCGTTGTAGCTGACGTTGTTGACGTGCACGTCCACTTTCTCGTTGTAGACGTTATGAATGTTGACCACATTCACGTTCATCACATCGCGGTTGTAGAAGAAATGCCCGTCCTGCCAGCGGCCGCCGACGAAACCTTCTCCGAAATAACCGAAGCCGTAGTCGATTCCGCCATACCAGCCGATGTGCGGCCCCCAGAAGCCGGCGTGAAACAGAAACGCGCCGTTCTCCCATCCCCACCATGGTGGCGTCCATAAATAGCCCACTTCCGGAGCCAGAACCCAGGTCCCCGGAACCCAGTAATAGTCTTGCTCATCTGGATCCCAGGCCCAATAGCCGGGCGTCCAAATGTAGCCGTCTCCAGGGCAGACGGGTTGCTCGTACACGGGCAACGCCGGCGGTCCAAACGAAACCGAGATGGCGACCTGTGCTTGAGACGTGGGAGGTGCGCTCAGTACCAGCAGAGCGAGCAGACAGGCACACAGTACGGCAAACGCTGTTTTGCGCATCATGTCTCCTCTTCGTGATCTTTGAAATTCTACTGATTCACTCGGAGCAACATCAATGTACCGCTTTCCAGCTTCACATTGCTCTTGTCCGAGCTGACAACTGACCCCTGCTTGCTATCGGGCGAATTCAATAACTTGTAATGCTCCAGGCCAACAACTCCTTCGGTCTTCGCAGTGATGGGCGGCCGCGTGCTGGCTTGCTGGGTGCTGGGCGCGTTGCCGGTTTGATCCGCGGGCGGAACATTTGAAGGTGGCGGCGTTCCCCCACCCTCCATGCCCGGACGACTTCCCCCAGAAGGGAATGCCCCACCATTGGAAGGTGGCGCCGGCGCGTTTGTACCTCCGCCATTGTTGTTGGGAGCCACTGCCTGCGGCGCAATCACCGCCTGAATGGACGCCGGCATCGGCACGTTATTCCCATCCTTCAAGACAGCACGGTCGAACGACAACCCAAGGTCGGATTCTTTCTCGCCCTTACTGCGAGCTTGTGCCTCCGTGACATGTCCCAAAATTTCAGTATCTTTCGGGATCAGCACCTGGCCGGTGGAGGCCTTCAGATCCTGCGTCACTCTTGCCGTTACCTCTTCGCCAGTTTTGGCCTTTTTCGCGTCAACGCTCTTCGTCAACTGGACCGGAATGATGCTGCCCGGGGCGATTCGGATCGCATGCTGGGCAGGTTGCGCCCGCTCTGGAGTGCTGGAGTTAGCAGATGGTTGACTGGCGGCTTGGCCTGTGTTCGCTTGTCCCCACGAAAGGGCGCAGGACAGAACGCTGGAGATCAGTACACTCCAAAGAGTTTTCATAACAGCCTCGTCAAACGAGCTTTAAATAAGTCCGCAGCGAACGAAATTCGCTGTCGTTTTGATGTCATTCCAGTCCGTAAGGTTAGGCACACCTGTTTGCCACACACTCAATAAATACATCGCCGTTTCAAGGACTTGGAACGTCTCAGGCCCGTGTCGAGCGAAAACCGCTTCTTCCTACACAATTCACCCTAGTTTCAGCCGAAGCGACATCCTGTAGCTTTGAAATAGATCCTTCGAGTACGCAAAGCAGGCATGCCGAGGGTCGGCGTGTCACTTCCTAACGCTGACGGAACGAGCTATTTAGGGGATTGTGCATCTGTCTAAGTGGGAATGGAGTCTTCAGCTCGCTCCAAAATCCTGATTCGGAGAACTTCTATGGTAGCGACATCGGCTGTGTATGCCATCTATCCTCAACGCATCGTGCTCAGTGAAGTTCTGGAAACTCTGGCGCACGGAGGATTCGGCAAGGAAAGTATTTGCCTGATGCTGGCGCCTTCACACCCGGTCGCTGCGATGACACGCGATGCGAACTTGCGCCCCTTCGAGTTTGAAGCGCAGGCCGCGAATGCCGGTTTGATCGGCTGGCTCTCGGAGTTCGGAGCTGTTCTTATTCCCACCTTCGGTTTTTTCATCCGCTCGCGTGAGTTCTTCCACGCGTTGCTCCTCGACGAACAGTCCATCTCTCCATGCGGTCGCTCGGGCACGCTAGTATCTCTAGGCTTCTCTGATACAGACGCGCGGCGCTGCGAACAGCGGGTGCGCGAAAGCGGCGCTTTGCTTTACGTGTCTTGCGCCAGTCAGGCCCAATCGCAGTGGGCATTGGAGTTGATGCGATCCATGGGTGCTGAGGAAGCTGGCCTGTTAGGGCGCGAACCGGAGGAACTTGCCACTACTCCGCACTTGAAAGCGGCGCATGCCAAAGTTGCCGTCGCGATGGCCGCACAGGCGGGGACCGCAGCCTGATTCACCCGTCTTGAATGACGGCACATTCCTTTTTACTGCTCAATCAGCATCAAGTGATCATCGTCACAATCTCGCCTTTATACACTCTGATACGATGATCGGTGCAAATTCCTGCCCTCGATCTTCGCCGTTACTCTCGTAGGCGCGCGGCGCCGGCTGGCCTCTAAGACTTTTCCTCGCGCCTAAGTCAAATAGTTTTCCTTTTTTCAACGCAGGTCTCCGCTCCAATTCCACTTATTCCACAGTTCCGTCAGCGGACCGGGCTAAGACCAAACCGACCACGAGGATTCTTATGAAACTATTAGTGATTGGCTCCGGAATGATGGGTTCGGCAGCCGCATTGGATATGGCGCGGACCCGGGAAGTTGAATCGGTAACTCTTGCCGACAGCGATGCCAAGCGAGCGCGTGATGTCGCGGCGCGCGTCAATCGCATAACCCGAGAGAAGAAAGTCCATCCCGTTACGCTAGACGCCAGCAATGAGAAAGCAGCCGCCAGATTGATGCGCGGTCATAACGCGGCGCTCTCGGCCGTGCCTTATTTTCTCAATCTCGGATTGGCTCGGGCCGCTGTCCAGGCTCGCTGTCACTTTGCCGATCTCGGCGGGAACAACACGGTTGTGCGCCAGGAACTGGCGCTTTCCCGGCAGGCCGAAAAACGCGGTGTCGCCATCGCCCCCGATTGCGGACTCTCTCCGGGGATGGCTTCCATTCTCGGTGGTGAGCTCGTGCGTCGTCTGGGGGGACGAGCCGATGCACTCCGCCTTTACGTAGGAGGCTTGCCGGCTCGTCCTACTCCACCCTTTCACTATCAACTCGTTTTTTCTGTCGAAGGACTGATCAACGAATATGTCGAGCCGGCCCGCATTCTTCGCAAAGGCAAGCTCACCACCATCGATCCGCTCACCGAACCAGAAGAATTTCATATCAACGGATTCTCTCCGCTGATTGCGTTCCATACTTCCGGCGGCACTTCCACGCTCCCTGAAACCTTCGAGGGCCGCGTCGGCGAATGCTTTGAGAAGACGCTGCGCTATCCCGGTCATTACGACCTGCTTTGCGAATTAAAGGAACTGGGACTGTTTTCGAGCGAGAAGCTTAAAGTGGGGAACGCCGAAATCGCTCCGCGCGCGCTGATGTCAAAAATCTTCGAAGGCAAGTTCGCGTCAAAAGGTCCGGACGTCTGCATCATGCGCCTGGAAGCACACGAATCCGTGAACCAGGCGGGCGTGCGCGGATTGCTAGGCGGTCGTTTAAAAGGACGGGTCGCCTCCTTCACCATGATCGATCATTACGACCCGAAAACTGACATGAGCGCGATGATGCGGACGACGGCCTTTCCGGCATCCATCGTCGTGCAAATGCTGGCCTCCGGCGCGATCAGCAAGCGCGGGGCAGTGCTGCAGGAGTGCGATGTAAATGCGAAGCTTTTCCTTGATGAAGTCGAAAAGCGCGGTATCAAGATCGATTACTCGATCCAATGAAGATTTGCCCGCAAGAAAAAACCGCACAGCCTTAGGCTGTGCGGTGAAGGGTGAGATGCGTTCAATAAGAGAAGAAGCACAACTACAAATAAAATTAAGCTTTGCTCACTTTGCGCCGAATCGCGCCCGCCAGACCGATCAGGCCCGTTCCCAATAGGGTCAGAGTAGTTGGCTCGGGTACCGCGCTATATCCGATGTATTCCTGCGGTCCCATTCCCGGCTTGGCGCCAAGCGGAGTGTATAGCACCAATCCGTTGTAGGCGCTGTTGGGATCCGTCTGCGCCAAAGCGAGATAGGTAGCATCAATCCCTGCTCCGCCGATGGTCGTGAAGAACGGATTGTTTTGCGCGTTGCTGGAGAACAATCCCCAGATCGCCCACTGTGCCTGTGCGTAATCGAGGGTTCCCCCCAACATGCTCTTGAAGATGAGGCCGGCGGCTTTGTAGTCCAGAGCCATCGAAGGTCCGAACATGCTGGTCGCGATGCCCTGCAGAAGCGGCGAAACGTTTGCGGTGAAAGTTTGTCCCAAAGAGACGTTGTTATCGAAGCTGTCGCATATCAGCGCCGTGTAATTGCTGCTGCCGTTGATCGAAAAATAGTACGGATAACCGATATATGGGGAACCGTCGATTGCTGTGGCGCCCTGGTGGCCTTCATAGGTCATGGTCACGGATTTTGCGAAGGCGCTGTTAGCAAAAATTAATCCCAGAAGGGCGACGGAGAGGATGAGAGAGGTACGGCTCAAACGCATAGGGTTTGCCTCCCAGCAAACGTGATAAATATTTCGAACGCTGCGCAACCGTCGAATTGCTTTCTACCGGAGGAGATTGGCTGAAGACCGGGGGAATTGGTCCAGCTTTTGGTAGCGTGCGGCGGCGCGCTGAAATCTGCGCCCGGCAAGGGTTCTGCCGTTACGTTGGAGATAGTACCAACGGAATGTAAGCCGGTGAATGGCCCGCTCGTGGTATTACCAGAGTCACCCTCTCCAGTTATGCTGTCGTTGTTCGAGGATTTGTTACTCGTGCCGTTTTCGGAGCGAAGCCCGGCATCCCCACGATAACTTCCGGAGAGACACTGGAGAAATCCAGCAGAGTGTGGCACTCGGAAGTGCTGTTCCCGGAACGTGTGGCGGAATTTTATGCAAAACGCTGCGCTTCTCTGCTACCATGGGCGGCTCCAGAGATATATCTCCTCTGTTTGCACGGCGTTCGACATTCATTAATGGAACTTCAACTGCACTAAACATGTGCAGGAAAGTGTAACCAGGTGCGCGTCGCTAGTTGCGCGGCAGTAGAGGTAGGGATTTGCAGACTCAACCCGAGGCAGGGAACGTTCAGATAGTTGTTCGGCGCCGCCCGACGCGCCGTCATCTCCGCAATCGTCTTATTCGCCGGTTCCTGATTCTTACTTCTCTGGCAGTGCTCACTTTTGCGACCGCCTCGGTCGCGCTCCACTACTTGAGCCCATCCTTGTTTCGTGCCTCTGTGGAGCCGGACAGGCAGGCTAGGGAAGCAAGCCGAAACTTTCTATTGGCGACGCAGGAGGAAACGCTGCGCTCCATGATGCAGCAGCGTCCGGTTTACCCGTACTCGGTGGTTCGCGGTGGCGTACGCGATGTGCACGAGTTGAAATGGGCCACGGAGCACGACCCGGTCGTTGCCGCTCACTACGCGGGGTTCGATTTCGATCATGCGCGGGTCGTGCGTCTCACGCTCGGACGCATGGTCTACGTCTCTTATCGCATCGGCAGTAACATCTATTGGTCAAGGCATCCCATCGCTCTTCACAAGGGCGAGACTCTTATTACAGACGGCAAGATGACCGGCCGCACCCGTTGCGCCAACCGTGTCGAGCAATCTCCGCAACAGGGGACTTCCAACCTGGAACCGCCAGTCGTGGCCTTCGACGAACCTATGGCTCCGGCTATCGGCACCGCGACTCAGACCCCGCCAGTGCCTTATCAGTCTTCGCTTTTGAACCAGCCTCCGCCGGGAACTCCGCCTGAATCCCTCGTTTCCTACGATCCGTTTGGACCGGGAAGGTGGATTCCGTTTTATCCGCCGCCGCTCCCCGGAGTCTGCGGGGTTGGCGAAGGGAAAAAGAATGGTACTTCGACTACGACCTCCGGCACATCCACGGGGAAAAAAGGGAAGGGCGGCAATGCATGCGGTCCCGGCGCTGGTGGAGGCGAAGTTCCAGAACCTAGCACCTGGGTTCTCGTGCTGTCCGGTATGACGCTGATGTACTGGAGCGCGCGTCGCCGCTTCGCTCGCAACTGACTCGATTCAAACTGAGCTGCGTGCTCCCACAGGGCACTGGCCCATTTCGGTCAATGGCCGTGTTCGGGAATTCAACAGCTGTAAACCAAAGTAATCCGCTCCACCGCCGCCATTCGCTGCTACAATCGCCCTAAGAACCTCTCAAAATTTGGGTTTTACGCGCGGGTAGCGATTTGTATCGAACTCCGGGAAAACTTGGCTTGTGTTTAATGGCGGCGGCAGCGTGTGTATTTAGCGCACACGTTCTGCCCGCGCAGTCTGCACCGCAGAGCACGATCCGCAGCGCCCATGTTCTTCCCAGCAAAGATGCGGTGGAGATTGAAGTCGAGGCCAGCGACCGCGTCGTTCCCCAGACGCAGGTTCTTTCGGGACCGGACCGGCTGGTGATCGATTTTCCCAACGCCGTCCCTGGCGATGATATGCGCAGTCAATCGGTAAATCTGGGTGAGGTGAAGGACCTCCGCTTTGGCCTGTTTCAGTCCAAGCCGCCCGTCACGCGTATCGTTCTTGATCTGAAAACCGCGCAGTCATTCCAGGTTTTTCCTTATGGTCGCACAGTGGTGATCAAGATCAGCGGCGCTGCGGCTTCAGATGCAATTGCCGCGATTGATCCATCCCCTGAGCGGGCTGCCGATCCGGCTCCTGCCACAACTCATCCGGGTCTGGTTGTGGCGAACTACACAAATCGCGCTGAGCCGATCCACCCTGACCCTCCGGCCGCCTCGCCCTCGCGGCCTACGCTCGATGTGACCTTCCGCAATGGAATGTTGGCAATTCGCTCCAATAAGGCGACGCTATCGGAAGTGCTCTACGCTGTGCAGCAGCGCACTGGAGCGGAAATCTCGATCGCCTCTGGCGCCGAGCAGGAAAAAGTTGTCGCCGACCTCGGACCAGCGCCCGCGGCTGAAGTGCTGGCACATCTGCTCAACGGATCGAAATTCAACTTTCTCATCGTGAACGCCTCGAAGGATCCGCGGCAAGTGGAAAAAGTCATTCTGACGCCACGCGTTGACGGCATGCCCATGCCTCTACCGCCTTTGCCGCAAGAGGATCAAGCCCAGGAAGAGGAACCAGCGCCTGCTCCCGCTCCTCCGCCAGTCCGAGCTGTGCAGCGGCGAACTCCGATGCAACAAATGGAGCCCCAGCAACAACCGCCCGATACCAATGTTGGCGACCCCCAGCCCGATCAGTAGGGCCTCAGTTTTCGCCCCGGATTGCCGTGGAAATCCCGATTCACTTGTCATCCCAACGCGCATCCTTTTGCGCCGAAGGATCTATGCAACTGTCGCCATGAGCGGCATGGGCTCCGCGCTTTCTACAGAGGCATTTCGCCCGCGGAATGCGCGATTGTAGTCTGTCAGCTATTGTGAGACCAGCCGGATGGGAACCGGCGAGGTGCCGTTAACGCCGGCGTTCGCCGCATTGTTGCTGCATCCCGAGACGTTCAAGACGGTGAGGTTCGGGTTGCCGTTGGGATCGAAGTCGGTGATAAACGCCTGCAAAAAGCCGACGATCGTGACCTGCTGGTGATTGTTAACCAAGATTACGCCCGTGCTGTCGTAGATCGGAATGCTTACGATCGAATTGCTGGTCGTGATCGGGTTATCGTTCGCCACTATCGTCGCCTTTACAAGGGGATTGTTGGTCCCAGCCCAGATCTGAAAAGGATACGTGCTCGTCTGCAGGCTGTCCTGACCGCCAGGTCCATAATTGACCAAACATTGGGCTGCCGTGTTGCTCTCGCCTGTCGCATATGTCGGCGAAACAGGAGCGATATCAAGATCAATGTTCATTCCGGGATTGCTCAGGCCGCAGTTGTACTGCGTCTGCTGATCGCAGCCATCGATTGCCTGTTCAAAACTGTCCGCATTGGAGCATGCGGAATTCGAGGCATTCGCATTTGTCGCGATGGGAGTCCCGGTCACCTGCGCTGGAACATACTGGCCAGCACCCGGAGCGTTGGTGTTTATACCGTTGCCTACCGGCAGGTCGCAGCTGGGCTGACCCTGTTTGCACGCCGACTGCAGGACGAACGACTCTCCGATGACTCCCCCGCCCAGTTGCGCCACGCCGGCGTGCGATATCGAGCCGTCTATCGTACTAACAAACGTACCGCCAAGCACCGGATCGTTGTTTGGAATGATCCACGGTTTCACGCAGCGCGGCTGCACGGGAATCAACCCGTTCGCAGCGACACTCCCCGAATTTGACGGATTGAAAGCCTCGGCGGTCGCGCTCGCTGCCACGGTCGCGCTCGTGGATCCCCAAATGCGTGCGAAGA
>Ga0335074_10006773_pt1 | contig 15887 bp, 11 predicted proteins | sample Lox_Sample_23_FD_206715 | JGI IMG/M metagenome (GOLD analysis project Ga0335074, IMG submission 206715) | Soil microbial communities from Loxahatchee National Wildlife Refuge, Florida, United States - Lox_Sample_2.3 | ecosystem: Environmental > Terrestrial > Soil > Wetlands | place: USA... | reverse complement strand
CTACCTGCCGACCGGCGAGCCGCTGTTCCTGACCGGCGCGCCGTCCAACTCGGGCAGCTACTCCGACCCGACGATGGACAGCCTGATCGACAAGATCCAGGACGACAGCAGCATGTCGCTGTTCCATCAGTACGCCACGTTTACCGCCCAGCAGCTGCCGTTCATCTGGACGCCGCAGATCTACTACATCCAGGCGGTCAAGAGCAACCTGAAGGGCGTCACGTTCGACCCGCTGTACACGTTCCTGCCGGAGTACTGGTACTTCACGAAGTAGCCCCCGGGCGGCTGGCCCCGGCGGGCGGATAGCTTCCGCTCAGCCGGGCCAGCTTGAAGCCGATGTGCAGGGCCAGGCGGTCGTTGCCGTCGTGCAGGTCCGCACCGGTCACCCGGGCCGCCTTGGCCAGCCGGTAGTACAGCGTGGCCCGGTGCAGCCGCATCAGCTCGGCGGTCCGCTTGGCGTCACACCCGAGATCGAGGTACGTCTCGACGGTCCCGGCCAGGTCGTCGTCGTGGCCGATCAGCCGCAGCAGCCGCGGGTCCACGCAGGAGGAGCGGGCGTCGTCGCACAGCGGAACCTGCACCAGAGCCCGGAATGCGCCGAGATCGCGCCAGTGCGCCACGTCATCGACCGTGGGTACCGCGGCGGCCACCTTCGCGGCCAGTAAGGCCTCACGGTAGGAGTGGTGAGCGTCGGCAAGCCGCGGCTGCGGGTCACCGATCCCCGTGATCACGCGCACGTCGCCGCCGTGCGGCACGCCGCGCGCCGCACGGGCCAGCGCGGCCGAGGCTTCCCGGGCCGTGGCGGCCACCTGGCGGTCGTCGGCCGAGGCGAGGGGCACCAGCAGCACGCCGTGGTCGGCGCGCGCCAGCTGCAGCAGGCCCGGCTGGACGCGCCTGCGCAGCAGCTCGAGCATGGCCTCGCCGATGACCTCAGCGGCGCCGGCCGCCGGAACGTCGGCCAGCCGGACCACCACGACCGCGTGCGGCATGTCGGCCGCGGCCAGGCCCTGCTCCACCAGTTGCCGCGCGGCGGCCTGGCGCATCTCCAGGTCGGGCGTGAGCAGGTGGGACAGCACGCTCGACCACAGCCGGCGGTCAAGCTCGTCCTCGTACAGCAGCAGCGCCGCATGGTGGCTGACCCGCTCGACCAGTTCGGTGTCGGGGCCGTCCAGCCGCCGCAGGTCGTCGATCAGGAAGAGGAAACCGAGCAGCCGGCCCCGGAAGCGCACCGGGACGCACAGCCGCCCGAGGATGCCCAGCTCCGGGCGGCTGGGTATGCGCAGCGGCGAGGTGGCGTGCGCGATGCCGAACTGGCGGAACCAGGTCTTGACCTCCGGCCGGGTCTCGCGCATCAGGATCGAATCCCGGCGGATCTCGTCGATGGGCCCGTCCTGTGCGGAGTACACAACCATCCGCTGCTCATGGTCTTCAAGAACCGCGGGGGCGCCGACGCGCCGTGAGAGGTCCTCGACGAGAGCCTGTAGTTCGTTCAGGGCCACGACCGATCCGCGATACGCACGACGAGACAATGCCCCAGTTTGGGCTGGTTAAAGGATCCGGTCAAGCACGGTTCCTTAACAATCGTCGCAGCGGGGAGCCCTGCCCATCCGACAGTTGCGCATTGGCAGTTCAGCCGCGCCGCCGTAACACTGCAGGGGTGGCGGCTTACCGGAAGACCTCGTTCAGCACTCCCCCGTCGGCCCGGCTATCCGAATACATGCGGCGGGGCTGGTCCGCGGACGCCGAGCCGCCCGGCATGCCCCCCGCCCCTCCTGCCGGCGTGATCGCACGGCGCCTGGCTGACGTGTCCGCGGACTGGCGGGGCGTCCGGTTGATCGTCCCGGCAGGCCAGCCGCGGCTGCGCTCGGGTGACTCGCACTACCCGTTCAGGCCCGAAAGCAATTACGCATGGCTGACCGGAGACCAGACGCCCGGCGGAGTGCTGGTCCTGGAACCCGCCGGCGGGGAGCACGAAGCGACGCTGTACGTGCCGCCGCCGTCGGGGCGTGACGACGACAGCTTCTGGCTCAACGGCGCGCACGGCGAACTCTGGGTGGGCCCGCGCCCGGAACTGGCCGACATCTCCAGGCGGCTGGGCATTACCTGCGCGCCGCGCGCCGGCCTCGACGCGGTCCTCGACGGCCTGCGGCCGGATGAGGAGTCCCTCGTGCTGCGGGGCGCCGATCCGCAGGTCGACGCGGCCGTCGCCGTGACGGACGGCGACGGCGAGCAGTGGCTGCGGGCCAGCCTGGCCGAGTTCCGGCTGGTCAAGGACGAGTGGGAGATCGGGCAGTTGCGGGCGGCCGTGGAACTGAGCACCGTCGGCTTCGCCGACGCGGCCCGGGTGCTGAGTCGGGCGGCGTCGGGCTCGCCGGCTGGCGAGCGTGAGGTGGAGGCGGCGTTCGCGCAGCGGGCGCGGGCGGGGGGCGCCGGCCCCGGCTACCCGACGATCGCCGCGGCGGGCTGGCATGGCACGATCCTGCACTGGACCCGCAACGACGGCCCGCTGCGCCCCGGCGAGCTGATCGTGATCGACGCGGGCGCGGAGACCGAGACGCTGTACACCGCCGACATCACCCGTACCCTGCCGGTGTCCGGCACGTTCACCGCGATCCAGCGCGAGGTCTACGAGATCGTGCTGGCCGCGCAGCAGGCGGCGCTCACCGAGATCGGCCCCGGCCGGGCGTACCGGGATTACTACCGGGCGGTCGCCCGTGTGCTCGCCGCCGGCCTCGAGCAACTCGGCGTGCTGCCGGTCAGCGCCGCCGAGTCGCTGGCCGACGACAGCGGGCTGCACCGCCGGTGGACGCTCTGCTCACCCGGGCACATGCTCGGGCTTGACGTGCACGACTGCGGCGACGCCCCGGCGGAGTCCTACATCGACGGTGTGCTGCGGCCCGGGATGGTGCTGACCGTCGAGCCCGGCCTGTACTTCCAGCGATACGACGAACTCGTGCCCGCTGAGCTGCGCGGGCTCGGCATCCGCATCGAGGACGACGTCCTGGTCACGCCCGACGGCTGCGAGCTGCTGAGCGCCGCCCTCCCCCGCACCCCCGACGCCATCGAGGAGTGGCTGGACCGCGCCGCGAGGTAATGCGGACGCACCCAAAAGTCGCAAGCATCAAGCCGAAATTCGCCGCCCAGCCGAAACCGGCGAAGTCGGCCGCCGGAACCGGGCATTGCGGGCATCCATCCGGGGCGTTGTGGCAAGGTCAACGACAGTGCCGGCTCGTTGCTGTCGTTCTAGCAGCGGCAACGAGCCGTCGACACTACGCGTTTCTCTGCACCACCTGGCGTGAAGGAGGGCAGTGTGAGCAGCGTCGTGCACAAGCCGGACCGGCGGCTCGATGACCCGAAGGAGCTGCTGCTGGGCTTCCTGGACTACTACCGGTCGGTGATCGCGCGCAAGGTCGAGGGGCTGACCGACGCGGAGTTGCGGGAGAGCCGGCTGCCGTCCGGCTGGGCCCCGCTGGAGCTGGTCAAGCACCTCGTCTACATGGAGCGGCGGTGGCTGCGCTGGGGGTTCCTCGCCGAGCACGTCCCCGACCCGCGCGGCGACGAGGACGAGACCGGGCGCTGGCACGCCGGGCCGGGCGACACCGCCGCCGACCTCGTCGCCGCGCTGCACGCGGCCGGCGAGCAGACTCGGGCCATCGCTTCCGCCGCTGACCTGGCCGACATCAGCGCTCCCGGTGGCCGGTTCCTCGACGACGACCCGCGGCCCCGGCCAACGCTGGCGTGGATCCTCGTTTACGTGCTCCAGGAGTACTCGCGTCATGCTGGCCACCTCGACGTTGCGCGGGAACTCATGGACGGCGCCACGGGCGAGTAACCGACGAGCGCCCGAGCTCGGCGCGATCCGGGCCTTTGGCTGTCGCGAGTCCACGCTGAGCCGGCTGGTCATCACCGAAGGGATGTTCATCGGCCTGGCCGGTTCGCTGGCCGGCGCGGCGATCGGGCTGAGCGCGGCGGCCACGTTCGCCGGGCAGGCACCGGGCTCGCTGTACCTGGTGGCCGTGGCGGCCGTGGCCGCCGGGGTGCTCGTCACGGCGGCCGCTGCGGTCCTGCCGGCCCGGGCGCTGCGCCGCCTGCCCGCGGCGCACCTGCTGGCCGCCGACTGACGGCAGAGCCCTCCGTGCGGGATGGGTGCCCCGGTAGGGGCGGCACCTATCCCGCACGGTGGCGGCTGAGGCACCTAGCCGAGCGCGCCGACGAGCACGTCGGCGAGGGCCGCGCCGCACCGGCGGCCCGGATCCTTCTGCGGGTTGTAGCAGCCGACCGACGCGCCGATCAGGAGGGGGTCCCGTCCCATCGGGCGCAGCAGCTCCGTGAGCTGCGGCAGGTCGATGCCCCCCGGCATGAGGTAGTCCGTCGCCGGGAACGCCGCCTCGTCGAGCACGTCGACATCAAGGTGCAGCCAGTACGGGGTTGCCGCCGACGCGAACCGGTCACACGCCGCCTGGCCGATTCCCTCCGGGCCTGCCTTGATCACGTCCGGCCCGTGTACGGTGAGGCCGAGCTGGTCCGGCAGATCGCCGATGTCGCCCGCCTCTTCCTGGTCGCGGGCGCCCATCAAGACCATGTCCCGCGCGTCGATCACCGGCATCGCGCCCATCTCGGCCAGCAGGTCCGGCCAGCCGCGGCCGAGCAGCGCCGCGACCGGCATGTCGGCGGCCTCGCCGGTCGGTGAGGTGCGGTTGTCGTACACGTCGACGTGCCCGTCGACGTACGCCAGGCCCACCCGGCCGGCCAGGTCACGGGCGGCCGGGGCCGCTCCCATCAGGATCGTGCAGCAGCCGCCGACCAGCAGCGGCCGGCGGCCGTCCGCCAGCAGGCCGGTCACGGTGGCACGGATCGCGGCCACGACCGAGCCGACGCTCGGCCAGCCGACGATGCCACTGGCCGGGTCGCGCCGCGGCCCGGTTATCCGCACGTCCAGGTCACCGGCGTCCGTTGCCGCCAGCCGGCCGACCAGCCCGAGGTCCCGGAGGACCGCCGGGCTCAGCTCGGTGCCGAACGGCGGGCCCCCGGCCGGCGCCGCGACGCTGTCGACCGGAACGCCGAGCACCGTCCAGCCCCGCGAACCGCCCATGCTTGAGCACCCTACTGGGCTGGCGGGCTAACGGGGCGGGCTCACGAGCTCGGCCGGTGACCGCAGGATTGCGGCGGACGCACGCGCCAGCAGCCAATCGTTCGAGCGCTCCAGCGACCAGCCGAACACGTCGCGGGTCCGGAGCAGGCCGTCGATGCCGTAGTAGTAGGTGATGATCCGGCTTGCCAGCCGTGCGTCGACGCCGTCGCGCAAAGCGCCGATGTCCTCGAGGTGACGGCAGATCGTCATGAGCGCCTGATCATGCCGCTCCTGCGCGGTGGCGAGCACCGCACCGGACCCGGCGTCGTGCGGCGCGACGTCGATCACCACCCGGGCGACGTCGCCCCACTGCTTGTTGATCTGCAGGTAGGCAGCGCCCAGCGTCTGCATCACCAGGGCCGCGTCGGCGGAGGCGAGCGCCTCGCGCTGTGCCTCGGCGACTACCGGAGCCTGCGTCCAGCTGTCCACGAGCGATCGCAGCAAGCCGTGCTTGCCGCCGCACTGCGCGTACACCGTGGCCGGGGACACCCGGCTCAGCCTGGCGATCTGCTCGACCTTAGTCTGAAAGAAACCGTTCTCAGCGAAAAGCTGACGTGCTGCGGCGATCACAGCGGCGCGGGTCAGGACGGGATACTCCTCGCGCCGCGGCCGATCGGCTCCTCCGTCCATAGCGACATGCTAATCATTAGAGCCAAACTTGGCTTGTTAGGCGATGAATCTGACTGCTAGAGTCGGACTCTAGTGAGCAGAGTTACCTTCGAGCTGGAACAGCGAGGCAAATCATGGCCGAGTTCACCACCAGAGACGGAACTCAGATCTTCTTCAAGGACTGGGGCGAGGGCCAGCCGATCGTCTTCAGTCATGGGTGGCCCCTGTCGTCGGACGACTGGGACGCCCAGATGCTCTTCTTCCTGCACCACGGCTACCGGGTAATCGCCCATGACCGCCGCGGGCACGGCCGCTCCGCACAGGTCAGCGAGGGCAACGACATGGACCACTACGCCGACGACCTCGCCGACCTCGTCCAGCACCTTGACCTGCAGGACGCCGTCCACATCGGCCACTCCGCCGGCGGCGGGGAGGTAGCGCGCTACCTCGGCCGCCACGGCGAGACTCGCGTGGCCAAGGTGGTGCTGGTCAGCGCCGTGACCCCATCGGTCCTGCAGACCGACGCCAATCCAGCCGGTGTGCCGCAGGCAGCCTTCGAGGGCTTCCAGACGGCGCTGGCGGGTAACCGCGCGGAGTTCTACCAGGCCGTCGCTTCCGGGCCGTTCTACAACTTCGACCAGCCGGGCGTGACGCCGTCGGAACCGGTCATCGCGAACTGGTGGCGCCAGGGCATGATGGGCGGCGCGAAGGGTCAGTACGACTGCGTCTCGGAGTTCATCCGCCAGGACTACTCCGAAGACCTCAAGAAGGTCAGCGTGCCGGTCCTGGCCATGAACGGAGACGGCGACCAGGTCGTCCCCCACGACAGTTCCGGCCCCCGGGCCGTCAAGCTCGTGCAGAATGGCACGCTGAAGACGTACCCGGGCTTCCCGCACGGGATGCTGACCACGCACGCCGACGTGCTCAACAACGACCTGCTGGCGTTCATCCGGTCCTGATCACGCCGACGCGGAACCACGCGGAAGGCCCGGGGGTGATGCCTCCGGGCCTCTTGCCTGCCGGCGAGCCCGGCCGTTCTGCTTGCCGGCCAGCCCGCCCGTTGCCGATGGCCGGGTTCTGCCAGGCCTCGCAGCGGCTCTACGCTGGCATATCTGCCGCCGTGCGCCGTGCCTCGTGGCCCGTGCCTCGTGGCGCGCCCGGGCTGAGTCGTGGAGATCCTAAGTGCCCACTGATTATGACGAGATTCGCGCGGAGAACATCTCACGCTACGGCTGGGACACAGCCGTCCTCGAATTGCTCGGGCATCTGTACAGCGACCGCGCTCATTTCATCTTCGAGCTGATCCAGAACGCCGAGGACGCTGGTGCGACGGAGCTGACCTTTGAGCTTTTCGGCGACCGGCTGGAGGTTCGCCACGACGGCCGCCCTTTTACCGCCGACGACGTGCGCGGCATCTGCGGAGTCGGCCAGGGCACCAAGGCCGAGGACCTTACCCAGATCGGCAAGTTCGGAATCGGCTTCAAGTCGGTCTACGCGTACACCAACACACCCCGGATCTACAGCTCGGACGAGCATTTCCGGATCGAGAAGTACGTCAGGCCCTGTCTTGCGGAGCCACTTGATGAGCCCGCTGCCGGGACGCTTTTCGTGTTCCCCTTCGACCGGGCGGAGGTTTCCGCGACGCTCGCCGTCCAGGAGATTTCCACGGCGCTGAGCAGCCTCGAGGTCGAGACCTTGCTGTTCTTGCGCAGCATCGAACGGGTGCGCACCCGCGGTTACCGGACACCGGAGAGGGTCCTCGAGCGCAAGTCAACGGCACGCACCGATTCGCGCCGCCACGTCACGCTGACCAGCCGGAGTGATCAAGGTCGCGGCGAGGAGGAGTGGCTCGTCTGGGACCGGCATCTCGATGCTCTCGGTGAGCCTGGCCTCCGGGTGGAGATCGCCTTCATGGCTCACCCCGAGGTCGACGCACGCCGGCTGGTCAGGCGCGAGAGCTCACCGCTGGTCGTGTTCTTTCCCACTCAGAAGGAGACGTTCCTGGGCTTCTTGATCCAGGGTCCGTACCGGACGACGCCAGCCAGGGACAACGTTCCCGAGCACGACACGTGGAACCAGGCTCTGGTCGATGAGACCGCAAGCCTGCTCACCGACGTGCTGGCAGACCTCCGCGACGCAGGGCTGCTCACGGTCGACATCCTGCAGGCGCTGCCGCTGGACGCCGCCCGATTCCCGCCCGAAACGATGTTCCGGGCCCTGTTCGACTCGGCTCGCGCCGCTCTCGCCCGGGGCAGGTTCGTTCCCGTCGTGGACGGCTACCGCTGTGCCAGGGAGGTAAGGCTGGCCCGGGGAGCGGGCCTTCGCGAGCTGCTGACGCCGCATCTGCTCGGCGAGCTCTACGCGGACCCGGACCCGGTCGCCTTCGTTCACGACTCGGTCACAGAAAACCGGACGCCCCTGCTCTGGCAGTACCTGCGGGAGGAGGCCAACGTTGCGGAAGTGACGCCAGAGGCCGTCGCAGCCAGGCTCACGGGCGAATTCCTTTCCGCACGGCCCGATGAGTGGATCGGGAGCCTCTACCGGTTCCTCCATCAGCACCACGCGCTGTGGCGAGAGCCGAGCCACCCGGGCGATCAGCCCGGCCCGGCCCGCGCGAAGCCGATCATCCGGCTCGAAGACGGCGTTCATGTGGCGCCATTCGACGCGCGAGGCAGGCCGGCCGCTTACCTTCCGGGGCCGGTGGCGACAGAATTCGCCACGGTCCGGCGGCCCGTCGCCGCCCTGCCCGGCGCCCGGCAGTTCCTGGAGGCGCTCGGTTTCGCCGAGCCGGACGTCGTGGCCGAGGTCCTTGATCACGTGCTTCCCCGCTATCACGATGCCGACGCAGCGAAGCTGGACATGGCGCAGCACGACGCCGATCTCGAGCTCGTTGCCCGCGCGCTGGCTGAGGCGCCACGGGCCGGGAGGGACCGGCTCCTTGAGGAACTACGGCAAACCACCTTCCTGGTCGGGGAGAACGCCGCGACGGGCGAGCACCGCCTGATGCTGCCGGGCGAGCTGTATCAGCGGGCCAAGGCCCTGGAGATCTACTTTGACGGAAACCCCGACGCCTGGCTCACGGCCGATGTCTACGGGCCCTGGCTGCCCCAGCTGCGCGCGATGGGTGTCAGGGAAACGGTCCGGCTGAACGCGCGCGAAGCGGATGACCTCGGCTATGTGCTCATCGCCGACGAATTTGCCCGGCACGAGCGAGGGATCGCCGGATTCGATCCGTCGGCGGACCTCGACGGCGTGGAGTACGCGCTAAACCACCCGAATTCCGCCCGCTCGGAATACATCTGGAACGTGCTGCTCGTGCCCAACCGCCACCTGATCGCTGGCGTGGTCGAGAAGTCTCATCGCCAGGAATTCGTTGACGCTCGCCGCGATGCCGCCCTGTCGCCCATCGGCGAGGCGGCGATCGCGGCCGCGTGGCTCCCAGCCCGGGACGGAACGTTCCGGCGGCCGGCGGACACCGACATCGCGGATCTTCCGCAGTCCTACCAGAGGGACGACCTGCTGGCGGAGGCCCTCGGCATGGGCCGGCCGGTGATTGAGGAGGCGAACCGCCAGCTCGGGTTCCCCCCTGATTTCCTGCGCAGGCTGAGCGCGCATCCCGATCTCGTGGCGAAGATCGAGCAAGAACTCGCGGCCCGGACCTCCGACGCCAGGCAACGGCCGGAGTAACACAGCCCGACCCACTCCAGCGGGCGGCGGCTCCCTGAGTTCGCCGCAGGGATCTGCGAACGCACCCGGCGGCTGCCGGTGGGGAGATCGACCCGGACGTCGCCGAGGTGCCCTGCGGCTCGACAACACGCCCGGGATCCCTGGCTCAATCCGATGCCGTTTCATGCCCATCTCTGGCGAAACAGGTCGCGCTCGGGGGCTCGATCTCGCGGACGAGCCACGGACAAATGACCAAAGGGCCCGACCGCCGCTTCCGGCGATCAGGCCCTGACCTGCACTTACTTGGTAGCGGGGGCGGGATTTGAACCCGCGACCTCTGGGTTATGAGCCCAGCGAGCTACCGAACTGCTCCACCCCGCGTCGAGGTTCTTTCACTTTAGGGCCTCGCCGGGCAGCAGGCAAATTGGCCAGGCCCGGGCGCGCCGACGTGCTCAGACGCGGGAGCCGACCGTGCCGACGGACGACATCCAGATGACATAGTCGGCCGGGAAGAGGGTGGTCGGCGGCTGAGTCAGGGTGTGCGGGTCCTGCGAGGTGGACAGGTCGAGCACCCGGACCGGGCTGCCGCCGCCGTAGGCGTACAACTGCGATGGCCGCGCGCCGAGCAGCACCGGCCGGCGGCCCGCGTGTTCGATGCTGGCGAGCACGCTTTGCACGGAGCCGGCCGGCTGCCCGACCATCGAGCCCGTCGGGATCCCGCACATGCCCCTGATCACCTGAGAGAACTGCTGGGCCACCGGCAGGGCCACGATCACGACCGAAGCGGAGGGCCCCAGCAACGAGCACAATCTGGTGACGGCGCCGACCTCGCCGGGGCCGGTCCGCTTCAGGGCCATGCCATCGGCGGTCACCCCAAGCGCCCCGGTCTTACCGGAGTGGTTCGTCGTGAAGCCGAAGCTGGTCGCCACGGTCGGCACGAGCAGCGCGGCGATGCAGAACGCGGCCACGACCGATGCGGCCGGCTTGCTCGCACCCCGTGATTGTGCCCGGGCGCGCAGCCAGGCAGCGGCCCAGATCGCGCACAGGATCAGGCCCGGAATCACCAGGGGGACCAGGCGCCGGCTGGCCCAAGGCTGGTCGGGGACGGTTTCTGGCTGCCAGAGGACGGCCGCCGAGCCGCAGCAGATGACCGCCAGCGGGAGCGCCCAGATGCGGGCAGCGAACGAGGGCTGGCGGTCGCGCCACGAGAACAGCGCACGGAGGCAGCGCCGCAGAAGGAGCGCGAGGCCGAACCCGCCAAGCAGCACCGCGGGCAGCCCGACGTACCAGATGACCCAGTACAGGGTGTCCTCGGCGTAGAGCCGCCCGGGAGCGACGGGCAGATGCTCAAGGCGCTGCAGGCTGGCGACAAAGTTCGCCACCGGCCCGGTGGCCGGCCCGCGCACGGTCTCCAGATATGGCCTGATCGCCAGGCCGACGATCGCCGCGACGGCCAGGACGGCGCAGAGATCGGGCAGCCACCGCACCGGGCGCCTCGCCAGCACGGGCCGAAGGCCTCCCCGGAATCCTGGCAGACGCATCAGCTCGACGCCGGCCACGGTCATCGCCAGCAGCCACGCGGCGATCAAGCCGATCAGTTCGGGCATCGGCAGCAGCGAGTCAACGAATGGCCGGGCCAGCAGGTACGCGTCGGCGATCCCGTATGCCGCGCCAATGGCCAGGCCGATCGTGAACGGGACGGCGTTCTTGTTCCTCACGGCGACCAGAACGCCGATGAACGGGATCGCCGGGAGCACGTCGAGGAGCCCGTCGAATCGCACCAGGGAGGTTAGCCCCAGCGCGAGCCCGCCCAGCGCCATCAGTGCCCATTCCGGCGCGCGGTCGGGGCCCGGCGAGAACGCGCCGAGCCGCCTTCGCCAGCCGCGAGCCGGCGCGGGCTTGGGTTCTTCCGTTCCCTCCGCGGCGGTCGAAGCTGCGGCCTCGGTGCGCGCGCGGGCGATCGTGAGGGCATCGACGACCAGGCTCAGGCCGCCGAACAGGAGCACCTGGGCTGCGGTTTCGCTGAACGACGCCCTGCTCGTGTACTGCTCGGGGAGCGTGCACGCCAGGACCAGCGCCCCGGCCGGGGCCCACTGCGGCCCGGTCAGCCGGCCGACCAGCCCGCCGAACGCGAGCACCGCGAGCCCGCCGAGAATCGGGCCCATCGCCGCGGCAGCCGCGGTCCCGTGCACACAGAACGCGCCGACGAGGAGTAACGGCAGGCCGGACATGAGCCCGGGCACGACAGAGGTGCCGCGGGCAGCGAATCCGGTGCTGGAGAACGTGAGCCCTGGATGCGCGCCGCCGAAGGCCGCCAGCGACTGCGGGATCGGCAGCGAGCCGTGCTGGGCAATCCAGTAGCCCGTCTGCAGGTAGGCGCCTGGGTCACGAAGCACGATCACGGATTCGGAGTTGAACACGAACTGCCAGAAGGCGAAGCCGGCCGCCACCGCCACCGTGCCCACCAGTCCCCACCACGCTGGCCAGCCGCGTTCCGGGCGCGGCCCGACCCCCCGGGCCCGCTCGGCCCGCTCGGCCCCCTCGGCTTGCTCGGCCCCCTCGCCCTGCTCGGCCCGCCCCGCGCGGGGCAGCGCGCCGGGCCACCGGGCCGGCACCCGGCGCAGTCCCGCGAGCAGGAGTACCGCCAGCACCACCGCGGTCAGCAGCACCGGCGTCGGCAGGAACACCCCGGCGAGCAGCAACGGCAGGCCGACGAGCAGCCAGGCCATGATGAGGATCGCGGGCAGCACGGTCAGCCTCGCGAACCCCGCTCCGCCCGCCTCTCGGTATCTGGGCTGCCGGCCCGGGCGCCGGCCCGTTCGGCCTCTCTGCCTTGCCCCCAGGAACCCGGCCCAGGCTCCGATCCCGGCGGCACCCACCCGGGTCACTCTCGGCCGCTGCGGGGCTTGCCTGGTCTCAGGCCCGGCGCTCACGGACCCGGCGTCCTCCAAGGCCTCGTCCCGGGCGCCTTTCCCGTCCCCGCCCCGGCCCCCGTCCCCGGCGCCCTTCCCGTCCCCGGCGCCTTTCCCGTCCCTGTCCCCGCCCCGGCCCCCGGCGCCCTTCCCGTCCCCGGCGCCTTTCCCGTCCCTGTCCCGGCCCCCATCCCGGGCCCCGTCCGGATCCTCAGCGGGCATAGACAGCTCACCGGGCGTTGACTCGTCCGGCTTACCCGAATTATCACCGTCAGGCGCTGGCTCGGGCTTCCCCGCACCGGCGGCCGGGTGAACGGTCGCCGCCGGCCCGGCGGCGCCATTATCCTCGGAGTCGCCGGTGATCTTGGTCTCCGCCGGCGGCTGGTCAGTCGCGGCGGCGTTGCCGGCCGGGCGGTCGCCAGAGCGCACGAATCCCACTGTAGAGGGACAAGCTGGCGAGAACATGAGCAGCCGCGCCCAAGTTGCTGCGGTTTGGCGGCACGGCCGGCTAACTACGCCGGCTTACCTGGAGCTTTGCTAACTCCATACGAAACCGCCTGTTACCAACACGTAAGATGGGCGGAACCTAACGGCCAGGCTTCCGGCGATGATCGTCGTGACGCTTTGCCCGGAGGAATGATGATTCGTCGCCACGATGTGGATGATGACCCCGGCTGGGGCAAGCCGCGGGGCAGGCGCCGCGGCCAGCGGCCTACCCGTCGTTCCCGGCATTCGCTGGGGCAGCGGATCGCTGCCTACACGTCGATCGCCGTCGTTGGCGTGCTCGTCGCCGGAACCCTCGTGGCCTACGGGAAGTACCGGAGCATCTGGGACAGCATCAAGCGCATCGACGTGGCCGGGCTGGTCGGCACCCAGCCGCCCAAGCTGAACGATGCCGAGAACATCCTGCTGATCGGCTCGGACACCCGGCTCGGCCAGGGGGGCATCGGCGGGAGCGCGGCCAATACGCCGGGTGGGCGCTCGGACACCCTGATGCTGCTGCACATCTCGCCGGGTAACCACGACGTCACGGTGGTCAGCATCCCTCGCGAGACCATGGTCCCGGTCATCGGCTGCCCGGCCGTCGATGGCACAACCGGGCAGCAGGCGGAGCCGGGCCAGGAAGAACTGATCAACGCGGCCCTGGACTTCGGCGGGCCGGTCTGTACCTGGAAGACGTTCGAGAGCGTCACCGGCATCCACGTCGACCACTTCATCGAACTCGACTTCACCGGCTTCGAAAAGATCATCAACGACCTCGGCGGGGTCGAGGTCTGCCTGCCGTTCGCCGTCGACGACCCCGACTCCGGGCTCAACCTCTCGAAGGGGCGCCACCACATCTTCGGGCCGCAGGCGCTGGCCTTCTGGCGCACCCGGGAGGACCTCGGCACGGGCTCCGACCTGGAGCGCATCGAACGGGACCAGTTCCTCATGGTCTCGCTGCTGCACGGCATAGAGCACAGCGGCCTGCTGCACAGCCCGAGCAAGATCCTCAACGTGGTCCGCGACGCCTCGGACGCGATGACCACGGACGACGCCCTGGACCAGAACACCATTCTGCGGATCGCCGACACCATGAGGGGCATCAGCACGAGCCAGGTCCAGTTCATCACCGCGCCCAACATTCCCGATCCGGACAACGACAACAACGTGGTGTTCGAGCAGCCGGAGGCCAATGAGCTCTTCAACGCCATCCAGCACGACGACAAGATGGTGACCTCGAACAGCGGCTCGAAGAGCAAGAAGAAGTCCTCCAAGAAGCCGTCCAGCCCGACGCTCGACTCGGTGTCCCCGTCGAAGGTCAACGTCCAGGTCCTGAACGGGTCGGGTGCCCAGGGGATGGCCGCTCAGGTCGGCAGCGACCTGACCAACGAGGGCTTCAACGTGGTCGGCACCGGAGACGCGAACAACTTCAACTACACCAGGAGCGTGATCGAGTACGCGGGGTCCTCCGACCTGCCAGCGGTCGACACGCTGAAGTCCGTGGTGCCCAACGCCGAGACGCTGCAGAACCCGTCGCTGACCGCGGGCACGGTCGAGCTGATCGTCGGCTCCGACTTCACCTCGCTCAACCCCGTGCCCTCGTCGTCCTCTTCGCCCACACCGTCGGTCACCTCCCTGGGGTCGGCCGACGGCGCGATCAAGGGGAACACCAGCATCTGCCAGAACCAGTCGGCCTTCGTCGGCCCGGACAGCTAGCACCGCCTTCCGGCGGCGGCGATGCGGACATTCACCGAGTGGCACACGTGGCCGGACGCCGCGCCCGGGCTCGCCGAGGTGCTGCCCGGTGACGCGCTCGCCGGGGTCGCCCGGGCGGTCGAGTTCGCCACCGAGCAGCACGGTGACCAGCGCCGCAAGACCGGCGTCCCCTACCTTGAGCACCTGCTCGAGGCTGTGCAGATCCTGGTGCAGGGCGCCGGCGTGCGCGACCCGGACGTGCTCGTCGCGGCGGTGCTGCACGACGTCGTGGAGGACACGCCGTGCACGCCGGCGGAGATCGCCGCCGCGTTCGGGCCGCGGGTAGCCGAGCTCGTCGGCTGGGTGACGATGCCGGAGCGCGGCCCGGGCGAGGACGCCTCGGCGGTCCGCGAGGCGTACCTGCGACGGCTCAGCCTCGCGCCGCAGGACGCGATCCTGGTCAAGCTCGCTGACCGGATGAGCAACGTGCAGACGCTACGTAACCTCACACCGGACCGGCAGCGCGCCTACTATGCGCAGACCGTCAGGCACATCATCCCGCTGACGGCTAGGCAGCCCTGGTTTGCCGCCTGGTACGCGGAATGGGAAGCGGATTTCGCCGACCTAGCCGGCGACCGGCCGCGGGCCGGCCCGCCCCGGGCCGCTAAGCCGAGCTGACGACGGGGGAAGCCCGTCCCGGTGGATCGCCGCTGGTGGGCGGCGACGACCCGGGATTGGTGCCGGTCGGCGACGCCCCGGCTGCGGACTGCCGCAGCCCGAGCCGCGACACCTCCAGCCACAGCAGCAGCGAAGCGGGGTAGATGAAGTAGCCGAACCGCGTGGCCGGTGCGAGCAGGAACATCAGCGTCAGGCCGATGGCGAGCCGCCAGACGGCCGCCGGGACGGTCTTCGGCGGGCGGACCACCAGGGATCCGGCGATCGCGGCTCCGGCGAGCACCAGCAGCCCAATAGCGATCAGGTGGCCGAGGTGGCCGGTGTCCGCGAGGACATGGCCTGGCAGCGGGCTCGCCGCCGCCGACTTGACGCCGGCCAGCCCCAGCGGGAACTCGATCGTGTTCGCGGCCAGGGGGCCCGGCCAGATCGCCGCGACCGGCCCCACGATCGCAAGGCACGAGACGATGGCCCAGCCAAGGAAGGTGAGCATCGGCTTCTTGCCGTCACGCGTGCCGATCAGCACTGCGGCGACGGCCACGGCCGGCCACGCCGTTGACTTCGCCGCCGACGCCAGGCCGAGCGCGATCCCCGCCAGCGCAAACCGGGGACGCCGCCACAGCAGCGCGAACCCGAGGCACATCAGGGCGACGATCGGGATGTCATCGCCGCCGACCGCGAGCTCGAACGCGATCACGGGCGACGCCGCGATGAACACC
>Ga0335074_10006770_pt1 | contig 15890 bp, 14 predicted proteins | sample Lox_Sample_23_FD_206715 | JGI IMG/M metagenome (GOLD analysis project Ga0335074, IMG submission 206715) | Soil microbial communities from Loxahatchee National Wildlife Refuge, Florida, United States - Lox_Sample_2.3 | ecosystem: Environmental > Terrestrial > Soil > Wetlands | place: USA... | reverse complement strand
CCGGGCAAGCTGGTGGAGGTGTTGCCGGAGAGGGAGGAGTGAGATCCGCATGCGGGAGCGGACCCATCATGCGGCCGCACGTCGTGACCAGCGGCTAGCACAGATCCGGAAACTCTCGATGTGGATCACTGGTACCGCGGCCGCCGCCTCGCTGGGCCTCGGCACGGCCTTCGCGCATGCGCTGCCCGGCCATAACGCGAGCGCGGCACCGCGGCATGCCAGTCACGGCCGCGCGGCCGCTGCTTCCGGTCCGACCGCTGGTGCCGGTACGACGGGGGGTACTAGCACTAGCCGGTCGGCCGGGAGCAGCGCCAGCGGCACCAGCCACGGCAGCGACCAGGGGCACAAGCTGGCTGCGCCGACGCATCACCCTGCGCCTGCTCCCAGCTCTGCGGCGCCCGTGGTGAGTTCCGGGGGATCGTGATCATGGTCAGCCAGGCCGCCCCGACGGCGGCTAAGGCAGTGCTGCACACAGTCACGAGGCTCGCAGGCAGCATGCACTCGGGCAGCCTGCTGGCGGCAGGTGGCTCAAGCCCCAGCCCGCTCTGGTATGCGACGCGCGCCACCGGCGTCGTGGCGCTGTTGCTCCTCACCGCAGCGGTGGCGCTCGGCGTGGCCGGCCTCGCGCGCGTGGACGTACCTGCCCTTCCGAGGGTCGTCAGGTCCGCCTTGCACCGCAATGTGTCCCTGCTGGCGCTGGCATTCGTGTGCGTGCACGTCATCACTACCGTGCTTGATCCGTTCACGTCGATCAGCATCGTGTCCGCGATCGTGCCGTTCAGCTCGGGGTACCGCCCGCTCTGGCTCGGTCTGGGCGCGATTGCACTCGACCTGCTTCTCGCCGTCATCGTGACGAGCCTGCTGCGCTCGCGGCTGCCGTACCGCGGCTGGCACGCGGTGCACTGGCTGGCTTACGCGTCCTGGCCGGTGGCGCTGTGGCATGGCCTCGGGACTGGCACCGACAGCCGCCTGCCCTGGCTGCTGCTCCTGGATGCGGTCTGCGTGCTGGTGGTGGCGGGCGCTGTGCTCTGGCGCCTGCGGCTGGCAGACAACGGCGGCGTGCGGCTCGCCGGGATGATCGCGACGAGCGCGTTCGTGCTGGCCACAATCGTGTTCGTCGCGGTCGGCCCGCTACAGCACGGATGGGCCAAGCGGGCCGGGACGCCGGGGCCCGGCGCCGCGCAGCTGACGCACGCGCAGGTTACTCCTGAGCGGGCCGGCCACTCGGGAGGCTCGTCGTGACGCAGCACCAGAGCGGCGTGCCCCGAGCGCGCGGCGCGGGGACCGGCCGGCTCACCTCGTCCTGGCATCCGGCCGGCCGGGCGGCGACGCTGCGCGAGCATACAGCCTGCTACGGGCCGCTGCCGCAGCTGACCGGGCGGCCGAGGCGCGAGCTGATCGACCAGGTCGCTACCGGCGGACTGACCGGACGCGGCGGCGCTGGCTTTCCGACCGCGACGAAGCTGCGAGCCGTGGCTTCCGGTCGTGGCCGGCCGGTGGTTGTGGCCAACGGCATGGAGAGTGAGCCCGCCAGCGAGAAGGACCAGGCGCTGCTGGCGCGATCGCCGCACCTGGTGCTGGACGGGATCGCGATGGCAGCCGAGGCGGTCGGAGCAACCGAGGCGCACCTGTGCCTCGCCCGGACCAGGGACTGGCTCGTCGACTCCGTGCTGGCAGCTCAGGCCGAGCGGCAGCGGGCTGGGCTCGACCGCGTCCCGGTAGCCGTGCACGCCCTGCCGCACCACTACGTGTCGAGTGCGGAGACGGCCCTGGTGCGCTGGCTCAACGGCGGCGAGGCCAAGCCCGCGAGCACACCGCCACGGCCGTTCGAGCGAGGCGTGCGCAAGCGCCCGACGCTGATCGACAACGCGGAGACGCTGGCGCACCTGGCGCTGATCGGCCGCTACGGCGGCGCCTGGTTCCGCCGGGCGGGACGGGCCGACGCGACCGGCACGATGCTGACGACGGTCACCGGCTCGGTTGCCCGGCCGGGGGTCTACGAGGTCGAGGCCGGCCTGCCGGTCGGGGAGGTGCTCGCGCTGGCCGGACTCGACGCTGCGAGTGAGGCGGTGCTCATCGGCGGCTACTTCGGTACCTGGCACGACCTGCGGCGGGTGACGGACCTGCCGCTCAGTGCAGCAGGGCTGCGGCAGGTCGGCGGCTCGCCGGGCGCAGGCGTGCTAGTCGCACTGCCGCCCGGCGCCTGCGGCCTCGCCGAGGCCGCCAGGATCCTGCGGTACCTGGCCAGCCAGAGCGCGCAGCAGTGCGGTCCGTGCATCTTCGGGTTGCCTGCGATCGCGGACGATCTCACCCAGCTAGCGGCGATCCGGCCGGATGGCGACCCGCTGGCAAGGCTGCGCCGGCGGCTGCCGGTGATCGCCGGCCGGGGGGCCTGCCATCATCCGGACGGCGCGGTCAGGATGGCGGCATCTGCGCTGACGGCGTTCGCTGCGGACGCGGACGCGCACGCACACGGGCGGTCATGCCGGGCCGCGATCCGCGGTCGCGAGGGCTTCGACCAGCAGTGCAGGAGCGGCCAGCGGCCCGACGATGCGGATCGCCGGGACACCGAGCAGTTCTGGGACCACGACCGTCGCCGGGCCGGCGCGCAGTTCTGGCGGGAGGGCAGCAGGCGGTCGGCGACCAGCGACGTGCGCTGGGACGCGGGTCCTCAGCGCACCGCGCTGCTGCCGGTACCGCGGCCGTTTGCCGAGGGGGACTGGCGATGACGCTGAAGGTGCGGATCGATCGGACCGCCTGCACCGGCCACGGGCTCTGCGCTGACCTCCTCCCCGAGCTCATCGAACTCGACGAGTGGGGCTATCCGATCATCGTCGACAGCGTTCCGCCGGGACTGACGGCGCATACGCGCCGCGCGGTCAGCGCCTGCCCGGCGCTAGCGCTGCGGCTGGCCCGCGAGCCCCGGCAGCACGAGCACAGGTAGACCGAAGACAGGGACGAAACGACAGGCAGGCAGAGCGGTGGGAGAGAACGGCGGGGACATCTGGGTGCGCTCGGACCGGGCGGCCGGGCCAGCGCCCGCGCGCAGCGCGCCGCGGCATCGGCAGCGAGACAGCAGTGCCGGGGTCGAGGGTAACGAGAAGCTGACCGCGCTGACCGGCACGGTGCTGCTGCTCGGCTTCGCGATCGAGGGCCTGACAATCCTCGAGGTCCGTCGGCTGCTCCTCGTGCATATCCTGGTCGGCGCGCTGCTGATCGGCCCGGTGCTGCTGAAGATCGCCTCGACCGGATACCGGTTCATCCGGTACTACACCGGGGCGCAGCCATACGTCCGTAAGGGCCCGCCCTTGCCGGTGCTGCGCCTGCTCGGGCCGTTTGTTATCGCCACGTCGCTCGCAGTGCTGGGCACCGGGATCGTTCTGGCCATCGTCGGCCCTGGCAACGGAAACTGGCTGTTCCTGCACAAGGTCTCGTTCATCCTCTGGTTCGCGGTGATGACGGTGCACGTGCTCAACTACGCGCCGCGTCTCCCGCGCATGCTGGCCGCGCGATCGGCCGGTGCCGGCCGCGGCGTCCGTGCTGGCGGCATGGCGACCGTGTCCCGCATTGCGCCTCCGGTGCCCGGTCAGGGGGCGCGCTGGCTCGCCCTGATGCTCTCGCTGGCGGTCGGCATCGTCGTAGCGATCATCGCCACGGAGCTGTCAGCAAAGTGGGGCGTGAGCCTGTGACCCCGGGCCACTGACGCTGGGCCACTCCCCGCGGTCCGGGATGTGAAGTGCCGCACTTCTATGCCGTGTATCTACCGATTCGACCGATTCAGGGCGTGACGCCGCGTCAGGGCCTGCTGGCAGGCAGACCTCTGTGATCTTACGATTGCAGCCAGGAGAGTCCTTCTCGCGCCGGGAGTCAGCATGAGCAGCGACAAGCAGCAGTCTGCGCTGCCGAGCCTGCGGCTTGATGAGTTGCTGTCCGAGCTCCAGGTGCGCCTGCAGGCGATACTGGATACCCGCGACCGCGTTAATGCCCTCTTCGACGCTGTCATGGCCGTCGGCATGAACCTGGACATCGAGGAGGTCCTGCGCGGCATTGTCGAGGCGGCCGTCACACTCGTGGATGCCAGGTACGGCGCGATGGGCGTGATCGGGGAGGGCAGCCGGCTGGCCGATTTCATCCCGGTCGGGCTGAGCGAGGCGGAGATAGCGCAGATCCACCACTGGCCCGAGGGCCGTGGCCTGCTTGGCGCGCTGATTAGCGATCCAGAGCCGCTGCGGATCGCTGACCTGCATAGTCACGCGCTGTCCTCGGGCTTTCCTGAGGGACATCCGCCGATGACCTCGTTCCTCGGGGTGCCGATCCGCATCAGGGACGAGGTGTACGGCAACCTCTACCTGACCGAGAAGCGCGATGGCGCGCAGTTCGACGACGAGGACGAGGCCGTCCTGATCGCTCTCGCCGCGGCGGCCGGCGTCGCGATCGAGAATGCCCGCCTCTATGACGAGGCACGCCGCCAGCAGCGCTGGCTTGCCGCCAGCGCCGAGGTGACCAGGACGCTGCTGTCGGGCGCGAACATCGGCGACGCACTCGAGCTGATCGCCACCAGCGCGCTGGAGATGTCCGGTGCGGACCTGGTCGTGCTCGCGCTCCCGGCCAGCGACCAGAGCCAGTTGCAAATCGAGCACGCGGCCGGAGTCGGCGCCGGTGCGGCGCTCGGCCTGGTCCTGCCGGTGGCGGGCTCAGCGTCCGGCCTGGTACTGGCCAGCGGGCAGATGCTCACCGTGGAGGACTTCAGCAACGACCCGCGCGTCGCCAGGGTCGCGCGCGAGCACCTGGCTCTCGGCCCTGCGGTACTAGTACCGCTCGGCACCGCGGGCAAGGCCCACGGTGTGCTGACGGCCGGGCGGCGCCCCGGCGCCATGCCGCTGGCCCCGGCGGCCACCGACATGCTGGGGACGTTCGCCACCCAGGCCGGCATCGCGCTGGAGCTGGCCCAGCACCGCCGCCAGGCCGAGCGCGTCGCGATCTTCGAGGATCGCGACCGGATCGCCCGCGACCTGCACGACCTGGTGATCCAGCGGCTGTATGCCACCGGCATGTCGCTGCAGGGCACGATTCCGCTGGTCGGCTCGGAAGCCGCGCATCGCGTTAACAGTGCCGTCGACGCCCTGGACGAGACGATCAGGGAGATCCGGTCGTCGATCTTCGCGCTGCAGACCAGGACCGAGCAGAAGCCGCCTAGCCTGCGCTCCCGCATCCTGCAGGTCGTGGACGAGATGACGGCGATACTCGGCTTCCCGCCCGCGCTGGTATTCGATGGCAGGCTCGACGACGTGCCTCACGACGTGAGCGAGCATCTGCTCAGCGCGCTCCGCGAGGCGCTGTCCAACGCGGCCAGGCACTCTGGCGCCAGCAAGGTGGACGTTCATGTGCGTGCCGACGCTGAGTTGTCACTGACCGTGAGCGATAACGGCTCGGGCATCCAAGACAGAGGCCGGCGCAGCGGGCTGAGCAACCTCGAGCAGCGGGCGACGAAGCTGGGGGGGTCGTTCCGGGCCGAGACAGCCGACGGCGGAGGCACCGAGCTTGTCTGGCGCGTGCCACTGGACGTCGCTGCCCCGCCGGCCGTGTCGAGCTGACGCGCCCGCGGGCAGCGCTCGTCACTGCCCGGTCAGGCGCTGCAGCAGCGGCTGGCTGCGGCGGCTGCGGCCCTGGCCTCGTTCTTCTCGCTGACGGGGCTGCCGTTGAGCAGCACGGCGATCCGGCTGCCGGATGCGTTGTCGTGGACGTACCCCCCAGCTGGCCGGGCCGGCGCCGGTGCCGTGGAATGCGTTACCCGGCTAGCCGTCACGGTCCGCTGCTGACGGTGTTCACGTGCATGGTGACGAGGGTCTTGTCGGCGCAGCCTTGCCGACTCAGCTGCGCGAACAGTGCGCTGTACTGATCCGGCGGGTAGACCTGCACCCAGTTCACCTGTACCTGGTGGCCCGTGCAGTTGTTACTGATCAGCACGTCACTGACCGCGAGCGTGGCGTGCGCCGTCGCGCCCGGCGCGAGCGTGACCAGCGCCGGGACGGTGCTGCTGCTCTCCCGGCCGGCCGGTGCGCCGACCTGGCTGCCGCCCGGCGAGCTAACGAACGCGACGCCGGGGTAGCCATACATCGTGCACGCGGAGCTGGAGGAGTTGGTGAAGTCCAGCGGGTAGTAGACCGTGCCCGCGGCACCGTTGCTCGCGCCGACGGTCAGCCGCAGGTCCGCGGTCGTGCACTGCGACGTCGCGGACGGGGCTGATGTTGCCGGCGCCGGCGAGCTTGGCGTCATGGTGACAGTGATCGTCCTGGTGGGCGCCGCGCCAGTGCCGGAAGAGCCGCAGGCGGTCACGGCGAAGGCAGCGACCGAGATAAGGCAGCTCGCGGCTAGCAGCCGTGGACGCGTGATTGTGGATGCCCTCATCGTGAACACCCCTTCGCCGGAGGCTCAGCGCGCCTCCGTTCTTGACCGGATGACGCGAGAATAACCGCGGCAAGTCGCAAATCGGACCGGGCGAAGGACCCCGGCTCGAAGGACGATGGTCATCCTGCCCGGCGGCGGATTTATCGCCTAGTGCTGATCGAAGATCCGCGACGCGTAGGCGGCGGCCTGCGTCCGCCGCTCCATCCCGAGCTTGGCGAAGAGGGCCGAGACGTAGTTCTTGACCGTCTTTTCTGCCAGGTACATGCGCTCGCCGATCTGCCGGTTGGTGAGGCCCTCGCCGATCAGCTCCAGGATCCTGCGCTCCTGCGGGGTCAGCCCGGCCAGCGGGTCCTTGCGCGCGGCCTGGTCGCGCATCCTCGTCATTACCTTGCGGGCGGCGTCGGGGTCCAGCATCGACTTGCCCGAGGCGACCGTGCGCACCGCGCCGACGAGGTCGGTGCCGCGGATCTGCTTGAGCACGTAGCCGGCCGCTCCGGCCATGATCGCGTCGAAGAGCGCCTCGTCGTCACCGAACGAGGTCAGCATCAGGCAGGCAACCTCCGGGTGCCGGGAGCGGATTTCCCGGCAGACGGTTACGCCGTCACCATCTGGCAGCCGCACGTCGAGCACGGCCACGTCCGGCATCAGCGCCGGGATCCTGGCCAGCGCTGACTCGGCAGTCCCGGCCTCGCCGATGACGGTGATGTCGGCCTCGGCCTCGAGCATGTCCTTCACTCCTCGCCGGACGATCTCGTGGTCGTCGAGCAGGAACACCCGGATGCCCGGCCTGGTCTCGGCCTGCTCGGTCATCTGCTGCCGCCTCTCCTGCGGTTAGCCAAAGCCCCTATTCCCACCGGGAACGAGGCCGTCCCCGCCAGTCAGTCCACCATAGTCGCGGCTGCCTGGGCCAGCGCAGGACCAAAGTCCCCCCGCCGCCCGGCGAAAGGACTCAGTAAGTCCCGGCGAAGACTTTGGATGCGCATATGGCCCGAAGTCTTCGCCGGAAGCTAGATCCGTTCTGCGACCATGTCGATCGCGCCGCACGGGCACTCTTCCGCGCAGATGCCGCAGCCCTTGCAGTAGTCCAGGTCGATCTCGTAGCGATCGCCTGGCCCGAGCTTGATGACCGCGTTGTCCGGGCAGACGCCATAGCAGTTGTCGCACTCGAAGCAGTTGCCGCAGGACATGCACCGGCGTGCCTCGAACAGGGCCGTCTTCTCATCCAGGCCGCCAGTCACCTCGTCGAAGGTGCTGATCCGGCGGGCCAGTTCCAGCTGGGGCCGGACGGTGGCGGGCGCGTCGGAGTAATACCAGGTGTTCAGCCGGTCAAAGTCGGCGAGCCGGGGTTCGGCGGCCGGGGAAGCGGCCACGTTCCCGTTCTGCTGGCCTTTCAGCCAGGCATCGATGCTACGCGCCGCGCGCTTGCCGTGCCCGATCGCCACGGTCGCGGTCCGCTCGGCCGGCACCATGTCGCCGCCGGCGAAGATGCCGGGGCGGCCGGTCATCAGGTCCGCGCCGACCTGCACGACGCCATCGCTGATCGTGACGCCGGGCACGCCGTCCAGCAGCGACAGCTCGGCCTCCTGGCCGAGCGCGAGGACCACCGTGTCCGCGTCCAGCTCGGTGAACTCGCCGGTGGGCTGCGGAAACCCGGTGTCGTCCAGGCGCATCTTCTCGATCGTGAGCTTGCCCTCGTCCGCCCGAGCGATCGTGGACAGCCACATCATCCGCACGCCCTCCGCCGAGGCTTCCTCGACCTCGACGTCGTGGGCTGGCATCCGCTCGCGGGTGCGCCGGTATACCACCACGGCGTCGGTCGCGCCTAGCCGCCGGGCGGTCCTGGCGGCGTCCATCGCGGTGTTGCCGCCGCCGTAGACCGCGACGCGCCGGCCCAGTTGCGGGCGCTCGGCGCCTTCCATCGAGTGCAGCAGGCTGACCGCGTCCAGGATCTTCGCCGAGTCGCCTGCCGGGATGTAGGCGCGCTTGCCGCGCTGCGCGCCGACCGCAAGGAACGCCGCGTCAAAGTCGCCGTCGGCCATCTCCTGCTCGATGTCGGTGACGGGGTGGCCACCAGCCCAGATCACGCCCATTGACAGGATGCGGCCGACCTCGGCGTCCAGGATGTCGCGCGGCAGCCGGTAGGCCGGGATGCCGAATCGCAGCATCCCGCCGGCCCAGACCGCACTGTCGCGGAGCGTCACCTGGTGGCCGAGCAAACGCAGGTGGTAGGCCGCGGACAAGCCAGACGGGCCGGCGCCGACAACCAGTACGCGCTTGCCGCTGTCCCGCGCGGTGACCGGTACGGTCCAGCCCTGGCGGAGGGCCTCGTCGCCAAGGAAGCGCTCGACCGAGTTGATGCCGACGGCGGCGTCGACCTGGGCTCGGTTGCAGGCCGTCTCGCACGGGCGGTAGCAGACCCGGCCCATGATCGCGGGCAGCGGGTTGTCCTGCATGATCTGCCGCCATGCCGCCTCGTAACCGCCGTCCTCGGCGTGATAGAGCCACTGCTGGATGTCCTCGCCGGCCGGGCAGGCGTGGTTGCACGGCGGCAGCAGGTCGACATAGACCGGCCGCTCCGTGCGCCAGGATCCGGTCTTGTTGGCCAGGCTGGAACCAGGATCAAGGGTGATCGCGAACGGCCTGTCCGTCATCATGACGAGGTCTCCTTTGCAGGCTCGGGTTCGCCCAGCGGCGCTGCCGGTTCCGGATCGAGCAGGCCGAACCTGGTGATATTCCGGTCGGCCAGTCGCTGCAGGCGCCCGATCGTCGCGGCACCCTCCGGTGTCTTGAACAGGTGCGCGTACCGCGTCTGCAGCCGCAGATAGTCCTCGACCGGAGCGAGCCTCCGGATCTTCGACACGTTGATCACCACGCCGCCGACGGCCTCGAACACGGGAAACAGGCCGGTTTGCTCAGCCAGCCTGGCGATCCTGATCGTGTCGCCCGGCGCGCTGCCCCAGCCGAGCGGGCACGGCACCAGAATGTGCAGGTAGCGCGCGCCGCGGAACTCCATGGCGCGCTCCACCTTGGACTCGAGGTCCCGCAGCCCTGCGACCGTGGCGGTCGCGACATAGGGGATCTCGTGTGCCATCGCTATCAGCGGGGCGTTCTTGCCCTGGCCGAACGAGTTGCCGGGCTCCGGGCCGACCGCGGGCGTGGTCGTGGTCCTCGCCGCCGGGGGAGTGGCGCCCGAGCGCTGCACCCCGGTGTTCATGTACGCCTCGTTGTCGTAGCAGATGAACAGCACGTCGTCGTTGCGCTCGAACATGCCGGACAGGCAGGCGAACCCGATGTCGACCGTGCCGCCGTCACCGCCCTGGCCGACGACACGGATATCCTCACGGCCCTTCGCCCGTAGCGCTGCCGCGACCCCGGTGGCGACAGCCGGCGCGTTGCCGAAGAGGGAGTGGATCCACGCGATCTGCCACGACGTCTCCGGATACGGCGTAGAGAACACTTCGAGACAGCCAGTGGAGTTCACCGCTATCAGGTTCCGGCCGGTGGCGCGCATGGCGGCGTCCAGGGCATAGCGCGCGCCGAGTGCCTCGCCGCAGCCCTGGCAGGCGCGGTGCCCGCAGTTCAGCGAGTTCGAGCGGCCCGGCTCGGACTGCACCGAGCGCTGGTCGTCGGCCAGCAGCCGGTTGCCCACTGCGAAACTGCCCACCTGGTAGAACTTCGTCGGCTTGACGGCCATCGCATTGCTCTCCCTCATCCGATCCTGGATGCGACCGCACCTAGGTCACGCAGCATGTTCTCCGCCGCCGGGCCGGAGCGCCGGGTCGTGGCGGCGCGGCTCAGCTCACGCTCGATCAGGCCCGTGTTCAGGTCCAGGAAGGTCAGCGGCTCCAGCTTGTCCTCCGCCGCCCTGGCGAACAGATCCCGCAGCGACGCCTTCGTGACGGCCCGGCCGCCAAGGCCGGCGATCACCGTGTAGCCGTGCAGCTGGATCCCGGAGAGCGCCATCCGGACGTTGGCCGACACGATGCCGCCAATGCCCACGGCGAGCGCGCGCTCCACCACGACGACCCGGCGGGCGCCATCGAGAGCGTGCCGGACGGCCTCCAGCGGGAACGGCCGGAACGAGGTGATGCCGAGCACGCCGATCCGCTGCCCGGTCTCGCGCAGGTCGTCGACAACGTCCTTGATGGTGCCGAGCACGGAGCCGAGCGCGACCACGATCGTCTCCGCGTCCGAGGTGCGGTAGGGACGCACCAGGCCGCCGGAGAGGCGGCCAAAGTGTCCGGCAAAGCAGGCTGCCACGTCCGGAATCAGGTCTAGCGCCTGCCCCTGCCTGGCGTGCGCCAGGTAGCGCACCTCGGTGAACGCCTCCGGCCCGACCATGGCGCCGATGGACACCGGGTCGTCCGGGTCCAGTACCTGGCGGGGCTCGTACGGCGGGAGGAACTGGTCGACCTTCTGCTGGCTCGGGATCTCCAGCCGTTCGTGCGCGTGCGTCAGCACGAAGCCGTCCATGCATACCATCACCGGAAGAGATACCTCCTCGGCGATCCTGAAGGCCTGGATGTGCAGATCCAGTGCCTCCTGGTTGGTCTCGGCGTAGAGCTGAATCCAGCCGCAGTCGCGCTGCGACATCGCGTCGCTGTGGTCGTTCCAGATGTTGATCGGGGCCCCGATGGCTCGGTTGGCGACGGTCATGACGATCGGCAGGCCCAGCCCTGAGGCGTTGTAGAGCGCTTCGGTCATGTACAGCAGGCCCTGGCTGGCGGTCGCGGTGTAGGCACGCGCGCCGGCCGCTGACGCCCCGATCGCCACCGACATGGCCGCGAACTCCGACTCGACGTTGATGAACTCGCACGGGGCAAGCTCACCGGACTTCACTTTCGCGGCGAGCGCCTCGACGATGTGCGTCTGCGGCGAGATCGGGTACGCGCAGATGACCTCGGGCCGGCAGAGCCCCACGGCGTCGGCGACTCCCCGTGAACCCTCGATCTGGCCGATGCGCCCGCCGTTCTCGGTTTCGACACGAGCGCCGGATGGCTGGCAGCCCGGCACGTCGCTGTCGCGAAGGCTGGCCGCAGATGCGGGAGAGCTACGCCCGAGTTCGGTCAGCGCGCTCTCGTAGGCGGCCCGCGCCGCGGCCGCGTTGCCCTCGCCGACGTGGCCTTCGAACCGCTCGCGGATGGCCGCCAGCACGGACTCGATGGACACTGTGCCGGTCAGCGCAGCGAAAGCGCCGAGCAGCGCGGCGTTCGGCACCGGCCTGCCGACATGCTGCTGGGCGAGTTCGGTGGCCGGTACGGTCAGCACCGCGCCGGGAGCGAGCCGGTCGGTGAAGTCGGCGATTCCGAGCTCGGTGGCCGGCTGCGCGGAGTTGATGAGAAGCTGCGTCGACGATCCGGCTCCCTCGAACACGTCGACCTGATGGAGCAGCGTCGGGTCCTGAATGATAAGGACGTCCGGGTGCATCACGGGCTCACGGGTCCTGATCGGGCCGTCATCGAGCCGGCAGAAAGACACGACCGGCGCGCCGGTACGCTCCGAGCCGAAGCTCGGGAAAGCCTGAGCATGCCTGCCCTCGGCAAATGCGGCGGCGGACAGCAACTCGGCTGCGGTCACGACCCCCTGGCCGCCACGACCGTGAATGCGGATCTCGAACATGGCGCCTGCTTCCCTTGCGCTCCTGTCAGTCCTGATTTGAGCTTGCCACCGCGAGCAGTTACCCGGCGGAGTCGTCGGGCCCGCGCTGCCGGGACCAATGGCCCTGCTGGCAGACGCTCAACGGGCAGCGGCGAGGGGCGGCCCGGCTAGTGCCGGAACCGCCCCGCGCTATCTCCCGGCGGGCGCTTCTTCGCCTGGCCGGGTCCGGGATGTCAGGTTGCCTTGATGTGCTGGTCCTGCCGGACCGGGATCGTCTTGACGGCCTGCTCCGCCTCGGCCTCGTTCAGCTTGACCGTGACCTCAAGAATGCCGTGGCCGTAGAAAGCCTCGATGTGCTCCACGTCGGCCGTTGCTGGCAGCGTCACGCTCCGGCTGAAGGTGCCGTACCGGAACTCGGAGTGGTGCTTGCTGGTCTTCTCGTCGTGGCGCTCGGCCCTGATGGTCAGGATGCCGTCCGCCACCGTCACCTCGGCGTCCTTGTCCGGGTCGATGCCTGGCAGCTCTGCCCGGATGACGTAGCTGCCGTCCTGGACGAAGTCCTCGACCCGCATCGGGTTAGCGGCGACCGGGCGGAACGCCGCCCACGGTGCCTCCAGCCACTCGACCATGTCGCCGAGCGGGCCTCGGTAGTCCTTGCGTGTCAGCGTGCTCATAGATGGTCACGCCTCCTCTCGCTCCTGCCTTCTACCTCCATCCGACTCCGGCCGGGTTGCGGCGCCCAGGGCCGAAGGTGGTGAGCTGCCGGGACTTTCGGACCCTCCTGGACCGCTGCTGGCCGGAGCGAGTAAGAAGATCATGGGTGCAGGATCGGAGGAGCTGCCATGTCGGATAAGAATCGAGTGCCGGCCAAGCTCTACCGGGCGGAACTGCTGCGGCTCCAGGAGGAGCTGGTGAAGCTGCAGGAATGGGTCCGTGCCGAGGGCGTCCGGCTGGTAGTTGTGTTCGAGGGCCGGGACGGTGCCGGCAAGGGCAGCACGATCAAGCGGGTCACTGAGTACCTGAACCCGCGCGTGGCGAGGATCACCGCCCTCCCTGCTCCGAACGAGCGCGAGCGCACCCAGTGGTACTTCCAGCGCTACATCGATCACCTGCCCGCGGCAGGGGAGATCGTCCTGTTCGATCGCAGCTGGTACAACCGGGCCGGCGTTGAGCGCGTTATGGGCTTCTGCACCAAGGAGGAGTACAGCAGGTTTCTGCATCAGTGCCCGATCTTCGAGCGGCTGCTTGTCGAGGACGGCATCCTGCTGCGCAAGTACTGGTTCTCGGTGAGCGACGATGAGCAGGAACACCGGATCCGGTCGCGTCTAGACGACCCGATGCGGCGCTGGAAGCTCTCCGCGATCGACCTGGAGTCGATTAGTCGCTGGGAGGACTACTCCAGGGCGAAGGATGAGATGTTCGTGCATACCGACATCCCGGAGGCGCCCTGGTATGTCGTGGACAGCGCGGACAAGCGACGGGCGCGGCTCAACATGATCTCTCATCTGCTCAGCACCGTCAGCTATCACGACGTCCAGCGACTGCCGCTGGAACTGCCGCACCGGCCGAAGTCCACCGGATACGTCCGGGCCCCGAGGGAATCCCAGACCTTCGTTCCCGATCATGTGGGCGATCTGCTCGCCGGCCGCTCCTGACCGGCTGGGGGCAAGCCGTCATCGGGTCGGCCAACCGGCTCGGCTGGGATGACACGGGCGAAGGCGCTCGGAGACACCATGGCGATGTGGCCGTCGGCGAGCCATTTGACGACGTAGGGCGGCGAGCCATCCGGGTGCGGCACGCCGATGATGAGCGCCGACCGCGCGGGATCGTCTGACACGACGAGCCGGTCGCCTACGCGTGCGTACATGGACGGCTCCTCTGTTCGGGCTTCATGCTGTCTCGAGCCTGCCCGAGCCTGGCGCTGCCCGGCAGCGGCATAGGACCCGCTGGCCGGGGACCTTCGCCACCCCGCGCGCCACCCCGCGCGCCGGCTCACCGCTGGCGGGACCTAAGTCCTGATCTGCCGGGCCTGTCGGCACTCGCCCGGCGTTACGGGCCTGCACAGGATGAACGGATGGGCCCGCACCGGTTAGAGGGGCATGACGTGACCGACGAGCGATCGCTGCTGGAACTACCGCGTGCCGAGTCGCTGCTGCTGCTCGCCAGCGTGCCAGTCGGCAGGCTCGTCTTCACCCACCAGGCGCTGCCCGCGATCAGGCCGGTCAACCACATTGTCGACAATGACAAGATCGTGATCGGCCTGACGCCCGGCTCGGCGATCGCCGGATCTACCAGCCAGGGCGGCACGGTCGTGGCCTACGAGGCCGACTCGCTGGACGTGACCACGCGACAAGGCTGGACAGTCGTCGTGGTCGGGCTCGCGCGGCTCGAGAGCGAGGCAGACGCTGTCCGGTACCGGTCCACCCTGCGCCCGTGGCTTGCCGGTGCGATGACCGACATCATCTCGATCAGCGCGGAGATCGTGACCGGCTATCGCCTGATCCCGGCGGCACCTTCTGCTGCCGGGGATCGAGTGCAGGTCTGATACACGACGTACCGCGGAGCCCCGCCCGCATCGGGGCCCCGCGGTACGGGCTTGCGCCGGCTAGCTCACCGGCCGGCCGGTTCCGCCGGTCTCGGCTGACTCCGGAGCGGCCGGGACAGCCGGCGCTGCGGCCGGCTGGTCCCAGTTGCCGCGCCAGATCAGGCGGTGGACCGGGATGAGCCGCGGGATGTCGCGCAGGCCGGGGATGAACGGGACGAGCAGGAGCAGGATCGTTGCCAGACCGGTCAGGTAGATAGCGATCAGGTCGGCGTTGAACGAGTTCCCGAACGCCGGGATCTGGTACCACAGCGTGTACAGCCACAGCCACGGCTGGCCCGGGTAACTGCCGGTCTCGTTCATCACGCCCCACTGGTCGCCGCCCAGGTGCATGGCCTCGGCCTTGTTGGCGAAGTACTGGCCGTCCTCGATGAACAGCAGCGGCAGCGTGTAATTCGTGCCGTAGAACGTCCGCGCGGCGAGCAGGTCAGTGTCGAGGCCACCACTGCGGGCCAGGCTCAGCTCGGCGGCGAGCATCGTCGGCACCGGGCCGTCGCTGGCCTTGGGCACGACCGGTGTGCCACCTGAGAAGGTTGCCTTCGGCGCCACGTTGGCGTAGGCGGTAGCCCAGGCCGTCTGCTGCCTGGCGGATGCCGCCCGGTAGGTGGCCAGTGCCGAGGCGAGCGATGGATCGGCGGGCGACAGCTTGGTCAGCGGTGACAGCACGAACGCCGTCGCGGGATTGACGGGCTGCAGGACACCGGCCATGTGCTCGGGCGAGAACAGTAGTTTCTGGGAGGCGTTCGCGACGTTGTTGTACGGCGGCCCGTACGTCGCCGTCTCGCTGGTGCCAGCCAGTTCGCTCGCTGCCGCGCCGAGGAAGTCGGCCGGAGCGATACGGGACCAGGACTGCACAGTCACCGACGGGACGTCCGGCGAGGAGAGCAGTGCGGCAAGGCCGAGCGTGAGCGCTAGCGCCACCACCCCGGCGATCGTGCCTTCCTTCAGGATGTCGTAGCGGCGGGTTCGGCCGCGCCAGGGCGCGGCGTCGGCGGTGGCCGCCGCCTTGCGAGCGGCCCGGTCCCGCCAGGCCGGCCGGCGTGCCGGAAGCGGGTGGCTCACGCCGCGGACCCGCACCAGCAGGATGTGTGCGCCGACGATAGCGATGAGCACGATCGGGATCAGCACGATGTGCCACATCAGCATCTGGCCGAAGTTCATGATGTTGAAGAAGCCGCCGACGCCGGCCGCGTTGAAGGCGTCCTTGCCGCTGGTGGAGATCCACTGCGAGTCGAAGTTCTGCTGCGACACGTAGCCGGTGAAGCACTCGACGATCGAGGCG